>Ga0335069_10017286_pt1 | contig 10053 bp, 9 predicted proteins | sample Lox_Sample_11_FD_206714 | JGI IMG/M metagenome (GOLD analysis project Ga0335069, IMG submission 206714) | Soil microbial communities from Loxahatchee National Wildlife Refuge, Florida, United States - Lox_Sample_1.1 | ecosystem: Environmental > Terrestrial > Soil > Wetlands | place: USA: Florida...
GGTATCGCTTGTCAGAGAGCACGGGCTGCACGGTGAAGGTCTTTTCCTGGCCGTCACGGAGCACGGTGAGCTGAATCGGCTTATCCTTGCTGACTTCCAGGCTCTCGACCATCTCGGCCAGCGCCGGGACGGGTTTGCCGTCGAGTGCGACGATCTGGTCGCCTTCCTTCAGGCCCGCTTTGTCGGCGGGCTTGCCGGTTTGCAGATCGGTAATGATGACGGATTTTTCTTTGGGGGCCCATCCGGCCACGCCGATCTGATCGACGCCCGCAGCTTCAGGAACGACCTTCATGTCGAGAGGCTTGCCGTTGCGCTCGACTTCGACATCCAGAGGCTGATTGGGACTCAGTGCTTCTTTGAGATCGACTTGCTCCCACGTGGGATTGTTTACGTCCTCGATGCGGGTGATGCGATCTCCGATTTGGAAGCCGGCCTTAGCTGCCGCGGAACCCTTGAGCACCCATCCGATGACGGTAGGTTCGTCGTAAACCGATGGGTACTCGTAGTGCACCATGTACACGGTGGTGAGCAGCACAATGGCGAGAAGAATGTTCATCGCGGGGCCGGCAATGGCGATGAGGAAGCGATGCCAGCGGGAGTGATTCAGAAACTCGCGGGGATCGTCGGTACGCTCATCCATCGGGTTCTCGCCACTCATCTTGACGTACCCGCCAAGAGGAATCGCGGCCACGCGATAGTCGGTCTCGCCCTTGCGAAATCCGAACAAACGCTTGCCGAAGCCGATCGAGAAGACCTCAACCCGTACGCCGAGCCACTTGGCCACCGCATAGTGGCCGAACTCGTGGATCAGGATCATGAAACCGAGGACTGCAACCACCGCGATGAGTGAGGTCAGGAAATCAGACATATTCGAGGTACGTACTCTCCAACTCTTTAGATTCCGGAATTAAGCAAAAGATGTTGCCCGTGGCCGAATAGACTTCTTTACAACTGCGACTCGTTCGTGCGCTTGACGCCGCGCTTCTGCATCCGCCGCCAGCACACTGGCAATAGACTCCAAAGTCCCAGTATTGGTATCGCTTAGCACGTCCTCGATGATCCTGGGAATTTCATCGAAACGGATGCTGCCTTCCAGAAATGCCGCGACCGCGACTTCGTCCGCTGCGTTCAAAGCCACTGTCTTTGCGCCACCAGCCTCGGTGGCTTCATACGCAAGGCGCAGGCAAGGGAATTTTTTCAGGTCTGGCGGGCAGAAGTCTAGATGACGCAAGTCACTGACAGTAAAGCGCATATCCGATTCGATGCGCTCGGGATATGTTAGGGCGTAAAGGATGGGCAGGCGCATGTCTGTCACGGAAAACTGAGCAAGTATGCTGCCATCCACAAACTCCACCATGGAGTGGATTGTCGACTGCGGGTGGACAATTACTTCCACTTTCGCAGGGGGCATGTGAAAGAGTCTGCATGCCTCGATGACTTCGAAACCCTTGTTCATGAGGGTGGCGGAATCGATGGTGATGCGCTTGCCCATCTTCCAGGTGGGATGGTTGAGCGCCTGCTCGACAGTGATCGAAGGAAATTCTGAGCCCGGGGTTCTAAGAAAAGGCCCGCCGGAGGCGGTGAGCCAGATGCGCTCGACTTCGTCCATGCGGCCGCCGCGCAGGCACTGGTGGACGGCATTGTGCTCGCTGTCGATGGGAAGCAGGGGCTTGCCTTGTTTGCGGGCTTCGGCGGTGATGAGTTCTCCGGCGGCGACGAGGCATTCTTTGTTGGCAAGGCCGAGGACCTTTCCTGCTTTCACCGCTTCGTAGGTGGCTTCGAGCCCGGCTACGCCCACGATGGCGCTGACTACGAAATCTACCTCGGGATGGGTCGCGACTTGAATCGTGCCCTGCGCGCCGTGAACGACTTCGATTCCCCTGAGACCTTGCTGCTTGAGGCGCGCTTGCAACGAGTCCGCATCTTTCTCCGCCGCCATGGAAATGACTCGCGGCTTCCAGTGGCGAGCCTGCTCAAACGCGGCGTCGAGATTGCTGCCGGCGGCGAGGGTCATGACCTGAAAGCGGTCGGGATAGGATTCGGCCACGCTGAGGGTGCTGCGCCCGATGGACCCAGTGGAACCGAGGATGGCGATGCGTTTCATCTTGCGTCTTTGAGTACTCACTTACTGAAAGCAGGCGCGTAGTGGTCGATCCAGACGCGCTGTTCTTCCGTCTCGGGAACAGCAACTCCTCTAGCCGCGGAGACTTTCTCGATCGCCGCCCCCGGACTCATTCCCTTTCTCACCAGCAAACACGCCGCCACTAGCCCGCTGCGCCCGACGCCCTGCCGGCAGTGCACGAGCACATTCTTTGCGTCCTTCAAAGCCCGGTCCACCACATCCAAGGTTCGAGTAAGGCTCGCTTCCGACTTCGGTATCTGGCGATCGGGGATTGGTAAGGACAAGAACTGCAGCCCCTGGGCTTGAACTGCGCGGGACTCGGCTTGGAGCCCCATTTCCTTTTCTTCCGAGCTTTCGAGCAGCGACAACACCACATCTACACCGGCCTGTTTCCAGTGCTTTATTTCATCCTCCAACCAGTCATCACCGCGCGGACGAGGGGCCACGGCCAGTTTTCCCGGCCAGCGTTCGTCCAGCCAATACAAAGCAGGTCGCATTAATCAATTTCCTTTAGGACCACATCCCGAGGGAGAAGATCAACGTCCACGCCCCGTTGACGCAAGACGAAGATGCGGTGATGTCCATCCAGTATAGTGCCATCCGGTCTGGTTTTCAGGCACTCCTTCCGTTGTCCCGGGACCAGGGATGCGATCAAAGCCTCGGTGGCTAGTTTCTGCATGCCTAAGAGTTTAGCGGGATTCAGCGACTCCTCCGGGTGTAAGGGATTGAGAGGAGGGATTGGCGAGTCCGACATGACGTATACCTATTGCATGACCCGCCAGGCTGCGTAGTACCACAGAACGGGGGCGGCGAAGAGCAGGGCATCGATGCGGTCGAGCATGCCGCCATGGCCGGGCAACAGCGCGCCCGAATCCTTCACTCCGGCGCCGCGTTTGATGAGAGACTCGACCAGATCGCCGAGCTGAGAGGCTATGTTCAGGGCGATCGTCAGAAGGATGATCGGCCCCATGGCCGGCTGTTCGAGGCCGAACAGGCCGTCGCGGCGCTCGATCAATCCTGCGCGCAACAATGTGGAACTGATGGGCAGGGCGTAGCGAAAAAGGAGCCATCCCACCGCGACGCTCGCTGCCAGGGACGCCGCCGCCCCTTCCCAGGTTTTCTTGGGACTGATGCGCGGGGCCATGAGGTGACGACCGATGGATTTTCCTACGAAGTAGGCAAAGATATCGCCAGCCCAGACCACCAGCAGCAGATAGAGAACGTAGAAAGCGCCTGCCCACTGTTGCCGCAGGTGCACCAGCATTTCCATGGGCAACGCGATATAGGTGAACGCAAATACCGAGGCAGCGGCGGCGGGATAGCCACTCGAGAGATTTTCACCACGCATGGCTCGCGTAAGGAACGTGAAAGGGACGATCGCGGCTGCGAAGGCGAAGAGGATCAGGATTTTTCCCGAGCCCAGCAGGGGCGTGTCGCCGCTGGTGATCACTGTGGCCGCAAGAAAAAAACAAATGGTGAAGAGATAGGTCGGAATCTCGACGGGCTGCACGCCGTAGGATTCGGTGAGCTTAAGAAATTCCTGGATCGTGAGAAGCGCCACGACGCAGGCGACGATGGCTAGCACCCAGACCGGCGCGCGAAGTATCAGCGCCAGCACAATCGGAATCAGTACGACTGCGGTCGCGATGCGTTTTAGCAAGGAAGAGAAAGAAATTTGTAATTGGGTAATCGGGTAATTTTGTAGTTTACAACCGCTCGACGGTTCTAAATTAACAAATTACCCGGTTACAAAATTACCAAATCGGCGCGACTCTGATTAGATTTTTACGATTTCTGCCGCTGCCTGCGCCTCGGAATGATTCAGTCCACCGTAGCGGCGCTCGCGCTTTTGGTATTCCATGATCCCTTCGAGCAGTTGCACGCCGCGAAAATCGGGCCAGAGCGTTGGAGTCACATAAATCTCAGCATAGGCAAGCTGCCAAAGCAGGAAATTGCTCAGCCGCATCTCGCCGGAGGTGCGCACGACCAGGTCGGGATCGGGCAGATGGCGCGTGTAGAGATGGCGGCTGACCGTCTCCTCGTCGATCCTCAAATGATCGAGCCCGCCATTCTGGGAGGCGGCGTTGACCATGGAGCGAAAGGCATCGACCAGCTCGCTGCGAGCACTGTAGTTCAAGGCCAGCGTCAAAACCATCCCGGTGTTGTGTGCGGTGCTTTGACGGGCCCAATTCATGCGTTCCTGCACGTCGTCGGGCAGTTCGTAGTCGCGGCCGATGTATTCCAGGCGAATGTTGTTCTTGTTCAGCGTGGGGACTTCCGCCTTCAGGTAGCGGCCGAGAAGGCGCATCAGGAAGTCTACTTCTGTTCTGGGACGCTTCTTCCAGTTTTCTTCGGAGAAGGCGTAGAGCGTCAGCGCGGGGATGTGAATGCGGGCCGCGGTTTCCACGGTCGAGCGGACAGATTCAACCCCGGCGCGGTGTCCGGCGATACGCGGCATGTGGCGGCGCTTGGCCCAGCGTCCGTTGCCATCCATGATGATGGCAATGTGCCGGGGAAGCCTCTCCGGATCCAGGTGCCGGTAAACATCCGCTTCTTTGCGGTTGAGTCCCGCGGGTACTTTGTGTTGCAAAGTGACCATCCCGATATGAGGCTAACACAGGGGGGAAGGGGGGCGCAATGACGCGGTGGAGTCGCGGGGACACCCCTACGCGGGGCCGCGAGGGATTACGTTTGGACAGCCTCCATTGCGTGGTTGACGAAGGCTTTGGTGGACGAAATGATTGCCTGTAGGAGCGATCCTATATGTTTGTGATGCGTCCGCTCATCGTAGCTCTTCTGCTTTTGTGCGTGTCGTTAACCGCACAAACGTCGGCATCCTCGCCGAATGCGCCCGACTTGTTCAACCGAGGAATGAATGCTCTAGAGGGAAGCAGTGCCACGCGCAGCATTGCGAACGCCATTGATTACCTGCGTCGCTCCGCGGATCTCGGCTACGCTCCAGCGCAGGTCGTGCTGGGATACCTTTACGAAACTGGACGTAGCATCACAGCAGATCCTGGACAGGCTCTCGACTGGTACAAGAAGGCTGCGGGCCAAGGAGATCCACTGGCGCAGTGGCTGGCCGGACGAATGATCTATTTGGGCGAAGCTTCTACTCGCGATTTTAACCAGGCGGCCGATTGGTTCGCGCAAGCGAGTTCGCAAGGGGATCCCTTTGCTGAATACCTACTTGGGAAAGTTGCCCTGGAGCGCTCGAATTACAGTCTCGCGGCAGAACAGTTCCGCAAAGCTTCGGAACAGGGATTGCCCCAGGCAGAGTCGCACCTGGCACAACTGCTCCGTGAGGGTCGCGGTCTGCCTATGGATAAATTCGAAGCTTACGTCTGGATGCTGGTCAGTGGCGACACTGGATTTCGAATCGACCAGCAGGAACTGCAAGCACTGGAGGCTGAACTATCGAGTTCGCAAGTGGAACAGGCGAAGACGAAGGCTCGGGACCAGGAAGGCCGCGTTTCGCGAAGTGTCGTTGCCCACGGCTGTACGGGGTGGCGAGGAGAAATCGATGATGTTCCTGCCCCGCCTCCCCCAGACCTGCAGCGGTTCTGCCGCTGAGTTACCGAGCTTCTTCCGGGACGATCCGCAGATCCAGTTTCTCGGTATGGCGTACAACCGTCAGGGTTGAGCTGACGCCAACCCGAAGCTCAGTCAGCAGCCGATGTAGATCGTCAACTCCGGCTACAGGCTGACCTTCGAGCGCTACGATTACATCCCCGCCACGCAACCCTGCCCGTTTTGCCGGACTGTTTTCTTCCACCGACAGCACCAGCGCTCCCATTTCCTTCGCAAGGTCGTAGAAGCGCACCACGCGACGATGCAGCGGCACGGTCTGGCCGGAGACTCCGATGTAGCTGCGACGAATGCGGCCGTCGCGTAAGAGGCGGCTGGCCACAAATTTCGCCGTGTTGATGCCGATCGCGAAGCATATTCCCTGGGCGGGCAGGATGGTTGCGGTATTCACGCCAATGACGCGGCCGAGAGAATCCACCAGCGGACCGCCCGAGTTGCCGGGATTCAGAGAAGCGTCGGTCTGAATCACGTCATCGATCAGGCGGCCGGAATAGGAACGGAGCGACCGTCCCAGGGCGCTGACCACTCCGGCTGTGACCGTGGACTGGAATCCGTAAGGCGCGCCGATGGCGATGGCGATCTGTCCGACCCGGAGTTTCTGTGAGTCTCCCAACTCCGCGGCGACGAGGCCGACATCGTCGAACTGGGCCCGCTCCAGGCGAATCACGGCGAGATCGCTGGCCGGATCTTCCCCTATCAGAGTGGCGGGCATGTGGCGGCCGTCAGAAAGAGTGACTGCGATGCGCGCGGCATCGTGCACGACGTGGCTGTTGGTAAGGATCAAGCCATCCGGGGTAAAAACGAAACCAGATCCTCCGCCCTGGCGCTCACGAGGCTCGCCGGAGCGAGTGCGCCCGGCGGGCAGATGAACCTCGATGTGCGCGACCGAGGGGCTGATGTGGTCCACGGCGGCAGTGACGGCCGTAGAATAGGCATCGAGCAGAGGAGCGTCGGGGGCGCCATGAGAGGTGGCGGGCCGTCGTTGGGATTCATCCCATCCCGTGCTGCCAGAAGCTAGATCGGCCGAGATCTGTTGCGGGAGGAAGTCTAGGTGTTGGTGGTTCATGATCGATAGATGTTGGTCGATGTTTGCGGGATTCAGGCCTTGGCGGGGGAGGAAATTTCGCTGGGCCACTTTTGATGTGCGGGGCAAGAGATCCTTCGACCGCGCGCCCCGGCTCGCCCGCGGCGACCCCGTTGCTCCGCTCAGAAAGACAAAGGAGATATAGACAGGAAAAAAGCCGGGACCAAGGACGGTCCCGGCCTAGTGTTGGCTGGTTGCCCGGATAAAACTGGTGGTTGTGCCGAACCCAACCAGATCGGCACAAAGCTAGGAAACTTGAGTTAGGCGCTACGGCGTGGCCGTACCGTCAGGTCTCGCACCTGGGTCAGGATGCTCGACATCTGCATCCCGTTGAGTTGCGAAACGAAGGGCAAGAGTTCGGCGATGAATTGATCTTTCATCAATTCGTTGATTTCTTCCTGGCGGCTGCGTTCACCGCCGCTCAGCAGTTCGGGCACAGTAACCTCCAGTGCACGCGCTAGCCGTTCCAGGGAAGACAGCGTTGGCGTGGCCTTCTCGTTTTCAATTTTCGAGACGTAAGTGCGCGGGACCGCCATGCGTCCCGCCAGTTGGCGCTGGCTAAGCCCGTTGCGCAGGCGCAGCGAGCGGATGGAGGTCGCGAGATTCAGATGTCCGCGACCGGTTCCGGGCACGGGCATCATGAGCGGTGGCGCGACGACAATTGGTTCCGGTTCCGGCTCCTCGTCCAAAGACGCGTGGCAGCGTCGGCAGTTGTTATTGGATGTGCGGAACTGGACCAGCAGGCAGTGATCGCAACGAACGACTTCCCTTGAATCTACCGGGGCAAGAGTCGTAGCCATCGGGTTGTGGGAGTGCCAGAGCGGGCTACTCCGTACAGCCTAAAAGCAACAGCAGGAACCACTTGGGGGAGAGTTCCTAGTTGCAGGAGTCAATCTGGGGCATGAGGCCTGTGGAAGTCAATAGAAAAATGCACTGAAAGTGTGGCAGTCGGACGGCGGGTTGGAAAAAAGGGCGGCGAAACTCCTTAGTTAACGGGGAAGTGCGGGAGGAATCCCGAATCGGGGTGATGTTTACTGACTAGGTTCGTAGTCGGGCGTGGGCACACCCTTTCGGTGTGGCTCAAATCCCAGGTTGCCCCGTCCTGGTCGCGTTGTTGGCGACAGGGCGGGGAATTTGACTTCCGGTAATTCTCGGCACAACTCCGAATTGCTCCCGCTTGCGCGCCGTCCATTGCGATTCAATTTCGACAACACCTTCCACTCCTGAAACGTAGTGCCGGAAGCTGCTCCACGCCCCACCATATCGTCATGACATTGTGTTCCGGCAGGAACATTCGTCGATGAGGGGCTTTCGGCGTACACTATTCCGAAATTACCGCAGTCTTCTCAGGAGAGACCACAATCCAAACCCGCGAGCAAGCCTGGCAACTGCTCACTGAGTTCACGCAATCCGAGAGCCTGCGCAAGCATGCCCTCGCCGTGGAAGCTTGCATGCGCGCCTGCTCGCGCAAGTACGGCGACGGATCGCCTGAGGCCGAGCAACTTTGGAGCGTCGTCGGGCTCATTCACGACTTCGACTATGAGCGCTGGCCTACGCCCGAGGAGCATCCCTACAAGGGGAATGAGATTTTGAAGGAGCGCGGATATTCGGACGAGATTCGACGCGCGATCATGTCACATGCCGAGTATTCCGGCGTCAAGCGCGAGACGCCGATGGAGAAAGCGCTTTTCGCCTGCGACGAGCTGGCGGGATTCATTACCGCGGTCGCTTTGATCAAGCCTAGCAAGTCGCTGGCGGAAGTGGACGTGAAATCCGTGCGAAAAAGAATGAAGGACAAGGCCTTCGCGCGGAAAGTGAATCGCGACGACATCGTCAACGGGGCGGCGGACCTGGGCGTCGATCTCGATGAGCACATCGCGTTTTGCATTGAGGCGCTCAAACCTATTGCGAAGGAATTGGGATTGGACGGCAGCGCGGCGGTTCCCGCCTAGCGTCACTCGCTATCTCTTTTCCGCCAATTTTGCTTTCTTCTGGCGTTCGCGCTCGGCTCGCATTTCATCTACGGTTTGTGCCACCTGCGGCGAGTAAAGCGCCTTGACCCATTGCGGGTTGCCCCATTCGGGTTGGCTTGCCAGGGCGCGGTCGTAGTCGGAGAGGGCTTCGTCGGTTTCTTTGGCCTGCCAGAAGGCGACTGCTTGCGCCATGGCGCGCTCGCCTTGCAGGGTCGGCTCGTAGACGCCGTTGTTCACGGACTGGATCGCATCGCTATAGCGGCGGATTTCGATCTGGGCCCAGGCGCGACGGAGCCAGAGCTTCATGTCTCCGGGGCGCTGCTGGGCGGCTTGATCGAGCAGTTGCGAAGCGCGGGCAGAGTCGCCGGAGAGATAGTAGAACCATCCCAGTTCGCCGATGTAGTCGGGCTCCCATCCCTCGGCATTGGTTTGCAGTTCCAGTTCGTATTTGCGTGCAGGCTCGGTGTCTCCGGCGAGCAGGCGCAGGCCCGTGAGCTCTGCCTGGGAGTTGCGCGGCTTTTCTCCGGCGACGGAGTTGAGCCAGCGGGAGAAGTCCGCGGCAGCGTTCTGACGGTTGGCAGCGGCTAGCGCCAGCGCGTAATCGGCTACGTAAGTAAGCTTCTTTGAATCGGAGTCGAGAAGCTTGTGGTAAGAATTGGCCGCGTTGGAGAAATCGGCCTGCGCAAATTGGGCTCGGGCGAGGACGTCCCAGGCGTTCGGCTGCTCGGGATTCATTTTCAGCGAGCGCGAGGCGATCTGTTCGGCTTCCGCATACTTTTTCGCGTTCATCGCTGTTTCAGCCCGCGCTGTCCAGAAGAGGTAGGCGACCGCAAGATCGCGCTCGGGGCGGGCGGTCCAGCCCTCGGTGGCAATCATCTTCTGGATTTGAGCGATGCGTTCGGCGGGAAGCGGATGCGAGCGGAAGTAGCCTTCGAGCGTCTGCAACCCAACCTGAGAGAGCTCTTCTTGCGGGGATGAGGGCTTGGACGGGCCGCGTCCCATGTAACGCTGGAACATGCGGTCCATGGCTTCGAACATGCGCACTGCGCCGGTGGATGAATATCCGGCGTCGACGGCGAGGCGCGTGCCTTCACGGTCGGCTTCGAGTTCCTGATCCTTGCTGTATCCCGCCTCGAAAACGAAAATCGGAAGCGCTACTAGACCGCCTAAAGGAATCCGGCGCAAGGCTTGCTCCTGTTGGGCGCGTTCGGCGCAGTGATAGTGATCGATGTGCTCGATCTCGTGGCCGAGTACCGCGGCCAGTTCATCTTCACTGTCCATCAGCG
>Ga0335069_10017288_pt1 | contig 10053 bp, 8 predicted proteins | sample Lox_Sample_11_FD_206714 | JGI IMG/M metagenome (GOLD analysis project Ga0335069, IMG submission 206714) | Soil microbial communities from Loxahatchee National Wildlife Refuge, Florida, United States - Lox_Sample_1.1 | ecosystem: Environmental > Terrestrial > Soil > Wetlands | place: USA: Florida...
CTTGTCAATGGCGGGTGGGGCGGTGGGGCGCGGGGCCGGGGGGGTCACCCCCCGGGGCCGCCGCATGTCGCGGCGCCTGTTGCGCGCGCGTGGGCGGTCGCGGCGGCGGCTGCGGCGATGAGGGTACCGGCCGGGGCCGCGGAAGCCGACGCGTGGACCGTCCGGGGCTGGGCTGATGTATCGGTCGGCTGCCTCGCCCTGGATGGCCCGGGGTTCGCCGGGTCGGCGCGCCGCATGGCCAGCGGGGACGAGCCCGGCGCGTTCAGCGGCCTGGACGAGGTGATCGGCTCGGTTCGTGTCATCTCCGGCGGTCAGCACGCGGCCCGGCTCCGCCAGGTGCGGCGGATGGCCGGCCCGGTGCCGCCGTGGTACCCGGACATCCGCCCGGTGGCGGGCCCGATCCGCGGCGTCCGGGAGGTGGTCTGGCGCGCGGCCGGCCTGGTCGCGGAGTTCGGCGAGCTGCTCATCGCCAGCGCTGCCAGGCTCCCGCACGCCGCGGCGGTCCCGCTGAGCAGCGCGCGGCAGCTGGCCTGGGGCGTCCGCTACCGTCCGTCGCCCAGCGATGAGCATCTCACGCTGCGCCTGCCGGTCAACCGGCGGCTGGCCCGGCGCACCTGGATGTGCCTGCCCGGGTTGCCCGGCCCCGGCACCGTGATCGCCGAGGTGCCGTCCACCGCGACCCCGATGGCGCAGCAGATCTGGCGGGGCATCCACGAAGGGGCCCACCTGGACCACCTCAGCTCGCTGGCCAGGTCCGGCCGTCCGCGGGCGCCGAGCCCGGCGGAGTTCGGGACCGGGCTGCTGGCCGCCGAATCGTACGCGATGGCCGTCGAGATCCTCGCCGCGGTGGAGTGCGTCCTGGCCGGTGAGGGGCACGCGGTGTGGCAGCTCGGCGCCGGGCTGATCGAGCGTGCGACCCGGCTGCCCGGCGGCTCGAACCCGGCGCCTGAGTTCGCCGACCTGCCGACCCTGGCCGAGGTGTACGTGCTCGGACCGCTTGAAGTCCTGGCCGGCGGCGTCCTGGCCGGCGATGTCCTGGCCGACAGCGCACTGGCCGACGGCGTCCTGCCCGGCGGTGTCTTGCCTGGCGGTGTCTTGCCTGGCGGTGTCTTGCCTGGCGGTGTCTTGGCTGACGGTGTCTTGGCCGGCAGCGCACTGGCCGGCGGCCCAGCCGCCGCCCCCCTGCCGCCGGAAATTATCAGGGCATTGCATGACCGCTGGCGCAGCGCGTGCGCCGCCTACCCGCCCGCCGCCGCATTCGCGTCGGCCGCCGCGGAATTGATCAGCCGGCCCGCCGCCCCGCCCGGCCCCTGATGCTTGAGCCGCCAGCCCTCGGGTCAGGCGATCGCCTTCCGGTCAGTCTGAGGCAGGTGTTGCATATAAGGCGCCGGAGTTCGAACAGAAGTACATAGTTTCATGATTATGAAGACTTTTGTGTCATATATGGCCTAAAAGTCTTCGCGATCACGGAAAAGGCCTTCCACTGGGCATGGTCAAAGCGGCTGACTCGCCCCCTGTGCCCGGCCCGGCATCGTAGTCGGCCCGATCATGGTTGCCCCGGCTGGCACCGTGGCGGCGGCTGGCCCGATCCTGGCTGCCCGAGCACGAAAGCTTTATTGACGTAAATCACGCATGGATAGACATCCTTTATCTAGCTACACTAAGCTCATCCACGGTGCTCACGGGATCCGGGGCGGGCGACGCCCTGGGTGGGCTGTAAGGGGCGGATGAGGGGAGGGCCGCAGAGGTCTGGACCGACGTCGCGGGAAGACCGCGCGGCGATCGCTCCGGCCGGCGGAAGGGTCGTGAGGGATGAACACAACTTAACCAAGGGTCACGCGATGCGTGATCGCGTCGCCATCCCATGAACGCTCGCGGGGCCGCCGGGCGGATACCTGAATCGCTCTAGGCCCCCGGTCGCTGGCATTTATTTCGCTAGCCAAAAGGGTCGCATCAAATTTCGCCGTTTTCGCGCGAGATATCTGCCGTACGTTTGCCGGTCACCGGCAACCGCCTGCCTGGCAGGTAATTGCCGGTCAAGAATCCAGAGCCTTGGGGGCAGATGATTCCGCCGGTCGGTTTTGAGTACTCTCGCTGCGACTCGCGGCCGGATCGGTACCGCCGGTCAGCCGTATCCTCTCCAGCCGGTCACGGCCTTGTCGCCCGTGACATCCAGGACCCCAGGTGACGGTCGTCATGACCTGACGGAGCCGACCGTCACCTGGCAAAACTTGTGGAGGGGATCTGTCATGAATGACATCACCGGTCGCCCGTTGCTTGACGGGAAGGACCTGGACACGGCGATCGATCACGCACGAGCGGCGCTGGCCGCATTGTTGCGCCGACCAGATGAAGGCGACCAAACCGGCCACCCGGAGCGACTCGCCGAGTCCCGTGCCCTGCTCGCGGCCCTGCTCGACCGCCGGGTGTCTCTCGCGGCGGCACGGATGGACGAACGGGACGCCGAGGCGGTCGCCGCCGCCCGGGCCGATCGCAACGAGGCCATCGAGGTGACCAGCGCGCTGCTTTACTGGCTGTCGGCCGGCGATGCGGCCTGGCCCGAGGTGGCGCTGACCCTCGGGCGGCTCAGCTATGACCGCTACACCGATCCGTGGCCCGGTGCCGAGGCCCCCGACCCGGACGACCTCGATGCCGCATGTGACCTGCTGCTGCGCGGGGCACGGTACGACGACGCCGACGAGCGCACCGCGCTGTACCTCTTCCTCGCGCTTCGCGACCGGCAGCACCTGATGGCCTGCCCGAAAGACGCCCGCGCTCTGATGACCTGGGGCGAGCGGCTGCTCACCTTCCCCGGCGCCGGCGGCCTCGGTCAGGCTGGCCTGCACGACATGCTGGAACCTGAACTGCTCAGCCGTGCGGACTCGCCGGCCGTCCTGTACCAACAGGGAACCAGCCACTACGCCATCGCGATGCGCGACTCGGCAGGCAACGAGTTCGACGTCAACTGACACCGCCGGCCTCCCGCCGTATGCCACCCCCGGGAAGGCCGGAACGCTCACGCTTCCCCGCAGCGGCCCACTACCCGCCAGGCGCTCGCCCACTCCCGGACGGACCATGATCGTGGCCAGTTTTGGGCAACTATTGTCCCTTTCTGGCCACGATCATGAACGCCGCGCCAAGCGGATCGCGTGACAGCCGCCTCAGCCTGCGGCGCCCGAGGCGGATCCAGCGGCGCCTGGGGCAGGCACGCCGATGGGGCTGGGGTAGGGGACCACGCTGGCGCAGGCCTGCGCCAGCGGGGTGAGCACGGTTACGATTTCCGCCGTGACCTCCGGGCTCAGGCGGGCCCACGGGCGCGCCGCGGCCCGGTCGGTGGCGTTCTCCACGGCCGCGTGCGCCTCCCGGCCCGCGCCGGTCAGCTCGCCATCCGCGCCGATCCAGCCGCGCGTGGTCAGCCGGGACAGCGCCTCGTCCCACGCTTCGTCGGTCCAGCCCCGAACCGGCTGCAGATCCTCCCGCCGCAGGTCCAGGCAGCACCGCAGGACCACGGCCTCGCAGCCGTCGATGTCCGCCGCTGCGAGGGCGTCCATATCAACCGAGCCGTTGACGCCGCCTCCGCCACGACCGCCCTCCTCAGGATTCCGGGATGCCTGGGTGTCACGATCCTCAGGCGGCAGGATAGCCCTGTTACACGTGTGGCGGCGTTCTTGCCCGTAAGCCGGGTAAAGGCTTCATATGCGGACTGATCCGGCGAAAGCCGGACGAAAGCCCGGTGATGACGGTGATGACACTGCCGCGGGCAGCGAGCGACGGGGTAAGTGGCGGGCGCGCCAGCGGGCGCAGGGCTCGCAGCAGGCACAGGGTTGGCAGGAGGCAGAAGGCTCGCAGCGGGCAAAAGGCTGGCAGGGGGCGAAGGGCTCGTGGCGACGCTGGCGCAGCTGGCTTCCGTTCGTGGTCAAGCCGTTGCGCCGCGGCATCGTCATCTTCGCGCTGCTGCTGATCGTCGAGTACCTGGTCGTGCCCGAACTGGTCGGGGCCAGCAAGGACCTGTCCCTGCTCGGCCAGGTGAACCCGGCCTGGCTGGTGGCGGGCCTGCTCCTTGAGGGCTTGTCGCTGTTCTGCTATGGCCTGCTGACCCAGGCGGTGCTGCCGCCGGGTGCGGCGAACCCCGGCTTGTCCCGGCTGTTCCGGATCGACCTGGCCGCTGCGGGGGTCGCGCACGTCATACCGGCCGGGACGCTGGGCAGTGCCGGGCTCGGCTATCGCCTGTTCACCGCCGAGGGCATTAAGGGCAACGACGCCGCGGTGATGATGGCGACCAAGGGGCTGGGCTCGACCGTGGTGCTGAACGTGCTGCTGTGGCTGTCCCTGGTCGTCTCCATCCCGCTGGCTGGCTTCCACCCGATTTACGTGACCGTGGCGATCATCGGTGCCGTGGTGCTGCTCGCGGTCGCGGCGCTGGCCTTCGGCATCACCAGGGGAGCGAAGCGTGCCTCCCGCATCCTGCACGCCGTGGGCGACCGGATACCCGGCCTGTCCGGCGACCGCCTGGAACAGGTCATGCTCGACACCGCCAAATCCCTGTCCGCGCTCGGCCGCGACCGGCGCACCCTGGTCGTGTCGCTGACCTGGGCCTCGCTCAACTGGCTGCTCGACGCCGCGGCGCTATGGTGCTTCGTGGCCGCGTTCGGCCGGTTCGTCAATCCGGTCGAGCTGTTCGCCGCTTACGGGATCGCCAACGTGGCCGGCGTCCTTCCCGTGACGCCGGCCGGGCTGGGCGTCGTCGACTCCGTCGCGCCACTGCTGCTGGTCAGCTTCGGCATCACCCGCAGCGTGGCGACGCTGGGCGTGCTCGGCTGGCGGCTGGTCAACTTCTGGCTGCCCATCCCGGCCGGCGCTGCCGCCTACGTGTCCCTGAAGGTGCCCCGCGGCGCCGGCCTCAAGGCCATGCGCTCGGCCGTGTCGACCATGATGACGCGCCCCGCCCCGCCACCCGAGAACCCCGGGAACCCCGAGAGCCCCGCACCTCCCGGACCGCCTAGCGACACGTGAGCTTGGGATCACCGCCGAAGTAGTTAAACGGCCCGAACAAGATGGTCACCACGATCGTGCCCACCCCCGAGCAATTCGCCGACGAAGAGTTGTAATAGTTCCGCTGCCAGCCGGCGAGAGCACCTATGAGCAGCCAGACGAGGAGCACTATCCAGACCCATCGCATGGCCACCTCCGGATTGCGCGTGGGATGGCATGACCGGGCCGTCACCCGCCACGTTTCAAGTGATACCAGGCCCCACCGCCCGGCGGTAGGCCCGCGCCCGCATCTCGGTAGCCGCCGCCGCGCCGTCCGCCGGCGGAAATTCCGGCGCGCATCGCCCGCAGAACGAGGCCAGAGCGAAGCAAGTTATCTAAAATTCGGCCATGTTCCCACCCATCCGGTCCGGCGTCGGCTCCGAAGGTGTCGTATGAACCCGAACGATCCGGACGCGTCCCGGTTCAAGTCCGCGACTACGGATAGGAGGGGAGAGCGGGACCTGGATGACCTGCTTGTCCACGTGGCGCGTGGCGACACCGAAGCGTTCGAGGCGCTGTATGACCGGCTGGTCGGCCCGGTGTACGGCGTGATCCGCCGGGTTCTCCGGGATCCGTCCCAGTCCGAGGAGGTCGCGAGTTCCACTGGTCCTTGTGGCCGAGCGGGATCAGGACCTCGTTGACCAGCGGGTTGCCCAGCCGCGAGACCTGCCGGAACGGCCCGCTGTTCACGTTCTGGCCGTTGTCGGCGTCCCACAGCCTGACCCGCTGGCGGCTCGCCGTGGTCCACACGCCGATGGTCGGGTGGCCGCTCCGCCGCACCGAGGAAATCGGCAGCTGGATCGCGATCGAGTGCACGTTGAGGTGGTTGGTGGCGTTCACGCCCGGCGCCGCCTTGAGGCCGGGCAGCCCGAACGTGGCGTGCAGGTTCTCGAACGGCCGCAGGTCGCCCAGGTCGAAGATCGAGCCCAGGTCGACGTAGAAGGCCTCGGCCCGCTGCCCGGCGAACACCGTGATCCCGCCGCCCAGGCTGTGCACCGCCTGGGCGCCCAGCGCGGCGTAGTCCGGCGTGGACAGCGGCCCGATGTTGCACGGCGGGCAGGCCAGCCCGGTGCCGATGGTCCGCCCGGGAGAGCCCGGGAAGCCGGATGCCACGGTGACATCGTAGCTCTGGCGGCGGTTCCAGTTCGGGCTGCTCAGCGACTCGATCGGGCCCGTGTTGTACAGGAAGGTGTCCGGGTTGGCGACCTGGGTGGCGAAGCGGAACTGGTAGGAGATGTCCGCCCGGCCGTCCCCGTTGTTGTCGACGTGGATCTCGTACAGGACGTCGTCGCCGAACTCGTAGAAGTTCGGGCCGCCCGCCGGACCTTGCAGCGGGATGTAGTTGGCGATCAGCGTGACCGTATCCGGCTTATCGGGGCTCACGAACGCGTACACGTCGGTACTGTCGGCCACCGGGTCCTTGGAGATCTCCGGCGCCTCGCGATGCGATGACATTCAATATCCTCCTCAGCTGATGGCGCGGGCGATCCGGGCGGCCAGGTCCTTGTCGCGGACCCGGCTCTGGCTGGTCCCGGCGAACACCTCGATGTCCCCTGTCCTGGCGTCGCGTACGTGCACCACGATCGGCCCGGCGGGCGCCGCGCCGTGGCCGTGCGGCTGGTCCGGCGCCGGCGGCCGGCTGGTACCGGGCGGGGACTGAGCCAGGGCCGGGCCGGCGGCCGCTCCCATGGCGGTCGCGCCTAGGGCGGTGACGGCGAGACCGGCGGCGCCGGCCGTCGCGGCCCCCTGCAGCAGGGAGCGCCGGGACAGGCCCCCCGCAGAGCCCGGGGACTCCGGGCCCGACGCACGATTAGCGGCATCCTGACTGGGCATGACGATCCTTTCCGTGGCTGGCTGGGCGTGCGCATCGCCGCAGGGCGAAGGCCGGCACCGGACAGCGTTAACTGAACGTAAGCGACATGGCTACTCAGAGCGCTGAACATGGCGTCCGCCCGGCCGAGCCGCCGGGGGTTCGGTGTCAGGCGAGCCGGGGAGGGCGGTGAGCGGTCAGGGCACGGCCTGGGCCACTCCAGGCCGGCTCGGATGCCGTGACCTCCACCGGTCCCCGGATCGCCTGTCACGCCGTTGTTTCGCCGCCGACGGGCCGGCGGATGGGTCCGCGCGCCAAAAAACTCCGGGAACTTTCCAGCCCGGACAGGAACGCGCTAGTCCTTGCGGCCGGTCACCGCGACGCTGACGCCCAGGCCGATCATCACCAGGCCGCCCGCGCCGCCGATCAGCGCCAGCCTCCGCGGCGACCGGACGAGCCACTGCCGGGCCGTGCCGGCGATGGCCGCCCACGCGCTGTCCAGCACCAGCGCGATGACCGGGAACAGCGCCCCGAGGATCAGCATCTGCGCCGGCACCGCCCAGTGGCCGGGTGCGCCGCTGGTGAACTCCGGCAGGCCGACGACGAAGAACACGATCGACTTGGGGTTGGCCACGCCGACCACGAACCCGTCGCGGATCGCCCGCAGCGGCGTCACCGGCTGGATCCGCGCGGCCAGCGCCTCGGCCACCGACTTGCGGTGCCTGATCGCCTGCACGCCGAGCCAGACCAGGTACCCGGCTCCCGCGAGCTTCACCCACGTCAGGACCACGACTGACCGCTCCACCACCGCGCCGACGCCGAACGCGACGGCGATCACCTGCACGCACAGGCCGATCTCGTTGCCGACCACGCTGAGCAGCGCCGCCCGCCGCCCCACCGTGAGGGCGCGGCTGATGGTGAACAGCACGCTCGGGCCGGGGATGGCGATCAGGACGCTCACCACGGCGGCGAACGCGAGCATGTGACTCAGCGGCACCATGTGTCTTAAGCTAGGCCAGCCGTCACTGAAAGTCAGCTGGTTTCACGGCGTCCACCGGGCGATCACGGTCACATACAGACCGAACCACGTCGACGCCACCACCAGCACCCCGACCAGCGGCACCAGCACCCAGGTCCGCAGCGGAGCCAGCAGCCGGGCCAGCGGCAGCGTCAGCAGGACGGCGGGGAGCAGGAAGCGCGGCTTGGAACTGAACCAGTTGGCGCTCGTGGTCAGTGCCAGGAAGACCACCGTCAGCGTGTAGACGTGCAGGTAGACGGGGATCCGCTCGGTCAGGCTCCACAGCGTGAGCACCACGGCCGCGACGAGGGCCAAGGTCACCAGGAGCATCTGCTCCGAAGGCTTGCCGGTCAGCGCGCTGTTTATCACGCGCGTCGTGCTCACGCCCCAGTCGAAGGCCATGTGGCAGGCGTGCTTCTCGATCCAGAACCAGCCGTCCAGCCGGTGCGTCCTCACCGCCACGTATCCCAGGTACCCCAGCAGCCCCAGCGGGGCCAGCAGCGCGGCGGCCACCGGCCGCCACCAGGCGGCGAACGGCTGGCGTGCCCGCACCGCCTGGACCACCGCGATCAGCGCCGCGACCAGCACGGCCAGGATCAGCGCCCCGGCGGTGCTGCGCACCGTCCCGGCCAGCAGCGTGAGTCCTCCCGCGGTCAGCCACCGCCGGCTGACCAGGGCGAGCAGGGCCCAGAAGGCCAGGGCGCAGAACAGCGCCTCGCCGTACATCATGTTCAGCACGATCGACATGGGCGCCACCGCCCAGAGCGCCACCATGAGCAGGCTGATCCGCGGGTCGCCGGTCAGCTTCATGCCCAGCGTGACCAGCCCCCACGCCGCCACCAGCCCGGCCGCGGCCGTCACGGCCAGGCCCGCCGCGTAAACGGTCACCCCGGGCAGCCAGGCGATGGAGTCGATGACCGCGGGATACCCGGGGAACCAGGAGAATACCGAGGCGTGGGCCAGATCGCCGGGCGGATAGGCATAACCGTGCGTGGCGATGGTGTGGTACCAGCCGCCGTCGGACGATCTCGCCCACCGGAACAGCGACCAGTGCGGCGCCCGGTATTTGCCGTGCTGGAGCATGAATGCCGTCATCGCCACGCTGAGCAGGCGGATCCCCGCGTAGATCAGCGTCCCCGTCAGCCCCAGCGAGAGCAGCAGCGGCCTCGGGACGGACCAGCGCCTGCCTGCGCCGGAACCCGGGTCCGGCTCCGGCCGGGCGGGCCCGGGGCCATCGTCAATGTCCGGATTTACGCCAGAAAGTGACATTTACTATCCAGGCCATTAGTTGATCCAACTGTCACATGTGCCGCGGTTATCTCATGGCTCGCGACAAACAAGCTACCGCACCGTGGCTGGCTCAGCCCCCGGGACCGGCGCGGACCGTCATTTAACACCAAAATGATGCCGAACGGGCGTACTGCGTGCCCCGCATCCGCCGACCACGTTTACCCGGCCGAAGGTCCCGCCCCCAGCGGACCTTGGCACCTGCTCTTGGCCTGCGGGCCGGGGTGAACTGGCACCATGAGCGAGCCGATGACCGCCGGGCAGATCGCCCGGTACGTGGTGGCGGAAGCCGTCTGGGCGCCTTCGGTGAACAACACCCAGCCCTGGCGGTTCACCGCGGACCGTGACCAGGCCGGCCCGCGGCTCAGCCTGTACGCCGACACCGGCCGTAAGCTGGCCGTGGCCGATCCGGACGGCCGCGAGCTGATGATCAGCTGCGGCGCCGCGCTGTTCACCGTCCGGCTGGCCCTGCGCTCGCTCGGCTACGTCCCCGCCACGTCCGTGCTGCCCGACCCGGGCCAGCCCGCGCTGGTGGCGCGGGTGAGCTGGCCGGAGCGCGCCGCCGCCGACGAGTTCGAGCGGCGGCTGTTCCGCCAGGTCCGCAGGCGCCGGACGCACCGCGGCGCGTTCGACCCCGAGCCGCTGCCCACGGCGCTGCTCGCCGCCATGCGGGCCGGGGCGGGGCGAGACGGCGCGGCGCTGCGCATCGTCGCGGACGACGGCAGGCGGGCCGCGCTCGCGGCCGCCGTGGACACCGCCGAGCGTGAACTGCGGCGAGACCCCGCGCGCGTCCGGGAGCTCGCCCGATGGACTCCCGCGCCGGGCAGCGGATCCCGCGACGGAGTGCCGGCTACCTCCTACCCGGCGCGGGCCGAGCACACCGATCCGGACTTCCCCGGCCGGGACT
>Ga0335069_10017289_pt1 | contig 10052 bp, 9 predicted proteins | sample Lox_Sample_11_FD_206714 | JGI IMG/M metagenome (GOLD analysis project Ga0335069, IMG submission 206714) | Soil microbial communities from Loxahatchee National Wildlife Refuge, Florida, United States - Lox_Sample_1.1 | ecosystem: Environmental > Terrestrial > Soil > Wetlands | place: USA: Florida...
GACGGCAGGGTCGGGTCGGTAAAGTTCCCGGTGAGCAGGGGCGCGCCGGCGCTGCGATCGACGGTGATTTGACCGTTAAAGAAATCCGCCGCGTAAAGGTAGGTATTGTTGCCGATGCTCGCGATGGCGAGTCCCTTGTACACGGCACTCTGCCCAGTACTATTCAACAGAATCTCCGCGGTAGTGCCCAGTGCACCGCGCCAGCCGGCGATCGTGCCGTCTTCTGTCGCGAAGATGAAGAGATCGCCGTTGAAGGCGCCGGTGCCGTTACTAAAGTTGAAGACCTGCCCGGTGGGCGCGGACATTCCGCCAAGCGGATTCGGAATGGTGACCACCAGCGATTGCTTGACTCCCGCGGCGTTGTAGAGCGTGGTGTTGCCGGCGCCGTTCTCCGAGATCCAGAAAGGACTGGTCGGCGTGAAAGAAACCCCCCATGGGTTGAGCAAGCCGGGATCGGTTTGCGCGGCCAGGCCGGGAATATCGGATACCAGATTGGTTTGATAAAACCCGGCGATCGTGGCTGCGTCGAGAAGCGGGGCGATCACCGGCGAGACAAGCAGCAAGCTGAGGCAGGCAGAGATCCGCATGCCGCGATTTTATTGCCGTGGGCCGCAACTGTCGGTGCAGTTGCGCGCGCTCGGCCGGAGTATTACGAGTGTAAATGTATTCTGGGGTACCGGACTCAGCTCACCCAGATTTTGGACGCCACAGCCCGCTCCAGGCGCACGGCGCGGGCGTTGACTATGACGCCGACGCCCTGCCGCGAGGCGGTCAAGACGCAGCGAACGCCGGGACGGATGCCCTTGCTGTCCAGAAACTCCAGCAGCCTGCGGTCGCGCTCGAACACGCTGACCACCGCCACGCTCTCGCCGGCCTTCACCTCGTCCAGCGGCCGAAGGCCGCGGTTGCGCCGCGCCTCGGGAGAATCCATGCCCACGATGTTGCCGTGCGGGCATTCGCTGCCTGTGCCCAGCTTCTCGATCAGCTTGCGCTCGAAGTCCTCGGACACGGCGTGCTCGAGCTGCTCGGCTTCCTCGTGGACCTTGTACCACTCCAGCCCGAAAATCTCGGTCAACATGCGCTCGATCAGGTGATGCCGGTTGAGCAGGCGGTCGGCGATCTGCCGCCCCGCCGCGGCCAGCGTGATCTGCCCTTCAGAGCCCACCTCGATCAGCGCATCGCGGCGCAGGCGCTTGATCGCCATCGTCACCGCCGGCGCCGAGACGCCGAGCCACCGCGCCAGCGTCACGCTCTTGACCGTCTCGCCCTCGCTCTCCGCCTCGGCGATGGCCTTCAGGTAGTTCTCTTTGGAAATGGTGATGCGGGGCAAGCCGTCCTCTAGAGCTCCTCGAAAGTCTTGCCGTCGAACCAGTAGACGCGCTCATCGATCAATGACGGCTGGCCCGCAGCCGTATCGCCCTCCAGGCGGACCCGGTACGCGCCGGGTTGAAGGGGCTCCATTTTCGTGCGCGCGCTGAGGTACGCGCCGGCCGGCGCCGCGCGCGGGTTGGCGATCTGCGTGCGGCCCGCCGCGCGCTCGCCCGTGAACTTGCCGGTCTCGCGTGAGTAGCCCTGCAATTCGGTCCAGCTCAGGTTCACCTGGCGGTACGCCTTGTCGATGCGGTACTTGACTACGTAGATGCCGGCCGCCTGCGCAATCCGCTTCTGCATCTCCGGCTCCGCGCGCACGCGATCTTCATAGTGCTGCAGCGTCACGCCCGGCGCGTAGACAATACCCGTGGGATTGGCGCCCACCACGTCGCTCCGGCTCTGTGCCTCCTTGCGAATCTCGGCGGCCAGCTCGACCATCTCCGAATACGCCGCGCAGATGCAGGGCTTCTGCGCCCCCTGCATCAGCCGCCCCAGCAACTGGCGCGCGGCGGGCTCCGTCTCCGCCGTCACCGTGATGTGGTGCGCGCCGTGCAGTCCCGCGGAGTCCATCACCACGCTCATCATCGGCGCGGCTCCCACGATCAGGCCGGTGTGCTGCCAGCTCGCCAGCGGTTTCAGGCCGGCCTGCCCCTTCAGAATCGAAATCACGTCTTTGGCGGTGGCGAAGATATCGCTGCCCGCCGAGCGCAGCGGCGCCTGCTCCTTGTAGGTCAGGGGAATCTCCGCCTGCAACCGGCCCGCGATCCCCAGCATCCAGCTCTTCACCAGGCGGCTGGTGATGCTGTCGGCCGGGCGCTTCATGGTCACCAGAACCTGGCCGCCCGCCGGCTCGAATGCGACCCACATGTCGTGCCACACCTCGTAATGCACGCGCGGCGCGATTTCGGGAAACGCCACTGCCAGTTTCTTTCCTATCTGCTCCTGGTAATAGTCGTCGAGCTTTTCCAGCGCCGCCTCGTACGAGATCGGAATGCGGAATTCGGTGACCAGCAGCACTTCGGCCGTGGGAGTTCCGCCCAGTACCTGCGCGGGGGCCGTGAGGGCGAAGACCAATCCCATCGCCGCCGCGGCGATTTGGCGAGCAAAAACCATCCCGTATTAGTGTCGCATGTGCCGGGCCGAAGGCCCGCCCCGCTACTTTCTCGCCACCAGGACTCGCGAAGGATAAAAGGTCTGGCGAACCAGGTGATCTTCCACGATCTCGAACCGCACGCTCTCGATCAACTGCGGAACCCGCTGCTCCACCTGCCGCCCCCAAAAGGCCGGCGCCACTCGTCCCAAAACGCGGTACACCGCATTGAACATCGCCGTGTTCTGGCCGATCAGCACCAGCGTCAGATGCCCCCGGTCGCGCAGCACCCGCCGGAACTCGCCCAGCGTGCTCACGATGTCGTCGGCCGAAAGCAGCTCCAGCAGGTAGCAGCAAAAGACGGCGTCGAAGGTCTCGCTGCGGAACGGCATATGGCGCGCGTCCACCGCCTGGCAGTGCGTCCGGCACGCCGGGAATCTGCGCCGCGCGGCCCGCTGCGTCCGCGAAGCCATGTTCGGCGAGAGGTCGATTCCCACGGTCGTGCCGCCCGCATTGGCGCGCACGATGCGGCGGAACATTTCGCCGCTGCCTGTGGCTACTTCCAGCACCGTCATTCCGTCGGCCAGCCGGCTCACCCCCAGCGCGCGCCGGTGCGCCCGTGAATGAAACAGCATCGTGGACATCGGGTAGACCGCCGCCAGCCGGTCGTACACCTTGCGCGTACGGCTCGCCAGGGTCGCCGGCAGGCCGGTGACCGGCCAATTACTGACCACTTCTTCCAATCGATTCAAGCCTTCTCCTTGTGGGCCGGACATGCCGGCCGCGCGCCCCGGCGGACTGCTATACCGCCACCGCGCTCTGCAACTCGGGTACTTCGATTTCGACGCGCGCGCCTTTGCCCGGCTGGCTCTCTACCCACATCCGGTAGTCGCTGCCGAAAAGCACCTTCAGGCGCTCATGCACGTTGGTTACGCCGATCCCGCGGTCCAACAGCGTGGCCAGTTTCTCCTCGGGAATGCCGACGCCGTCGTCCTCCACCAGCAGGTGCAGCCTGTTTTCCGTACGAAACGTGCGAATACGAATTGTACCGCCCTCCACCTTCTGGCTTAAGCCGTGTTTGATCGAATTCTCCACCAGCGGCTGCAACAGCATACTGGGCACGAGCATATCCAGAGTGTCGCCGGCCACATCGCGCTCGAAGCGCAGTTTCTCGCCGAACCGCACGGTCTCGATCGCCAGGTAATCCTCGATGAAACTGAGCTCCTCGCGCAGCGAAGAGAAGTTTTCGTGCTTGCGCAGCAGCCGCCGCAGCACTTTGCTCAGCCGGATCACCATGACGCGCGCCTGGTTGGGGTCGGTGCGGATCAGCGAGCTGACGGAGTTCAGAGTGTTGAACAGAAAATGCGGATTGATCTGGCTGGTGAGCGCCGCCAGGCGAGCCTCCACCAGCAGGCGCTCCTGCTCTTCGAGTTTTTTCTCGTTGCGCGTGTTGTTCCAGATCTTGAGCGGAATCGCCACCGCGAACAGCCCCGCCGCGCAGATCGCCGCCAGAGTCCACGGGGACGGGCTGCTTCCCCCCGGCGCCAATACGAAAATCAGCTTCGACGAGGAGAACGTGCGCATCTTCTGGTGGACCAGCTCTGCCACCACGATGCCCACCGTGAACTCCAGGTGAAATACCGTGCGGCGGTGGTTGTATCGCTCCTTGAAGAACCGGTAGAGGTTCAGGTACAGGTCCGGCGTGAAGCGCCAGATTTCCTCGGGATCGGGCGCCAGATCGCGCAGCACCCCGCCCAGCAGGCCGACCGCGGCGAACACCGGCATGGTCAGCAGCTCGCCCTTCGGGAACATGGCGGGCAGCGAGATCAGGATCCCGCTGAACAATCCGGTCACGTAGCCGCCCAGAATGCCGCCGAGGATGCTGCCTTCCAGGCCGAGGTCCACCGCCGGATAATTCTGGCTCTCGCTGAACACGCGTATGGCCACGCTGGCGCCGAAGGCCGCCGCCAGCCAGAGCGAGAGCACTACCCGCTGGCGCAGCGACCGCGACTCACCCATCAGCATGGATTTGAAGCTGTTGAATCGCGCCAGCACGCTGGCGATCGAGGCCATCGCAGCGAGCTTCACCAGCAGCGGAAACAGGCTATCCAGCATTCACTTGCGTGTTGTCATTATAATAAAAGGAGTACGTTCCCCAATATAGGCCGGCATGAACAAGACCTCTGCGTTCCGCCTCATCAAGGTGGCTGAAGCCGATTTTCCCACGGAATTCGGGCATTTCCGGATCTACGGTTTCACCGGCCAGTCGAAAGGCCGCACCGAAGAAGCCGTGGTCCTCAAAATGGGCGATCTCGGCGGGCCGGTGCCTCCGCTGGTGCGTATCCACTCCCAGTGTCTGACGGGCGACGTCTTCCACTCGTTGCGCTGCGATTGCCGCGCGCAACTGGAGATCGCGCTGGAGGCGATCGCCTCCGAGGAGCGCGGCCTCGTGATCTACGAGCACCAGGAAGGACGCGGCATCGGTCTGCTGAACAAGCTGCGCGCTTACGAGCTGCAGGACCGCGGCGCGGACACCGTCGAAGCCAACCACCGCCTCGGATTCGATAGCGACCTGCGCGACTACTCCCTGCCCGGCGCCATCCTGCGCCACTTCGACCTGGACGCGGTACGCCTGATGTCCAACAACCCCGAGAAAGTAGGCGCGGTAGAGAAGGCTGGCGTGCGCGTCACCGAGCGTATCCCGGTGCTTGCCGACGAGGTGGCAACCCGCCAGGCCTACCTGCGGACCAAGCGGGAAAAGATGGGGCACCTCCTCTAAAACTCAAGACCCGATCCGCTACACCCTCATGCGGCCGGCGGGGAGGGGAACCGCCAGGCTCACCACCGTTCCCCGGTTCGCGCGAGATTCGATGGCCAGGTTCCCGCGCAGTTCTTGCGCCCGCTGGCGGATGCTCTTGAGCCCGTTGCCGGCCTGCACCCGCTCCGGATCAAATCCCCGGCCATCGTCGGAAATCTCCAGCTTCAGCCATCCCGGCGCATAGCTCACCTGGATGCGCACCTGTTGCGCGGATGCATGCCGTGCCGCGTTGGTCACTGCTTCCTTGAACAGCAGCAGGAGGTCGCGGCGCTGGGAAGAAGTCAGCTCCACGTGCGCCGGCACACTGCCTTTCGGACCGGTGAATTCCAGAAGATCGTCCCCGAATAGGGCAAAGGCTGTGTGGCGCCAGCGGTTGATCAGGCTTTCCAGACTGTCGCCCGCGGGATCCACGGCCCACACGATGTCGCTCATGGACTGGCGCAGTTCGCGCGCGCGCCTGGCGATCAGGTCCAGCCCGGGGGCCGAACCACGCTGATTGGCGACTTCGGTGAGGATCGCGATTTCGGCCAGGCCGGAGCCGAGATCGTCATGCAGGTCGGCAGCCAGGTGTGCGCGGACCCGCTCCAGTGCCAGCATGTGGCGCAAGCGAAGCAGGTAGATCGAATAGACCAGCCCGGCAACCGAAGCGCCGGCCAGAAACAGGAACCACCAGGTCCTCCAAAACGGGCCTTGCACTTGAAACGATACCGCCGCCGCGCCGGCGCTCGGCGCGCCGGATGACGACACCGCCTGCACCTCGAAGCGGTACGCATTCGGCCCCAAACCCGCGTAGCGCACCGAACGGCCGGTGTCGGGCGCCCGCCATGCGGTTTCCACGGGCAGCAGCCGGTATCGGTAGCGCACGCGGTTCTCCAGCGAGAAATCGACGGTTCCGAATCCGATCTCCACCACGCCGCGCGCGGCCGGGAATGCAGCGATCTCGACCTGCGATTCTCCCACGCCCGATACCAGTGCCGGCACGCCGGAAACGCGCACTTCATGGATTGCCGGCGCGGGCGGGGCGTCCGTTGGGTCGGGATTCGGAAGGTAGCGCGCCAGGCCGTTGACCGAGCCGAACCAGATTGCCCCGTGACGGTCGCGATAGAGAATGTGGGTCTCCGCCTGGGGCGGGCCGCTCCCGGACGCGAAATGCATCACGGTATCGGTGGCCGGGTCGAGGCGATCCACGCCCCGTCCGCCCCCGATGTAGATCCGGCCCAGGGTATCCTCGGCAAGCTGCAACACATGATCGCTGCGCAGCCGCCCTCTTTTGATCGGAAAGGAGAGTCGCGGGGCCTCGTCCTCCGGATGATCGATGCGCGCCAGGCCTGCCAAGCTCGATCCAACCCACAGCCCGCCATGCCGGTCCACCAGCAAACTCGCAATCGTGCCGGCCGGCAGACCTTCGGCCACGGCCCGCCATTGTCCGTCCCGGTAGCGCACCAAGCCTCCCGGATACAAGCCCATCCAGATATTGCCCGCGCGGTCCTCCGCGAAGGACTGCAGCGATACCGGGCGCCCGAAAACCTGATGGAGCGCGCCGCTCATGTCTTCCAGCCTGGAATCGGCGCGGCTCCAGCGCGCGATGCCGGTGGTGCCGATCCAGATATCGCCCTTCCGGTCTTCGTACAGCCTGGTGATCTCATCGCCCGGCAGGCCGTTGCGCTTGTGGTAGTGGCCGGCGGGCAACTTGCGCGACAGGTCTTCGACCCGCCTCACGTTGGTGTAGCGCAGCAGCCCCATGCCCGTTGCGATCCACCAGTCGCCGCCGTGGTCCTGGAGCGCCACCGCGTGCTCGCCCGAACCGAAGTTGGTCACCGAAGGCGGCACGCGCAGGTCTGCCGCATGAAACCGGGTTCCGTCAAAGCGGTTCAGCGTGTGCCGGTTTCCGGTAACTGCATAGAAGGTGCCATCGGGGGCTTCGAACAGCGAATGCACGTAGCGAGACTCCAGGCCGTCGCCCTCGGCGAACTGCGAGAATCCGGGGCGCAGAATCCGCATCACACCGCTTCGTTGCAGGGCCAGCCAGCGGTTTCCCGCGATATCTTCGGCAATATCGTAGATGTACTGAAAACCCACCACGGATTTGGCGTCGAAGAACTCAAAGGGGGAAGCCTTACCGGGCCGCGGCCGGAAGCGCGCCAGGCCCAGCGCGCCCATCCAGATTTCGCCATCCTGAAACTGATAAATGGACTGAACGTCGCCGCGCCTGGTGGCCGGATCGAAGCAGTAGTTCGTCACGCGCGGCGGCTCGTGCCGCAAATCCAGCCGGGAGACCCCACCTGCGTAGCCGGCCCAAAGCTCCCCCTCGTGACTCAACTGAAGCGATCTGACTGCGCCGGTGTTGCAGGCTTCGCGGAATCGCATTCCGGCGCCGGACTGGTAGCGGAGCAACCCTGTGCTGGTGCCGATCCAAAGTGAGCCTCGCCCATCTTCGGCCAGGGCCTTCACCTGAAACGCCATGGGCCGGTCCGGGTCGCCCGCGGCGACAACCGGCACGGGTTCGGCCCGGAGCGGTCCGCTCGTCGCGAGCCGCCACAGTCCGTGCGATGTGCCGCACCAGACTTCGCCGTCGTTGCGGCGCAGCAGCACCGTCGCTCCGATTCCCTCGGGGCTGCCGAGGAGCGGCACTCTCTCGAACGACGCCGTCCGCGCCGCGCGAGGCCGGAACCGGAACAGGCCCGAAGGGGTGGCGATGAAGTAAACGCCGCCGCCGGCATCGAGGATGTCTTCGACGATGCGGTGCGGCAGTCCGTCGGTGGTGGTGTAATTGAAGAAGCGCTCTCCGTCAAAGACCGACAACCCTTCGGCGGTGCAGAACCAGAGCCGCCCGCGGGTATCGCGCCGGATTCGCAGCACCCAGTTTCGCGCCAGGCCGTCTTCGGTGGTGAATAGACGCGCGACGGGCTGCTCCGCGGCAGCGGGCGCTGCCAGGCAAAAGAGCCACAACAGGACCATTGCCTTGCGCGACACAGGATCTCCTATCACACTACGTTTTCCGAAGACGAACCTGCATGCTCATGCAGGTTGCGGCCCAATGCTCCGTCTATTTCGCATCTTCATGCGGTTTACGGTGGGCAACGTTGCCGGGCATAATCGTCTAACCTATGCGAACCGGGTTCCGCATGCTCGGAACAATGCTGGCGAAGGCGCTCCTGCTGTCGGCAGTGAGTGTATCTCCAGCGCATGCAGACATCACGTTCAGCGGAACTCTCGATCCCGCCGGCAATCCCAATCTGACTTATTGGGATCAATTCCTGAACAGTTACACCTCGCCGATCGCTGGGCCGGACGACTCTGACCGCGCATTCAACATCGCGATACATCCCTTTACCATCTCAACTGCGGGCCCGGTGACGTTCAGCAGCAACGGTTTCGGGATGGGCGGTTTCGACGCGGTACTGTCGGTTTTCCAGGGAACAGGAGACTCGGCAATCTACCTGGATCACGAGTTTGCGCCGTTCTCCCCCGGGGACTTCAGCTTCGACCTGACGCTCGGCGTTGGTACCTACACCCTTGCCATCGCCATGTTCGGAAGCGAGCCGTGCGCGCCAGGCTTGTGCGCCGGCCCGCTCGCCGGCACCCTCGGAGACGGCTTCAACAATCTGGTGAACTTCGACTCAAGCAGGCCGGACCCGCTATTCTACAGCGTGCATGTGACGGGGTCGGCCGCGCCGCTTCCGGAACCGTCATGCGCGCTTCTATTGGCCACGTGCCTCGGGGCCATCCTTACCCGCACGCTCTTGAGCAGCAAAAAGAGGACTATATGAAGAACCGAACGACGCATCTGCCTGTTCTCGCCGCCGTACTGGCCCTCGGCTGTATCCTGGGCGGTGTTCTGGTGAAACCCGTCTGGGCCCAGGTTCGCGCCGCCTTGGTCCGCGACGTGGACCACCCGGCGCGCCAGGCCGTCACCATTCGCAAGTTCACAACCAGCAGCATCTTCGAGCCTGTGTACACCGTTCCCGCCGGCAAGAAGTTCACCCTGGAGCACATGAACTGCTCCTCTCTCGCGACCGATCTCTATGCCGGGATCTTCGATGGCGGGCTCACCCACGCCAACATCGTCTATTCGGTCCCGGTCATCAACACGAGCGCCACGGTTCTGGTGGCGGACGGCGCTACCCGAATCTATTTCGACTCCGGTGCGGTTCTCAACCTGAGGATTTTCGTGTCGAGCTCGACCACCTGCACCCTGTCCGGCCACACGGTGGACGCCGCGCAGTAGAAGGAGGCTGAATGGTAGCGCCCGTGTATACAAGGATCGCCGTGGCGTTGGCTGTAACCCTCGCCGCGTGGGCGGCTGCCGCCGGTGTGGCCGCGGACACCGATAATGCCCGCCCGCGCAGCGTGAACGCGAAGGCGGGAGTGAGTCATCCGGCCTATTCGGATCTTGCAATGGCCTCCGACTCCATCGGACCGACCGGCCCCGCCGGGCCGGGCGGAACGCTGGGGTCCGCCGGCCCCACAGGACCCTCCGACTCCAGCCGGTCGGGCAATCAGAGTGGAGCTTTGGGACCCACCGGGGACACCAGTCCCGCCGGCCCCAGCGGATCGGGCGCGCCGGGCGGGTCGCCCGGACCCACCGGCGCCTCGGGACCCTCCGGCGCCACCAGCGGATCGGGCGTGCCGCCCGGATCGCCGGGCCCCACGGGAGCTACCGCACCGGGCGGCAATTAGCCAATTCTCCGGCGCCGGCGGGCCCGATCGTACTGGCCGTCCTCGCCATTGCGACCTGGCACGTTCCGGGGCATGGTCGCAAGACCCCACTAT
>Ga0335069_10017290_pt1 | contig 10052 bp, 9 predicted proteins | sample Lox_Sample_11_FD_206714 | JGI IMG/M metagenome (GOLD analysis project Ga0335069, IMG submission 206714) | Soil microbial communities from Loxahatchee National Wildlife Refuge, Florida, United States - Lox_Sample_1.1 | ecosystem: Environmental > Terrestrial > Soil > Wetlands | place: USA: Florida...
GTATCGCCGCGGAGCAACGCAGACGGTAGGGAAGGGCATCGCATGAGGTACTTCCCGCCGTGGGCGCATGCGGCCGCGGGCGCACGCAAGACACCGAAGAGCCACATGGTTTGCCGTTGCGAGGACGACCCGCCCTCGGCTATACTTTTCGGTTTGTACGGGGCCCGCGAATCTCACAGGAACGCGGCGGGCAGGTAGTACGGCTTCGAGGGAAGCCCGGCAAGCCTTGCGGGGCGGTTGCAGGTGCAAGCACCCGGGCCAATAAGACTTCCGCCAAACCATTGGCACAAGAGGAAGCGCTCAGCGCTTCTTCACCATAAGGAGACTACTGTGAAAAAGATGTTTCTCATGGCCGCCCTGGCCGCTTCGAGCCTGCTCGGCGCAGCCGCCGTCGGTGCCCAGGCGGCACCCGCCGCGAGCGCGGCCAAAATCGGCGTGCTGAATGTGCAGCAAGCCATCGTGGCCACCGGAGAAGGCAAGCAGGCTTCCGGCGAACTGCAGGCGCAGTTTGCCGCTCGTCAGAACGAACTGGAAGGCATGAACAAGCAGATCAACGATATCCGCCAGCGTTTGCAGACCGGGGAAGGCAAGCTGAGCCCGGAAGAGGCTGCGCGGTTGCAGCGTCAGGGTGAAGCGCTGGCCAAGCAGTTGCAGCGCAAGCAGGAAGACTATCAGGAAGACCTGAATGCGGCCCGCCAGGAAGTCGTGGAGCGTATTGGCCGGAAGATGATGGACGTGCTCGACCGCTACGCGCGGGAAAACTCGTTCAGCGCGATTTTCGATTCGTCCGCGCAGGGTGCACCGGTCTTTTTCTCGCCGACGATTGACGTCACGGCCGATATCGTGAAGCTTTACGATCAGGCCTACCCGGCCAAGGCTGCGGCCACCACGCCGAAGCCCGCCGCGGCAAAACCGGCCACGACGCCCGCTCCCAAGCCTTAATCTGACTTGCTGGCTGTTGCACCGCGCCCGGCGCCGGACCCCCGGTTCCGGGCGCGGTTTCGTCTGGCCTTCGCCCGCGAGGCTGGAGGCAGCCCGTATCTTGCTTTTGCCGTATCGCGGGCATATACTTTCACTTCGCTCTGTAACGGGTCGCACGACGGAGTGGGCGCAAGCCCACTTTTTTGTTGGCCGGTTGATGTGGGCGGTGAACCGGCATAGGCCGGGGAGTCTTCGCTTGCAGTTGGAAAAAATACGCGATGCCGCGGAACGGGTAGCCCGGTCCGAAGGCCTGGAAGTTGTTGATGTCGAGTGGAAGATCGGCAAACAGCGCTTCCTTCGGGTGTACATAGACCGGTTGCCGGCGGAAGCCGAAGCCGCGGCGGGCGTTGCAACCGCAAGCCCCTACCCGAAGATTTCGCACGCCGATTGCGAGCGGGTGAGCCAGCAACTCAGCGTCATCCTTGACGTGGAAGAGCTGGTGCCAGGGCCGGGTTACGTGCTGGAAGTCAGCTCGCCGGGTATGGATCGCGCGCTGAAGAAAGCGGCGGACTTCGCGCGCTTCGCCGGAAGGCTGGCGAAGGTATGGACCGAAGAGCCGGTGGAAGAACTGACTTTTTTTGAGGGACGTCTCGCGGGACTTGCGGAAAACAAGGTCCGCGTGGAGTTGAAAGGCAAGACCCCACGCATTGTGGAAGTGCCTCTCGCCCTCATACGCAAGGCGCACCTCGTCGTCGAGTTTTAGTTGCACACTCTGCGGGGCTGTGGCGGCCGTGCCTGGTGTTTCGGCGCGCTTGCGGGATAGTAGCGGCAATTTGCGGCAGGGAAGGAAGAATTCAGTTCGACTCGGGAAAGCGTTATGGCGAATTTGCTCTATCAACAGATTGAAATGCTCAGCCGCGAGAAGCACATTGAGCCGGAAGTCGTGGTGTCGGCGATCGAAGACGCCATGGTGGTCGCGGCGCGCAAGTATTACAAGACGGAAGAGGACCTGCGCGGCAAGTTCAACCAGGAAACCGGGCAGGTGGACGTGTTTTCGGTGCAGACCGTGGTCGAGGAAGTGGCCGACCCGACGCGCGAGATCAGCCTGAACGATGCGCGGCGCAAGAATCCGGGCGCCGAAGTGGGCTCGGAGATTCTGACCGCCAAGCCGACCGACGTGCTGGGGCGCATCGCCGCGCAGACCGCCAAGCAGGTGATCCTGCAGAAGGTACGCGAAGCCGAGCGCGACACGATTTTCAACGAATATCACAACCGCGTGGGCGAGCTGGTGACGGTGATCGTCAAGCGCGCGGAAGGGCCGGACCTGATTGTGGACATGGGCCGCACCGAGGCGCGGCTGCCCAAGCGCGAGCAATCGAAGCTGGAAACCTACAACATCGGCGAACGGCTGCGCGTGGTGATCCGCATGGTGGATCGCGCGGCAAAGGGGCCGCAGGTGATTGTTTCCCGCGCGGATGCCGCGCTGGTGCAGCGCCTGTTTGAAATGGAAGTGCCGGAAATTTACGACGGGACGGTGCAGATCCGCGCCGCTGCGCGGGAATCGGGCGAACGCACCAAAGTCGCGGTGTTCAGCCGCGACAAGGATGTTGACCCGGTGGGCGCGTGCGTGGGCATGAAAGGTATGCGCGTGCAGTCCATCATCCGCGAGCTGCGCGGCGAGAAGATCGACATCATTCCCTACAGCGAAGAGACCGTGGCTTTTGCGCAAAAGGCGCTGAGCCCGGCCAAGGTCACGCGGGTGCAGATCACCGATCCGGAGAACCGCAAGCTGGAAGTGATCGTGGAGGACTCGCAGCTTTCCCTGGCCATCGGCAAAAAGGGCCAGAACGTGCGCCTGGCCAGCAAGCTCATCGGCTGGGACATTGACATCAAGAGCGAGGAAGAGAAGCGCCGCGAAATCGAAGAGCAGATGACGGCTCTGACGGCGCCGACCACCCCGCTGACCGCGCTGGCCGGCGTGGGTCCGAAGACCATCGAGAAGATCGAAGCCGCGGGAATCACTTCGCTGGAGCAGCTGGCGGGCATGACGCCGGAGCAGTTGATGGAAATTCCCGGCATTGGCGAAAAGATGGTGGACAAGATTTATCAGGCCGTGAACCAGTTCTATGAAAGCGGCGCCGGTGCGCAGCCCGCGGACGGCGCGGCGGAGACGCCTGCCGAATCCGGGGAAGCCGCCCCCGCAGCGGAAGCCGCGGAAGGCGCTGTGGAGAGCGCCGCGGCCGGCGAAGGCCAAGGCGAAGCCGCGAGCGTGCAAGCGGACGCAGCCGCTGAAACTCCCGCGCAAGAGGGCGGGGAAGCGGCCGGCGAGAAGCCCGAAGAGAAGAAGGAAGAGAATTCGTAAGTTAAGGAACGCATGACTGACGCGAATCAAGTCCGAATCAACGAGCTGGCCCGCGAGCTGGAGGTCAAGGCGAAAGCCATCATTGACCTGCTTCCCGGCTTTGGTGTGAGCGAAAAGAAGACGCACTCCAGCTCGATCCCAGTGGATGTCGCGGAGAAAGTGCGCCGCACGATCCAAGGACAGGCGGCAGCGGATGCCGCCGCCGAGGCAGCGGTCGCGGCCGAGAAACAGGCGCGGGACGCGGCGGCGCGCGCAGCGCGATTGAAGCCCGCGGCAGCGGCTCCGCCCGCTCCGATTGCCGCACCCGCAGCGCCCGCGGCACCGGTTGCAGCCGCTCCTGCCGTTGCTCCTCCTGCTGCTGCGCCCGCTGCGCAACCTGTGGCGCCCGCGCCAGCCCCGGCATCTCCTGCGCCGGCGGCTCCCGCGGCGGCAAAACCCGCGCCCGCGGCCGTGCCAGCCCCAGTGGCTGCCCCGCCGGCGGCACCCGCAGTCACGCCAGTCGCGCCGAAGCCATCCGCACCGGCAGCCGCACCGCAAGCTCCTGCAACGCCAGCCGCAACTCCGGCAGCGCCGCGCCCCGTAGCTCCTGCCGCTCCTGGAGCCGCGCCAACGCCATCGGCGCCGCGTGCAATTCCGAACGCTACGCCTGGCCAGCCGCTTCGTCCGTCAGGGCCCGGAGCGCCCGCACAGCGCCCACCGGCTCCCGGTCAGCAATCGAATCAACCGGGCGCGGTTCGGCCCGCCGCGGCCCAGCCTGGGCGTCCCGGCGTTCCTCCCAGCCGGCCACTGCCAACGGGCAATCGTGGCCCGCTGCCCACTGGAAATCGCGGTCCCTTGCCGACCGGCAATCGCGGTCCGCTGCCTTCCGGCGATCGTCCGAGCGGTCCGCGTCCCGGTCAGCCCATCCGACCGCAGCAGGGTGGACCCGGCGGCCAAGGCCGTCCGTTCACGCCGCGCCCCGGTGGTCCAGGCGGACCAGGCGGTGCGCCCAATCGTCCTTTTGGTCAGCGTCCAGGAGCAGTGCCCACAGGCACTCGTCCAGGGCCGCGCATGCCCGGACGTCCCGGCATGTTGCCGCCTCTCCCGGACAAGATGCCGCCCAAGGCTGAGCCCGGAAAACCGCTCTATGCGCGCAGGCCGCCGCAACGGCAGCGCCCGGTAGCGGACAAGCGGGAGCAGGAGGGGGAACGCAAGCTGCACCCGACGCGGCATCGTCCCGGCACAGGGGACCGCCGCGCCGCCGCCGTCATTGCTCCGCCGGAGCCGCGCGCGCCCCGCGATATCAACATCACCGAAGGCATCACCATTCGCGAGCTCGCGGAAAAGCTGGACGTTCGCGCGAAAGACCTGCTGAAAGTGCTGCTCGACAAGGGAATTTTCGCCAGCATCAACCAGGCGCTGGATTCGCCCACCGCGACCCAGTTGGCCGAAGCGTTTAATGGCGTGGTGACCGTCGTTTCGTTTGAAGACGAAATGATGCTGGAAGTAGCCAAGGAAGAGACCAAGGAAAACCTCAAGCCGCGGCCGCCGGTGGTGACCGTCATGGGCCACGTGGACCACGGCAAGACCAGCTTGCTCGACGCCATTCGCGAAGCCGAAGTCGCGGCCGGCGAAGCGGGCGGTATCACCCAGCACATCGGCGCATACAAAGTTCAGGTGAACGGCGAGCGTAGCGTGGTGTTCGTGGATACGCCGGGTCACGAAGCATTTACGCGCATGCGCGCGCGCGGCGCGAAGGTCACGGACATCGTGGTGCTGGTTGTGGCGGCGGACGATGGCGTGATGCCGCAGACCAAGGAAGCAATTGACCACGCCAAAGCCGCCAATGTGCCCATCGTCGTGGCCGTGAACAAGATTGACAAGCCGGAGGCACAGCCCGAGCGGGTGAAGCGCCAGCTGTCCGAGCTGGGCCTGATGCCGGCCGAGTGGGGCGGCGATACGGAATTCGTGGAAGTCTCCGCGAAGCAAAAGACGGGGCTGGAACGGCTACTGGAAATCCTGCTGCTGGTCGCGGACTTGCGCGAGCTCAAGGCCAACCCGGATGCCCCGGGCAGCGGCACCGTGCTGGAATCGCGGGTGGATAGAGGCCGCGGCCCGGTTGCCACGATCCTCATCCAGAACGGGACTCTGCGCGCGGGCGATTTCTTCATCTGCGGCGCGGTGTTCGGCAAGGTGCGTGCGCTGTTCGATGACCGCGGGCGTGCCATCAAGGAAGCTGGACCATCAACCCCGGTCGAGGTTCTCGGTCTGCAGGGAGTGCCGGAAGCGGGCGACCACTTCCAGGTGACCGACGAAGCCAAAGCGCGCCACATCGTGGATTACCGGCAAGGCAAGCAGCGCGACGCGGCATTGCGCGCCAGCGCGGGCGGCCGCATCACCCTGGACCAGCTGCACGAGCAGCTCAAGGCCGGAGAGGTCAAGGAACTGCCGATCGTCATCAAGGCCGACGTGCAGGGCTCGGTGGAAGTTCTCAGCGAAATGCTGCCGAAGCTCTCGACCGATCAGGTCAAGCTCAAAATCATCGGTTCCGGCGTAGGCGCGGTCAGTGAGAACGACATTCTGCTGGCTTCGGCTTCCGGCGCGATTGTGATTGCCTTCGGCGTGCGGCCGGAGCGCAAGGCGGCGGACCTGGCGCAGCAGGAAGGCGTGGACATCCGCGTCCACAGCATCATCTACGAAGTCTCCGACGAAATTAAGAAGGCCATGGAAGGCTTGCTGGAACCGGTGTTCCAGGAGACCTACCTGGGCCGCGCGGAAGTGCGCAATACGTTCCGCATCAAGGGCTCGGGGACGATTGCCGGCTGCTACGTGGTGGACGGCGTGCTCAAGCGCGACGCACAGATCCGCGTGGTGCGCGATGGCGCGGTGATTTATACCTCCAAGCTGAGCTCGCTCAAGCGCTTCAAGGACGATGCCAGCGAAGTGCGCACCGGTTTTGAATGCGGCGTGGGCATCGCCAACTTCAACGATGTCAAGGTCGGCGACGTGCTGGAAGCCTTCACGGTGGTGAAGGTCTCCGGAGCGGAAGCGGCGGCGCAGTCCGGCGCGGCGCGCAAATAGCGAAAACGTTGCAGGCAGTTTGCGCCGGGCGCAGCGCTGGCCCGGCCGGTGATGCGTTATGGCTGTCGGCGTCTTGATTCTCGAACTCAGCCTCCCGGAAGCGCGCTCGCTCAAGGACAAGCGCCAGGTGCTGCGCAGCCTGAAAGACCGCTTGCGGCGCAAGTTCAACGTGGCTGTGGCCGAGCTGGATTTCCACGACGTGTGGCGGAGCTCGACCGTTGGCGTGGTCACAATTTCGAACGCCGAACAGCACGTGGAAGAGTCGCTGCAGCATGTTTTGGCGGAGGCGCAGCGAGTGCTCGGCCCGCTGCTGGCGGATCACTCCGTGGATTTTCTCTAGGAGCGAATGGCGATGTATGGCGCGCACTTGCCGTCCGCGCTGCCTTACGGTAAAAAAGCACACGCTGCGCGCACACCGGAACCTTTTCCATGAGCACAACCAACCATCGCAAGGAACGCATCGGCGAGGAGATCGCGCACGAAATCAATGCCATGCTCGCCGGAGAATTGAAGGATCCCCGCCTGGAGATTTCCGTGGTGGTCAACGAGGTGCGCATCGCGCCCGACGGCCGGCATGCGCGGGTGTTTGTCGGCGCTCGCGGCAGCGAAGAGGAGCAGAAAGGCGCGATCAAGGCGCTGGAACACGCGGTGGGTTACATTCGCCACGAGATTCTGGAGCGGCTGCAGCTTCGCCGCATGCCCGATCTGCACTTCACGCTGGATAAGTCCGAGGAATATACGGAACGCATCGACAACCTGCTGAAAGAGATGAAGAAGGATTCCGCCGCCAAGAAATGACCAGCGCTTCTCTGGCAGCAAACCACAACACCGCACAGAGCGGCGGCAGGACCGAAGGCCAGGCCGCAAGACTGGTTCAAACCGACTGCGCATCACTGATTCCTGACCCCACCGCCGATGCCTCGTAAACCACAACCCGCACCGTTTGATGGCGCGCTTGTCGTCAACAAGCCGCAGGGCAAGACTTCGCACGACATCGTGGACGCGGTGCGCCGCCTGGCCGGAATGCGCGGCGTGGGCCATCTGGGAACACTGGACCCGCTGGCGACCGGGGTACTCGTGCTGCTGCTGGGCCGCGCGACGCGCCTGGTGCAGTTCTACGCAGGGCGGCGCAAGCGTTACACCGCCGGCTACCGCTTCGGTTTCGCCACCGATACCTACGACTCCGAAGGCAAGGCGCAGGGGCCGGACGCCGCGCCGGCACTTGACGCGGGCGTGCTGGAAAAACTGGCCGCGGACCGCGTGGGTCTGTTCGAACAGATGCCGCCGGCGTTTTCGGCCAAGAAAATCCATGGCCGCCCGGCGTACGAGCTGGCGCGCAAGAATCAGCCGGTGGAATTGAAGCCGGTGGAAGTGGAAGTGTTCGAATACCGCCTGACCGGCGTGGAAGGCAGCGTCGCGCGGTTCGTGGTGGAGTGCTCGTCGGGCACCTACATCCGATCCCTGGCGCACGAGATGGGAGAAAAGCTCGGCTGCGGCGCGCACCTCACGGAAATTTGCCGCACCGCCGTCGGTGAATTTGCCCTGGACCAGGCGCTTTCCCTGGAAGAGCTGGCGGAAGCCGCGCGCAACGGCAAGTTCGCGCAGTGCCTGATCAAGATGGAGCACCTGTTGCCGAATTTTCCGAGCGCGACCGTGCTTCCGGTGGTCGAAAAGCGGGTTCGTCACGGTTCCAAGTTCACGGTCACGCTTTCGCAGATCAAGGCCGGCCGCGCCGAGACGCCGCCAAACTCGACGGCGCAGCTCGATGGCGGCACGCCGCGGGCGCCCCGCTTGCGCGTCTTCGACCAGCAACAGAAGCTCATCGCGATTGCCGAGGCCGTGGTTCCGCGTACCTATCAGCCGGTCGTTGTGTTTGACCCTTTGCCCTGAGGCTGGCATGACGAACCCAGGCGTGTTGTGCCCCTGCCTGGTTCTCATCCCGGCTGGCGCGTGCTAAATTCTCTCCTCTCACCCTGCGCCTCACGGAGCGTCCATGCTGATCCGGCTTACCGCCTCTCTCACTCTGGTTGCGGCCCTGGCAACGGCGGCGTTCGCGCAAGCGACCCCGCGAGAAGCGCTGCTCATTCTTTCCAAACACGACCACACGCTGACGATTGTGGATCCCGCGACGCTGCGGCCGCTTGCCCGCATTCCCATTGGCGATGACCCACATGAAGTGATCGCGTCCGCCGACGGCAGGACGGCGTACGTCTCCAACTACGGCGGCAACGGCGCGGGCGCGCTGCACACGCTTGCCGTGGTGGACCTTGTCGCACAGAAAGCGTTGCCATCCATCGAGCTGGGCGCGCTGCGTGGTCCGCACGGCCTCGATTTCGCCGGAGGCAGGGTGTGGTTCACCGCCGAGGCGGCGAAGGCCCTTGGCAGCTACGATCCGGCAAGCGGGAAGATCGATCTGATTCTTGGCACCGGACAGAACCGTACGCACATGATTCTGGTCACGCCGGACGTCAGCCGCATCTACACCACCAACGTTTCGTCCGGGAATGTCAGCATTTTTGAAAAGGTTGCGCCGCGCGCGCCGTCAGGCCCGCCGCCGGGCGCTCCTCCGGCTGCGGCCGGAGCTCCCGCTGGGCCACCGCCGGGTCCGCCCGCACCGGAGTGGAATCAATCCCTGGTCTCCGTGGGCCCGGGCGACGAAGGATTTGACATCACGCCAGACGGCAGGGAACTCTGGACAGCCAACGCGCAGGACGGCACCATCTCCGTCGTCAACATCGCTGAGAAAAAAGTTACACAGACGCTTGCCGCGAACGTGCGCGGCGCGAACCGGCTGAAATTCACGCCCGACGGGAAGCTGGCGTTTGTTTCCATGCTGGGCGGATCGGATGCCGTGGTTTTTGATGTCGCGTCACGACAGGAAGTGAAGCGCATCGCCGTGGGCCACGGAGCGGCGGGCATTCTGATGCAGCCGGACGGCTCGCGTGTTTTCGTCGCTTGCACACCGGACAACTACGTGGCGGTGATCGATCTCAAGGCCATGCAAGTGGTCGGTCACATCGACGCCGGCGGGAATCCCGACGGACTGGCCTGGGCTTCGCGCCGCTGAGCGGCGCCCTGTTCTGGCCGGCAGCGACTCGCTTCATTTCGATTTGCGGTCTCAATCTGCAGCTTAAGGAGCCACTGAACATGTCTTCGCGTCTCGTCCAAACCGCATCCACAAGGGCCCTGTTTTCCGCGCTGTTTCTGGTGGCAGCGCTATTTGCCGCCAATTCCACCGCGCGCCCGGCTCCGGAGGCAAAAGTGCTCAATCACGTCGTGCTTTTCAAGTTTTCCCCGGATGCGACACCGGAGAAGATCAAGCAGGTGGAAGACGCGTTTCGTGCGCTGCCTTCCAAGATCACAGAGATTCGCAGTTTTGAGTGGGGCACCAACGTCAGCCACGAAGGCCTCTCCGATGGCTTCACCCACTGCTTCCATCTAACGTTTGCCTCGGAAAAGGACCGCGACGCCTACCTCGTACACCCCGCGCACAAAGCGTTTGGCGAGATGCTCGGCTCGTCGCTGGCAAAGGTAACGGTCGTGGATTTCTGGGCGCAGAAATAAGCCGCGCCACCCGCGCACAGTCGCCGCTTACTGCTTCGCCTTCGCCGGTCCAGGCGGCCCGCGACGCTCCATTTCGGTAGGTACGGCAATCGAGCGCGCGCCGTTTTTCCCAACCGACCGCACCGCGAAAAAATGATTGTCCGTG
>Ga0335069_10017291_pt1 | contig 10052 bp, 6 predicted proteins | sample Lox_Sample_11_FD_206714 | JGI IMG/M metagenome (GOLD analysis project Ga0335069, IMG submission 206714) | Soil microbial communities from Loxahatchee National Wildlife Refuge, Florida, United States - Lox_Sample_1.1 | ecosystem: Environmental > Terrestrial > Soil > Wetlands | place: USA: Florida...
CTGACCGGCGTAAACCCTGGGTAGTGCCATGAACCCGAGCTCGCTCACCGGAGTCTGCACAGCACACGCGTAGTCGTAGCCCGCGCCGCGGACCGCCAGGCGGGCCGCGGCATCCATAGATCCGTAAGGATAAGCGAAGCCCCGGACCGGAGCGCCGGTAAGTTCGCCGAGACTCGCTTTGCTGTCGCCAACCTCGGCGGCCAGCTGATCGGCGCCGAGGCCGGCCAGCCGCACATGAGTAGCGCCGTGTGAGCCGATCTCCATGCCCGCGGCGGCGAGCTCGCCAACCTGGCTGGCCGACATCAACGGCCACCTCGGGCCCTCGTCCCATTCGTTCGATCCGCCCAGGCGGCCCGAGATGATGAACATGGTGGCCGTGAAGCCGTGCTGCTGCAGTTCAGGCAGCGCCGCCTCGAGCACGTTGACGTACCCGTCGTCGAAGGTGATGCCGACCAGCCCGCGCGAACGGCCTGCTCGCATGGCGTCGACGAGCGTCCCGATGCCGACCCCGCGCAGGCCACGGCGCTTCAGCCAGGTCATCTGCTCGGCGAACCGGCTGGGCGCCACGCAGAGCTGATTGGGGTCCTCGGCCTCGTCCGCCACGCCGTGGTACATCAAGATCATCGGCACGTCACCCAGCCGGAGCACGGCGGGACTAGCAGCGGGCGTCGCCGCTGGCTTCGCCAGCGCCAGGCCGCGACGTCGGCCCACTATCGGCTCGCGGGGACGACAGGCCGGAGTTTCCGGCCGGCCGCGCCCGCCAGGTTGCGGGCCACCACGGGCCCGGCGTGCCAGGTACCGAAGACGAAGCGCATGACCGGTCCCATGGTAGGCGCCACCGCGGGCCCGGTGAAGTACAGGCCCGGGACGGAGGACTGGTAGTCGCCCCCCACATCCGGGCTCCCGCTCCCGGCTACGACGCGCACCTGAGACCGGATCTCCTCCGGCAGGAACGGCAGCCGGCGCAGGTCCGTACGGTATCCGGTGGCCGCGATCACGTGGTCGGCCGTCAGTTCCCGGCTAGCCCCGCCGGGCCCGCTGAGCCTCAGGCGCACCTTCTCGTCCTGCGGTGCCGCCGACATCACGGTGTGACCGAGGTGGGTCGGGAACTGCTTGTCCGCCCGGGGCCGGAGCCAGCAGGCGCCGGCCGGTCCCAGCGCCGTGCGGGCCTTCAACACCCGCGTGTTGCGCGGCAGCCGCCGGAACAGGTCCGGATGGTTCGAGTAGAACCAGGTGCCCAGGCCAGAGCCGAGACCGGCCTCGGGTTCCTTCATCCGCTGGAGCAGCGGCCGGGTGGGCGGGAGCGGCTCGCCGTTCCACCTCAGCTCGTTCTTCCTGGCCACGAGCTGCACCGTGGCACCGTTCTCGTGCAGCAGCGCGGCCGACTCCAGGGCGGACTGGCCGGCGCCGACGACGATGACGTCCTGGTCCTTGAAGGCCGCCAGGTCCGTGTGCCCGGCACTGTGCGTGCAGTGGGCCGAAGAGAGCCCGGCCAGGGCCTTGGGCACGTAGGCGAAGGCCTCGACGCCGATGGCCACGACCACCCGCCGGGCCAGCACCCGCTCGCCGCCCGCGCTGACCTCAAAGCCGCCATCGCGCATAGTCACGTCGTCGACGTGCACGTCCTCAATCTTCAGGCCACGTTCCGACTGGAACCAATGGCCGTAGCTGACGAAGTTATCCAGCGATACCGGCAGTCCGTAGCTGGCATACTCGCGGCCCGTCGCCCGACAGAACGCCTCGAGGGTGTGCGTGCCGTCGGGATCGGCGATGTTGGACGCGAAACCCTGAGACTTGAGGAACATGCCCTGCGGCATGGTCGCCTCCCACAGGCGCATCGGCATCCCGAAATGGCGGTACTCCACGCCGGCCGCGCGCAGGTGCGCAGCCAGCGAGAGCCCGTAGGGACCTGCCCCGATGATCGCAACGTCGACCGTGTCGCTCATTCTGGTGTTTCCTCCTTGTAGGGTCGCGGCGCTCCTAGCCGCACGCGCGAAGTCTGGGTAGTACCGGACGCGGCGCGGCCAGCACGGTAACGCAACCGGGGCGACGGGAGACGCTTGCGGTTGTCTGTGAATGGGCGCGTCGCCATGCGCCAGCCCATGCGCAGGCACATAAGGCCGAACGGACGCAGGTCATCCCGCGCGAACCAGGCGGTCTCGTCGACCGTCCGCAGAGAGGACACCCAGGTACGAAAGTCAAGCCGGCCACGACGCCAGTTGCCGAGTGCGCTGAGCGGATCGTAGTTCTCCACCAGGAACGCGCGTCCGTTCACCTGTTCGGCGGGCGGGATGGCCTGACCGGTCAGATCGAGGTAGGCGGCCAGGGCGACATCGGTTCCTGCCGTGTCGCGGAAGATCCGGAACTGCGCACCCAGCCGGGGGTTGAAATCCAGCAGGTTGTATTGACCGTCCCTGGCGTCCAGGCGGATATCGAGATCGAGCAGTCCGCGATATCCGAGGCGTCGGAGCATCGAGGTGACCTGGTCACGGAGCTTCTCATTCGGCACCGAACGGCCGAGGCTGGTGAGCCCGGCTGAGGCCGGGTAGGACCGCTCCTTTATCCCGGTGAAAGCAGGCTGGCAGACCGAGTCGGCGTCACAGTAACCGTGGAAGAACCAGTCATGGCCCCGGCCGCCAGGGATGAACTCCTGCAGCATGAGTCCCGCCTGGGATTGCTCACACAGCTGGTAGAGGTGATCGAGCTCCTGCTGGCCGGCCACGACCGACGTACTGTGCAGGCCGCGGCCCGTGGTCCACGGCGTCGTGAGCTTCGCGATGACCGGATAGCCGGCATCGGCGGCGAACTCGTGCGCATCGTCAAGTGAGTCGGGAATGCTGGCCCGGGGACATGGCACACCTAGCTCGAGGCAGGCCTGGTACAGGGAGTACTTGCCGGCGAGCTTCCGGGGCAGGTCCTGAGGCGGCTCGGGGAACAGGAACGAGCCGCGAAGGGTACGGCCGTGTTCCGCGAGGAAGATCGCGCCGGCATCGTCGGTAGTGATCAGCACCGAGGGACGGCCGATGTGCTCGGCCAGCCGCAGCAAGCCAGCCTGGACGCGCTCGACATCTGCGGGATCCGGCTGCCAGAAGCAGCGTCCGGCCAGATACCGGGAACTGGCGGCAGGAGACCACGGCCCTTCGTGCACACCGTAAACCGGCACGCCAGCCCGCCCGAGACTGCGAATGACGCCGAGCCCGCCGTGATGCATGACGTTCGGATCGAACTTGAGGACGACGGCTGGAGTTGCGGTATCGATGGCAGGTCTGTCCGTAGTCATGTGTTCAGTAGCTTAACGGTCGAGATCGGAATACGAGCATCGCTCAGGAAGCCTGGAGTAGCACGCGCAGCCTGGCTAGGCAGCGCCCGCGGGTGGGACCGATGCTGCCGACCGGAACCCCGAGCTGATCTGAGATCTCCGCATAGGAAACCGGCGGATCGGCCATGAGCATCTCGAGCAGCCTCTGCCACCTTCCCGGCAAGCGGGACATGGCATCACGGACGACCTGGTCGCGTTCATTGGCAAGAATACGCTCATCAACTTCAGGCACGGCTGCTGCAGCGCTATTCAGCTCGGCGTCATCGTGACCAAGGACCACTCTCTTCCGCGCCGCAAGATTTCGCAGGCACTCGTTCCGGGCGGTAGCCGCAAGCCAGGAGCCGACGCGATCCGGGTACTGGATACGGTCGATGTGCTCAAGCAACCTCAGCCAGGTCGTCTGGGCAACATCGGAAGCATCACTCTCCACGAGCCTGAATTCGACAGTAATAGACCAGATGAGTCTCTCGTACTGACGGACAAGACCCTCCCATGCCTTCCGGTCCCCGGCGGCGGCACGTCGCACCAGGGTCGCGACGTCGGAAGAATCGAGATCCTTCTCCGCCATAATAGTCATTACCAGATCCTCCTATTAGGATGCGCACGCCGACCGTTCCGAATCACGAATTCGTGATGACAGGTCGATATCGCACAAAATTTACCGAGAACAAACATTCATAGCCCATTGAGGCGACCGGCGATTCCGCATAACTGGCCATACCGCATCGCCACTAATACGCCCCAGCCCCCTTTGCTAGCGCGGAGACCGTCTTCCACAGGATCTGCAGGTCGAGAGCGAACGACCAGTTCTCCACGTATCGCAGGTCGAGCCGGACCGATTCATCCCAGGACAGGTCTGATCGCCCGTTGACCTGCCACAGACCGGTCAGACCCGGCTTGACCACCAGCCTGCGCCGGACATGATCGGCATACTTCGCCACCTCGTCCGGCACCGCCGGGCGTGGTCCGACGAGCGACATGTGACCCAGGAACACGTTGTAGAGCTGCGGCAGTTCGTCGAACGACCAGCGCCGCAGGTGCGCCCCGACGGCGGTTACCCGGGGGTCTTTGCGGAGCTTGAACAGCACTCCGTCGGAGTCGTTGACGTCGAGCAACTCCGCTTGCTGCTTCTCGGCGTCCACGACCATGGTCCGGAACTTGTAGATCCGGAACTCGTGGCCGTCTTTACCGATCCTCACCTGGGTGAACAGCACCGGCCCGCGGTCATTGAGCCAGATGGTCGCGGCCAGGATCGCCATGACCGGAGCGAGCACGACCAGACCCGCCCCGGCCGCGCACCGGTCGAACAGGCCCTTGATGACCAGGCGGAAGCCGGTGAGCTGCGGGTGGTCTACGTGCAGCAGGGTCAGGCCGGCCGTCGGCCTGATCGTGGTCCGCGGACCCGCCACGTCGATCAGCGCGGGCGCGACGCACAGGTCGGTACCCGTCTTCTCGAGCTCCCAGGCGAGGCTGCGGAGCCGGAGACCGTCCATTTCCGGGCACGCGGTCACCGCGACGGTATCCGCGCCGAAGGCCTTGACCGCGCCCGATATGTCGTCCAGCCCGCCGTAGACGGGAACGCCGGCCAGTTCGTCGCACTCGCCGGGTTGCACGACGCAGGCACCCACGACCGTGAGTCCGTGGTACCGGTCCCGCCCCAACTCGGTGACGAGATCGGCGACCGCGAGCTCATGGCCGACCGCGACCACGTTGTGCCGGCACTTACCGCGCATGCGCCGTGCGTGCAGTCGCTTCCGCAGAGCATACCTGGCCAGCACGTCGAACACCGTGACGCTGGGCAGGGCGATCACCACGTAGGAGCGAGACAACTCGAGGTTGACCGCATAGGAGAAGATCGCGACCGCCGCGGTCAGGCCGACTCCGGCGTTCAGCACCTTGCGGTACTCGTCAGAACCGGTTCCGATGAACCGGACATCGTAGGCCCCGGCCAGCCACAGGGCCGCGACCCAGAGCACCGGCAGCGCCAGGCTGAGCGCCAGGTACATGGACGTGACGTTGCTGCCGAAACGGACCTGAGCCGCCATGAACACGCCGACCACGCCGCAGCCGAGGTCGGCCAGTGCCACCTCACGCAGGTAGTCCCTGGTCCAGGTGGACTGACGCCTAGCTACCTGTCGCTCGGTCCTGTCGCCTGTGGCGGCAACACCAAACATGCGCACCGACCCCCCATGGGCAGCACCAAACTAGCGCCTGGTGCTTTCCCACGCTCCCACTCAGTTCGCTTCGCCTGAGTTCTCCCACATATAGGGACGTGCAGTCAACTGTCTGGGTTTACGCGCGTAGGCCGTTACTTGTAGTGACACCCACGTGGTAACCGCAAGGGTCAACTTACATCTCAAAGGCAGAAAAGATCACGTAAACCGAACAAACACCCAAACAGTAACCAAGATGCACCCTAACGGACACCCAGGTCAGGAGGACAGGCTGGCGGGTATGAGCGGCGTGCCCGTGTCCGCCGTCCGGTGTAGTTCACCAAAATGTTTACTTCCCGGCAGGATATGACACCCTGACGTGCGAGTCAGGCCAGGAAAGTGGTGACTGACCGTAACCGGTACGGATCGCCGGTAACCGGCCGCAATCCAAATTAGCACTAGGGTCGGATCAATCGAACAGGGTTACGGCAGAATCAGGATCGCTCCCAGGAGCGCACGAGGTCGCGGTAGCGGCGGGCGGCGGCGCGCAGCTCCAGCTCGGGATCGCGCCCGGCCTCGCGCGCCTTCATGACCAGACGGAACAGCTCACGGCCGATGTCGCCGCCGGGACCGGTGAGCCCGGGATCGTCCTCGAGACGGGCCAGCTCGTCCGGCACGCCAGCCCGCGCCGCCCGGCGTTGCAACTGCCCGGCCAGGGCCAGGGCGGGCTGGCCGAACGGCACCCCGTCGAGTGAGGACGGCGGGCCGTCGGCACCGGCAGGCACTCCGGCCCGTTCGGCCCGTTCTTTCTTCTCCGCCCGCTTGATCTCGTCCCAGTTGCGGTAGACCTCTTCCGCGCCGGAGACCGTCACGTCGGCGAACACGTGCGGGTGCCGCCGGACCAGCTTGGCCACGATCCCGTCGGCGACGTCATCGATCGTGTAGCCGTCCGCGCGCTCCGCCGCCACCCGGGCGTGGAACACCACCTGCAGCAGGACATCGCCGAGTTCCTCGCAGAAGGCCTGCTCATCGCCGGTCTCGAGGGCCTCGAGCGCCTCGTAGGGCTCCTCCAGCAGATGCGGGGCCAGCGACTGGTGGGTCTGCCGGGCGTCCCAGGGGCATTCCACCCGGAGCCGGTCCATGGTCGCTACCAGGTCGAGCAGGTGCGCGCCCGGCAGGTCAGCCGAACCGCGCAGCAGCTTGGCCCCCGCCGGGACCGGCGGATCGTCGTCCGGCTCGGGCAGCCACACCACGTCCCCGTCTGCGGGGAGCGTAGCGACCTCGGGGATGCCCGCCACCACCCGGTAGGCGATTCCCGCCTCGTCCAGGGCGGGCAGCTGCGGATGCCCCGCCGGGGCGAGCACGGCGGAGGCCGACCGCAGCGCCGCCCAGGCCGGCCAGCTGAGCAGCCCCGGCGCCACCCGCGGGCTGGTCGCCAGGATGATCAGCAAGCGGGCGCCGTTCCCGACGGTGACGCCGTCGGCGCCGGCCCCGCGGTCCGGAACACCGTGCTCGGCGCGGAGACGACCTGGTACTGGCTGTAGTCCATCCGGCCGAACTGCGGGTTGATCTCGATGTCCAGGCTCTTGGCCGCGGTGCACTGGGCGTGCTGGAGCTTCGCGCTGGTGGCCGTCTGCTCGGCGGTGGTGGTCGGCGTCGTGCCGCCGTTGGCCTGCTTGACGAACTCGTTGTTGATGGCCTGGTAGCGGCCGACCTCTTCGGCCAGGTTCGGCGGGATCCCGTTGGCCGCCAGGATGAGGTCGAGGGAGGCGTTCGGGATTCCCTGGGCCGCCGCGCTGGATTTGGCCGCCGCGTAGATCTCGGCCAGCGCGGCCTGAGCCTGAGCGGTGGAAACCGTGATGCCGGCCTGGCGGGCCAGCTCGTCGTTGATCTTGAACCGGACCAGCCAGGTGAGCGTCTGCTGCGTCTGCTGCTCCTGGCTCAGCTGCACGGTGTGCTTGTACTGCTCGACGGCCTGGTTCAGGTTGGTGACCTCGGTGTCCAGCGTCGCGATCGTGATCCGCTGGTCGCCGACGATCGCGGCGGAGCCCGCCTTGACCGGGCCCGCACTGCACCCCGCCACCACGAGGCCGGCACCCAGGGCGACGGCGGACACCTTAATAAGCCTCCGAAGCACCGGAATGTCCCTTCTCGTCTCACGTAGCCAGGTCAGAGAGTACCGACCGGATGACCTCGCCGCACCAGGCCAGCAGTTCAGTATCCCGCAACGGCTGACCGCCGATGGGAGCAGTCTTGGGCACGGGTACGAGCATCGTACGCACGGCCGGCTTGAGCACCGTCTTCGGGTACAGGCGCTGCACCCTGACCTGCCGCGAGTCGGGCAGCTCAACCGGCGCGAACCTGATGTGGTTGCCCGCCGCGGTGATATCGGTGAGCCCGGCCCGCCGGGCCGCGGTGCGCAGCCGCGCCACTTCGAGCAGGTTGAGCACCGGCTCGGGCGGCTCGCCGAAACGGTCGGTCAGCTCCTCGCGGGTCGCGGTGACGTCGGCCTCGGAGTCGATGGCGGCAATCCGCGTGTACGCCTCCAGCCGGAGCCGCTCGCCCGGCACATAGTCATGCGGAATGTGCGCGTTGACCGGCAGCTCGACCCGGACTTCGGGCTTCTCCGCCGGGCCGTCGCCCTTCAGCTCGTTGACCGCCTCGCCGATCATCCGCACGTACAGGTCGAATCCGACCCCGGCGATGTGCCCGGACTGCTCGCCGCCCAGCAGGTTGCCGGCGCCGCGGATCTCCAGGTCCTTCATGGCCACGTACATGCCCGCGCCCACCTCGGTGTGCTGGGCCACGGTGGCCAGCCGCTCGTGCGCCGTCTCGGTCAGCGAGCGCTCGGGCGGGTACAGGAAGTACGCGTAGGCGCGCTCGCTGCCGCGGCCCACCCGGCCGCGCAGCTGGTGCAGCTGGGACAGGCCGTACATGTCGGCCCGGTCGATGATGAGGGTGTTGGCGTTCGGGATGTCGAGGCCGGATTCCACGATCGTGGTCGAGACCAGGACGTCGTAGCGCCGCTCCCAGAAGTCGACCATGATCTGTTCCAGCTCGTGCTCGTTCATCTGCCCGTGCGCCACGGCGATCCTGGCCTCCGGCACCAGCTCGGCGAGCTGCGCCGCCACCTTGCGGATCGAGCTGACCCGGTTGTGCACGAAGAAGACCTGGCCGTCCCGCAGCAGCTCGCGCCGGACGGCCGCGGCGACCTGCTTCTCGTCGTACGCGCCGACGAAGGTGAGCACCGGGTGCCGCTCCTCGGGCGGGGTCAGGATGGTGGACATCTCCCTGATCCCGGCCACCCCCATCTCCAGCGTCCGCGGGATCGGCGTGGCCGACATCGCGAGCACGTCCACCTCGGTGCGCAGCCGCTTGAGGTACTCCTTGTGCTCGACGCCGAACCGCTGCTCCTCATCGATGATCACCAGGCCGAGCCGGGCGAACCTGGTCTCCGGGGAGAGCAGCTTGTGCGTGCCGATGACCACGTCCACGGTGCCGTCGGCCAGGCCGCGCAGGGTCTCGGCCGTCTCCGTGCTGCCCTGGAACCGGGACAGCGGCCGCACCGTCACCGGGAACGGCGCGTAGCGCTCGGAGAACGTGGAGAAGTGCTGCTGGACCAGCAGCGTGGTCGGCACGAGGATCGCGACCTGCTTGCCGTCCTGGACCGCCTTGAACGCGGCGCGGACCGCGATCTCGGTCTTGCCGTAGCCGACGTCCCCGCTGATCAGCCGGTCCATCGGCACCGGCCGCTCCATGTCGCGCTTGACCTCGTCGATGGCGCCGAGCTGGTCCGGGGTCTCCACGTAGGGGAAGGCGTCCTCGAGCTCGCGCTGCCACGGCGAGTCCGGGCCGAACGCGAACCCGGGCGAGGCCATCCGGGCCGAGTAGAGCCGGATCAGCTCCGAGGCGATCTGCCGGACGGCCTTGCGCGCCCGGCCCTTGGCCTTGGCCCAGTCCGCCCCGCCCAGCCGGTGCAGGGACGGCGCCTCCCCGCCGGAGTACCGGGTCACCTCGTCCAGCTGGTCGGTCGGCACGTACAGCCGGTCCGGCGGCTGCCCCCGCCGGGCCGGCGCGTACTCGATCACCAGGTACTCCCGGGTGGCGCCGGCCGCGGTCCGCGACGTCATCTCCACGTACCGGCCGACGCCGTGCTGCTCGTGCACGACGTAGTCACCCGGCTTGAGCTGCAGCGGGTCGACGCCGCCGCGGCGCCTGCTCGGCATCCGCCGCATGTCCCTGGTGCTCGGCAACCCGGCCGACGTCCCGGCCAGGTCGCTCTCGGTGAGCAGGGCCAGCCGGGCGGCGGGCCAGACGAAGCCGTTGCCCAGGCACGCGGTCGTCACGTACGGGACGCCGGCCTCGGGCGGTTCGGTGACGTCCTGCAGCCGGGCGCCGATGTTCTCGCCGCGCAGCATCTCGGCCAGCCGCTGGGCCGGCCCGTGGCCCTCGGTGACCAGCACGACCCGCCACTGGCCGGCCAGCCAGCCGCGGACATCGGCCAGCATGCGGTCGGTGTCGCCGCGGTACGACGGCGCCAGTGAGGCATTGATCCGGAACGGGCCGGGTTCACCCAGCCC
>Ga0335069_10017292_pt1 | contig 10052 bp, 10 predicted proteins | sample Lox_Sample_11_FD_206714 | JGI IMG/M metagenome (GOLD analysis project Ga0335069, IMG submission 206714) | Soil microbial communities from Loxahatchee National Wildlife Refuge, Florida, United States - Lox_Sample_1.1 | ecosystem: Environmental > Terrestrial > Soil > Wetlands | place: USA...
CCGGCTGCAAGATAATACCGAACGCGGCTCGCGCTCCAACATTCACCGGCATTACGATTTAGGCAACGACTTTTACAAGCTTTGGCTGGATCAAAACCTTGTCTACACTTGCGCCTACTTTCCGTCGCCCTCAGCGACTCTCGAGCAAGCACAAGAGGCCAAAATGGATTATATTTGCCGCAAACTCGCGCTCAGGCAGGGGGAAACCGTAGTCGAAGCGGGATGCGGATGGGGAGCTTTGGCGATCCACATGGCTCGCCGCTACGGAGTTAAGGTCAAAGCCTTCAATATCTCGCACGAACAGATCGATTACGCGCGCCGCCGCGCCTCGGCAGAAGGACTGGATAGCCGGGTCGAGTTCGTTGAAGACGACTACCGCAATGTCTCGGGCGCATTCGATGTGTTTGTTTCCGTTGGAATGCTGGAACACGTCGGAGTGAATCACTTCGCGGATTTCAGGAACGTGATTCATCGGTCGATCGGCGGCGGCGGGCGTGGCCTGCTGCATTTCATCGGTCGAAGTTACAAAGGCGAGTTTAGCCGTTGGATACGGCGGCGTATTTTTCCCGGCGCGTATGCTCCCACGCTCGCTGAGGCGATGACCGTCTTGCAACCGCACGGGTACGCGGTTCTCGATGTCGAGAATCTCCGCCTTCACTACGCCAAGACCCTGGAGCACTGGCTGGATCGTTTCGAGAAGTCCGGCCAGCAAGTTTGTGATTTATACGGAGCGTGGTTTCAACGCGCATGGCGATTGTATCTGGCTGGCTCTATCGCGGCCTTTCGAACCGGCACGCTACAGCTTTTCCAGATCACCTTTTCGGGACCGAACGCCCCGCCGATGTCCTGGACGCGCGCGCCATTGTATGACGCTCCCCACGCTGATGAGGCTTCGCAATGGACTCCTGCGATGTCCTGATCGTCGGAGGTGGGCCGGCTGGATCCTCTTGCGCCTGGGGCTTGCGCCGATCCGCGGGAAGCGTGCTCGTGCTCGACAAGCAAAATTTCCCGCGCGACAAAGTCTGTGGCGGATGGATCACACCACGCGTTCTGGCGGCGCTTGAAATCGATCCCGAAGAATACTCGCGAGATCGCGTGCTTCAACCGATTACGGGCTTCCGCGTCGGCAGCATCGAGGAAAACGGCGGGAAAGCATCCGCGGTAGAAGTTGATTATGGCCGCCCGGTGAGTTACGGAATCCGCCGCCGCGAATTTGACGACTACCTGCTGAGACGCTCCGGCGCACGGCTCAGGCTTGGCGTCAGTTTGACGAATCTGCGGCGTCGCGGCGATGGGTGGCTCGCCAACGACGACATCGAGGCTCGCGTGGTAGTTGGTGCCGGCGGGCATTTCTGTCCGGTCGCTCGCCTGACCGGAGCGAAGGCCGCAAATGAGCCTGCCGTGGTCGCGCAGGAAACGGAGTTTGAGATGAACCCGGAACAGCTTGCCGGCTGCCGGATCCATGGCAATCGGCCGGAGCTGTATTTTTGCTCCGACATGAAAGGCTACGGCTGGTGCTTTCGAAAGGGTCCCTATCTGAACGTCGGTTTGGGCCGAGCCGATTCTCACGAACTTACGCGCCATGTCGCGGCGTTCCTGCAGTTTCTGAAGGCGGCTGGAAGAATCTCCTTTGAAATCCCTGCGCTTCATGGGCACGCCTATCTGCTGCACGGAACGTCGACGCGAGCGTCCGACAAAGATGGCATCGTCCTGATCGGCGATGCCGCGGGGCTGGCGCATCCGCAGAGCGGAGAAGGGATCTGGCCGGCGATTCAATCGGGATTACTCGCTGCGCGGAGCATCGAGCATCGGCAGATGGAGACTTATCCGTCGTTGCTCGCGAGCCGCACGCAGCCCAGCGCGGTAAGCATTGCGCGCCTTCTTCCTTCCGCGGTTGCTGCCTTCCTGGGACGAAACCTTCTCCGAACGCGTTGGTTCGTGCGGGCAGTGGTGCTGAACGGTTGGTTCTTGGGAAATCCTCTTCCCCAAGAGGTACACTCAAGCTGAAGCCCGGAAAATCCGGAGAAGGATGACAGCATGTGCCTAGCGATACCAGCCAAAATCGTTGAGCTTTATCCGGAGGACCAGGCGCTGGTTGAAGTCGCCGGTGTCCGGCGCCACGTGAATATCGGGCTCCTACAGGAAGAGCAGCCTGCCGCGGGCGACTGGGTTCTGGTTCACGTGGGCTTCGCGATGAGCAAGATCAGCGAAGAACAAGCTCAAGATCAGATTCGAGTTCTCAAAATGCTGGGCGAGCAGGACGCCGCCGAGGAGGAGGCCCGCAACTACGGCCTCAACGACTCATGAAATTTGTGGACGAGTTCCGTGAACCGGAGGTAATCGCCAAAGCCTCCGCCGAGATTCAGCGGCTTGCCGATCCCAACCGGCATTACCGCCTGATGGAGGTGTGCGGCGGCCACACGCACGCCATCTACCGCTTCGGCCTCAAGGACCTGCTGCCTCCAAATGTGGAATTGGTCCACGGGCCGGGCTGCCCGGTGTGCGTGTTGCCGATGGGCCGAATCGACGATGCGTTGTCGATTGCCGCTCAAGGCAACGTTATTTTCGCGGCTTTCGGAGACATGATGCGTGTGCCCGGCGCGAACGGGAGCCCGCTGCAACACAAGGCTCGCGGCATGGACATCCGAATCGTCTACTCCCCCTCCGATGCTTTGCGATTGGCGGTGCAGAATCCCGAAAAACACGTGATGTTTTTTGCGATCGGATTCGAGACGACCGCGCCCTCGACCGCACTAACGTTAATGCGCGCGAAAAAGGACGGGATCAAGAATTTCTTGGTCTTTTCGAACCACGTCACGATCATTCCCGCAATTCGGGCCATTCTCGATTCTCCCGATATGCGCATCGACGCGTTCATTGGGCCGGGCCATGTCTCGACCGTGATCGGTTGCCGCCCGTACGAGTGGATCGCCAAGAACGAAGGACGGCCGATCGTAGTTTCCGGATTCGAGCCGGTGGACGTATTGCAAGCCATCGTGATGCTGCTTCGCCAGCTCGACAAAGGCGACGCGAAAGTCGAGAACCAGTACACGCGCGTTGTCCCCTGGGAAGGAAATCGCGCTGCCTTGAAGGCGATCGGCGAGGTTTTCGAGCTGCGGCCGTATTTCGAATGGCGCGGCATGGGATTCATTTCGCAATCCGCGCTGAGTATCCGGCCAGCCTACGCGGAATGGGACGCGGAGAAGCGGTTCCAGGTCCCGGGCGTACGCGTGACCGATCCGAAGGCCGCTCAATGCGGAGAGGTGCTGAAGGGCGTGCTCAAGCCTGCACAGTGCAAGCTATTCGGTAAGGAGTGCACGCCGGAGCATCCGATCGGCGCGCTGATGGTTTCATCGGAAGGCTCTTGCGCGGCATACTACAACTTCGAATATCGCAAGGCCGCTGCGCTGGCCGGCACTCCCTCATGACCGCGGCACTACCTAAGATCTCCTTCCGCGACCCACAGATCGAGATGGCGCACGGAGCGGGCGGCAAGGCAAGCCGCCGCTTGATAGACGGCTTGATCGCCCCGCTGCTGTGCGGTCCGCTCACGGAACCGCTGGGCGACGCCGCTCATATCGACCTGAACGGAACGCGGATCGCGATCACGGCGGATAGCTTCGTGGTGCAGCCGCTGCGGTTCCCAGGCGGATCGATCGGCGAGCTTGCCGTAAACGGAACGGTGAACGATCTTGCGGTTTCGGGAGCCCGGGCGCAGGCGCTGCTCGTTACGTATGTGTTGGAAGCCGGCCTTGCGACCAGCGTGCTCGAAGCGGAAATCCGCGCTATGGCGGATGCGGCGGCGCGCGCGGGCGTGGTGATCGCCGGCGGAGATACCAAGGTCGTCGAGAACGGCAAGGCCGACCGAATGTACATTACGACGGCGGGTATCGGCGCGCCGATCCCAGGATTGGCGTTGTCCGCGGCTTCCGTTCGTCCCGGCGATAAGATCCTGCTCAGCGGGCCTATCGGTGACCATGGCATTACGGTCTTGCTTGCGCGTGGCGAGCTCGATTTCGAAGCCGAGTTGTGCTCCGATACACGATCCGTGTTGCCGCTGGTTGAAGCGCTCGCAGAGGCTGCGGGCCCGGCAATTCGGTGGATGCGCGATCCCACCCGGGGCGGCGTCGCAACTTCGCTAAATGAGCTTGCGCGCGATTGTAAGCTTTCTGTGGCGCTGATTGAGGAAAGAATTCCCGTGCGCGACGTCGTTCGCGGAGCGTGCGAGCTTCTGGGGCTTGATCCTCTGCATATCGCCAACGAAGGCCAGTTCCTCGCGGTCGTAGCTGAGGATCATGCGGAAGCGGCGCTTCAGGCGCTGCGCAACACACCCGGAGGCGACGACGCCGCAATCATCGGCGAGATTCGCGAACAACCGGCGGCGACCGTACTCGGGGTCGCAGGATACGGAGGCACGCGCGTCATCGACATGCTTGTCGGGGATCCGCTGCCGCGGATATGCTGACTGCCGCGTCCGCGCTCGCCAGCCGCGTCGAAAGCTCTCTAGAGCAGCGAAACGGGCTGTATGAAGCGTTCTTCGCGCGTGAGGCAGAACGCCTCGCCACCGCCTGCCGGGAGATGGCGGAGCGGTTTCTAAAGGGTGGCCGGCTGCTCGCGTTCGGCCGCGGACCGTACTCGACCGACGCCCAGCATGTTTCCGTGGAATTCGTGCATCCGGTGATTGTGGGAAAACGCGCGCTGCCCGCGCTCGACCTGTCAATTTTGTTTCGGCCGTGGCTAGAGTCGATCCTTCAACCCGAGGACATGGTCATGGGGTTCAGTCCGCCAGGCGGCGATCCGGAAGTCGAGAGCGCGCTCGATTTTGCCGCCGCGCGTCAGGCGATGACGTTCGCGTTGCCGGGAGAACGCGGATCGTACAGTTGCGGGGAAACATCTTCCGATCCATTTCTTCATCAGGAGATGATCGAGATTCTCTACCACACGCTGTGGGAGACGGTGCACGTCTTTTTCGAGCATCGCGAGTTGGGGCACGATGCGGGCGACGCAAGCTTCCTTTATCCGTTCCTAGGCCAGGAGAAGCAGCAAACAGCCGGTGTAATTGACGATGTCGCCGCGTCGATTCGCATGAAGGTGCAGGAAGACGCTAAGCTCCGCGCGACGGTCGCGAAGGAGCAGGCTGAGAATATCGCGAATACAGCGCTTGCGATTCACGCCCGCCTCAGCCAGGGAGGAAAGCTGATCATTTTCGGCAACGGCGGGTCGGCGACCGATGCGAACGACTGGGCTATCGATTGCGTGATGCCGCCGAGCGGGTGGCAACCCATTCCCGCGGTGTCGCTCTCGCTAGAACCGGCCAATATTACCGCGCTCGCGAATGACATCGGCACGGAAGTCATATTTCTCCGCCAACTCATCGCCTGCGCGCGGCCGCCCGATGTCGCGATCGGAATCTCAACGAGCGGTGGCTCGAAGAATATCATCGCCGCACTGGAGGAAGCTCGGAAGCGCAAGCTTCTCACGGTGGCGTTGCTCGGGTATGACGGAGGCGAGATCGCGCGGAGAGGGTTGGCGGATCACCGCGTGGTGGTCAATTCCGACTACATTCCGCGCATTCAGGAAGTGCAGGCTTCGGTTTATCACGTGATCCGCGAGCTGCTGGAGACGATCCGGCATGCATGAGCTTTCGATCGCGCTCAGCATTCTCGACGTGGCCGAGGAGGAGATGCAGCGGCACCCGGGAGCCAGACTGGATGTGATTAATCTTAGGCTTGGGAAACTCTCGGGTGTGGTCAAGGAGGCACTGGCGGGCGCTTACGAGCTGGCGCGCGAGCCAAGCCCCTTCCCCCTGGCCAGATTGGTCATTGAAGAAGTGAACGGAAATGAGCTGCAAATAGCATCGCTGGAGTTAGAGGAATGACGCCACGGATCGTCGAAGTCCGAAAGAATGTGCTGAAGCGCAACGATGAGGTTGCACGAGCATTGCGCAAACGCTTCGAGGAGTCGGGCGTTCTGGTGGTGAGCCTCGTGTCGAGCCCAGGTTCCGGCAAGACGGCGTTTCTGGAGAAGACTTTGACGTTGCTGAAGCAGGCGAACTATCGCCCGGCGGCCATTGTGGGCGATCTCGCCACCGATAACGACGCCGTTCGCCTCGCGCGAAGCCAGGCACCCGTGAAGCAGATTACGACCGGAACGCTTTGCCATCTCGAAGCGGCGATGGTTGAGCAGGCCGCACAAGAATGGGACCTCGCCGGGCTGGACTTCCTGTTCATCGAGAACGTCGGAAATTTGGTTTGTCCTTCGGCTTACGATCTGGGCGAGAACTTGAGGGCAGTGCTGCTGTCGGTCACAGAGGGCGAGGACAAGCCGCTCAAGTATCCGACCATCTTCAATAGCGCCGACGTCGCGGTGATTACCAAGATCGACTTGGCGGATGCAGTGGAATTCGACCGTCAGGCCGCGCGGGCAAATATTGAATCGATCCGTCCGGGCCTGCCGGTGATGGAATTATCGACTAAATCCGGGGCAGGGATGGACGAGTGGATGAATCTGCTGAAGTCGCGCCGGTCGCGATGACCTAGGGCTTCGACGCGTTCTGCTTCGCGGCGGCGTCCATTACAGCTTTCGACTCATCGCCGGAGCAGGCCAGCTCCATGATCTGGTCGAACGGCGCGAGGACCAGCGTCTGCTTCGGTACGACCCAGGGCTTTGTCAGCACCTTGGGATCTTCGAGCGTCGCCTCGATCTCCAGCGTCTTGGCGTCCACGCGGCGGTAGCGCTCGATGATATGCAGAGCGTCGGAATGGAACGAAACGCGGCCTTCGGCTGAAATCCAGGTATTATCCGCGAAGTTCGTTTTATCGACAACGAACGTATCGCCGTCCCAGCGCCCGATGGCGTCGCCTCGATTCGACGGAGGCACGTCCTCGCGATGCGGTCTGCCATCGAAGGGGATGATCTGAAAACCGTTGTAGGTTTCCGTCAGCATGATCACGAACTTGGGGGTCTGCACGATCTGCGCGACCGCGCCTACGTCGAACATGCTCACGTTCAATGTGCCGAACGCGGTCGGTGTGCAACTGAGCGCCGGATCGTCTTTATCGGCTAACGTCTTTGCCTTCGCCTGCGCAGCAGGGTTGTACAAACTCGCGAAGGTCTGCTGCGGTGCAGCGCCTGCGCCTCGGCCACCGCCTCCTCCGCCGATTGGCGCGACACCGCTCCCAGGCGCCGGCCGGCCTCCGACGTCCGCGCCGCGCCACCAGACCCCGGAGAGGTCGGGATGGCCGTCCGCGGTTCGGGGAACCGCCGAAGCGCCGCTCTTCGGAGCTTGCGCGGCGATCGGCCCTGCGCACCACACCATGCCAAGAATTGCCGCCGTCACGATGGAGAGCTTCATAGTCGCACCTCTCTTCGATCGAATCCGCTATTTCGCTGCCGGACTTTCCTGCGGTCCGAACATGCCGTAGGTCTTGCCGTCCGCCGTGGTGATGAGTTCCGTCAACATCCCGCGCTTCTGGGACGCTTCCCTGGCGTGAAAGCCCTTGATCGTGACTTCAGTCCCGGCCTTGATCATGCTCGCCTTGTAACCGTTGCGGATCATCCCGCTGGGCGTACCGGCTTCGAAAGCCCATTCCTCCATCTTCCCGGTCGAGGGGTCCTTCACGTTAATCATGAACCAAGAATGGGGATTGCGCAGCAGCACTTGGGTGATCACGCCGTGAACTTCCACCGGGTTCTTCATATCGTAAGATGCCGCAAACGAATGATGCGCCCAGGCCGGTATGCCCAAGCCGAGCGCAACCAAACCTGCCGCCACAACAGCGAAAGCCTTTGGTTTCATGGAACCTCCATCATTCAAGATCGCATGCGCGATCTCGGTTACAGGTTGAGTATATACCCAAATTTGATCGAGCTATTGTTCCCAGCCGCCGCCCAGCGCGCTGTAGGTTTGGACCAGGGAAAGTCGCTCGCTCAGCCGCGCGCGAGCAAGATTCAGCTCCGCCGCGAAATAGTTTGTCTCATTCGTCAGGACTTCGAGGTAGCTTGCCGCTCCGCCGCGATATCTCATGTCCGACAAGTTCGCCGCGCCCTGCGCCGCTGTGGTAAGCGCGTCCTGATGCTCGCGAAACTGGCGATACTTTGCGTAGCCGATCAGCGCGTCGGAGACTTGCCGGAACGCTTGCTGGATCGTTTGCTGATACGTGAGAAGAGCCTGCTGCTCTTGCGCTTCGGCGAGCTTCAAGTTGCCGCGCAGCTTTCCCGCTGTAAAGATCGGCTGGGTAAGCGGAGCGGTGAAACTCCACGCCGATCCTAGGAATAAACCCGCCAAGTGTGTGCTCTCCGCCCCGCCAGCTCCGGTCAGCGGAAGCGTCGGAAAAAACTGCGCGCGAGCGACCCCGATCTGCGCGTTCGCTGCTATGAGTTGCTGCTCGGCTTGGCGGATGTCCGGACGACGCTCCAGCAACTCCGAAGGAAGACCCGCGGGAATTGCTTCAGGAATCGGCTGCTCGGTCAATGCGAGTCCGCGTGGAATGTCGTGCGGATTCTCGCCCATTAGCGTGCTGAGCGTGTCTTCGAGCACACCGATCTGGCGCTCGGTCTCGGGAATTGTCTCCGCAGCCGTTTCGACGAGTTGCTCGGCCTGCCGCACGTCGAGCAGACTCGTGGCTCCTCCGCGCTCCAACGTGTTCGTAAGCTGCAGCGACTCCTGCCGTGAAGACAGCGTCCGCTTCGCAATTTCGAGCTCCAAATCGAGCTCGCGAAGCTGGAAATACGCGGTCGCGATGTCGGTTACCAGGGTGTTCAGGACAAGCTTCTGATTCCAGTCCGCGGCGAGCAAATTGGCACGCGCGGCTTCGGTGGCGCGGCGGTATTGACCCCAAAAATCGATATTCCAGGAAAACGCTCCCTGCAATTCGAATGCGGCAAAGCCGAAGAAAGGAATCTTCTGTCCGAGATAGCCGGCAGTTCCGTTGATCTGAGGAAACTGCTGCGATCGCGTGATGGAAACCTGCGCCTGCGCTTCCAGGATGCGGGAAGCCGCAATCTTTACATCGTAGTTTTGTGGGATAGCGGTCCGGATCAGCTTCTGGAGTTCGGCGTCTTTGAAGACGTCCCACCATCTCTCACTCCCGAGCGATGGGGCTGATGAAGTTTGATCCGCATTGCGGAAGCTCGCCGGAACGTCGACTGAGGGACGGTGATAGTTCGGCCCCACGGTGCACCCCGCCAGCGCCACCAACACGATTGTCAGAGCAATGCCGAGCGCTCCGGCTCTCATCGAATCTGCTCCTCGTACTCCGGCGTTGGATGCGGCTTGCGCGCGAAACGGTGGGAGATCTTCTCAACGATGTCGAACGTGACCGGAATAAAGAAGATCGCGATCAGCGATGCCGCGAGCATCCCTCCGATGACCGCTGTTCCCAATACCTGCCGCGACACAGCGCCCGATCCGGTCGCGATCCATAGGGGAACGCATCCCAGAATGAACGCGAACGCCGTCATCAGGATCGGCCGGAGCCGGATCCGAGCGCCGGTCAGCGCTGCGTCTTCCAGGCTCTTGCCCTTCTCGTATTCGGACTTGGCGAACTCGACGATCAGAATCGCGTTCTTCGCGGCGAGTCCGATTAACATCACCAGTCCGATCTGCGTATAAACGTTGTTCTCAAATGCCCTCAGCGACAGCGTGAGGTACGCGCCGAACACCGCCACCGGCGTCCCCAGCAGCACGCTGAAAGGCAGGGACCAGCTCTCGTAAAGCGCCGCCAGGATCAGAAACACGAACAGCAGCGAAAGTCCGAAGATGGCTGAGGGAGGGACTCCTTGCGCGGCCTTCTGCTCCTGGAAAGACATGCCGCTGTAGTCGAAACCCATCTCGCGCGGCATGGTCTGGGCGAAGGTTTCCTCCAACGCTTTGGTGGCTTGCCCGGAGCTATAGCCGGGCGCAGCCGACGCGTTGATCTGCGCCACGTGATATTCGTTGTAGCGCATCGTGAATTCTGGGCCGTTGATGCTCTTCACATCGGTCAAGGCGCTGAGCGGGACCATGTCGCCGTGGTTGTTTCCGACATAGAACTGCCCCATGTTTTCCGCGC
>Ga0335069_10017293_pt1 | contig 10052 bp, 8 predicted proteins | sample Lox_Sample_11_FD_206714 | JGI IMG/M metagenome (GOLD analysis project Ga0335069, IMG submission 206714) | Soil microbial communities from Loxahatchee National Wildlife Refuge, Florida, United States - Lox_Sample_1.1 | ecosystem: Environmental > Terrestrial > Soil > Wetlands | place: USA: Florida...
GCGCTCGATCGAAAACCTGCGGCGCGCAGGGGCGCTCTCGCTTGAAGGGCTGCGGGCGATCTCTCTGGATCGGCTTCGCCGGCTCATCCGGCCCTCCGGCTTTTACATGCGCAAAGCGCCAGCCATCAAGGCTTTCGTCGCCATGCTGGATGCAGAGTTTGGCGGCTCGCTTGAGACGATGGCTGCCGCGCCCACGGCAGGATTGCGGCAGCGGCTGCTGGAGTTGCCCGGCGTGGGCCCGGAAACGGCCGACGCAATTCTGCTCTACGCGCTGGGCCACGCGGCGCCTGTAGCCGACGAATACCTGCGGCGGATCGCGCTGCGTCACGGCCTGGTCAAACCGGCGCCCGGCCGCTCATCCATCTCCTACGACGCGCTCACGGAACTTACCCGGCTGGCGTTTACGGGCGACCCGCCGAGAAGCCGCGCGCAACTGTTCAACGAATTTCACGCGCTGACGGTCGCCGTGGGAAAGGCTCACTGCGGCCGCGCGGCCCGTTGCGAAGGCTGTCCGCTCGCGTACGATTTGCGGCGGGGGTGACGGGCCCTTCGCCTGTTTTGGCGGGGAAAGTGAGGTGGTTTCCCACCCTACGCTCCGCGTAGGATGGGGCACCCGCGTGTAGTGGTGGAACCATCGTTCCCCGAGAGCCAGTCCGTCCGCCAAGTGAGGTGGTTTCCCACCCTACGCTCCGCGCAGGATGGGGCACCAGCGTGTAGTGGTGGAACCATCGTTCCCCGAGAGCCAGTCCATTCGGCCAAGTGAGGTGGTCTCCCACCCTACGCTCCGCGTAGGATGGGGCACCCGCGTGTAGTGGTGGAACCATCGTTCCCCGAGAGCCAGTCCATATCCGCCAAGTGAGGTGGTTTCCGGCCCTTTTCGCATGGAAAGCGGAAAGCGCGGGGCACAGGCTGAAAGCTGAAAACTGCTCTCATAGCGTAATCTGGTTTCACTATGAGCCCGACACAGCAGCAACAGCCCAAGTTGAATCTCACCCAGGCCGCCGACTATCGCGAGACCTACGCCAACAGCGTGCAGGTGCGCGTGAGCGTGTGGGATTTTCAGCTCGTTTTCGGCTTGGCTTCGAGCGACAGCCCCGATCAGGTGACCATCCAGAACCACCAGGCGATCTTTCTAAGCCCGCAACAGGCCAAGGCGCTGTGGAATGTGTTGGGCCAGAACCTCGCCCAATACGAACAGGCGTTCGGGGCGCTCAACCTTGAGCCGAAGGGGCAGGCCTTTCCCAGCGGGCCGGTGAATTGAAGCAGGGACCAGGGACTAAGGGAATAGGGATTAAGGGACTGAGGGAACGAGGGAACGAGGCGCCGGAGCTTGCAATTTAAATCCATCCTGAGGCCCAGGCCCGATGCGCCACTGCCGTTGTGGATGATCTTTCCGGTCATCTTCGCGGCGCTTTATGCCAGCCACTTTGCCCTGCTGCGCGTTCCCTATTACTGGGACGAGGCCGGTTACTATATTCCCGCCGCGTGGGACTTCTTCCGCACCGGCTCGCTGATTCCCACCTCCACGCTCACCAACGCGCATCCTCCGCTGCCGAGCATTTATCTGGCGCTGTGGTGGAAAGCTTCGGGCTTTTACCCCGAAGTCACGCGCGAAGCCGTACTGATGGTGGCGGCGCTGGGCCTGCTGGCCGTGTGGCGGCTGGCGATGCGGTTGATCGGCGTGGCCTCGGTGGCGTTTTTCACCGTCCTGCTCACGGGGCTTTACCCGGTGTGGTTTGCACAGAGCTCGCTGGCTCACGCGGATATTTTTGCCGCCGCGTGCTCGCTGTGGGGGCTCGTCTATGCGTTGCCTGAGCGCGGACGCAAGCCACGGGCCGCGGCGGTCTGGTTCGCGCTGGCAGCGCTTTCAAAAGAGACGGCAATCGCGATTCCGCTAACGCTGGCGGCGATCTATTTCGTCGAAGGCCTGCGCGGGAAAGCGCCAGAGCGCTTCCGGCGGTGGCGCGAGGCCCTCTGGCTCTGCGCGCCGCTCGTCCCGCTGGCCGGCTGGTACGGGTACCACTACTGGAAGACAGGCTTTCTCTTCGGCAACCCGGAGTTCCTCCGCTACAACGCCCAGGCCACGCTGACGCCGCTGCGGGTGCTGGCCGCTTTTGGCCATCGGCTGCTGCACCTGACCGCGCACATGAACCTGTTTGTGCCGGTGCTGGTGGGATTGGCGGCGCTCTTGTTGCAGCCGCGGCCTGATGCGCGAGGCCGCATGCGTCCTTCGCTGGGCCGGCCCATCGTGACGAAGATTTTAATTCTTCTGCTCGTGAACGCTCTCGTCTTCAGCGTGCTGGGCGGGGCGCTGCTCACACGCTATCTGCTGCCGATGTACCCGCTGGTTTTGCTGCTGGCAGTTACCGCGATTTACCGCCGCGTTCCGTTCTGGCCGGCTCTTGGATTGCTTTCGGCCGCCGCGTTCATTGCGGGGCTGTTCATCAACCCGCCATACGGATTTGCGCCGGAGGACAATCTGGCCTACGCGCGCTTTGTGCGGCTGCATCTGGAAGGAATCCATCAGCTCGAACGCCGCTATCCCGGCGCGATGGTGCTCACCGCATGGCCCATGAGCGACGAACTCCGCCGCCCCGAGCTGGGGTACGTGAAAAAGCCGTGGGATGTGGTTCCGATCGACGACTTCACCGCCGCCCAGATCGCAAAGGCCGCGCAAGAGCCGGAGAAATACTCCGCCGCGCTGGTTTTCTCCACCAAGTACGAGCCTGCCCGGCCCCTGCGGCTTTTCAGCGAAGCAACCGACGAGAAGTACTTCGGCCTCCACCACGACCTTGGGCCGGAGGTTATTGCCGAGCAGCTCGGTGGGGACCTCGTGTGGAAGCGAACGGACGACGGCTTCTGGGTGGCGCTGATCCGGTTCAACAGGCAGGTGGAGGCGCGGCTGGAGCGGCTTTCGTTCGTCCGTTAAAAGCAACTGCAGATCCTTCGACTTCGGTCGCTGCGCGACCTCCGCTCAGGATGACAGCCCTTGAGATCCAGATTCTCCTCGGCCCATTTCCTAATTCAAGATGAGAATCAGGAACGGACGGAAGCTTCGTCCCGCCGGGGCTCCGGCGCGTGGGCACGGCCGGGAATTTCGCCGATCCGCCGCAGCAGAAGCGGCATGGTGAGTCCCTGAACGAAGATCGAGAACGCAACCACGGCAAAACTCACGGTCACGATCTCCTTGCGAAGCGGAAGTTGCTGTGGAAGACTGAGCGCCAGCGCCAGCGCCAAAGCGCCGCGCAGCCCGCCCCAGATGAGGGCGTGCTGGTGGCGAGCGGAGATGCGCAGAGAGGAGCCGGCAAATAGGGAACTGCAGAAGTAGACGGCGCAGGCGCGCCCCAGCAGCACGACAGCAATGCCGATCACCGTCGGCAGCCAGACGGCCAGAAAGTCGCGGTCGCTTTGCTGCGTCCCGATGAGCAGGAAGACCAGGGAGTTCGCGACGAATGCGGCATACTCCCAGAATCTTTCGATGGCCTCTTCGCCCCTTTTCGAGATCGCGCCGATGCTTCTGAAGTTGCTCATCACCAGGCCGGAGGCGATCGTGGCCAGATCCCCCGACATATTGAGGGAGTCGGCAAGCAGGAACGAACCATAAGCTGCGATGGTGGTGAAAGTGACCTCGACAAGGTGATCGTTGGTTCTGCCGGTAAGCAGGAGCGCGCCGAGGCCCACAGCCGCTCCACATGCCACTCCGCCGCAGATGCTTCCAACCAGTTGGAGAGCTACGCCCCCGGCGCCAAGATGCTGACCCATCGCAATCGCCACCACGACGGCAAAGGCTACCGACGCGGTGCCGTCGTTCAGCAGGCTCTCCGCCTCAATCAGCAGCGGCAAACGCCCTTTCGCTCGGGACTCCCGGAGTGTGGCGATCACCGAAACAGGGTCCGTAGCGGCGATCAGGGCGCCGAAGACCAGTGCGCCCATCCATGACCAATGCGCCAGAAGGTGCATTCCAGCAGCGGAGACACCGCCCGAAATCGCTACACCCAGAGTGACGAGCACTCCGATGAGAAGGGCATTCCGGCGAAGGGCCTCCCAGTGAATGTGGTAGGCGGCCTCGAAAAGAAGCGGGGGAAGCAATCCTGCATAGATCAGGTCTCTTGTAACCAAAATGCGGGGAGCGAAGGGAACGGCCGCCAGCACGATTCCCGCGACGACCAGCCCTGCGGCATAGGGAAAGCGCAGCCGCTTGGCGAGCATTGCTACCACCGCCGCGATCAACAGAAGCAGTATCGTGGTTTGAACGCCTGCTGTCATAGCCCTCATCTTCGTACATGACGCGATGGATGCTCAAGGCGCGACAGCCTATAATCACCCTGTTGTGCGTAAATTTTGCTTATCCCGGCCTGACCGCCTTGCCGCTATGGTCATAGCGGCGTTTCTTGCTTGTTGGATGGCGCCTGGCATCCGTGCGCAATCGTCCGCAGATCCGGCCGGCGCCAGCCTTCTGGAAGCGGGCAGCGGGCGCGTTCTTCTGGTTCTGCCTTTTGACAACCGCAGCGGCCAGCCCAATCTCGAATGGGTCCGCGAAGCCGCCGCCGAACTGCTCAGCAGCCGTTTCGCCTCGGCCGGTTTTGAGCCCACCGGCCGCGCCAAGCGCGTTTACGCACTCGACCACCTGGGATTGCCCGCCGGTTTTCAGCCCTCGCGCGCCAGCTCCATCAAGCTCGCCCAGACATTGGATGCGGATTCAGTGGTGGTGGGCGACTTCAGGACCGACGGCTCTGAGCTCGTGGTGGAGGCGCGGCTGGTTGACGTCCCCCGCCTGACGATGGGCGAAGCTGTCACCGCCCGAGGCGAGATGCGCAACCTGATTGACGTCTTCGACTCCCTGGCGTGGAAGCTTACTGAGAAGCTCGATCCCTCCTTTACTGGACGCGAGGAGACCTTCCTTGCGGCGGGCAAAGACCTGCGGCCCGATGCCTACGAGCAGTACATCCGCGGCGTTACGGACACCGACCAGGCCGAGCGGCTTAGTCATCTTGAGCAGGCTGTGAAACTCAGCCCCGGGTTTACCCCCGCCTGGATGGCCCTGGGCCGGGAGGAGTATCTGGAACAGCAGTATGAGCAGGCTGCGCAGGCATTCGCCAAAATCGGGCACGATGATAGCGATGCTCTCGAAGCGGGTTTCTACCGCGGGCTTTCGCTGGTCTTCTCTGGCAGCTACGCCGAAGCCGAGAAATCGTTTGCCGAGGTGGCGCGCATTCTGCCGCTGGCCGCGGTGGTAAACGATGAGGGAGTGGCTGTGAGCCGCCAGGGTCACGATGCGACCACCCTTTTCGTGCAGGCTGCCGCGGCCGACCCGGGCGACGCGGACTACCACTTCAACCTGGCATTAAGCCTTCATCGCCAGAAGAACACCGCCGCCGCCCTGAATGAGCTGGCGCAGTGTCTGAAACTCAAGGCCAGCGACAGCGAAGCCCAGGCGCTGGAACAGGCGTGGAAGAGAGTGGGCGCGCCGGCGGATGCCGCGACCGCAAGCACCGGCGCTGCTGCCGATCCGCTGGAACGCATCGAGCGCAGCTTCGACGAGCAGGCCTTCCGCCAGGCCGCCTCCATGCTGGACCAGTTGGATTCGACGCGCATGGCAGCGCTTCCACCGCTTGAACGCGCTCAAAAACTCTCTACCCAGGCCAAGGGGTATCTCGACCGCGGTCTTCTGCTGGAAGCCGAGCGCCTGTATCGAGAGGCAGCAAATGCCGACCCGAGCCTCGCTGAAGCCCACGCGGGGCTGGCCGAGGTCAGTGAACGGTCCGGCGACGCCGCGGCCGCCCGCAAGGAAGCCCAGGCGGCCCTCGCGATCAGTCCATCCGCAGATGCGGATCTGGTGCTGGCGCGGCAGGATTTAGCGGCAGGCGCTCTGAGCCAAGCCGGCGCCGAAGCCGGCGAGGCCCTCAAGCTTGAGCCAGCCAACCAGGCCGCGCAGGAGCTTTTGCGTGAGATCGAGACCCGGACGGAACAGCAGAAATGATGCCGTTTGGCGGCCCGGGGCGCAAAAACGAGAGAGAATAGAGTCCGAGTTGCTGTCGGAAGGGAGCACGCCATGCATCAGCAGCTTCGCAGGTACAGCAGGCTGATTCAATCAGGGCTTCTGATTTTCTTTCTTCTCACTTTCCTTTCGACCGGCCGCGCATTGGCCCAGAGTCAGCCGTTGGTCGACAAGTTTATCCTTGACGACACCATCCAGCCTGTCAGCGCGTCGGAGTTCGAGCGAGCGATCAGCCAGGCCGGTTCCGACGGCTCTCAGGCGCTGCTGGTTCAGATAGACACACCCGGCGGGCTGGTGGAATCGATGCGCGCCATCGTCGGCAATATCCTGCGCTCGCGCGTACCGGTGATTGTCTATGTCTCCCCTTCGGGCGCGCGCGCCGGCTCGGCCGGCTTCTTCATTCTGGAGGCGGCCGACATTGCGGCCATGGCTCCCGGCACTGAGGCGGGGGCGGCCCACGTCGTCTTCGAGTTCGGCAAGCCGGACACAACCGAAGCGCAGAAGGTGGAGAACGACGCCGAGGCTTTTCTGCGTTCCTACGTCGTCCGCCGCGGCCGCAACGCCGATGCCGCCATCGCAGCCCTGCAGTCCTCCCACTCTTACACGGTGGATGAGGCGCTGACCCAGCATCTCATCGACGCTGTGGCCAACAGCGACGCGGATTTGCTGAACAAGGTTGACGGGCGCGAGATCACGCGCATGGACGGCTCCAAAGTCACTCTCCATGTTGCCAACGCGCGCATTTATGAACTCCGCACTTCTCTGCGTGACAGCGTGCTTGGCTGGCTCGTAAATCCCAACATCGCGCTGCTGTTTCTGGTCGGCGGAGCGCTGCTGATCTATCTCGAGTTCAATGCCCCGGGGACCATCGTTCCAGGCGCGCTGGGCACGGTGATGGTTCTTCTGGGCATCTTCGGTTTGAATCTGCTGCCGATCCGGTTCGCGGCTGTGCTTCTGCTGCTGGGAGGGATGGCGCTTCTCGTCCTTGAAGCCAAGTTCGGCGGCCACGGGGTGTTGGCCAGCGCCGGCATCCTTTGTCTCATTTTCGGCGCCCTCACGCTGGTCGCTGCTCCCATTCCGCAACTGGGCGTGAATCCATTGGTCGCCATCGCCCTGGGCCTCGCCTTTGGCGGGATCACCGTTTTTCTGCTGCGCCTGGTGGTGCGCGCCCGACGAAGGAAGGCCTTGATGGGCGCCGATGCCCTTGTGGGCCGCGCGGCCACCGCCATGGAGCCGCTCGCGCCCGAGGGGCACGTGTTGGTGGAGGGCGAAATCTGGCGCGCCGTGGCCGCTGAGCCCGTGGCTGCCGGCGCCCGAGTGCGCGTCGTCAGCCATGAACAGCAACTTTTGAACGTGGTTCCGGCCGGTGGGGCCGGTTCTCCTCAGCCGCCGGGATAGACAGTGGAGTACAATCCCTGCTGAGTGAGGAAAGTCCCATGACATTGACCGATCTGCCCCTTCCCGCGCTGATTGTCATCATTATTGTTGTCCTCTACCTGCTCAACTCGATAAAGATCCTCCGCGAGTACGAACGCGGCGTGATCTTCCGGCTGGGCCGCGTCCTGCCGCAAGCCAAGGGCCCCGGCATCATTCTGGTTTTCCGTCCCATCGACCAGATGGTGCGCCTTTCGCTGCGCCAGGAGGTGCTGGAAGTTCCACCCCAGGACATCATCACCCGCGACAACGTCACCCTCAAGGTAAACGCGGTGATTACGCTCTACGTGGTCAATCCCAACGACGCGGCCATCAAGGTGGCCAATTATGTCTACCAGACCTCCCAGTTCGCGCAGACCACGCTTCGCTCCGTGCTGGGCGAAGTCGAACTCGACGAAGTGCTCAGCCACCGCGACAAACTGAACCTTCGCATTCAGGGCATCATCGACCAGCGCACCGAGCCCTTCGGCGTCAAGGTGACCTCGGTCGAAGTCAAGCAGGTCGACCTGCCCGAGCAGATGCTCCGGGCCATCGCCAAGCAGGCCGAGGCTGAGCGCGAAAAGCGCGCCAAAATCATTCATGCCGATGGCGAATACGCAGCCGCGCAACGGTTGGTGGACGCAGCCTCGCTGATGGCTACGCAGCCCATGACCCTGCAACTGCGTTATCTGCAGACACTGGCCGATATCGGCGTGGAGAAGAACACCACCATCGTCTTCCCGCTGCCGCTGGAGATGATGACGCTGCTGAACAAAGTTTCGGCGGCATTGAAGCCGGAATCCGGCCAGCCGTAAACGAGGATGATGAGGGAAGTCTTTGACGACGAACAGGTCGAACCGGCCGAGCCCCGGCGCGATACGGAGCTGACGCTGGGCTTTGGCAGCCTGTTCGGCCTTTTCGCCTGCCTTGTCCTTCTATGCGCGCTGTGCTTCTGGCTGGGCTACAGGGTTGGCTACCGCGGCCGTGAACCCTCGCCGGCCGCGACTTCGCAGCCAGCCACGAGGGCTGCAACCGGGTCGTCTTCCGCAATCCTCGCAACCAAGCCTTCCGCCTCCGAACAAAGCACGCCGGCGTCTCCTTCAGAGGCTGCCGGTTCCGAGCCGCTGAATTTATCGCCAGGCCAGGCTTCACCCGCATTCGTTCAACTCAAGCAGCAACCGGCCGAGCCGGCGGCGCAACAGACCGCGCAAGCGCCGGTTCAGGCTGCTTCGCCCGTGCGTCCGGCACTGACGGCGGGCACGGCGCAGCCTGCCGCTTTGCCGGCTGCATCAACGGTCAAACCGGCGCTGGTCTCGGATGCGCCACTCATGGTGCAGATCGCCACCCTCCGCAGTTCCGACGATGCGGCGGTGCTGATCGGCGCCCTGCGCAAACGTGGCTACGAGGCCAGCATGGGGCGCGAACAGAGCGACGGTCTCTACCACGTCCGCATCGGTCCGTTTCATTCGCGCGACGATGCCGAAGCTACGAGGAACAAGCTGCTCAACGATGGCTACAACGCGGTGGTGCAGCCGTAGGAACAGTGAGCAGTGAACAGTGAACAGTGGTTAGTGCTCAGTGGCCCTCATCCACTCCGGCAGCCCTGACGCTATCGCCGTCCGCACAGCCTTCAGCAGTTCCTCGCGCGTGTGGAAGTCGGCAGGATTCACGGGCGCGTGAAAAACCACGTGCGCGGTGCCGCGGCGGATGCGCAGCGTGCCCCTGGGCATCATCTGTTCGGTTCCGTAAATCGAGACCGGAATGCAAAGAGCGCCAGTCTGTTTTGCAAGAAAAAACGATCCCTTTTTGAAAGGCTGGAGCCGCCCGTCTTGAGAGCGGCTGCCTTCGACAAAGGTGGTCATGTGCACGCCTTTGGACAAGACCTTCCGCGCGGCGGCGATGCTCTCTTTGGCCGTGTCAATATGCCCGGCGCGATCGACGGGAACGAAACCGGCGAGCTTCATTCCGTAGCCGAGACCGGGAACCTTCATCAGCGAGCGCTTGACGAAGACTGCCGTGCATCCGGGGATCTCGGGCAGAAGTACCGGCGGGTCGAGATTGGAGACGTGGTTGGCCATGAAGATGCACGCCTTGCCGGCGGGCACGCGTTCGCGGCCTTCCACCTCGACGCGGATGCCGGCAAACCGAATGCCGAGCCGCGCAACCCACATGGCCACTCTGTACAGGGCCGACATCTCGCCTGTGAGGAGCGTCCAGGGATATAGGATGAGCGCGCATGGAATGCCGAGCACGAGCCAGGAAATCAGTAAAAGGAGCGAAGCTAGCATCTCTTGTTCATTCCAGCATACGAGACTACGGCCCCTTGCTCTACCGAATCCAGTCTCTTCATGCCGAGCGCATGGGCCCCACCCGGGCGATGCTCCTCCGCCGCGGTCATTGTTTCACGCGCCGGTGAACACCAATGATCGTCAACGCGCCGCCCGTCGCGGTCAGGGCCAATCCTGAGCCCAGACAGTAAGTCTTCAGCATTGAGCCGACGATATCCGATGATTTGATGACTGCGCCCTGCGCAATCACACTCACGCCCACTCCCATCAGGCCAATTCCAATCCCCGTCATGATCTTTCCTCCTCGCGTCATGGCGTGCGGGTGAGCCTGCCCGGGGCCCACGGCCAATGAG
>Ga0335069_10017294_pt1 | contig 10051 bp, 15 predicted proteins | sample Lox_Sample_11_FD_206714 | JGI IMG/M metagenome (GOLD analysis project Ga0335069, IMG submission 206714) | Soil microbial communities from Loxahatchee National Wildlife Refuge, Florida, United States - Lox_Sample_1.1 | ecosystem: Environmental > Terrestrial > Soil > Wetlands | place: USA...
GGTGTTCGAGGCCGGCGGCGTCCGGTTCGGGGTCGCGATCTGCCACGAGGGCTGGCGCTACCCCGAGACGGTGCGCTTCGCGGCGGCGCGCGGCGCGCCGATCGTGTTCCACCCGCAGCTGACCGGGAGCGAGCGCGCGGGCGTGCGCCTGACGGCGTGGGGCTCGCCGGAAGCGCCGTACTACGAGAAGGCGATGCTGATGCGGAGTCTCGAGAACACGATCTACTTCGCGAGCGTCAACTACGCGCTGCGCTTCCCGGAGTCGGCGACGAGCCTGATCGCGCCGCCGGGGCGGCTGCAGGCGCACCTGCCGTACGGCGAGGAGGGCGTGCTCGTCGAGCCGATCGACGTGGCGGCCGCCACGGGCCTCCTCGCGGCGCGCTACGCGCCCGAGCGCCACGCCGAGCGCGCCCGCGATAGCATCGGCACGCCGTGAAGGCGCGCCCGCCGGCCTCGACCGACCAGGACCTCGCCGCGTTCGACGCCGAGAAGCGCGCCGCGCTCGTCCGAAGGGCCGGCCGGACGCGGATCGCCGGGAGCGCGGCGGCGGAGGGTTCGCGATGAGCCGGATCCTCGTGAACCTGAGCGTCACGCTCGACGGCGTGATGCAGGCGCCGGGCCGGGCCGACGAGGACCGCCGCGGCGGGTTCGAGCACGGCGGCTGGGGCGTGCCGTACTTCCACCCGATGATGTTCGGCGCCAGCGCGTCGGCTTCGGAGAGCCCGGCGCTTCTCTTCGGACGGCGGACGTACGAAGACTTCTTCTCGGTCTGGCCCAGGAGGAAGGACAACCCGTTCACGGCGGTCCTCGACAGGTCCACGAAGTACGTCGCGTCACGCACGCTCGCCGAGCCGCTGCCATGGCAGAACTCCCGGCTGCTCGCGGGGGACGCGGTGGCGGCGGTGGCGGCGCTGAAGAAACGGGACGAGACCGATTTCGTCGTCCTCGGCAGCGGGCGGCTCGTCCGGTCGCTTCTCGCGGCGGGGCTCGTCGACGACCTCGTGCTGCTGATCCACCCGCTGGTCCTCGGAACGGGGCAGCGCCTCTTTGCCGGGGGCGAGCCGCCGTCGCGCTGGACGCTCGACCAGGCGCAGGCGACGCCCACGGGCGTCGTCATCGCGCGCTATCGGCCGGCGGCGAGCGCCGCGGGCTAGGGCCGTCGTCATGCGCGCTTCGGTCTTCGTCGGCACGAGCCTCGACGGTTTCATCGCGCGGAAAGACGGCGCGCTCGATTTTCTCCCGCCCGGCGGCGGCGAGGAGCACGGCTACGAGGCGTTCATGGCCACCGTCGACGCGCTCGTCATCGGCCGCAAAACCTACGAGACGGTCCTCGCGTTCGAGTCCTGGCCGTACGGGACCCGGCGCGTGTTCGTCCTGAGCTCGTCGCCGCTTTCGCCGGCGCCCCCGGGCGCGGCCGTCGAACGCATGAACGGCGACCCGCGGGAGATCGCGCGGCAGCTCGAGGCGCGCGGCGTCCAGCACGCGTACGTGGACGGCGGCGTCACGGTCCAGGGTTTTCTGCGCGCCGGGCTGATCCAGAGGATCACCGTCACGCGCGTGCCCGTTCTCATCGGCACCGGCACGCCCCTCTTCGGCGAGACGGGGCGCGACATCCGGTTGAGGCACCTCGGGACGCGGCAGTACGCGAGCGGTCTGGTGTCGAGCGAGTATGAGGTCCTCTGACGCGGGGCGTCCGGCGTGACGCGCCAGCCCGACACGGACGACGCTCGGAACGAGCGCGTCGTGGCGTTTCGGCGCCGGCGTCGCCGCCCCGCGGCGGCGGAGGAAGGGCCGGCGGACGCCGCCGAGCGCCGGCTGCGCGTCCTGACGCGGACCATCCTCGGCGTCGGTTTCGGCGCGGCCCTCGTCGTCTACGTCATCGCGCGGGCCCGGCCGGCCAATCCGCTCGGCTACGACCCGCTCGACACGAAGCAGTACGTGCACGACCTCCAGCTCTACGGCGGGACCGCCAACGTGCTCGCGGCGGAGTTCCGGGACTGGTTCACGGGGCTCTGGTACGGCAGGAACCTCGCGTACACGATCGCCGCGCTCACGGTCCTCGTCGTGCTGATCGTGCGCTTCTACGTGCTGACGAGTCCGACCGGGGAAGAAGAGGCGGGCGGACAGCCGCCGGGATCGCGGCGTCCCGTCGCGTAACGGCGCTCCGGCGGTAGGATCGGAGCGCCGTGGCGAAGAGTCCCCGCCCGCCGCCGAAGCGAACGCCGGGCCGCGCGAAGAAACCCGCGGCGCGCCGGTCGCCGCGGTCGGGCATGCTCGCGCGGGTGCGGAAGACGTGTCTCGCGCTGCCCGAGGCGTACGAGAAGATCGCCTGGGGCGCCCCGACCTTCCGCGTCAAGGACCGGCAATTCGCGATTTATCTCGACAACCATCACGGCGACGGGCGACTCGCCCTCTGGTGCAAAGCGCCTCCCGGCGCGCAGGAGGCTCTGGTCGGCGCCGACCCGGAGCGTTTCTTCGTGCCGCCGTACGTCGGGCCGTCGGGCTGGCTCGGCATCGAGCTCGACCGGGGTCTCGCCTGGGGCGTCGTCGCCGGACTCGTGCGCGACGCCTACCTCGAGGCCGCGCCCCCGCGCCTGCGCGCGGCGCTCGAATCGGCGTGACGCGCTACGAGCGGATCTACGCGGTCGTGCGGCGGATCCCGCGCGGCCGCGTCGCCACCTACGGCCAGGTCGCGCTGCTGGCGGGTCTGCCGGGGCGGGCGCGGCTGGTCGGCTACGCGCTCGCGGCGCTCCCGGCGGGCACGCGCCTGGCCTGGCAGCGCGTCGTCAACGCGCAGGGCCGCGTCAGCCCGCGCGCGGGCGGGTCGGATTCGGAAATGCTCCAGCGGGCCATCCTCCTCCGCGAGGGCGTGCGCTTCGGCAAGAACGGGGCGATCGCGCTCGGCGCGTTTCGCTGGCGCCCGGGCGGCGGCGGGCGATAGGCTCTCGCCCCGACGCATGATCCGACCCGCCGAAGCCCTCGAACGCCTGCGCGCCGGGAACCGGCGCTTCGTCGCCAGCGTGCGCGACCCCGCGGCACGCCTGGACGCCGAGCGGCGGGCGCGCCTGGCCGCCGGGCAGGAGCCGTTCGCGATCGTTCTCGGCTGCTCGGACTCGCGCGTCCCGGCCGAGCTCGTCTTCGACCTCGGCTTCGGCGACCTCTTCGTCATCCGCGTGGCCGGCAACGTCGTGGCGCCGTCGCAGGTCGGGAGCGTCGAGTTCGCCGCGGCGCGGTTCGGGACGCCGCTCGTCGTCGTGCTCGGCCACTCGACGTGCGGCGCGGTGCTGGCGACGATCGAGGACCTCAGGCGCCCCGCGCCGGAGCAGTCGCCCAACCTCCGGTCGATCGTGAACCGCATCCGCCCCTCGGTCGAAGGCCTCCTCGCCGACGGCAATCCGCGCGGCGAGGACGCGCTCGTCGAGGCGGCGGTGCGCGCGAACATCCGCGCCGCGGCGGCGCACCTGCGCACGGGGTCGGAGATCCTCGAGCGGCTCGTCCAGTCGGGCAGGCTTCTCGTCGTCGGCGCGGAGTACTCGCTCGAGACGGGCGTGGTCGAATTCTTCGACGGGGTTCCGGCCGAGGTCGGGTGAAGTCGGCGTACGACCGCATCGCGGGCCAGGCGCTCGAGCGGATCGCGGCGCTGTCGGACGGCCTGTTCGCGATCGCGATGACCCTCATCGTCCTCGAGATCCACGTCCCGAATCGCGAGGGGATCCACTCGAGCGCCGACCTGTGGCGCGCCCTCGGCGCGCTCGCTCCCCGGCTGGTGACCTACGCGCTGTCGTTCCTGACGCTCGGGATCTTCTGGGTCGGACAGCAGACCCAGCTGAACTTCATGGCCCGCGCCGACCGCGAAGCCGCGTGGTGCCACCTCGCCTTCCTCGCCTTCGTCGCGACGATGCCTTTCTCGACGGAGCTCCTCGCGGAGTTCATCGAGCTCCGGGCGGCGCTCCTCGTCTACTGGCTGAACATCCTCGCGCTCGGCGGCGTGCTGCTGGCGACCTGGCGGTACGCGGTGCGTGCGGGGCTGGTCAAGGAAGGCACGCCGCCGGAAGTGCATCGGGCGGTCGTGCGGAGGATCGTGATCGCCCAGTCGCTCTACGCGTTCGGGGCGGTGCTCTGCGTCTTCGGGACCGCGTGGAGCATCGGCTTCATCGTCCTGGTGCAGCTCTACTTCGCGATCTCCCCGCGCCTCTCGATTCCCGGGCGGACGGCGGCGTGAGCGCGCGCGCGGCGGCGGTTGGCGCGGCGCTCGGTGCGGCCTGCCTCGCGATGGGCGCCCCCGGCGGTGCGGGCCGCGAGCCGAAGGGCGCGGAGTACGCGGTGCGCTGGAATCCGGCCGAGGGCGGTCCGGCGACGCCCGCCGAGGCGCTCGCCTTCCTCGGCGCCAGGACGTCGGCCGGAGGGGAGTGCGCCGTGCGGTATTTCGACTTCGCGGCGCCCGCCGGGGCGCCCGCGGGAACGACCGCGATCCTGCGGCAGCGCGACTGCGGCGAGGGCGCGGGGGACGTGCGGCTCAAGTATCGGTCGGCGCGTCCGCTCGGGTCCGACTGGCACTGCCCGGCGGACGCCGGGTATCGTCAGAAGGCCGAAGTCGACATCGGGTTCGGCGAAAGCGCTCCCGCCCGGGTTTACTCCTACAGCTGCACGCTGCCGGTGACGCAGCCGCCCGCGTCGCTCCACGCGTCCCCGAAGCCCTGCGCGTCGCGCATGACGCGTTACGACGGGGACGCGCCGGGCTGTCCCGGCTGCCGGGTCGAGGCGTGGCGCCTGCCGGACGGCAGCGTGCGCCTGGAGATCTCGCAGACCGCGCCGAACGCGGTCGACGCGCTCGCGTCGTTCGCGTCGGTGGTCGGGCGCCTGCGCGCGCGCGGCGCCCGGCCGGTCGACGAGAGCAAGACGGAGCTCGGGAGCCGGTGTCCGTGAACTTCCAGCGCGGCTGCGCCGTATGATCGCGGCCGAGGTCGACGCATGAGCAGCCGGATCGACGCGCGGCTGAAGGAACTGGCGATCGAGCTTCCGACGCCGAGCACGCCGGGCGCCAACTACGTCCCGTTCGTCCGCGTGGGCGGCCTCGTCTTTCTGACCGGGCAGCTCTCGCAGTGGAACGGCGAACGCCGCTTCGTCGGGAAGCTCGGCCGGGAGTACGGCGTCCCCGAGGGCCAGCAGGCCGCGCGCCTGTGCGCGCTCAACCTGATCAGCCATCTGCGGGACGCGGCCGGCGGCGACCTCGACCGCGTCCGGCGCTGCGTGCGGATCGCCGGGTTCGTGAACTCGACGCCCGACTTCACGGCGCAATCCCAGGTCGTCAACGGCGCGTCGGACGTGTTCGTGGAGGTCTTCGGCGAGACGGGCCGGCACGCCCGGATGGCGGTCGGCGTGGCGGCGCTCCCGTACGACGTCGCGGTGGAGGTGGAAGGCGTCTTCGAAGTGGATTGAGCGGTTCCGCCGGGCGGCCCTCGCGGCCGTGCTGCCGGGCGGCGCGGCAGCCGTCTTCGCCGCCCCCCCGGCCGACCAGGTCCTGGGCACCTGGAACGGGACGTCCCTCTGCGTCCAGAGCCCGGATTTCCCGGCCTGCCGCGACGAGACCGTCGTGTACGAGTTCCGCAAGGCCGCCGCGGGCGACGCGGTCACCCTCGCGGCGTTCAAGATCGTCGACGGCCAAAAGGGACTGATGGGCGAGATGGACTTCTCGTGGGACGCGAAGCAGGGCGCCTGGACGTCCGAGTTCCAGAACGCCCGGTACCACGGGCTCTGGACCTTCTTCGTGAAAGGGGACGCGATCACGGGGACGCTCGTGGACCTGCCGTCGCGGAAGCCGGTGCAGAACGTGGCGGTCGAGCGCGCGCCCTCGGCGGCGCCGAAGTGAGGCGTGCCGCATGAACGACGTGATCCTCAAGCGCTTCGAGAAGCCGGACGAGACGCGACGCTTCGACCGCGGCCGGCTCGACCTCGTGCGGCTCGGCGGCCAGACGATCGGGCGCGCCTCCTACGAGCCCGGCTGGAAGTGGTCCGAGCACGTCGGGCCGGTCGTGGGCGCGGCGCTCTGCGCGGTCGAGCACGCGGGCATGGTCGTCTCGGGCGTGGCGACCGTCGCGTTCGAAGACGGCCGGGTGATCGAGCTGAAGGCGGGAAACCTCTTCTACGTGCCCCCCGTCCCGCACGACAGCTGGGTCGTGGGCGACGAGCCGTACGTGTCGCTGCACTTCCTGGGGGCGCAGGAGTACGCGCGCCGCTGACGGCGCGGGAGGACGCGGACGCATGGTCCAGGCGAAGAACAAGACGACCGCCACCGGGGCGAGCGTCGCCGGGTTCCTGAAGGGCCTCGACGCCGGGCGCCGGAAGGACTGCGAGGCGCTCGTGAAGCTCCTGACGCGCGTGACGAAGGCGAAGCCGCGAATGTGGGGGCCGAGCATCGTCGGCTTCGGGGACTACCACTATCTATACGAAAGCGGGCGCGAAGCGGACTGGTTCCTCGCCGGTTTCTCGCCGCGGAAGGCGGCCCTGACGATCTACCTGATGGGCGGCGCGCGCCTGGACGCGGCGACGGCGAAGCGGCTCGGCCGCCACAAGACGGGCGGCGGCTGTCTCTACGTCAGGAAGCTCGAGGACGTGGACGCGAAGGTGCTCGAGGAGGTCGCGCGCGCGTCGGTCGCACGGCTCAGAGCGAAGGCGAAGGAGAAGACCCAGTGAGCCGCCACCGGCGCGCGCTCGCGGTCGGCTTCGTGCTCGCCGCGGCCGCCGCCGTTGCCCGCGCCGGGAGCCCGGCGCCGCCGTCCGTGACGCTGCCGCCGGAGCTCGACCGGGTCCTGCGCGACTACGAGTCGGCCTGGAAGGCCCGCGACGCGGCGGCGCTCGCGAAGCTCTTCGCGGACGACGGTTTCGTCCTGTCGTCGAGCGCGCCGGCCGTCCGCGGCCGCGCGGCGATCGAGCGGCACTACGCCGGCGCGGGCGGGAACCTCGCGCTCCGCGCCTTCGCGTACGCGACCGACGGCCGCCACGGCTACATCGTCGGCGGCTACGCCTGGGACGGCGCGGCCGAGGACAGGGGCAAGTTCACGCTGACGCTCGTCCGCGGCGGCGACGGCCGGTGGCTGATCTTCTCGGACATGGACAACGGCAACGCCAGGCCGAATCCCTGAGGGAGCGCCGACGCCGCACCGCTCGCTCTGGCTCGAGGAGATCGCCGGCGACGCGCCGGACGAGCCCCCGCTGTCGGGCGACGCGCGCGCCGACGTCGCGATCGTCGGCGGGGGATACGTGGGGCTCTGGACCGCCCTCGGCATCAAGCGGCTCGAGCCGTCCTGCGACGTGGCGGTGCTCGAGCAGGACGTCTGCGGCGGCGGCGCCTCCGGGCGCAACGGCGGCTTCGTGCTGTCGTGGTGGCCGAAGCTGTCGTCGCTGTCGGCTCTGTGCGGCGTCGAGGAGGCGGTTCGGGTCGCGCGGGGCTCGGAAGAGGCGATCGGCGAGATCGAGCGCTTCTGCCGCGCGCACGGCGTCGACGCGCACTTCCGCCGCGCCGGATGGCTGTGGACGGCGACCTCTCCCGCGCAGCGCGGCGCCTGGAACGGCGTCGTCTCGCTCTGCGAGAAGCTCGGCATCGGGGCGTTCCGGCGGCTGCCGCCGGAAGAGGTCGCGCGGCGCGCGGGCTCGGCGGTGCACCTCGAGGGCGTCTTCGAGGCGAGCGCCGCGACCGTCCAGCCGGCGATCCTCGCCCGCGGGCTCCGGCGCGTCGCGCTCGAGGCGGGCGTCCGGATCTTCGAGCACACGCGGGTCCGCCGCTTCTCGCGCGGCCGTCCGGTCGCGATCCGCACGGACCGGGGGCGCCTGACCGCCGAGCGCCTCGTGATCGCGACCAACGCGTGGGCCGCGGGCCTTCGCGAGCTCTCGCGGGCGCTCGTCGCGATCACGAGCGACATGATCGCGACCGCGCCGGTTCCCGAGCGCCTCCGCGCGATCGGCTGGACCGGCGGCGAGTGCGTCACCGACTCGCAGACGATGGTCGACTACTACCACGTCACGCAAAGCGGCCGCGTCGCGTTCGGCAAGGGCGGCTGGGGCATCGCGCTCGGCGGCCGGATCGGCCCCGACTTCGACCGCAACGTCCGGCGCCGGGCGGCGGTCGAAGCGGATTTCCGCCGCGCGTATCCGGCGCTCGCGGACGTCCCGATCACGCACGACTGGAGCGGGCCGATCGACCGCACGCCGACGAGCCTGCCGCTGCTCGGCCGCCTCGGCGGGCGCGAGCACATCGTGTACGGCGTCGGCTGGAGCGGCAACGGCGTGGGGCCGAGCGTCGTCGGCGGAAAGATCCTCGCGAGCCTCGCCCTCGGGCGCCGCGACGCCTGGTCGAGTCATCCGCTCGTCGGGCGCTCCGCGGGAAGCTTTCCGCCGGAGCCGATCCGCTACGTCGGCGCGCACCTCGTGCGGGCCGCGGTCGCCCGCAAGGAGAGCGCCGAGCGGCGCGGCGAGAAGCCGCCGTGGCTCGCGCGGCGGCTGGCGCGATTCGCCCCCGCGGGGCTCGAGGACAAGACCTGACCGCGTGAGCCTGCTCGAGCGCTTCCTTCCGGAATACGACGTGCGCGAGCGGCGCGAAGGCGTGGTCGCCGCCGGCCGGGAGCGCGCGTACGCGGCGCTCCGCGCGCTCGATCTCGAGCGCTCGACGCCGGTGCGCGTGCTCTTCTTCCTGCGGACGCTTCCCGAGAGGCTTCGCGGCGGGCGCCGCGCGCGGCGGCCGCGGACGTTTCTCGAGTCCGCGCTGTCCCAGGGCTGGCGCGTCCTCGCCGAGGACCCCGGCCGCGAGCTCGTGCTCGGCGCCGTGACGCGGCCGTGGGAGCCGGTCGTGCGATTCCGCGGCTTGCCGCCGGAGGAATTCACGGCCTTCGCCGAGCCGGGCAACGCGAAAATCGCCTGGAGCATCTCGGCCGACGAAGCGGAAGCCGGGCGGACGCGCCTCGCGATCGAGACGCGCGTCCAGACCACCGATCCGAGATCGCGGCGAAGGTTCCGGCGGTACTGGCTCGTCTTCGGCGCCGGCATCCGCCTGATCCGCGTGTTCGCGCTGGCCGAGGTTCGCCGTGCCCTGCGGCGCGGAAGCGCCTGACGGGCCGGCGCCGACTGGTGACAAGATGCGCCTTCACGGGAGGGCCTGATGGCGGAGAAGAAGATCATCGCGGTGGTGGGCGCGACCGGGGCGCAGGGCGGGGGGCTCGCGCGGGCGATCCTCTCGGATCCGGCGGGCGGTTTCGCGGTGCGCGCCCTGACGCGCAAGCCCGACTCCGACGCGGCGAAAGAGCTGAGGCGCCGGGGCGCGGACGTCGTCGCCTGCGACCTCGACGACGCGGCGTCGGTCGAGAAGGCGTTCGCCGGCGCGCACGGCGCGTTCTGCGTGACGAACTACTGGGAGCACTTTTCGGTCGATAAGGAGCTCGCGCAGGCCAAGAACATGGCCGCCGCGGCCAGGTCCCGCGGCGTCGCGCACACGATCTGGTCGACGCTCGAAGACACCCGCAAGTGGGTGCCGCTCTCCGACGGCCGCATGCCGACGTTGAACGGCAAGTACAAGGTGCCGCATTTCGACGGCAAGGGCGAGGCCGACGGCATCTTCCGCGCTTCGGGCGCGCCGACGACGTGCCTGCTGACGTCGTTCTACTGGGACAACTTCATCAACCTCGGGATGGGGCCGAAGCCGGGGCCGGACGGCCGGCTCGCCCTGACGTTTCCGATGCAGGACAAGAAACTGCCGTCGATCGCCGTCGAGGACATCGGTAGGTGCGCTTACGGCGTCTTCCGGCGCGGCGCCGAATTCACGGGCCAGACCGTCGGCATCGCCGGCGAGCACCTGACCGGCGCGCAGGTCGCGGCGTCGTTCACGAAGGCGCTCGGCCGCGAGGTCGTCTACAACGCGGTGCCCTTCGACGTCTTCCGGGGGTTCGGCTTCCCGGGCGCGGAGGACCTCGGCAACATGTTCCAGTTCAAGTGCGACTTCAACGACTACTACTGCGGCGCGCGGAGCCTGACGTTCTCGCGCTCGCTGAACCCGGCGCTCCTG
>Ga0335069_10017295_pt1 | contig 10051 bp, 9 predicted proteins | sample Lox_Sample_11_FD_206714 | JGI IMG/M metagenome (GOLD analysis project Ga0335069, IMG submission 206714) | Soil microbial communities from Loxahatchee National Wildlife Refuge, Florida, United States - Lox_Sample_1.1 | ecosystem: Environmental > Terrestrial > Soil > Wetlands | place: USA: Florida...
GCTCTGTCCCTGGACCAGAAAGGCAATCTATGGGTAACGAGCAACATGTCGCCCGATTTTCCGATGCCGAAGATGCCTCCGCACGCGAGCATCATGGAGCAGTTCAAAATCATCGCCCAGGCAGCTCTCAGTTATCCCAAGCCGACCGGCGTTGCGAACATGATTCGCCCTGACGGAACGCAGATCAAACCAGAAGGTTACAACGGAGGCGGAGCGATCGACGGCGCGTGGGGCAACAACATTGATGGCAACGGCGACCTCTGGATTGGCAACATCAAGAACCGCTCGGTCGTTCTGCTTGCTGGTGACGAAACCCAAGGCCATCCCGAAGGAACGAAGACCGGTGACCTAATTCACAAGTTCACGGGCGGCAGCATACAGATGATTACCGACGTCAACATCGATCCAGCCGGCGATGTCTGGGTGGCGAACAACTGGAATTCGGTTGACGCGGTCGCGGCGGAAGATCCGATTTTCGCAACTTCGACGTGGGGCGGCGGATCAGGTTTGACCGTGATCTATGGGGTCGCTGGTCCGGTTAAGCCGCCGCGTGTCGGTCTAGCAAAATCGTACTGATAATTCCTAAATACCCCAGCTTGTCGTGACCAGACTGTGGCGCAAGCTGGGCCAACCGCGCGATGCGCGAGGAGAGGACTGCCATGAAATCATCAAAGATCGTATTTTGGGTCGTATTACTAACATTCTCGTTAGTCTCGACATTGCTGACGCAAGGTCAGAACCCTTCGGCTCCCCAGCAAAAAGTTGCTGCGGGCGCGGACTCCGGTGACGAGGCCCAAGCAGAAGCGCTGCAGAAGGCCGTGCAGAATCCGGTGGCAAGCCTGATCAGCGTGCCGCTGCAAAACAACACCAATTTCGGTGTTGGACCCTATGACCGCACCCAGGATGTGCTGAACGTTCAGCCGGTCATTCCAGTACATCTCAGCGAGAACTGGAATCTCATAAATCGGATCATCCAGCCGATCGTATGGCAGCCTTATCCGAATCAAACCACCGGTGGAGAATACGGCTTAGGCGACATGAATCCATCGTTTTTTCTTTCTCCGGCCAAACCGGGAAAGCTGATCTGGGGTGCCGGGCCGGCGATTGTCATTCCGACTGCGACTAACGACGTGCTGGGACAAGGAAAGCTGAGCCTGGGGCCTTCCGTCGTGCTTCTTGCTCAGCCTCCTCACTGGACACTAGGCGTTCTGGTTAACAATGTGTGGTCGATAGCGGGTTCCGGCAGCCGGCCGTCTGTGAACCAGATGCTCTTGCAATATTTCATTAACTACAACTTGAAACACGGCTGGTATACGACGATTCAGCCGATCATCACCGCCAACTGGCAAGCGAGCAACAGCAATGTGTGGACCGTGCCGTTTGGCGGCGGAATTGGTCGGATCATGAAGCTGGGCTTCCAGCCGGTGAATTTGCAGGCACAGTTCTACGGGAATGCTGTCTATCCGAAGGGAGCATCCCCCTGGAGCATGCGGCTTCAGATTGCGTTCTTGTTTCCGAAGTTATCTCCGGCAGAAAAGAAAATGTTGCTGGAGCGACAGCTACAGAAGATGGACCAGCAACCGCAGCCAGAGAAGAAATAGCTTCAAAAGTACTCACAACGTGAGCTGCCCGGAGTGAAGGCCCGTATTGGGGCCCGCCAGTGTCGCCAAGCAGCCTGACAAGCCGGTGCACGCAAAGTTTTCTCCTCACAGCTGCGGTAGCGCTGGTGGCGCGAATTGCCGAAGGTTGTGGGGCAGTTGAACAACGGTGAAGGAAGGTCAACTACAAACGGCTAGAGGGCGGAAAGTTGCAAGCGAGGCGGAAGAGAGATCCGCGCTGTCGTTATGGATGATTGGCTTGGCCGAGGTTGGCATAGAGAAGCGGTTGACCGCTGGGAGATGTGGAGCCTCCGGACGGTTCTACCGTCACAAACACGGAATTAACTTCTTCGATAAGGTGAGGATCACTTACCTTCAGCGCCCAACGTCTTTGCGACTTGTCATCGACGTAGAAGAATCCCAGTTTGGCCACCGCGTGTTTTCCGGATTGGGAGCCCCACACTTCGTATCGGCGCTTCGCATCGGTCGCGCGATCGTCATTCAGGTCAAAGGCGTAAAACGTAATGGATTTGCCTTCGGTGACGAAAATGCGGCCAAAAGCTCTGCCGGGTTTGCCGTCAGCGCCGATGTCCCTGACGTCGATCACGTGCAGTTGGCGGGCGGTCAGTAGTTCGCGAATGTCCTTGCCGGCGGCCGTCAGTTGTCTTTCCATGTCCAACGTGGCGCTTGCGACCCTTAACTGGTCCGATAGTTCTGCGATTCGGACTTGTTGAGCGACCAGCGAGGCTTCATCATTGCCGTGGAGCCTGTTAATACGCTGAATCTCGGTTCGAGCGTCTTCCAGTTGCTTGTCTCGATTCGCAAGTTCAGCAGGGAATGGCACATTTTGACTGGATGCCTGCTGAATCTCAGTCTGCTCCTGTGCGTTTTCCTGGCGCAGAGTTTCCGTGGTTTTAGCTGCAATCCCGAGCTTCGCCTGAAGCTTCTGAATCTCATGCTGTTGAGCAGCCAGGGACTGGTTGAGCCGCACAATGCTCTGGTTGAGAGCAGCGTTTTGCTGCTCGAGCTGTGCGACTCTTTCCTGGGAGTGGGGCATGGTTGCCCGCTTGTAGATTTCCTGTCCGAAGAAAACGATCAGGACTAAAGCCCCGGCCGCTGCGAGAGCGCCGGCCAAACTGCGGAACCGGGCTGGTCGTCGAACCGCCCTCGATACTTCCGGAGAAAACGTGACCTCTTCTGAGCGGGCGCGAGCGAGAAATCGATCTCGCATCCCATCATCGATGACGACTTTTCTCTGCCGCAGAAATTCCGCGACTGGATTGGAGGTCAAAGGCATTCCGGAGCGAAAAATCTCAGCGAAATCGGTTCGAGCTCTGCGACATTCCGAACACGATTGGGAATGCTCGCGCAGTTCCGCGATCTCCTTAACCGACAAAAGACCTGCGGCAGACAAAGCAGCTAGTTCTTCAAAGTGTTCGTGATCATTCATGCTGCTTTGTTCCCTCGTCTCCCGAAATGAACGACCGCAATTTCTTCAGGCCGCGATAATAATCGTGGCGAACATTGGTAAGCGATTCACCGGTCTTCTCCGCAATCTCGCTCATGGACAACCCTTCATAGCTGGCCAGTTCCAGTACTTTCCTCTGGCGTCCTCCTAATTTGGCCAGCCCTTGCCGAAGAAGATGCTTCAACTCATGGTGCGAGAACCTGCCGAGGATATGACCTTTGTCGGGAATCAGTGTCTCAGCTTCGTCGATGTTCACCTGGTTGTAGAAGCGCCGAGCATTGAGTTGTTCGCGCCGATTAATCGATCGGTGGTATGCGTACTGAAGCAGCCACGTCTTAGTAGTGCCTTTCGCCGGGTCGAATTGTGCCGCCGAGCGGAAGATTTCCAAAAAAATATTTTGCATGACGTCTTCTGCTTCGCCGGGATCGCCGACGATCCTGAGGGCGATACTCAGCACGAGCCGATGATAGCGATCGAACAGTACTGCCAGAGCGTCGCCGTTGCCGGCTTGAAGATGAGCCATCAACTGGTCGTCGGGAAGGATTTGCAATTGAGCGAAGCTAACGGAAGGTGGGGAAGTTGGTCGCGGGGCGGGACTGTTGCGTGCCACAGCTTGTAGATTGAGGTTTTGCACGCAACCCACTCCTAGAGGCCGAAGGATAGTATCGAATTCCGCGCCAATCAAGCTGTTTCACGTTCTCAGAACTTTTACATAACGGCTGGTACAAACCAGACATTTCCCCGGCACACTCTTTACAGCAAGACCTCACTGGTCAAATAAGCGCCTCCCACGGAAGGGATCACACCACTGATCTCAGGCTGGAGGTGCTTCGGGGACGCGTACCACACTCTGACAACCAGGTGAAAATATGTACCAGCACTGTTCGAAACAGAGTTCTGAGCCTGTCGTCGCTTTCGACCAGAAGAAGCACCTAATTAGAAAATTGAGCCCGCACACATCGGTGCAATCGACGAGTCGGCATTTGATTGCAGCGCAAGAAGAGGAACTAAGCTATATCGCGCGGGAATTGCACGACAATGTTTGCCAACGCCTGGCGATGCTCTCCCTCAAAATCGAGAAAGTGGCCAGAGCTTGCGACGAAAAGCAGTCGCAGGTGGGGCGGCAGCTGCAAGAGATTTGGCAGCAATGTAGCGATCTGGCCGGAGATGTACAGGCCCTATCCCACGAACTTCATCCGTCGCTGCTTGATAACCTCGGGTTGGTAATGGCACTGACCAGTATCTGCCGCGAAGTCTCTGAGAATAACGAAGTGTCGGTCGAGTTCGTTCATAAAGATGTTCCTGCCTCACTTCCGCGAGAGATGTCGTTATCGCTGTTTCGGCTGGTTCAGGAGGCTCTGCACAATTCCGTCAAATACAGCGGCGCTGATCGCCTGCAAGTATTTTTGTGCGCAGATCGCACGGGGGTCGATGTGGAGGTCTGCGACCGAGGAGTTGGATTCGATGTGGCACGCTCAGAGAGAAAGGGTGGGCTGGGTTTGATCAGCATGCGGGAACGAATCCAGCTCTTGAGTGGGACGTTCCGGATCGACTCAAAGCCAAATTGTGGAACTCGGATTCATGCGCGAGTGCCACTTGCGACTGAATCGAAACTACTGAGCTTCGCTGGGGCACATTAGTTGTCACAATTCCGACGTGCTGCCAAGCCACGTGAATGTTGCTGCGTGACGGCAGCATGCGCTGGAATATAGGAGAAGAGCCCGCTCCATAACAGGTACGGCATTTCCGCTGAGACTACGCGACTAAAGCATCCGATAAACGCGGCGCAGAGGTTTACCAATAAAGAAGTTAGAAGTGCTCATGGTGAGGATCCTCCTCGGCGCGACGCCCTAACCAGCCGTCTCTGTTTCCCGCATTCTGGATTACGGTAGCCAAGACCTATCCGGGCGAGGCTATAATACCGTGCACTTGCGGCTTAGAAGCCGCGCCGGAGTGCTCATTTCTAGTGGCGCGAGGCAGGAGAGCATATGCGACCAGAGCAGTGGGACTTGTTTAAGCGGGCGGCACGGCTCGAGAAACTCGACAAAATTCCCATGGCGTTGATCATCGACAGCCCCTGGATTCCTGGGTACCTCGGCATTGGTCACATGGATTATTTTCTCGATCCTGAGTTGTGGTTCCAGTCCAATCTCAAGATCATGAAAGAGTTCCCCGATATCATTTTTGTTCCATCGTGGTGGATGGAATATGGAATGGCGGCTGAGCCTTCGGTACTGGGAGCAAAGATCAAATTCTGGAAGGACAATACTCCGAGCGAATATCACACGCTTTATCGTCTGGAAGACATAGACAATTTCCCTGAGTACGAAGTCGAAGCCGATGCGTTTGCGGGCCTGACCCTGCATCGGATCGCCATGCATAAGCAGAGAATTCTGGACGCAGGATACATTCTTCCCATGGTGACTTCACGCGGACCGCTTTGCACGGCCGGTTTTGTCCGCGGCACCACGCACTTCATGATTGATCTGGTTGAAAATCCGAAAGGCGCGCACAAACTGATTGATCTATGTACCCGCGTCGTCATTGATTGGCTTAAAGCCCAGCAAAAAGTAATGGGCGACACGGTTGAAAGTATCTTCATTCTCGACGATATCGTCGGCTTCATTAACGAGGAGCACTACCTGGAATTCGCGCATCCTTACTTGAAGCGGATTTGTGACGCGTTCCCCAAAGACTGGGTGAAGGTCTATCACAACGACGCCGAAGTCGATGCTTGTCTCGATCATCTCCCAGACACCGGATTCAATGTGCTGAACTGGGGCAAGCAACGGCACATCACCGAAGTAAAGCGTCGCGTGGGCGACAGGATGTGCCTTATGGGCAATGTGAATCCGTTGGAAGTTGCAGTTCGAGGGACGCCGGAGGAAGTGAAAGATGAGACTCTTGAGGTACTGGAAGGCGCGGGCGGCGAGGGCATCATTTTGTCAGTCGGCGGAGGAACCAGCCCAGGTATGCCGCGTGAGAACATTCTCGCCATGCTGGAGGCTTTGGAGGAATTCAATGCAAAGCGGGCCGGCAGTTTGATTTCGAGCCGCTAGGAGAGCAAAGAGGAATGCCCGATTACGCGCTAATGAACCAGCACCTGTATGAAGGTAACGCCGACCAGGTGGAGCGTCTCACCAAGGAGGCGCTTGCGGAGGGCCGGCCCGTCCAGGAAATTCTGAATGATGGCTTGATCGCCGGCATGAGTGTCGTGGGAGAGGATTTTAAGCATAACGTACTCTATGTCCCCGAAGTTCTGATCGCAGCGCGTGCCATGAAAGCAGGCATGACGGTGCTAAAGCCATTGCTCACTTCAAAAGACAGCGACGTAAAACCCAAAGGGATTTTGCTGATGGGTACGGTGCGTGGCGACCTGCACGACATCGGCAAGAATCTGGTAGGCATGATGGCCGAGGGCGCAGGCTTTGAAGTTCACGACATTGGAGTGGACCAGAGCGTCGAAAAGTTCATGGCCGCGGCGGACAAATGCAAACCAGACATTATTGGAATGAGCGCGCTGCTTACGACCACCATGACGTACATGAAAACGGTGATCGATGGATTTGACGCTGCCGGGCTCACCAATATCAAAATGGCAGTGGGTGGCGCACCGATCAGTCAGATGTTTGCCGATGAAATCGGTGCCGATGGCTATGGCGCCAATGCATCGGCGGCGGTCGATCTCTTCTTGCGGCTTGCGGACAAGGCTTAGTCGTGGCGACTTACAAGGTTCTCTACTGGCAGGAAATTCCTACGCAGGTAAAGGCCGACGATGGCGTGGACGACGTCAGCGTAATGCTGGCGCCGAAATTCATGGCGTACATTGATGTTCTCGCGGCCCAGCGAGGCTTAGAGGCGGCCGACGATTACCTCGCACAATGGAAGTGGAGTGACGAAGAAGAGCGCGACGGCTCGGCACAGGAAGTGGCCGAAGCCGTAAAGGCCGAACTTGAAGCAAAAGGGTGGTAAGCAATTTCAAGATGGCCGTCACTTTCACGATTAACGGACAATCCATCGACGCAATCAGCGGCCTTTCTTTATTTGATCATGCCGAGAAACTCGGCGTTGATGTCCCCACTTCCTGCCGCAAACAAGGTAAATGCAAAGAATGCATGGTCGAAATCGTCGAGGGTATGGAGCTGCTGTCAAAGCGAGCCGAACCCGAAAAGCACCTGCAGGGAAAATTTCGGCTCTCATGCCAGACATATGTGGCGGCTGCGACGGGCGAAGTACGGTGCCACACCATGCGGCGCGGACACATGCGCATCGAACATCATGCACTCGGTTTGCCAGGCAGCCACCGCAGATTGGAACTTGACCCTGCCGTTACGCGGGATGGAGATCGCATTCTCATTGATGGAGTGGAAGTGGAGCGTTCCACCCAGCCGATCCATGGCATAGCCATGGATCTCGGGACGACGACTGTAGTACTTCGTTTGATTAATCTCGAGAGTGGGGAACTGATAGCGGATGCTTCGTTTGAGAATCCCCAGCGATTTGGGGGCTCGGAGATCATGGCCCGCATCGCATACGATACCGAACACCCTGGCAGATTACTGCTGCGGACTCTGGCCGGCTATCTAACCCACACCATCGAAAAATTCCCCGTTGATCCAAAGACCATCTATGAGGTCGTGGTGGTCGGCAATTCCACCATGCGCGACCTGTTCTTCCGCCAGAGCGTGTACACCATTGGCCAGAGTCCGTATCGCTCTATCACGGAAATCGAAATGGCAGAGGGCAAGCGGACCAGCACCAGCCTGACCCAGACGGGAAGCCGTAGCTTGCTGCCCATTCACCCCAAAGCACGGGTATATGGGGCGCCGATTATCAGCGGTCATGTCGGCGCCGATGCAGCAGCCTGCATGCTGGCAATCGATCTCGCCCACGAGGATCGTTTGGTGGCGGTAATGGACATCGGCACCAACACAGAATTGATCGTCGGCAATCGGCATCGGATCCTCGCCGCCTCCTGTCCGGCGGGGCCTGCATTTGAAGGAGGAGCGATTGCCTGCGGCATGCCCGCACTGGAGGGAGCGGTCGAAGAAGTTGCCATCGGCGATGATGGAGAGTTCCACCTGGGGGTGATTGGAAATGGCTCCCCTGAAGGTATTTGCGGTTCCGGTTTGGTTGATGTTCTGAGTGAATTGCTGCGCAAGGGCCGCATGAACGAAATGGGCCGCTTCGAGGATGGCAGCCGCATTACACTGGATAACGCACACGATATCTTCCTGCTGGAAAGCGATACTAACGAACTGGCCCAGGCCAAAGGCGCGAATGTGGCAGGCCTGCACACGGTTGCAAATCGCTACGGAATTGAGTTCGATCACATTGACGTCTTCTATCTGGCAGGCGGGTTCGGTCGAAACCTCAATGTCGAGGCCTCAAAACGCATTGGACTGATTCCATCATTGCCAGAATCGAAAATCGTTCAAGCCGGAAACATTGCGATTGAAGGTGCAACCATTGCGTTGCTGTCGAAAACGAAACGGCAGGAATTAGAGCAACTGGTGAAGAGAGTCGAGCATTGCCGATTGGAAACGCATCCACAATTTTTCGATTTCTTCGTCGAAGGCTGCCAGTTCAAACCGGTGGAGGCGATCCCCTGTACCAAGGAAGCTCATGATTGAACTCGCCAGCACCTTGCCCGACGTGAATGTTCAGCCGTCGGAATATGCGCGCTTGCTGGGCTATCCACGCGACTGGGTGTTCGAGGGCCGTGCTAAGGAACTGGCGGATTGGGCACGAAGTTGGTACGCGAAGAACGGGCGCCCCTGGGTTTTCGCACGCCAGGCCGACGCAGTCGCGATTTCAGAGAATGCGGTTTGCATCGATGGAGTTTCGTTCAGTAGCAAAGCGCTGCGCGAAACTATGGGTGAGGCCGAAGCCCACAGCGTGGTGCTGGTTGCGGTCGGAGCCGGCCCGGAAGCAGAAGAAGAAGCGCACCGCCGATGGGAACAGGACAAGCCCGATGAGTATTTTTTCCTCGAAATGTTCGGCTCCGCTGTGGTCGAACATCTGACCACCATGACGGGCGCCAATCTTTGTGATTGGGCGGAACGGCATGAAATGGTCGTGCTGCCTCACTACAGCCCGGGTTATCCCGAGTGGGATGTCGCCGAACAATCGGAATTACTGGCGCTGATCAGGCGCCATCACTCCCTGCCTTCTCGTGTGGACGTTCTGGACTCGGGAATGTTGCGCCCGAAGAAAACCCTGTTGGCGGTGTTCGCGCTGACTCGTCACGGAGAGCACCTTCGTCGCCTGACAGACCTCATTCCCTGCGAGAATTGCTCCTTTGCTGCGTGTCAATACCGGAGGGTGCCCTATCGCAGAGCACCACGATCCAATAGCGAGCGAGTTCCGCAGCCGGAAGTCGCAGCGCTGGAAGTGAATGCCGATTACACTGTCAACGCAAAAGCTCTCGAAAGGTGGTCGAAAGAACGTCTTTCCATGCGCAGGCATGATGACGGCACAATACACGCAGAATTCCGCTACGAGGGAACTACCTGCACCAACATGGGTCGACCGCTGACATTTCTGTATTCCGTGGAACTGGGAACTCGAGATAAGGGTTACCCTATTTTGGAGCAAGCCTGCGTTCCGGCTGCTGACGACACTGGGCATCAACAAATGTGCCAATACATCAAGGATCCGCAAGGACTCATGGCTGCGGTGCAAGGTGAGAAGCCCCTCGAGGGTGAGAGGCTGGACGCAGTCCTGTCATGGCTGATGGCGCCAGACGCCGCTGGTTGTTATTGTGAGGCATCGAGCCGACAGCACAAATGGAATCTGGTGCTGCAAACGATCCACTATGCACTGGCCAAACAGGAACTTGGGCATAAGCCCGATCAATTATGAAAAAAACGCTTCTGGAACTAATCAAGGAACGGCCCCTGCTTTGTGATGGGGCGATGGGTACGCAACTCATGATCGCCGGGCTTGAGCAAGGCAGTTGTGGCGAAGAATGGAACCTGACGCA
>Ga0335069_10017296_pt1 | contig 10051 bp, 4 predicted proteins | sample Lox_Sample_11_FD_206714 | JGI IMG/M metagenome (GOLD analysis project Ga0335069, IMG submission 206714) | Soil microbial communities from Loxahatchee National Wildlife Refuge, Florida, United States - Lox_Sample_1.1 | ecosystem: Environmental > Terrestrial > Soil > Wetlands | place: USA: Florida...
GCGCCGATGGTTACATGCACTATTGCTATGTCTATATGAACCAGGGGCAGCAGATGGAAGCGCCTACCTTGCGGCTCAACCCTGGCGACCAGCTGATCATCAATTTCACCAACAACATTCAGGCGCCGTACGACAGCTTCCCGAAAAAGCTGAGGCTCAAATTTACCAGCAGGCACATGTTGATGCCGATGGAAATGGGTGGTCCGCACAAGGCCGGCGCGCCCGACGATCCCTGTCATGCCACTGAGATTCTGGCTTCCTCCACGAACATTCACTTTCACGGTTTGAATATCCCGCCCGTCTGTCATCAGGACGACGTCATCAACACCGTCATTCAGTCGGGCGATCCAGCCTTCCAGTACGACACGCAGATTCCCCCGAACGATCCTCCGGGGATGTATTGGTATCATCCGCATGCCCACGGCTTCGCGTTCACACAAGTGGCCGGCGGCGCATCCGGGGCACTCATTATCGAAGGCAGCAATCCCCTGACCGACGGGCTGACGGAGCATGTGGTCGTGGTTCGGCAGGAGTATCCCAGTTTTGGTGGAGGAGATCCGGACAACGGCTCCAGCATCTTGACCGTGAATTTCCAGCCGGCCATTGCGAATCTTGGCCTGCCGTATATCAATGCCCAAGTGGGTCACCGCGAATTTTATCGAGTCCTGAACGCAGGCACGACAGTCGTCCTCAACCTGCAGATGCAATACAACGGAGTTCCGCAGCCGCTCCAGGTCATCGCCCTGGATGGCATTCCCCTGACTACCCCGACCAATTACACGACCATCACCTTGCCGGCGGCGGGAAGGGCAGAGTTCATCGCGCCGGCCTTGCCGGAAGGTCAACAGGGCGTATTGCTGACTACCGGATTTGACAGCGGCCCGATCGGCGACCTCGATCCCACGGCGCCGCTTATCAAAATCAGACCAGCCCAGCAAGGCATGCAGGCCACCCAGGAGAAGCATCACCCGGTCACGACGACTCCGATCGGCGCCAAGCGTTTCGCCAACCTCAGGTTCCTGACGCCTACCGCCCAGCGAAACCTCTACTTCTCCGAAGAGACGATCTCGTCCAATGGGCCGACGTCGCTCTTCATAACTGTGGTCGGGCAAAGGCCGAAAGTCTTCCACATGGATGATCCGCCGGCGATCACTACCAATATTGGTGCCGTGGAAGACTGGACCGTCGAGAATCGTTCGGGTGAAGCCCACATCTTTCACATCCACCAGCTGCATTTCCTGCTGACGGAAGTCAATGGCGTGCCGGTAACCAACCCGGAGCTGCTCGATGATGTGGCGATTCCTGCCTGGACCGGCAACGGCGCCTATCCCAGCATAAAAGTGCGCATGGATTTCCGCGATCCCCAGATTGCCGGAACCTTTGTGTATCACTGCCACATCCTCGATCATGAAGACGCAGGCATGATGGCGAAAATACAGGTGAATCCCGCGAACTAGCGACAGGGTGGTGCCCCAGGTCCGGCCACAAATCATCCCCTTTGGGTGCCCCGTTCTAGCCATCTGTTGGCTAGGGCGGGGCAGTACCCGTGAACTCTTAAAGCAGCGTGTGGGGCACTGTGGAGAAGAACGCGGAACTTCAGGCCAGGTAGGGTTGCAGGCTCTCGCGGATCGCGGCTTCATCGATCTGTTCACCGCGATTGAGGCGCGCAAGGATTTCGTCGACCACCTGCTTGGCCTGATTGCGCTCGCGATGCAGCAGGAATCCGTCGAAGATGTGCTGCCCGCGCATGGCGTTGTTGATCTCGTCTTCCTTGTCGTGCTCGCCGAGCTCGGTGAAATACACAACCTTGTAACGATTGCCGAAATCGGCATCGCGGTAGATCTCGAACATGACTTTCTTCGTGTCGCTGGTCAGGGGCATAAGAAGCAACTAGCAATTAGCAGCTAGCAATTAGTTTAGCCTATCGGTGGATCGATTCGGGAGGAGCGCCGGTGCTTGCACTCACATGGCTTCTTTCAGCACCCACGGCACAAACCGGCATCGCGACGATTCATCAGCTTCCGCTCAGCAATGCTAAGTCTCCGAGTGGTTCGGCGCTTTTTCGGCGAGCTCGCCATGATGGCTGCGACTGAGCGAATACTAAATTTCCTGGCAAAATCGTTTGTCCGTCGTTCTTGCTAATTGCTAATTGCTGATTTAATCGTCGCCTGACGCCGTTGCCGCCTCGCGCTCGTCTGCGTGCTGCGGGAAAGGAACGATCTCAGCTTCGCGCCTCACGGACTTGTGCGTGAGCGACATGCGCAACTGCCGCTCGTATTCCGCGAGCTGCTCTTCCAGCTTCTTCGCGGTTTCCGCTTTCTTCAGCAGGTCCTCGCGATAGCGCTTCAGGAAATAGTCGATCGTCTCAACGCGAATCTTGATTGAGCCCGTCGGCTTGTTCTCGTCCAGGTCTTTAAACGAGAAATACGGGGTGCCGGACTTCTCGATGATGTCCTCGACCACCGAGTAGATCGGCGCATCGTGTCCGCACTTGAAGTTCGAAATCTCGAGTGCCACCAGGTTCGGATGCCGGGCGGTAAACTTCGCGGCCCAAATCTTCACATTGGTGCTGCCCGAGTACGCGTTCTTCCATACGTCGCGGATATCGAGCGCGTGCGTGATTGCTTCCGAGCGAACTTCCTCGCCGAACAGGCGATCGAGCATGTCCTCGTCCGTCGGCAGGAAGCTCTGCGAGAAGACCGGGTACCCCAGCTTCTGGAACTCTTCCATGATCTCGTGATTCAGGCCGGGATCGTGATGATAGACGCGTCCCAGCATGACAATGCCGAGCCGGTTCTCGCGCTCCAGGGTGTCGAGTACCTCGCGGGCGCGCTTGCGCTGGTTGTGATCGAAGTCCTCGAACGCCTTGAAGCCGGCCTCTAGCGCGCGCTGGTTCTCCTCTTCGGAGATCCCGAGTACCGGCCCCCACGCCTGCCACATCTGCAGCCCAAGCAGTTTCTTATCGTCGATATTCAGGATCGGATCGAGGTACTGGATCCCGTTTTCCTTGAAGACATCGTTTTCCTTGATAAACGCGGCCTTCACCGCATTCGGCGTCGCGGTGACCGTCGGACACGCGTTGCTGCCGCTGCAGTTCTTCATTGGCTGATGCAGCGTGTCGATCATGGGGAAGAAGATGGCGTCGAGCGGCTTCTTCTGATGCTTGACGAAGATCAGGTTGTAGACGTGCGGAATGCCGATCTTCGACGGGAAGCACGGATCGATTGCGCCCCGTCCCGCGCCCTGGCGATACATCTCCTGCCCGGTGAATTCGGAGTACACGATGTTCTCGGGCTGTACGCCCAGGCTCTCGAGATAGCCGCTGAACAGAGGCGCGTACAGATACATGTTCAGCACGCGCGGCATGCCGACGCGGATCGTCTTGCGCTTTTCCATCAGCGCGACGCGCTGCTGTACGGCATCTTTTTTCTTGCCAAAATCCCAGCGGCCGGCTGTGGGTAGCGGATCGGCAACGCTGGCCATATTGCGCGGGCGCCACACTTCGTTCGCCGCGATGTCGACGAAGTTCGGGTTCTTCTTCTTGATCTCGTCGAGTCCCGCCTTAATGCCGCGCATCGCGTTGACGTCTTCCACCTGGCCCTTTTCGCAGGTGGAGATGATCAGACGGCGCTCGCCGGCTTGCAGCGGCACCTTCGACTTGAAGATCGGCAGCGCAGGGGATTGTTCCACCTCGTCGCCGACGTTCACGTCGATAAAGGTGCGCAGGCAGTTGTTCTTGCAGAAGTAGCAGCGTGTGTCTTCGTTGCGGGTGGTCTTGTAGCCGATCTTCTGGACCGACTCAATCCCGATGAACGTGGTGCGATGACCATTCTTGTAGATGCGGATCGCCTCCACGCCCGCGCCGATCGCGCCTGACTCGCCGCAGTGCTCATGAACGATGACCTCAGGGTCGTGCCCCGCGCCGTGGAAGTGCGAGTTAATGAAGTCGACTTCCGATTTCACGGCCGCCAGGTTCTTCTGCGTCCCACCCTGTAGGATGAAACGCGAACCCAGCTTCGCGAGGTTTGGAATGCCGGCGACGTAGAGGAAGATGTTCTTCGGCAATACCGCCGCGAGTCCGGCGAGGATCTCTTCGCCGCGCCAGCCCTGGCGCTGGAAGTTCACAATGTCGGACTGCATGAACACCGCGCAGCCGTAGCCGAACACCGGCATCGTGCCCGCCGAGAAGGCGATGTCGGCGTATTCCTCAACTTTGTAGCCGAGCGATTCGGCGGTGCCTTGCAGGAAGTAGCCGTTGCCGGCCGAGCATTGCGTGTTCAATTTGAAGTCTTTGACGCGCCCATCCTTGAGGACGATGAGCTTGATGTCCTGCCCGCCGACGTCAACGATGACGTGCGGATTGTCGTAGAACTTCATCGCCGACTCAGTGTGAGCCACCGTCTCCACCAGCGCCACATCGGCCTTCAGCACGTCCTTCAGAACGTCTTTGGCATATCCGGTCGTGCCCACGCCGAGAACTTCGAGCGTGCAGCCCTGCGACTCGACCTGCTGCCGCAGCGCGACGAACATATCGATCGTGTCCTGAATCGGATTGCCCCCGGAAAGCTGATAGGCCTTGCACAGCACGTCGCCCGCTTCGGAAAGCAGGACGGCCTTCGTCGAGGTCGATCCGCCGTCGAGACCGACGAATCCGCGGACCGTCTCGCCGGGAGTGAACTTCGCCGGAATGAACTTGGGAACCTTGTACTTTTCCTTGAAGGCCACGAGCTCTTGGTCGGAAGTGCTCAGGCCCGCCGAGCCGGACTTGGCCTTCTCGGCCGTGCGCCCGACGGAGATATAGTCCTCCAGGCACTCGGTGCCCATGTAGATACCGACTTCGTCTTCCTCGTCCTTGCCGAACTCGACCGCTCCGAGGGCCGCGAAGTACTGCGCATTCTCGGGAACCTTGATGCAGTCCTCCGGCTTCAGGCCTTCGGGAATCTGCACCTTGCGCTCTTCCCAGGTGCGCGGAATATTCAGCTGCCACGCCTCTTTCATGCCGCGAATGAAGGTGTTGGGCCCGCCAAGCAGCAGCACGTGCGGACGCAGCGTGTGGCCACGCGTCAGCACCGTCAGGTTCTGCAGCACGATGGCGTCGAACAGCGACGCCATCAGTTGGTCGGGAGGAATGCCTTGCTTCTGCAGGCCGTTGATGTCGGTTTCGGCAAAAACGCCGCACTTGCCCGCCACCGGATGCAGTTTGATTCCGTTGTAACCCTGCTCGCAAAGTTCTGCGGCGGGAATCTTCAGCTTGGCGTTGATCTTGTCGATGACTGCGCCCGTGCCTCCGGCGCACTTGTCGTTCATCGAGGGGATCTTCTTCTTGCGGCCGGTGTTCTCGTCTTCCTTGAAGACGATGATTTTCGCGTCCTGCCCGCCGAGCTCGATGACCGAGTTGACCTCAGGGTGCAGCTTCTCGACTGCGAGCGAGACCGCCGTGACTTCCTGCACAAACTTTGCGCCGATCAGGTTGGCCAGCGCGCCCCCGCCCGAACCGGTGATGAAGATGCGGCAGTTGTGCGGCGCAATGCCGACCTCGTCCTGCATGCGCTTGAGGAACTCCAGCAGCTTCTCGGGCTGCTTGGTCTCATGGCGCTGGTAGTCCTGCCAGATCATCTGGTCGGTCTCGGTTTCGACCACCACGGCTTTCACCGTGGTCGAGCCCACGTCCATGCCGACGCTGTACACGGCCTTGTGACCGGATTGCGCGGCGACCTCGCGTGACTTCGCGAGAATGCGGGCGGGCAGGGAATCTTCCTGCGGCGCAGAGTTGGTTAACGCGCTAAGAGAGACGTCAACTTTGGGATTGGGAGTGTCACAGCATCCGCCGTCCCCGTGTTGGTGAGAGTGACTCACTGGTCCTCCGTGATGATTGCGGGTCTGCGCCCGCTCTTGGTTCGTTGGCGGGGTTGAACCCCGCTCTCGGTGTGCCGTCCCTACGGGACTCGGCCTCTATAAATATCTGCTACCCAGCATTCCGCTCGCCTACGGCGTCGCTCCATGCTGGGCTAAGTTATGCCGCCCTGCGGGCTCTGGCGTTTCTGCATCAACTCCGATGCGAACTCGCCCACGCATCTTCTGCCCTCGTCCGTTCTGGCCACTGACCACTGACCACTGCTTTTCAACAATCGCCGAAGTTGCCTTCCACCCTTCTGAACCCGTGCTTGGCCTGCCGCAGCATCCACTCGATCACCCGCTTATCGTTGTAGCAGAAAGCGAGGATGTGGTTCAGTGTCGAGAAGCACGTCTTCTGGCACTCCTTCTTCATTTCCTTCAATTGCGCCTTTTCGAACTTCTGGTTCTCGATCGTGCCCCAATCGTACCCGGCGGAGTACATCGGGAAGCACGGCGCCAGCGTTCCGTCCACGCGCACGATCAGCGTGTTCTGCCCGGCCCGGCAGCCCCAATCATGCAGCTCGCCGTGGATGAAATTCTTCATCTGCGCCAGCCGCTCCACCGAGTTCACCATGTGATAGCCCGACTTCTGCTTCTCGATCAGCCAATCGACCAGCTCGGCGACCTGCGGGTGGTGCTCTTCGCGGATGAACGTCGGATTCGTGTACAGGTGCTTGAAATGCGGCTGCTCGGTCATCGGCGACTCGCAAATGTGATAGTCGGTCGCGATGCCGTTGTCGTGCGCCAGCTCGGTCAGCTGCCGCACGTCATCCATATTGTTGGCGCAGATATTGATGTTCAGGAACACCGAGTAACCGTACTTGTATTGCTTCTTCACCAAGTAGTCGAAATACTTGCGGATGGGCACCATCGCCTTCGGCAAGCCCCGGCCGGGGACGTCATCCCAGGCGTCAACCGCCAGATTGACCACGCCGACTCCGGCATCGGCAACTTTGTCGATTACCGACTCCCGCATCAGCCGGCCGTTCGTCGGCAGATAAACCCAGAAGCCCTTCTTTGCCGCGTAGTAGATGATTTTGTGAGCGAAGTCAGGTCGCAGCAGCGGCTCGCCGCCCATCAGCGCCAGCACCCCGGCGCCGGAATCGCGCAGCCAGTCGATCGAGCGCTTCGCGGTGTCTTCCGTCATTCCACGGACGCTGTTGTCAAACGCCCAGCAGTAATGGCAATCGAGGTTGCACTTCCACTCGTTAAAGAGGTAGGCGATGATCGGATGAAATTCGCCGGGCAGCACGCGCGACCGAATCCAGGGCACAGCCCAGCCGCGCATGGCGCGCACAATGTGCTTAGTCGACCACCTGCGCCGCTCGCCGTTCTTGGGGAAGAAGTCTTCATCCGCAGCCTTCATCAACTCGGGATGCTGCGGGAAGACAGGCGTGGGCAGCGTCTGCTCCTTGCCATCCTTCGGCGCAGGCAGCAGCCGCGGGGTCTCCGGCTGCTTCATCAGCAGGTCGTGCAGTTGAACGTCGAGACGGTGAGTAGGGGCCGCTGTCGTCCCCTCCGGTAGCTGTACGTCCGTTGGCATCGAACTAGAAGTTCCTTTCTCTTCACGCCTCGTAACAGGGCACGACTTCAGTGGTGCCGATGCGAGCGCCTGTAATTACTGGGCTTCAGCCCCTGCAACGACGCGCAGAGGCTAAAGCCGACAATTTTGATGTTGTATCGGCACGGCCGAAGCCGTGCCCTGATACAAACCATCAGCTCGGCCCGGGATTAGTCGCCGAACGCCGGCGAGGCCGCCAGCTCACGCGGCGCCGTCACCGGAACTCGCGCCAGCTTCTTCTTCCCGTTCATCAGGTCGCTGACGTGAAGAACGAAGGTCGCCGCGATTCCCGCATAGCCGTGACGGTGCGGCACCGGATAGAACACGTTCCGCAGCTCCGGATGCTCCGCCACATACTCTTTGATTTCGTCCAGGCGCTTGCCCGTGGCCTTAAGCGCCTCATCGAATTCCATGCGGGCCTTGACCTTGGCTTCGCCCAGCGCCATCTGCACGCGGCTGTGCGCGTTGATCTCGCCTTCACCCGAAGTCTCGATGGGCAGGAAGATCATCTCCTTGAAGTGATTGGCGACGGCCGATTGCACGCCGTCCGACTGCGATGATGGCATGCAGCCGAAGGGCTTCAGCGCCAGCACCATGTGGCACAGGTGGTTCTTGGTGTAGTAGACGTTCTTGCCGACTTCCAGGTGTCCTTCGCCGCCGCGCGCGAACTGGTTGTAGAAGGGATGCGCCATGTCGGCCATCATCTTCTGATCGATGAGCTCGTGGGCGATGTTGCCCAGGCCCTCAACCGCCCGCTGATACTGCCGCGCGTAGATGCGCTCGCCAACGCCCCACATCCACTGCTTGGAGTGGTACTTCATGTAGTTGGCGAACTGCTTCTTGAATTCGTACCACTGCGGGTCCTTGTACGGAGCATCGAGCGAACGCCGCGCCGTCGCGCGCGCCTTGCACTGATACATCATGTACATGACCCACGTGCCAATCGGTTCCACCAGCACCTGCGCGCCTTCGCGCTCCAGGAACTCGAACATGTGGAAGTTGCCGTCGCCCTCGGTGATCTGCGCCCAGAACTCGCCGATGATCTTCACCACCGGCTTCACCTTCAGGCGATCCACTTCAATGGTGGCGAGCTGATCGCGCACCGCCGCCATCGCTTCCTTATAAGGATTGCCATAGAGTTGCTCGCGCACTTTGCCGAGCGAATTGACCCACAGCTCCCACTTCTTGCCTTTGTTGGGACGGATCTTCTTGGCGATCCACTCCGGCAGATCTTCGTGGTCCTCGAACGGCTTGCGCTCGCGCAGCATGGTACACAGCGTATCCATCGAGCTCTGCCATACCTCGTCGGTCTTGCCCTTCTCGACCTCATAAGGACGGATGCGATAGATCATCTCGTTCATGATGTCGCCGAGGTTGAGCGCGTTGAACATGCCGAGGCCGAAGTCCACGGTGAACTTCAGGCCCGCTTCGCCCGAGGCGGCTTTCACGCCGTCATTCTGCTGGAAGAGCAGCACGCGGAAGTCACCGAAACCCGCGTTCTGCAGCGCCAGGCGATACTCCGCCTCATACATCCCGAAGCGGCACGGCCCGCACGACCCTGCGGTGAAGAAGATGTAGTTGTCGCATACCTCCTGCTTCGACATCCCCTGCGACTCCAGGAATTGCAGGTACTGCACCAGGTTCCCGACGGTGAAGTACGTGGGATTGCACTGGCCGTTGTTGCCGTATTCCTTGCCAAGCTGGAAGGCGTTCACGTTCGGCACCGGCAGAATGTCGCAGTTGTAGCCGCAGCCTTGAAACACCGCCTGGATGACGCGTTCATGCTTCCAGGTCAGGCCGCCGAAGAGGATGGTGACCTTCTTGCGCTCCTCCGCGCCGAAAGCCCGCTCCACCGGACGCTTGAAGTGATGCACCGGACCGCTGTCCAGTCCCATCATGCTCGCCAGTCGCGCGCGTTCCTGCGCCAGCTTGCGTTGGATTTCTTCCTCGCTATGAGGACGCGTCAGTTCTTCAACCGGAAAATCGATGCGAGAGACTGGCATAGTGCTTTTCCTCTTCCTCGAGTGAAATTGTTTTGTATTTTTCTGTCAGTGACTTCTGATGTGCACTCGATAAGTGCGGCGCAGGCAAACGAAGAGCGTAACTGATTCGGAGATGACCGATACGGGTAAAAACTCTCACAGGTTCGTCGATCAACACTAAGAGTTTGTTACGACACGCTACGGGAAAAGCAACAACGGGAACCCGCTCCTCCCCCATTGGCTCATTGATCATTATCAATTAGTGACGCACATCACAGCAAGCCGTAACTAGGGAAATGTTGGCAATCCAGTTGCCTATTTTAACTGGCACGTGAGTGCCTCGTCTGCAACAATCAAACGCTGTGCGATTCGTGCTGTAGATGCCCCCTAGGACCGGAGGGTTCACCAAATTCCTTTGTCGCTTCCAGTGATGCGAAAGGCGACGGCGGCCGCTGAGGCAAGATAGGGAAGTAGCGAGAGGCGGAGCGTTGCGGGAACATCGCCGCGAACCGCTGTGTTGGTGATCTGTTGGGTATAAAGCTGCGCGCCGTTGGGGACGATAGGAATACGCAGAAACTTGCCCCGGGCAAAGATAACGTCCCCGCCAAAAGGC
>Ga0335069_10017297_pt1 | contig 10050 bp, 8 predicted proteins | sample Lox_Sample_11_FD_206714 | JGI IMG/M metagenome (GOLD analysis project Ga0335069, IMG submission 206714) | Soil microbial communities from Loxahatchee National Wildlife Refuge, Florida, United States - Lox_Sample_1.1 | ecosystem: Environmental > Terrestrial > Soil > Wetlands | place: USA: Florida...
GCCTGCCGCCGCTGCTCCTGCACCCGCCGCTCCGGCCCCGAGCTACGAAGCTCCCGCCGTTCCCGCCGTCACCACGCCACTGCAGCCTGTGGGCGGTGTGACGCCCGGCGAAGTCGTGCCCATGTCCGCCATGCGCAAGAAGATCGCGGAGCGCATGATCGAGTCCAAGCGCACCAGCGCGCACGTGCACGGCGTCTTCGAAGTCGACATGACCCGCATCGTCCGCCTGCGCGAGAAGATGAAGTCGAAGTTCGAGCAGGCCACCGGCTCCAAGCTGACGTTCACGCCATTCTTTGCCCGCGCCGCCGTCCACGGACTCCGCAAGTGGCCCATCGTCAACTCCTCGGTCGAGGGCGACAACATCCGCTATCACTCAGCCGTCAACCTCGGCATCGCGGTCGCCCTCGACTGGGGCCTCATCGTGCCCGTGGTCAAGAACGCTGAGGAGCGCAGCTTTGTCGGCCTGCAGCGCGCCATCACCGACCTCGGTGAGCGCGCCCGCGCCAAGAAGCTCAAGCCCGAGGAAGTGCAGGGCGGCACCTTCACCATCACCAATCCGGGCATCTTCGGAGCCAAGTTCGGCATGCCCATCATCAACCAGCCGCAGGTGGCCATCATGGGCATCGGCGGCATCGTCAAGAAGCCCGTCGTGCTCACCGACAAGGACGGCAACGACTCCATCGCCATCCGCTCCATGATGCACATGAGCATCGGCTACGACCATCGCATCATCGATGGCGCCGTCGCCGACCAGTTCATGGCGGAAGTGAAGAAGTTCCTGGAAAACTGGAACGAAGAGCTGCTCTAGGACTTTTGGTTTTTTCATCACGAGCGGGCGGTAGTCCGCGAGGGATCTGCTTCTGAACCCGGCAGGGCGTGGTCCCTGCCGTTTCGGTTTTTCGGCATAGCGCGTTGCACCGCCGCTGTACAATCCGCTGATATGGATCTCTCTCCCACACTCGCGCCGGCCAACGGGTTCCTCACCTACTTCGCGGAGGCGAGCGGCGGCAATGCCGAGCCGCAATCCGGCGGGCCGGTGCTGGTGATGCCGCCCGCGAAGAAGCCCAGCCGCTCACACCGCTGGCTGCATCGCCTGTGGCTGGTGGTGTTCGTGCTGTTCTGCCTGGAAGTCGGCATCGTTCTCACCGTGCTGCCCTGGACGCGCCTCTGGACGGACAATTCGCTGCTGGTCGGCTTGCCCGCGGTCAAAGAGTTTCTCAACCACGGATTCGTCCGCGGACTGGTCAGCGGATTGGGACTTATCGACATCTGGATGGGCGTCGCGGAAGCGGTGACGTATCGAGAGAGTCCGCGGGGATAATTCCTGTTTTGGGAAGTGTGGGTTGGTGGGTACCCCCTCCCCCTCCCCCCTCCCCCCTGAAATTCCTCATTTTAATGGAGTTAGTTGTGGCTTTCGGCGTAAAATATTCAATCCAAAGGGGATATCGGTAAATTCTTCTATTAAAACGACTTATGGGCGAGGAAAGGGATGGTGTCGGAGAAATTACGTGAGGTAACTGGCCGGGGCGGGGCAAGGCTGGGGAGTCGGGCTGGGGGAAATCGCGGCGGGCGCCATCTTCTGGGAGATGGTCAGACATACAAGCTTCTCCAGTGCTACAGGCCGTCCGGGATGAGGGGACGGCGAAAACAAACAGTCGTACATGGCCGAGTTTAGCGCCGGGGTGGGTGGAGTCAAGTTACGAAGGTACATGCACCGCTGAGAGTTGCCGGTAGCCAGTTGGCGGTAGTCAGCTTCTAGCGCCCCGGGTTGGCGCCGAAAGGCGCGGCGCGAAGCCGTCGACATGCTCAGGGCAGGTCCTGGGGCTCCGGGCGCGGGTCGATTATGTTGCACGCCGAAGCGAGCGATCACTTTGGACGGGCCTAAAGCCACTTGAAGAAGTAGACTGAGCGCGATTTCATGGAGGCAACATGCCTAACGACACAGTTAACATCAGACCAATAATAGCGTCTGGCTTCCACCCAGATACGAAGCAACTAGTAATCACAATTAACGTGGAGGACGTTCAAGAGGCCCTTGCTTCGAAGGACAGCCTTACAGTAACCGAGGAGAGGGCGCTGCAATTGATGAAGGAATACGCAGAGGCGCTGGAACGGGCGTACCAATATGGTTGGAATGGGGAGTGGGCGCGGTCAATTCGGGACGTGCTCGGAAATTGGATAACCGAGAAAGACCGGAGTGCATGTACCGCTTGTGTACTCGACTCGAGTTACGACCATGCGTCGAACTGTTCCCGTCGCGGAAATAAGCCATGATACTTGTGCGCTTCGGTCCAACCGGTTACCCTGGGTGCACAAAATCACATGAGCCTCGACCTGTTGGTACGGATCGTCCATTCGACCGCCATGGACGAATGGAACAAGCGAAATGAAGTTGCGTTCAAGGCGCTCTTCGGAAGCCCCGAGGGGCGTTACCTAAAGGCAGCTGAGAAGTCAGTCACTCTTCGCGCCCCAGAGATGAATCAAGACTCCGGAGTACCGTTCGCTGCCTACATTCACCCATCAAATCCAAACAAAGGCGCATACGGTGGCTTCTCGTTTGTCATCTTTCCTGTCGAGGGCGCGCCTTGTCTGGTTGGGCTGGTAGTGGGCACTCAGGGACTTGCTCCTGACGAAGCGATCCTTGGGCGCCCCGGTCACGCACGCAAAGCCCAAGCGATTTGTGCCTGGTTGAACAGTGAGTTCGGAAAAGGGAAGCAAATAGCATGGGCCAAGCAGGATCCAACGCGCATAGACATCGATATACCTAGCGAACTTCAGCGCCAGTGGAATGTTTATAAGTCCGTGCTCGATCGGTACGGGAAAGTGATGTATGCGTTATTCACACCAAGCTCGGATAAGGAGATTACGAAGCAAGCCGTCACCGCCCTCTTGGATTTGTGTTTTGAGGAGCGAGGGTTCGAAGTCAACGCAACGCACAGGGAAGATGCGGAGACGATCCGAAACAAGTGGTTTGGTTCTCTGATGCCTGTTGTGTTGAGAGACAAGGTACACCAGCTTCTGGATTCGAGGCGCTTCGTCATCCTCCAAGGCCCGCCTGGAACTGGTAAGACCAGGATGGCACTACAACTTCTAGCTGACGAGTATTCCGGGTCGGGACGGAGTATTCAGTTTCATCCAAATACTACGTACGAAAATTTCGTCGGTGGTCTTGCTCCCCAAGAGTCGGGAACTCAATTAGGACTCGCTTTCGCGCCGAAGTCGGGCTTTCTTATGGAATCGGCCCTCCGCGCAAAAGAGGTTTATCCCAGGCCTTATCTGCTGCACATTGATGAGATCAATCGCGCAGATTTGTCAAAGATTCTAGGGGAAGCGATTTACCTGCTTGAGTCGCAATCTACCGAGCACCGGGCAGTTGATTTGCCGTACGATTTCGGCGAGCCGTTCCACGCTAAGTTCGAGCTCCCCGACAACCTGCAGATTCTTGGCACCATGAACAGCGCCGACCGTAGTATTGCGATCGTCGATGTCGCAGTAAGGCGGCGGTTTGCATTCGTTTCACTTTGGCCGCAGATGAGCGTCGTTGAGGAATATGGTTGCGAACTCATGCGCGACGCTTTTCGGCGAATTGTCTCCATCTTCATCGAGCACGCTGGAGAGGATGCATTTTCACTCGTGCCAGGTCACTCTTATTTCCTGAAATCAGACGAAGCCGCCGCCAAAGTCAGCCTAAAAGTCGATCTGGCACCTCTGTTGGAAGAGTACTTGGCCCAGGGGTACGTCACGGGGTTCGCGGAGCCAATTCGGACGTACTTACAATGGCTGCAAAGTCTCTGAAGCAAGGCAAAATTCGGGTCTACCGGGGAAACAAGTCGCCATTGCTGCGTCCGCAGCAAGCACGCGAAGTGTGTCTGGAATTACAAGACAACTCCGTGATGCGTAAATCGGCTGTGGAGTTCTTTGGATTGCGCGGCTCCGCCAGAGACCCATCCTCTACCGCGGCAAGGTTGGCCGATCAATTCGAAGCTCAGAACCGTTCTCTGTTTGCCTTGATGGACATCCGGCTGAATCGGTTATATGACGGAAGCGACGTCTACATTGCACTGGAGTCTGGAAATGTAGTCGGCGGAGTTCCGCTCTTTTCTCCAACGAGCGGAATGCTCGACTACGGAATGGTAATCCAACCCCGATTTCCCTGGCCGGGTATTGGCCCAATGCTCGCGGAGATGGGTTGGCGCATAGCCCCTACTCCTCTGAAGTTGCCTCTCTTGAAACGCTCTGAGCGGAGGGTGCCAACTTGGGTCATCTCCTGCATGGTGCTTGCCCGACTGAAGGCATTGCTGGATTCGCTAAACAGGCGCTTCGAGTTAGTTAACGAAAATAGATCGGCACCTCGGGGCGCGGTTCGCTGGAGCGAGTACGCAACCCGGTATCTTGCAACTGGACAGTTTCTTTCTGTTCCTTGCACTTTCCCAGACTTACGGGATGACCGATTATTGGCGGGCGCAATTCGGTATTCACTGGAAAAGCAACGTAGCGCCCTCGAGTCGCAGCGAGAACATGGTGGTTTTGTCCATCAACTTATCGCGTTTTGCAATGATCTCTTACGCCGGGTTCAGAATAGCCCGTCACTGTTGCCTTCAGCCAACACGCTGTCCTCTTGGCTGCAGCGGCCGTTGAGAACTCAGCACTATTTGGAGGGGCTCCAAGCAATTGAGTGGACGATCGAAGATCGAGGATTGGCTGGTGTCAGCGATTTGGAAGGGATCCCTTGGCGCATGCCGATGGAGCAGTTTTTTGAAGCTTGGGTCGAGACGGTCTTTCGCTCCGTTGCTAGATTGATTGGCGCAAGTGTGCGGACAGGTAGGCAGAGGGAGACTGTGCACCCGATATCGTGGGAGCCGCCGTACCTCGGATCGCAAAAGGCTTTAGTACCTGATGTGTGGCTCGAATGCGGATCGACAACTCTCATCGTTGACGCAAAATACAAGCGCCACTGGGACGAACTGGAAGACAGCGCGTGGGGATCGGTCGAACAAATGGTGCGAGAACAGCATCGAGGCGATTTGCTTCAGGTGCTCGCCTATGCAGGTCTTGCGCGAACAGACCGAGTCATTGTGTGCCTAGCCTATCCCTGCAGACTGAGCACATGGGAGAGAATGATCCGTCGGAATCGATTGCTTCACAAGGCAGAGATCAACACGGGCACCCGGAGCATAACAGTTTGGCTCACGGCTATACCGATGGCAACCGCTGTCGACAAAATCTGCGCACCACTTTTTGCGGAAGTGCGTTCGGCAGTGGCGTAGATTGTTGTCGCCGTCCTCGCTCAAGACGACGAATCAAAAGCAGATCCCTCGCCCGCGGCGCGGGCTCGTGATGACAAATCAAGAGGGGGCGCGGGTGTCGCCGGCATAAAGGCCCGGCGCTTCCACCCAAAATCAAGGGACAGTGCCGGCGCGACTGAAGTCGTGCCCTGATACGAAGCGGCGCGGGCGAGGCGAAAGCGGCGGGAGGGTGCTGTCCCTTGCGGGACTCAGGGATTGATTTTGCGGATTCCCGGCACGGACGAGTCTGTAACGAAACTGTGGCGTTCCTAAAAGGACTCGAGTTAATCTCCCACTTGCCCCCGGGGCTCACGCCCCGGGCTACGATTGTTCCGCCCTGCGGGCTGAGGACAGCGGGTCCTTCGACTCCGGCGGCGGAGCGCCGCCTGTGCTCAGGATGACGGCGCAAGAAAGAGCGGCCCCCCGGTCGCAAGGCGACCGAGGGATGACAAACGTGAAGGGGTAGAGGCGCGAGGGATGACAAACGTTGGGGCGCGGGTGTGATGACAAGCAAAAGCAGGTCCCTTCGGCTGCGCTCAGGGCAGGCTCCTTCGGCTCCCTTTCGCTTGCGCTCAGGGTCGCTCAGGATTTCGGCTGAGGGCTCAGACGCCCGCAAAACGCCTCAACTTCGACTCCGGCGGCAAGGCGCCGCCTGCGCTCAGGATGACAAGTCAGTGGGTAGTGGATAGTGGATAGAAAAGCAGATCCCTCGCCCGCGGCGCGGGCTCGTGATGACAAATCAAGAGGGGGCGCGGGTGTGATGACAAGCAAAAGCAGGTCCCTCGACTCGGACGCGCGCATTTCAGCGCGTCCTCGCTCAGGATGACAAGACATGTGGGAGTTGGCGGCGATTGATGCGCGGCTGATATACCTATCCTCATGGCCCAGAAAGATACCGACAAACCCGAGCCGCTGCCGCATCCCAACCAGCGGGTGCCGCTGGCCTATGAGAACAAGAAGTTCCTGAACGGGCCCGACGGCCGCATTCTGCGCATTCTGGCCGAGTATCAGGAGCCGCTGTCGAAGTTCCGGCGCGAGCGCATTCAGGACACCATCGTGTTCTTCGGCTCGGCGCGCTTTCGCAGCCGCGAGACGACCGAGGCGGAATTGCAGGCACTGCGGGCGCCGGGCGCGGAAGGGGCCGATCTGGGCGAGCGCATCCGGCGGGCCGAATCGGACGTGGCCATGTCGCGCTATTACGAAGACGCACGGCGGCTGGCATTCCTCATCACCAAGTGGACGCAGACGATTGCGCAACCGAGGCACCGCTTCGTGGTGTGCACGGGCGGCGGGCCGGGCATCATGGAGGCGGCCAATCGCGGGGCGTCAGAGGCGGGGGGCAAGACCATCGGGCTGAATATTCACCTGCCGTTCGAGCAGGTGCCCAACCCGTATATCACGCCCGACCTGAACTTCGAGTTCCACTACTTCTTCATGCGCAAGCTGTGGTTCGCCTACCTGGCCAAGGCGCTGGTGGTGTTTCCGGGGGGGTTCGGGACGTTCGACGAGATGTTCGAGCTGCTGACCCTGGCGCAAACCGAGAAGCTGGCCAAGCACATCGGGGTGTTGGTGTACGGCCGGGAGTATTGGGAGAAGATCGTCGATTTCCAGGCGCTGGTGGATGCCGGGACGATTTCGGCGACGGACCTCGACCTGATTCACTGGGCCGACAGCCCGGAGGAGGCCTACGAGTTCCTGCGGACCGACCTGGAGCGGCACCACATCGAGCACGCGAACGGCCCCGAAAAGGACCCGGACATCGCGAAAACGCGGAGGCGAGGAGAGGGATTCTGACCGGATAACGGCGGGCAAGCCGGGGGGCCCTGGGGGGCGGACGGCCGGGCCGGCGGGCGACCCCCACTTTTGTAACTCGCGCGAAATCTATATCCATCGTAAACTTATGCGCGTGCAATTGGGACTCGAGGTGGTAGGCCGGAGCGACGTAGGGCGAGTACGGCAGTCCAATGAGGACTGCTACGGCTTCGACCTGCGGCAGGGTGTCTTTGTCGTGTGCGACGGCATGGGAGGCCACGCGGCCGGCGAAGTGGCCAGCAAACTGGCCGTGGAAACCGTACTGTCATATTTCCGCGGCCCGGAACCGCTGTCGGCCGACTCCGCCCTGATCGACGCACCCCTGGGGGCACAGTTGCTGTCGGATGCGGTGAGCAAGGCGAACGAGAACATCCTAGAATATGCGGAGGGGCACGCTAGTGCCTCAGGGATGGGCACCACTCTGGTGGCGGCCCGCTTCGCCGAAGGCAAGTTCACCATCGCCCATGTGGGCGACAGCCGCATTTATCTGCTGCGCGGCGAAAACCTGTTGCAACTTACCGAAGATCACTCGCTGGTGATGGAGCAGGTGAGGCGGGGCATCATGACGATGGACGAGGCGCGCAAATCGACGGCGCAGCACATCATCACGCGCGCGCTGGGCACGGAGGACAACAGCCCGCCGGACCTGGCAGAGTTTCCCGCCGAGCCGGGAGATGTGCTCATGCTCACCACCGACGGGGTGCTCCGCCATCTCGAGGACCCGCAGATCCACGACGTGCTGCGCGATGCACCGTCGCTGCAGGCGGCGTGCGACCAGCTCATTGACCTGGCGCTGGAAGCCGGCGGCGAGGACAACGCCACCTGCGTGCTGATTCGCGTCAAGCGCGAAGAAAGCAGTCCCGGTCTGGCCAGCGTGAACTAATCCGCTTACGCATCCCTCTGGTACACTCGACTGTTTTGGACGTGCGGCGGGGCCGCATCCGAGGCAATCTTCATTATGGAAATCAAAGCGGTTGGCGTGCTTGGCGCGGGGACCATGGGCAACGGCATCGCCCATGTCTTCGCGAAGTGTGGCTATGAGGTGACGCTGGTCGATGTCGAGCAACGTTTTCTGGACCGGGGCGTGGAGACGATCCGCAAGAACCTGGAGCGCGAGGTCGCGAAGGAGAAGATCACGGCCGAGGCGCGCGACGCGGCGATTGCGCGGATCACTGCGACGGTGGACCGCATGCGGCTGGCGGGGTGCGACTTCGTCGTCGAAGCGGCGAGCGAGCGCTTCGAGATCAAGTCGGAGTTGTTTCGCGACCTTGACCAGCTATGCCGGCCGGAGGTGATTCTGTCGTCGAACACGTCGTCGATTTCGATCACCAAGCTGGCGGCGGTGACCAAGCGCGCGGACAAAGTCATCGGCATGCATTTCTTCAATCCGGTACCGGTAATGAAGCTTGTGGAGGTGATCCGCGGACTGGCGACCTCGGACGAGACTTACGCGACAGTGAAGGCCCTGGCCGAGAAACTGGAGAAGACGCCGGTGGAGGTGAACGACGCGCCGGGATTCGTCTCCAACCGGGTGCTGATGCCGCTGCTCAACGAGGCCATGTACGCAGTGATGGAAGGTGTGGCCACGCCGCAGGCGGTAGACGAGGTGTTCAAGCTGGGCATGGCGCACCCCATGGGCCCGCTAACACTGGCGGACTTCATCGGCTTGGACGTATGCCTGGACATCATGCGGGTGATGCAGGCGGGACTGGGCGATCCGAAATATCGGCCATGCCCGCTGCTGATCAAGATGGTGGATGCGGGCTGGCTGGGGCGCAAATCGGGGCGAGGGTTCTACCAATACTAGGGCGAGATGACTGACACGCGGTCGCGCACCAGCCCGCTGATTTACCTCTTTGCCGCGGCGTGCGGCGTGTTCTCGGGCTGGGTCAATCAGGTGGTGGATGACGCGCTGCTCACGGCGCTGTGCATGGTCGGCTTTGCCATGCTGCTGGGCGTATGGAAGCCTGACCGGCCGTGGCGCTGGGTGCTGCTGGTGTGGATCGGCGTGCCGATTGTAATGGCCTATTATGCGTTTATCGTGAAATGGCCGCACGACCGCGGGCAGATTTACGGAGCGTTCCTGCAAGTGCTGGCTGCCAGCGCCGGGGGATTCGGCGGCCACTTCATGCGACGCATGATCGACAACGTGTTTCTGAAGAAAGCGGGCTGACGAGCGGCCTGGAACGAAGCCGGATGCAGCGGACTGGGAGATGGCGGAGCGGCAAGAGTCGGCGAACATGCCGGTTCTTCAATAGGTGTTGGGGCTGTACAGAACGATGGTAAGGCGAAGCCGCGAGCCGTCAGTCGTGGTGGACTCTGCCGTACTTCCACCAGTCATACACGAGCGTGGAGAATACCGCCGTTAGTCCGACAATGATCACGAGTAGCGCCATCGCCCTTAATTGTAACGCAATTTTAACAATCCAACGCGGCCGTGCTGCGATTCCTCGTCGTTTTCGATAGCTAGCGAGATCTCAGTCTCAGTCCATTATGAACCGTCAAGCCCTAGGCCGCGCCATTTCACTCGACTGCAGGCATCGCTTTTGAGGGTGGATTCTGCCGAAACAGCCGCTTGGCGGTCTTTTCCTCGCACGCGAAAAGTCAGGCGTCAGCCTCTTGCAGCAAGGGGACGAAGGTTTCGCGAAATGCCGACAAACTGCGGTACGCCAGATAGGTGCTGCCGTGGTTACCGCAACTCCAGTGGAGAGCCAGACTGCTACACTTCTGGAATATCGATAATGTCCCGGGGGACGCATGCAAAGACGCAACAGGATTCCGTGGCTGGTTGGCCTATGGTTGATGGCCGCCGCCCTGCCGCTCACCGCCCAACAGAAGAAACCCAACATTCTCGTGATCTTCGGCGATGACGTGGGCTACTTCAACGTCAGCGCTTACAACCTCGGCATGATGGGTTACAAGACGCCCAACATTGACCGCATCGCCCACGAGG
>Ga0335069_10017298_pt1 | contig 10050 bp, 8 predicted proteins | sample Lox_Sample_11_FD_206714 | JGI IMG/M metagenome (GOLD analysis project Ga0335069, IMG submission 206714) | Soil microbial communities from Loxahatchee National Wildlife Refuge, Florida, United States - Lox_Sample_1.1 | ecosystem: Environmental > Terrestrial > Soil > Wetlands | place: USA: Florida...
CCCGGGATTTTAAAAAAGATTCCAGGGCGAGCGCCTGGCGGTCCACCATCCGTCCCATGGTTTGAAGCCGGCCCTCTTGGATGGGGTTGTCCGACGTCAGGCGAAGGGCGTCCCCCAGGCAATTTTGGAAGGACTGCCGGGAGTTTGAGAACTTCACCCAGTCGGCTTGGCGGCCGATTTGGCAATAATCATGGGCCGCGGTGGTCAAGTCGTTCACCGAGGCCCGGACCTTTTCGAGAGAATCCAGGACTTCTTGGCTATGCACCACCATGCGGTTGTTGCGCAAAAGCCCGAAAAAATTCTCGGCGGAAATCCAGGCGCTGGCCAAGAGGAACACCAAGATGACCGAAATCGCGGTCCAAGCGAAGGACCCTATCCCTCCCCGGTCCTCCAAAGACAAACCCGTATTCTTCCCAAAAACGGTTTGGGGATAGGCGGTCAGGAAGCCCAAGGCTGAAAAGATGAAGGCCAGGGAAGTCTGGAGCGCCATGTAATTGAAGGGGGAATAAACATAGAAGCTCTTGGCCTGGTAAAGATGGCCGATCAAGGCCATCAGGGCGACGAAAAGCCCCAGGAAGGCGAAAAGCGACGACAATTGGGCCACCCGGGGAATTTTGAGCTCGGGAAAGGCCAGGGCCAAACCCACCAGGCAAAAATCAATGGCGGTCCCGATGCCCATGCGGCCCGGAAGGGTGTTTCCCGGCACGGTGGCGTCCGGGGTGAGCAGTTGGTCCAATCCCAAGTTCCACCCCAACAGGTACTCCAGGATCGTGGCCGCGCCCAGGAAAACCGCGGCGCAGGCCAGGAGCGGCCGGGCCTTCCCGTCTTGGGCGGGGTGTTTTTTTTCGGACCCGCAAAACCACAAGGCCGCGCCCAAAAAGACGAAGCCCAATCCCGTATTGCACTTGATGGAAAGGATGAAGGGCAACCGATCCGGCGGGAAAACCGCGCCGAAAAGCTGGGCGTGGAACAACCAAGCCGCCACCGTGATGAGGCCGATGACGAAAACCAGGCAGGAAAAGATCCGGGTCAAGCGTTTAAAAAGGAATAAGGCGCCGGAAGGGAGGACGATCAAGGCTGGTTTTGCGTCTTGAGCCATCGCGGACACCTTAGGAGTTGGTGAGGGTCCCGCGCGGCGGGGCCGAAAAGGATTGGTGAATGGGGCTATTTTATCCCCTGCCTCAGGGAAACCCTTCGCACTTTTTTGGCTCCAGCGTGGAAAAAAAGGTACCGGTCAAAATCCGTGCGGTTTCAGGTCTTTTTTTGGGTAAAATTTTCCCAACCTTCCGTTCGGTTACCTTTTCGTAACTTTCACCCCCCCGGGTGACCGGAAAAAAACGGAACCCCTGGAAGCCGGTCTTTTACGCCTTAGGATGGAACCGGAGCCAAGAAAGGAAATGAACATGGAAACCATTCGAAACATCACCCAAATCATCCGAGGGCAGGACACTTCCGACGGCGCGGGCGTAAAACTCAAGCGCATCCTGGGCTCGCCCGAGCTGAATTTGCTGGACCCCTTCCTGCTCTTGGACGAGTTCAAGAACGACCAGCCGGAGGATTACGCCGCGGGGTTCCCCGACCATCCCCACCGGGGATTCGAAACCCTGACGTATCTTTTGAGCGGCGAGTTCACCCACCGGGATTCCAAGGGCCACGAAGGCCACTTGAAGTCGGGCGCCGTCCAATGGATGACCGCGGGCCGAGGGCTCATCCACAGCGAGATACCCGAGCAAACCGACGGCTTGGCCTGGGGTTACCAGCTTTGGCTGAACCTGCCCGCCAAGCACAAGATGGTGGAGCCCAAGTACCAGGACATCCCCTCGGAAAAATTGCCCGTGGTGGAAAAGGACGGCGCGCGGGTGAAGGTGCTGGCCGGCGAGTATGGCGGCGCCAAAAGCCCGGGCCAGTCCTTCATTCCCTTTTCCTACCTGGATGTGGAGCTCAAACCCGGGGCGGTTTTTGATTTCCCCGCGCCCCCGGACCAAAACAGCTTCCTCTATGTGTTCAAGGGCAAGGCCAAGACCGGATCGGCGGAAAATCCTTCCTACGTCAAAACGGGCTATTTGGGCGTTTATGGCGGGGGCGACCGGGTGCGGGTGGAAGCCTCCGAGGGTGAACCGGCGCGGTTTTTGTTCGCTTCGGCGCAAAAAATCGGGGAACCGGTGGCCCGGGGCGGCCCCTTTGTCATGAACACTATCGGCGAGGTGAAAAAGGCCTTCCTGGACTACCAAAGCGGGAACTTCGCTTAACCGCTCCCGGGATGCAAGCGGGGCTTGGGGGCCCTATACTGGGCCTCACTGAAACCCCAAGGATCCGCCTTGAACCCCCTTTCCCAACCCAATATCCGCCAGTCCTTGGTCTTCGCCTTGGCGGGTATTTTTTTGGGGCTGGGCGCGCCCCTGGGGGCCTTGGCCTTGCTCTGGTTCTCGCCCCATCCCAACCTGCAGTTGCCTTCTTTCATCGTGGATGAATGGCGGGACCATCTTTTTTTCTTCACCTACATGCTGATGGGCACCAGCCTGTCCTTCGGCCTTTTCGGTTTTTTCTTGGGACGCCACGCGGACGCCATCTGGCACCAGAATCGACGCCTGAGCGACCAGGTCCTCACCGACCCCCTGACCGGCCTGGGCAATCACCGGTTCCTGCACGAGGCTTTTCAAACCGAAACCCAAAAACAAGCCTCCAGCGGCAAGCCCCTTTCCTGCCTGATGATGGACCTGGACCACTTCAAGCGCGTGAACGACAGCTACGGGCATCCCTTCGGCGACATGGTGCTCACGGGTCTGGCGGACCGGATCCGGGAAGGCATCCGGCCTGGGGACTCGGCGGCCCGCTATGGCGGCGAGGAGTTCCTCTGCCTCTTGCCCGATTGCGATCAACCGGGGGCCCGGGCGGTGGCCGAACGCATCCGCCGGCTGGTGGAGGCCAATCCTTTTCAAAAAGACGGGCAGGCCGTGCCGGTGACGGTCAGCATCGGTTGCGCCACCCGGGAAAAACCCCTGGCGGGCGGTTACCAAACCTTGATTGAAGCGGCGGACCAAGCCCTTTATTCGGCGAAAAAGAAAGGCCGCAACCGGGTCGAATCCGCCTCCTAGCGAAGGGCTACAGCTCTCCAAAACACCTTGTCCTGCTTGCCCCTTGTCCCGGCAGAGGGCTTTTCCGATTATTTCCCTTCATCCCAAAGAGGGGGCGCCATGAAATCCTTCCAGTTCCTTTCCAACGATAACCTGCCAGCGGTAAGCCCGGGCACCGTTCCGGCTTTTTTGGACAATGAGGGCCTGCTCGACGCTTATTCCAGCGCGGTCATTTACGCTTCCGAGCGGGTCGCGCCCTCGGTGGTCAACATCGACGTGTTCCAAAAAAACCGGCGGCGGGACTCCGAGCAGGGCCCCCACCGCGCGGGCAGCGGTTCGGGCTTCCTCTTTACCCCCGACGGCTTCATCCTCACCAACAGCCACGTGGTGCATGGCGCCTCCGAAATGGAAGTGACCCTGCTGGACGGCCAAACCCACCGGGCGCGCCTCATCGGCGAGGATCCGGATTCGGACCTGGCCGTTATCCGGGTGGACCAGTCCGGCTTTAAACCCGCCGCCCTGGGAACCTCGGGGGCCCTCAAGGTGGGCCAATTGGTGGTGGCCATCGGAAGCCCCTTGGGTTTCCAAACCACGGTCACGGCCGGCGTGGTGTCGGCCCTGGGACGGTCGCTGCGCTCCCAATCCGGGCGGCTCATCGACAGCATCATCCAAACCGACGCCGCCTTGAACCCGGGAAACTCGGGGGGACCCTTGGTCAACGCCCGGGGCGAGGTGGTGGGCGTCAACACGGCCACCATCCGCTCGGCCCAGGGGCTTTGCTTCGCCATCGCCGTCGACACCGCCAAACGCGTGGCCATGCAATTGATGAAGTACGGCCGGGTGCGGCGCAGCTTCATCGGCGTGGGCGGCCAAGACATCGACCTGCCCCGCCGGGTCGTCCGGCATTTCGACTTGCGGGAGGATAAGGGCGTCCTCTTGGTGGCGGTGGAACCGGGCGGCCCGGCGGCCCGGGCCGGCCTTCAAGAAAGGGACGTGATGGTGGAATTGGAGGGCCAGCCCCTGCGCGGCATGGACGACCTGCACCGCCTCTTGAGCGATGAGCGGGTGGGCGTGCCGACTTCCCTGGCCATTCTCCGCCGCTCGGAGCGGCTGGACCTCAAGGTCATCCCCGTGGAAAAGCAAATCTCAAACTGAAACCGGATGAAATTTTCACTCCTCAAAGCAAAGATCCTTCACCCCGGAGACGCGGTGAAAATCATTTTTGTTTCCCCCGGGTCTCGCTCTTTATCTTTACTTAGCGCCTCTGCGGCTCTGTGGTGAAAGAGGTTTTAGACGGCTTTTAGGCGTCTTTGCGTCGGCGGTTGGCTGGGTGTGTTAAACTTCCCCCATGACCGCGGCCCTTTCACCCTATTCTTTCGGGAACTTTTTCACCCAAGCGGTGTCCCATCTGCTGGGAATCCTTTTCGCCCAAGGGCCCGAGGCCCCCGGCCGGGAAACCGACCGCCGTTTGGTGGAGGAGGCCCTGGCCGGCGATCCGGGCTTTGAGCGGCTGGTGCGGGCCTATGAGGCGATGGTTTACCGCACGGCCTTCCGCTTCATGGGCCAGGAAGCCGACGCGCTGGACGTCACCCAGGAAGTTTTTTTGAGGGTGCACCGTTCGCTCCCGGGCTTCAAGGGCGAGAGCGCCCTTTCCACCTGGATCTACGCCATCACGGCCAATTTGTCCAAGAACGCGCTTCGGTCGCGCAAAAACCGGGGCAAACTCCAGGTGCTGGCGCCGGCTGGGCGCGGGGAAGAAGAGGGGGATTGGCTGGGCCAAGCGCCGGATAAGAAGAAGCCGGCGGCGCTGGATTTGGCCGAATCCGAGCAGTTCGGCCAGGCCTTCCAAAAAGCCCTCAAGGATTTGCCTCCCGATTTCAAGGAAGCGGTGATTCTCCGGGATTTGGAAGGCCTGGATTACGGGCAGATCGCCGGGATCCTGAAACTGGGCCTGGGCACAGTGAAATCCCGCATCGCCCGGGGCCGGGGCCTCTTGCGGGAAAGACTGAAGGACTGGGTATGAAAGACTGTTCCAAAATCCATCCCCTGTTGGCGCTGGAAGCCGAGGGGGCGCTCTCCCCCGCCGACCACCGCAAGGTCCAGTCGCATTTAAAGAATTGCGCCGAATCGAGGCGGGAATTGGAATCCTTGCGGCGCTTGGTGGAGGCCGCGGGAAAATTGCCCGCCCCGCCCCTGCCCCGGACCCTGCACGAAAGCATCATGGGGCGCCTTAGCCGCGAGGGGCTCGGTCCCGCCCGTAAGCCTTGGGTCTTGAAGCCCCTTTGGCCCTTGGCGGCGGCCGCGGCCACCACCCTTTTCTTCTTCACCCAAAATCCCGAGTGGCGCGAGATCATGACCAAGCCCGCGGCGCCCGGCCCGGCGCTTGATAAAACCCAGGCCTTCTCCCCCTCCGCTCCGGCGGCCCAAGCCCCTCGGCCTGAAACGGTTGCGGAATCCCGCGATTCCGAAACCTTGACGGCCGCTTCCAATGCGCCGGCCCGGTCGGCGACGCGCAAGAGCGCCATGGCCCTGGCCGCGCCGATGGCTGCCGGGGCCCCCTCGGTTTCAGCGCCAAACGCCAACCCGTCCTACAAAGCCATGGCGGAGGTCATGGCCCCAGCCAAGGATTTGAAGGAAGAAACGCCCTCTTCGTGGAATGGCGACCAGGATCCGCTTTACACGGCCCCCAATCAGCAGGTTTTGACCCAGGCGGAAGGGTTCTTGAAGGTTTGGCAGGCCTTGAGGCCGGGCGAAGCCCCGCCGGCTGTCGACTTCACCCGGCAAGCGGTTCTCTTCATTGAGTCCGGCGAGGAACCAAACTCCGGTTATGTGGCGGAAATTTTAAGGGTGGAAACAAAGCCCGGCCAGCTTTTAGTTTATTACCGCGTGGAAATGCCCTCGGGGTCCGCCGCCGCGCAGGTCATGAGCCATCCCTGGGTCTTAAAGATCATAGAGAAGCCCAGGGTTCCGGTCTTCTTCCAGCAGGAACCTTAGTTTCGCCGCGAAGGCAAAAAAAGGCCTTCGTCCAAAAGACGAAGGCCCTTGGGACCTTTTTACTTAACTCCACCAATACTTCACCGTGTAGGTGACCGTCGTCTTGCCGTCAGCCGGGACCGTCACCGGGAAATCGACCGTTCGGGCGTCCTCTTTATATCTCAAAATGAACGCGTCCCGAAACGATGCCAACCGGTCCGCGATCCCGGTTATAGCCGGGGTTCCGGATTCCTTGGAAATCCAAAGTCAAACCCACGCTTGGGATCGGTTTGAAAAGATAATAAAGCTCGGCGACTTCCTCGGGAGCATAACGGAGCGCTCCATCTCCGATGTTGAAGTCCAATCCACCCGCGGCCAGGTAAGCTTGATGGACGCTCGAAAGGCCGCTCATGGCAATGCCCAAACCGACTTGGTCGTCAGTTCGCCCCCAAAGGGTTCCATTAAGGACGGCCCCGAGCGAGGCATTTTGGTCTACCGCGACAAATTCCCAGGATTCGGTTTGACCGTCGTTCCACCCCGCCCGCGCGAAAAGGCCCCAGTTGGCGCCTAAGGCTTGCTCCCAACCCAATCCAAAGCCGTATTTATCTCGATATTCCCGGGTCGCCGTGACCTTGGGATCGACCGGCGAAAGATTTAACGCGTCCTGGTAACTGCCCATATGGGCCTGGTTGATATAAGCCAGGAAGCGGATCTTCCCGGCCCCATCCCCGCTGCCATAACGCCATTCAAATTCGGCGTTATCCGAATGGGCCCGGGAAAGGTTCCCGTCGTAATCCGGGCCGTTGGCCACCGTTGAAACCATCGCCTCGGCCACCCTCACCGCCCAACCCTTTTGGTTAAGTTCGCCAACCACGCCGAGGGTGTAGCCATGGGTATCGGCGGCGAAGTCCCAAGCCAAGTTGTCGATAAAGGTGAGGTTGATGAATTGGGTGCGGGCATCATGGGCATAGGCGTTGTTGTCAAAGAAGTCATTGAGCGCGAATTTGCCGACCGTCACGGTGAACCGGGATATGTCCAGCTTAGCCGCCAACTGGTTTTGGTCGTCGTCTATTTTTTCCTGTTCGCCGCCCAAACCGAATACCTGTTGGAAATAAAGCCTTGCTTGGTTGTAAGTGGGATTGGCACTGCCCACTTTTGATATTTCGCCATTGGAAAAGTCGCCCAACCCGCTTACGCCGCTGAAACCATTCCCAGCCGGCACTTCGGGGTTCGCGTAAAGGAAGCCCCCCTGCCAAGGGGTGAATCCAAGATAAAGAGTGGAAGTAAATGAAGCCGGGAACTCTTGCGAATCTTTAAGGCTGAACGGGCCCGAATATTCCGCCGGAAAAGCTGGATGCCACTGGGGAAGAAAAGTCGCCTGAAAGTGTACGTTCCAAAACTCGGGTTTGAATGATCCCCCGTCCGCCGCGTCATCCGCCCAACTCAGCGATGGAACCGCAAAACACGGTAAAAGGGCGAAAGCCAGGATTGAAAGCCTCTTTTTTTTTCCGAAATTCATGAGGAACAAAAACAGGTCCCCTCGATTTAAAGGATTGCCGCGGCGCTTATTATAGGCTGGCCGTCACGGCGGGCGGGAAGCCACCTTGCGTAAAGGCGAGCGCGGCTGTCCATTTCCAATAAAAAAGCCCCTCCCCATCAGGGCGGGGGCTTTTATTTAACACGGGCGAAAAATTGAAAAAATTTCAACCCCGCCAATAACGCACCGTATAACTCACGGTCGTCTTGCCGTCGGCCGGGACCGTCACCGGGAAATCAACCGTGCGGGCGTCCACCTGGTTGAAGTCAGCGCTTTTGACGGTGATCTTCCAATTGGCGTAGCGGTAAAGGTGCTCCACCACGTCCACCGCCACGGCCCGCTTCTTATGGTTCTTCACGGTGATGGTGAAGCTTTCCAGGATCGTATGGTTGTCCGGGTTCACGAAATCACTCTGGGTCCTTTCGCCCACCACGTCAAAGGCCGTGCCCAGGCGCACCGTCACGTCCTCGCCTTCGGGCGTGTGGTCGACGGCGTCCTCGCCCAAGAACGCTTGGGCGCCGTCGTCATCCTTCTGGTAAACCCGGATCTTCCCCGCGGGCAGGGGTTCGCCCAGGCCGGCGGCCTTTTCATTGGCGAACTTGAGGAACACGTCCACTTTTTTCACGCCGCTGTCGTTGCCGTAATAGCGGTCCGTGATGCCGTTGCCCCACCAATCGGTCAAGCCCGCCCCATCATAGCGGTAGAGTTTCTGAACCGGCACCGCGGGGGCGGACAAAAGGCCGATCTGCTTGGTCTCGTTGTTCTCCAGGGTCGTGGTCCGGGACAAGGTATAGAGGTGATAGTCGCCGAAGGCCTTCTCGGCGAAAGCGGGCGCGGGCGCCGCAGCGTCCATGGCCTTGGCTTCATAAAGCATGTCCCGCGGGGGCACGCCGGGCGCCCGGTTCACTTCCCCGGCCAAAAGCTTCAAGCGCGCGTCCGTGAAGCGGGTCCCCGTGTGGTTGTCCACCGTGACCCAGCCGTCAAAATCGGCCGTGCCCTTCGCCTCGTCCACCAAGAGCGTGTAGTCCGAGTGCCAGCTCATGCCCGAAGCCAAATAAGTGAGCTTGAGGTCCTTGGGGCCCCCGCTCTTGGCGTCCACCAGCCAACGCAAGGTGGGTTTTAGGCGCAATCCCTCGGGCAATTGGGGGAACTGGATGTTGTTGCCCGAATAAACATTGAGCAGGCTGCCGTCGTCTTTTTGCACCACCATTTGGTTGCCGTCGGCGGAAAGCAGTTTCACCGGCAGGTCCTCCCCCTTGTCGCCTCCGAACTTGAGCAGGGTGATGGTTTGGCCGATGTATTTCTGGAGCAGGGCCTGGGGATTCACCAGGTCATACTCGTAATTTTGCTCCTGGACCTTGAAGCCTTGCGGGTCCGAGGGACAGTCGACCTGCACGCTGGTGGCGTCCAAGGTTCCCGCGATGTCGGAGAAAAACAGGGGGTGGGTTCCGGCGGGGACGTTGAGGCGCCTTTCATCCCCCACCAGCACTAGGTCGTTGTTATAGACGGTCAGGTTATAGCCTTGGGATTCCCCGGCCCAAAGCCCGAGGGGCAACAGCCCCCAAACCATCGCTACAAAAACCCATTGGATCTTCATGTCCGGCTCCTTACGGTGAAATACCTTCCACCGTAAGACCCGGGCGGGCCGAAAAGGTTCCCTAAAAAAGAAGCCCCGCCAAGGCCAGCTTGGCGGGGCGGCGAATTAAAATAAGGGTTTTTAACGCCCGGAAAAGACCGGGGTGGAAGCAGCCTTTTTGGCCGCCACTGAGTCGGGGGGCGGCAATTGACGGCCCACTTCCACGATGGAATCCAGGACCGGATTGAGCTTGGCGCCCAATTCGGTGAGGGCATACTCCACCGTCGGGGGCGAGGTGGGCATGACGGTGCGGATGACCACGCCCCGCTTCTCAAGCTCCCGAAGCCGGGTGGTCAGGACCTTGGCCGAAATGGTGCCCAGGTCCCGCTTGAGGTCCCCGAAACGCCGGGGCTCCAACCTTAAATACCAAAGGATCTTGGGGGTCCAGGCCCCCGCCAAAAGCTTGAGGCTGCCTTCCAAAGGGCAGCTGTCCGGCGCCGGCCCGGATTTGTTGGGTCTGTGACGAATCATGAAAGATCGCCTCCTTGAGAGCTTATTTTTAAAGGCGATCTTGAACCCCTGAATGATCCCGGAGCGTCAGCGGAGGGAGTCATCATTCAGGGGTGGATCGCCGGATAGGCCGCGTCCAGCCCGCCTTTAATTCAAACCGCCTCGCGCCCCTGAATGATCCCGGAGCGTTAGCGGAGGGAGTCATCATTCAGGGGGTGGATCGCCGGATAGGCCACGTCCAAACCGCCTTTAATTCAAGCCGGCCTCGCGCCCCTGAATGATCCCGGAGCGTCAGCGGAGGGAGTCATCATTCAGGGGGTGGATCGCCGGATAGGCCACGTCCAAACCGCCTTTATTTCAAGCCGGCCGCGCGCCCCTGA
>Ga0335069_10017299_pt1 | contig 10049 bp, 12 predicted proteins | sample Lox_Sample_11_FD_206714 | JGI IMG/M metagenome (GOLD analysis project Ga0335069, IMG submission 206714) | Soil microbial communities from Loxahatchee National Wildlife Refuge, Florida, United States - Lox_Sample_1.1 | ecosystem: Environmental > Terrestrial > Soil > Wetlands | place: USA...
ATCGATCTTCTTCACGCGGACCATCGCTTCCCCCGACATAGCCACTGTCAGCTAACGACTGATCCAGACCGTCCGCAACGGGTCGGACCACGCCGACGCCGTTGAGCCAGAAAGCAGACGCCTTCTTGGAGACGTCCGGGGGGTTTACGGACCTCTCCGCGCTCGCTCACAATGCCGATATGCAGCGCACGTCGGGCAACGCGATCACAGGTTGGGCGGCGGTGTTGCTTCTGCCCATCGTGCTCCCAATCGGCCTGATCGCCCAACTGTTGCCGGGCAAGAAGACCGTTGATCGAACGCCGGAGGATGTGGCTGGCTTTATCGGCGACTTCTTAGACGGCACTGGCGGTGCGTGGGATTGGGACGAGTTCGAGTGCGTTCCCATCACCGACCCGCGCCTCGACGCTATCCGGCAGAAGGCGGTGCGAGTTGGGCCGCCCAACCCGAATTTGGAAGAGCTGCGACGGCTTGCATCCGAAGCTCTGACTTTGAGCAACGGCTGAGTTCGCTTTTAGGCGTCCGGCCGCCGAGGTCCCAAGAGGCGAACCAGGCGCTGCGCAGAACGGTCACGCAGTTCGACTGAGGCGTCAGAAGTACCGGCGCAATTGAACGTAGATCTGGCCGGGCGGCGCCAGCAGCAGCGGGCTGGTCGCGGTGAGCGGAATGCCACCGAACTCGGTATTCCCCGGGCCGATCGGCGCCTGCGCGCCGGCGACGAGCGCTACGTTGTCGGCCAGCGAATAGGTCGCCGCCACCAGCGCGAGCGCGCTGCCGTCGTCGAGGTTCACGATCAAGGTCGGACTGAGGGTCAGCAGCGGCGTCGCCTCGACCGTCATACCGCCCGCCAAATAGTCACGTCGCGTCGTGAACACCTGTCCGCGCGCCAGCCGATCAATCAAGGCGGGCGGAAGGCCGGCAAAGCCGCGCGGGCTGTTCGGCGCGCCGAAGCCGTTGCGATAATACTCGCCGAAGACGGTGGCGTTGCGGCCGAACAGGGTGACGGCGTCGCTGATGTTGGCGATCGCCGAGACCGGCACGCCGCCCCCGCGAAGCGCCGTCGGGACGATCTCGACGTTCCACGAGGCCCCGCCCAGGGCGCCGTTGACCCCCACGGCGGTCACCACGTCGCCGTGATCGTACGCCGCCAGCACCGTCACCTGATGGCCGAGCAGCGTGGTGTGGTAGTGCAGCGCCGCCGAGCTGTCGTCCACCTTGATCGGTCCGCCGAACCGCTCGGGCCGCGGGGCGAGGATGAGCTGCAGGTCGGAGCCGTCGGCGAACAGCTTCTGGACGTAAAGCATGTCGACACCGGGTTTGTACTCGGTGTCGGTGTCGGTTGGACTGAACGGATCGAACAGGTCCATCGGACGGAACACCAGGCCGCTGCCCCAGGTGAGGGCCTGGCGCCCGACGCGCACCACCAGATCCGATGTCGTATAGGTGACCGCCAGCCGGTCGACCCGCTGGCTGGCCAGCCACTGGCCATCGTTTTCGAACACGCCGGTCAGGTTCAGCAGGGTCGGCGGCGGGACAGGGATCAGGCCCGCCTCGGCGCGGGCCAGGCTGACCGCGGGACCGTTCTGGGCCTGGATCACATAGTGGACCTGTAACCCCCAGTCGCCCCAGGTCGGCTCCCAGGTGAGGCGGAAGTCGCCGGAGACGTCATTGGCGATCTGCTCGCCTTGCGCCGCCTGCACGCCGTCCGGGCCGGCGAACTGCTCGGCGTCCTGAACCTCGAGCCGCCCATGGATCGGCGTGGTCTGCGCCGCCGCCGGCCCGGCGACCAGGCCGCCGGCCAGAGCGAGCCACGCCAGCCGCAACCTAGGCTGCAATCGTAACACCCGCCCGCTCGTCGGCGACGATCTTGCCGTCGACCATCTCGATGCGGCGGCGCGAGTGGGCGATGACCCGGGCGTCATGCGTGGCGATGAGAAAGGTGATGCCGGAGGCGGCATTGAGGCGCGCCATCAACTCGATCAGTTCCTCCGCGTTCTTCGAATCGAGGTTCGCCGTCGGCTCGTCGGCGAGCACGATGGCAGGCTTCGGCGCGAGCGCGCGGGCCACCGCCACGCGCTGCTGCTGGCCGCCCGAGAGGCGAGCCGGCCGCCGCTGTTCCAGGCCGCTCAGACCCACGTCGGCCAGCACCTCGCGGGCGCGGGCCTCGCGCTCGGCGGCCGGCCGGCCCAGCAGCCGCAGAATGAACTCGACGTTCTCGATCGCGGAAAGCACCGGCACCAGGCTGTAGGTCTGGAAGACGAAGCCGATCTTCCGCAGTCGCAGGTCCGCGAGTTGCGCGTTGTTGAGGGCGCCGAGCGCCTGGCCCCCAAGCACGATGTCGCCCTCGGTCGGCCGGTCGAGGCCCCCGATCAGGCTGAGCAGCGTGGTCTTGCCGGAGCCCGACGGGCCCGAGAGCGTGGCGAAATCGCCGGTCTCGATGTCGAGGTCGACGCCGCGCAGCGCCGGCACGTCGACGGCGCCCTGCCGGTAGATCTTGGTGACGCCCCGGCATTCGATGATGGCAGGCATCGATTCTCCCCTTCAGAGCGCGGCCATTGCGAGGACGGGATTGATCCGCGCCGCGGACCTCGCCGGCCAGACGGTGACCGCGACTCCGAGCAGCCAGATCACCACCCCCACTGTCAGCGCATCGTGCGCATCGAGCTTCGGATAGAGGATGCTGGAGGCGCCGTAGTTCTCCATCGACTCGCCGAGCGGCCCGAGGTCGAGCCCGCCCGCGAACGGCAGCACGGTCAGGACCATCAGGCCGACGCCCAGCCCCACGCCGAGCGCGATCAGCAGGGCCGATTCCAGCACCACCTGCACGACGATCAGGCGCGGGCGCATGCCAAGCGCCTGCATCAGACCGAACTCTCGCGTGCGCTCGAACACGGCCATCAGCTGCGTGTTGACGATGCCGATCGCCATCAGCACGAACATCACGATCAGCCAGACCGCGACGTAGGTCTGCGAGAAGCTCTGCACGGTGAAGGCGAGCGGCTCGAGCGTCTCCCACGACTGGATGTCGAGGCGAGGCGCCGCGCGCGACAGCGCCGCCACTGCATTGTTCGGCCCAGCGTCCGGCGCGGCGTCGAAGCTGATCTCAGAGAGGTCGGTCCCGGCGCCCAGGAACCGCTGGGCGGCGCCGAGGCCGGTGAAGATGAACTCGTCCTGCGCAGGCTTGGTGTTGCCGAAGAGACCGATGATCGGCAGGCCGATCTCCCCCAGGTGGCCGTCGGCGGCTTGCGCCATGACGATCACCCGCTTTCCGAGTCGGGTCTTCAGCTTCTCCGCCAGGTCCTTGCCGATGACGAGGCCGGGCTCGTCGGGGCTGGCGAGATAGCGCCCCGCCAGGATCTGGCCGGGCAGGTCAGAGACCTTGCGTTCGGCGGCGGGCGAGACGCCGACCAGGGTCACGGCGCGGGTGCGATACTCGCTCTGGATGATCGCGGTGACGCGGATGCGGGGCGCCCATGCGGAAACGACGGGGCCGTTCAGCGCCGCCAGCAGCGGTCCGGACGGCGCAGGCATCCGCTGCGCGACGCCCGGGTCGTCGAGATAGCCCTGTGCATGGATCTGCCCCTCTCCGGTGAGGAGCCGCAGCGCCTCCTGCCGGCTGCTCTCGACCCAGGCCTTCAGCAGCACGTCGAACGCGAGGATCGACCAGACGCCGACCCCCACCACCGCCAGCGTGATCCAGGTGCGGCGCGGGTTGCGCCAGAGGTTGCGCCAGGCGAGCGGGGCGAGGAGGCCGAACGAGCCCATCGGTCAGGCCGCCCGCATGGCGATGGCTGGCGTCAGCCGCGACACCCGCAGGTAGGGCACCAGCCCGCCGACCAGCACCGCGGCCACCAGCGCAGCAGGCCCGGTCATCGCGCTGAACCAGGTGAGCGACGGCACCAGGCGCCTCGGCACGCCGAACTGGGCCAGCAGCTTCGGGTCGATGGGATAGACGATCCCGGTGTGCTGGAAGTAGGCGGTCACCGCCGCGCCGATCGCGACCCCCACCGCGCAGCCGCCAATGGCGAGCATCAGCAACTCGATCCAGACCATCGCGCCGATCTGGCCTCCGCGCATCCCTAGCGCCAGCTGCATTCCGAACTCCCGTGTGCGCTCCAGCACGCTCATCAGGAGGGTGTTCAGGATGATGAAAGCCACCACCAGGACGAGGGAGACGTAGAACACCATCGACGTCGCGTACTTCAGGTCGATGGTGTCGCGCATCGCCGGCTCCATCGCCTGCCAGTCGCGCAGCGTCGCCCCCTGGCGGCGTGCAAGCTGGTCGAGCGCGGGCAGAGCCGCGTTGACGTCGCTCAGACTGGGGCCGGCCAGGGCGATGGTGTTGGCCTCGCCTTCCATCCCGAAGGTCGCCTGAGCGCGGGCGAACGGCATTTCCATGATCGTGCGGTCAAGGTCCGCAATGCCGCTGTGATAGATGCCGGTCACCCGCAGCACGTCGGCTGCGACCGAGCCGTCGCGGGCCTGCCCGAGCAGGGTGACCTTGTCGCCCACGCCGACCCCGAGGTTCTTGGCCAGGATGTTTCCGAGCACGGCGCCGTCGGTGTCGGCTGGCGTGAGGTAGCTTCCGGCCGAGATGCGGTCGGCGATGGTGGATATCTTGGCTTCGCTGGCCGGATCGACGCCGACGACGGCGGCCGCATAGCTTCTGCCGCCGTTGGCCAGAATGGCGAAGCCGTTGACGCGCGGCGCCGCGGCGGTGACGCCCTTCAGCAGCACCGCCCGCTGGGCGAGCCCGCCGGGATCGGAGATGGTGAGCTCGAGACGGGGATCGCTCGCGTAGCCGACCGGCTGGAACTGGGCGTAGCCGTCGAAGATGCGCAGGGTCGTCTCCTTCATCTGGCCGTAGACGCCGTCCTGGAACGACAGGACGAAGACCAGCAAACCGGAGACCAGCGCGATGCTGATCAGGCTCAGCACCGTTCGCTGCGGCCGCCGCCAGAGATTGCGCCAGGCGAGGGCGAACAGCATCGCCTACGACCTCGGGTTCTGCAGGTTGGAGAGGGTGAAGAGATAGGCGGGCAGCGTGACGTTGAACTTGGCGTCCGACGTCTCGATCCGCGTCCACTGCGCCGGCCGGTCCAGCGGACGCATGGTCATCGACACCGGGTAGGGCCGGCCCGCCAACGGCGCGATGCGATCGGCGGTCATCTCACGCGCGGGCTTGCCGTCCTGATCGTAGAAGGTCTGGCCCATCAGCACGTAGTCGTCGCGCACCTGCAGCACCACCTTGCCCCACACCACCGGCGCGCCCGGCTTCGGGATCGCCTCGATCGTCCACACGGCGTGGCCGCCGGCCTGCGCCGTCCCCACCAGCCGGTGGGTGTAGTCGGTGATGATGTCCTCGGACTTCGAGAGGTCGTTGTACGAGAAGTCCGACCCCATCCAGGACTGGGTCATCATGCTGGCCGGCAGCTTGATCACCTGGTTGAGGTTGGGGTTGTAGATCCAGGTGTCGGAGCCGAGCTTCAAGGTGGCGTTGCCGGCGTCCTTGGCCGGCGCGGTGAAGCGGACGAGCGCGTCGTTGTCGCCGCGCGTCCAGCCCCGCATCTGCATGTGCCGTTCCCAGTCGGGCCGGTGCACCGTCATGGCGACGGTCGATTGCGAGCTGGACGAACGGTAGTTCTCATACGCCTGCCGCAGGATGACGTCGGCGCTGGGCGTCGACGCCAGCGCCGGCGCGGCGAGCAGGCCGGCCATGAGGCCTATCAGGACTTTGCGCATGACAACGCCCTTGCGTTCGACCGCGATCGGGGGCACTCGTAACAGACCGGCAGTCGGTCTATCAAGGGGAGCCGAGACAGAAATTGCCGCAAGTATCCGACAGCCGTGATGCGACGCTGGCGAGGCCAAAACCGCGCGTGATCAAGCCGCCGGCAGTGCGCCGGGCCGAGCTCATCGACTGCGCGCAAGCCCTTTTCCTCGCCAAGGGGTACGAGCGCACCACCATCAATGACGTGATCGCCGCGACCGGGCTCTCGAAGGGCGCGTTCTACCACCACTTCCGCGCGAAGGAGGACTTGCTGGAGGCGATCGCCGAGCGGTTCGCGCGCCAGGCGCTGGCGAACGCCGCGGAGGCCCAGAACGATCCGAAGCTCGGTGCGCTGCACCGCCTCAACCGCCTACTCGCCATGAGCCGCGACTGGAAGGCGGACAACATCGGTCCGCTCAGGGCGATGTTCACGGTGCTGCTGCGCCCCGAGAACGCCACCCTCTACCATCGCATCGTCGAGGCGGTGTTCCGCGGCATGGCGCCGACCGTCGCCGCCATTATCGCCGAGGGCGAGCGCGAGGGCGTCTTTTCAACGCCTGACGCCATGCTGGCCGCTGAGGCGCTGCTCTGGCTGGGCGAAGGCCGGCGCGTGTTCATCGTTGAGGCGATGGCCCGGGCCGAAACCGGCGATGTCGAAGGCGCGACCCAGCTCATCATGCGCCGCATCCGCGCCGAGGAGGCGATGATCGACCGCGTTCTCGGCCTGCCCGCTGGCGCCATCGACTTCGCGGGGTCTGAGGCATTCATACGCACGCTCGTGGAGGCGTGGGTCGCTCCCGGGCGGCGGTAGGACAGAGCGTCCCCCGACGCGGTTGACTGCCGTCCCGTTAATGCAGGACCACTCGCCGGCATGTTCAAACAGGTGTTGATCAGCGAGAAACACGATGGCGTGGAGTTGCTCACGCTCAGTCGGCAACAGCGGCGCGGACATGGCTGAGCGTCGCGAGCGTGCGCTGGCGCGCTCGCGCGACCAACGCCGCAGGTGACGATGGCCGACGCCGCCACCCACGGGCTGCCTGTCGGCGAGATCGCGCCGGCGCATCGCTTCGATGTCGCCGCACTCGACCGGTGCTTGCGGGAGCTGATCCCCGACTTCGGCGAAGGGCTGGACGTCCACCAGTTCCAGGGCGGCGCCTCGAACCCGACCTTCCTTCTGGTCACGCGCGTCGGCGGGGATTTCAGGCGCTATGTCCTGCGCAAGAAGCCGCCCGGGATCCTGCTCGCCACCGCCCATCAGGTCGACCGCGAATACGCCGCCATGCGAGCGCTGAAGGACACCGACGTGCCCGTGCCCAATGCCCGCGTCCTGTGCCAGGACCCTGCGATCATCGGCACCGACTTCTATGTCATGGACTATGTGCCGGGCCGTATCCTGATGGACCCGTCGTTGCCCGGCGTGTCGCCGAAGGACCGGGCGCGGATCTACGACGCATTCGGCGCGGCGCTGTCCAGGTTGCACCAGGTCGATTTCGAGGCTGTGGGCCTGGGCGAGTGGGCTCGGCCAGGGGATTACATCGATCGCCAGCTGAGCCGTTTCACCAAGCAGTACCGCGCGGCGGAGACCGAGCGCATCGCCGCGATGGAGGCGTTGATCGAGTCGCTCCCGAAGGCGGCGCCCCCGAACCGGCGCACGGCTATCGTCCACGGCGATTTCAAGCTGGGCAACATGATCTTCCATCCCTCCGAGCCGAGGCTCATGGCGGTGCTGGACTGGGAGCTCGCCACGATCGGCGACCCGATCGCCGACGTCGCCTTCAGCGCCTTGCCGTGGCATCGCGGCCCAGGCGGCGCGGCGGTTCTGGCGCAGAGCGGCGCCGACAGCGGGATCCCGTCCGAAGCCGACTATGTCCGCGCCTATTGCCGGCGCACGAACCGCGAGGCGATCGTGGGGTGGAACTTCTATCTGGCTTTCGCGATGTTCCGGCTCGCGTCGATCATGCAGGGGGTCTACCGGCGCGTCCTGGACGGCACGGTGGCGAGCAGTTTTGCGGCCGTCAATCAGGCCCCGGACTTCGCCGAACGGGCGCTGGCGACCCTGAACGACCAGAGCCTGCGGGAGATCGCCTAGCGCTCTTCTTCGCCCGCATCCAACCGGCCTGCGCCAGGATGTCCTGTCGCCTCTTCCGACGGTGAGGGCGCTCCGAGTGGGCGCAGCGTGGAGGTCCGCTTCCTGACTGCGAAGGAGAGTCCGCAACGAGGGCGCGAAGCCGACATCCGCGGCGTCCGCTTTCCGGTAGGCGCCGATCGTCGTGGTTGGGGGGTTAGCGGTCATTGCCGAGCGCGCGGGACGCGGTCATGCACAGCCGCGCTGATCGGGGCATAAATTGCTTGACGGTTATATAGCCAAGTAGCAATTTAAGAGCGTGGACGCATTCGAAGCCATCGCCGAGCCGAACCGACGCCGCATTCTCGACTTGCTAATGTCGGGCGAGCGGCCGGCGGGGGATCTGGTCGGGGCGCTATCGATTTGCCAGCCGGCTGTCTCCAAGCATCTGCGGCTGCTGCGCGAGGCGGGGCTGGTGCGGGTCCGCGCCGACGGCCAGCGCCGGCTCTACAGCGTCGAGCCGCGCGAACTCGGCGCCATCGAAGCCTGGCTGCGGCCGCACCTGGAGTTTTGGCGCGGGCGTCTGGATGCCCTGGAAGCCCATCTCGACGAGGAGCAGTGATGATCGACAACGCCGCCAATGGGGTCATCCGAAAGACAGGCGACGCCTACGCGATCGTCTTCGTCCGGCGTCTGGCCAAGCCGATCGAGAAGGTCTGGGCCGCGCTTACGGTTCCCGAGCGCATCGCCGACTGGTTCGCTGAGATGCGCTTCATCCCGGACGCGCGGCTCGGCGCGCGGGTGGAAGTGTTCTTCCCCGACGACGATCCACCTTATCAGATGACCAAGGGCGAGGTGGTGGCGTTTGAGCCGCCGCGCTTGTTCGCGTGGACATGGCCCGAAGACGACCATCCGAACTCGGTGATCCGCTGCGAGTTGGAGCCGGACGGTGACGGCTGCGTGCTGACCTTCAGCCAGTCCGGCATGGGGACCAGATACCTCATCGGCACGGCGGCCGGGTGGCACGTCTTCCTCGACGGTCTGCAGGGCGCGACGGACGGCATCCGAACGCCCGGCAGCATAGAGCGCGAAAAGGCCCTCCGGCCGGCTTACGAGACCCAAATGAGGGCTCTCGAATAGGCTAACGAGGTCACGGCTTCTAGTTCGGCGGGCACAAGAGTCCGCTTAGGGTCGAACTCTGCCGCCGCCGTCGCTCCCTGAAGCGGACATCTTGCGGGTCAGCACGCAGACCTGTGATAGCTGATGCATGACGCCGAATTTCGATGAGATCGACCAGGCCTACAACCGACGGAAACCACCGCCTGATCCAGCGATGGATGGGTACAAGAAGTTTGTGACCATGCCCTCGGCAGTGATCGCCGGGGCGTTTGTGATCATCTCGATTACGGGAGCCCTGAGCGCGGCCGCTGACAATGTCTTCGCTCTGGGCTGGGGCCTTCACTGGCGGGATTTTTGGGTCTGCTTAGCCGCAGCGGCGGTCGGCGCGACCCTCTATGCGCTCATGCGTGTGTGGTTTGCGTTCATCGGCTTCTATGAGTTGAGCAGCAAGCGTCGCCAATGAGGCGGCCGAACGGCAGCAATGGGTCGCGAGCCGCCGGTGACGTTGAGCCAGACGAAGAAGCTCATGCAGAACCGAGTGTGGGCGCTCCGCGCTCTTCATTGAAGTATGCCCGCCAAACCTCCGCGACGTCACGGGGTTCGCTCGGCTGGACATCCCTCATCAGCCTGTCGAGATAGTCTCGATAGTCGGCGTTCATCCCGGCGCGCGCCATCCTCCAGACCGCCCGATACGCCGGGTTACCAAGCAGGCCCCTGAGAGTCAGTTCGTCGGTGGCCCATCCTCGCGCGTCGAGCCGCTTGGCCCTGAACTGCAGGAACGAGTCCTCGTAGTTCCAAAAACAGGCGCACGCGAAAGAGTAGAACGCGAACACCCGTGCGCGTTCGCCTGGCCCGCCATCGAAGGCGTTGATGATGGTCTCGCTCAGGCCTGGCTCGGACATCTTCATCAGCATGTCGACCGTCCTGGCGCTGCGGCCCTGCTGCATCAGCGACTTCTGGTTTGCATTCGTCTGCCGCATCTGGAGCGCCAGGAAGGCGAACGACACGACGACGGCGACGCCGCTGACGAAACTTCCGATCGACGCCAGATCTGAAAGCGACATGACCACCCCCCACGTTGTTGCGGTTGATATAGCC
>Ga0335069_10017300_pt1 | contig 10049 bp, 8 predicted proteins | sample Lox_Sample_11_FD_206714 | JGI IMG/M metagenome (GOLD analysis project Ga0335069, IMG submission 206714) | Soil microbial communities from Loxahatchee National Wildlife Refuge, Florida, United States - Lox_Sample_1.1 | ecosystem: Environmental > Terrestrial > Soil > Wetlands | place: USA: Florida...
GATTGGTTTCCCAGGTTCGTATCGCGATTTTCCCAAGAATAAAGCTCCTTTCTCAATATCATCTGTTTCAATTATATTGAATTCAATATAATTTGACTCGATTATCTATCAATTGCAATTATTTGTCAAGAGGACAAAAATGAATGTTATTGGGAAATAGTGGGTGAATCTAGCAGCGAAACTTACAATGCGTCTCACTTTTCGGGGGACGCATTGTTAATAAAATCTCTCGGCATCAGCTTTCGGCGTAGCCGCACAAAGCAATTGCCAGCGGGCCGGTGTGGACGCCCAGCACAGGTGAGACTATGGTGATGAATAGCTCTTTGGGAGAAAACTCGCTACGCACGCGCGCAGCCAGTGCTTCAGCTTCCTGAAGAGCATTGTTGTGCAGCACGGTCAAATGCAGGGGGCGTTCTGTATTAATGTGCCGAAAGAACTCTTTGAACAGCTCTTCGACGGCAGCTTTGTGCGAGCGGGAGGGAACGGAAGCTCCAACTGTGCCGCTCTCGTGTCTGACATAAATCAACGGCTTGATGTGCAGGATGGAATCCAGGAATTTGGCTGCTTCACTGATCCGGCCTCCCCGGCTCAAGTACTCGATGGTGTCCAATGAAATGTAGTAAACCATCGATTGGCGCGCCTGCTCGACGGCCGTCAGCATGGCTTCCAGTCCTCCGCCGTCTTCCTGGGCGCGCGCCGCTGCGATGACCTGCCACCCCAGCCCCATGGAATTGCTCTTGCTGTCGATGACGTGCACGGGGATTCTGGATTCCTTGGCTGCCTGGCGGGCTGATTCGATGGTGCCGCTCATGGCGCTACTGATAACGATTACCAGAATCTCATCTGCGCCGCCTGCTGCTGCTTTATCGAAAGCCTCTAAAAAGGCCTTGGGCGTGGGCTGTGAGGTGGTGGGGTGATGTGCCTCTTTCGGCAGACGTTCATAGAATTGCTCGGCGGTTAATTCCACGCCGTCCAGGTATTGCTGGTTCCCAAAAACGATCGTCAGGGGAACGACGAAAATCTTGTATTTCTCGATCCATTCGGTAGGGATGTCGCACGTACTGTCGGTCACCAGGGCAATATGTGAGGTCATTTCATTTTCCTTATGGTTTTTATCAATTTATAAATGAAATTGAGGTGCTTAGGGAGTGGCTCAAGGCATATTTGAAGGCACATTTTTGATTGGCTCGACTCGAATGATTTGCAGTTTGAAGTAAAAATGTCTTGAGCAAAGGATTATTTGCGAGATAAAATAGATAGTCTGCCGGACAGGTATTTTACCTCGTTTGCGCGATGATGAGTGAATGATGACAATCCTGACCGTAACATTGCATCCTGCAGTCGATAAATTTGTTCGCACGTCTAAGCTGGTGCCGGATGGCATCAGCCGTGTAGAAATCGTTTCCACTTATGCGGGCGGCAAAGGCAATAATGTGGCCCGTGCCCTGACACGCATGGGTGTGTCGGTAATTGCCTCCGGATTTCGGGGTGGGTACACGGGGACCTTGATCGAACAATCCTTAAAGGCGGAAGGGGTGGCAACTGATTTTGTGGCTTGTAAGTCCACCATTCGCACTTCAACCCTCATCCAGGAATATGAAACCGGCCACACATTTGCTGTTTACGAGCCGGGCCAGATGGTTGAGCAGCAGGAAATCGATGCACTGCTGGATAAGTTCACAGGGCTTCTCGAAAAGGTTTCCGTTTGTTTGTTGTGCGGATCGGGACAGACGGAAGAGCTCTCCACGGTCTATGCCCAAATGATCAGTCTTGCCAAGAAAAAGGGTGTTCGCTGTCTGGTCGATAGCTCCGGGGATGCGCTCAAAAAGGCGCTGGAAGCTCGTCCTTTTATGTTGAAAGTAAATACAGAAGAATTAGCCGAGCTCGTGGACCGGAAACTTGAGACAGAGACGGAACAGGTGAAGGCACTGCTGCAGCTTCATGCGCGCGGAATCTCGGTTGTGGCAGTGAGCCGCGGGCCAGAGGGATTGATCGTCACGGACGGTGAGGAAGTTTGGAAAGCCAAACTGCAGGTGGCCAATGTTATCAATGTGGTCGGTTGTGGTGATTCCCTGCTGGCGGGCATAGCCAAATCATTGTTGGAAGGTGAGCCGCTGAATGAGCTGGCGCGCTGGGGCGTGGCTTGTGGAACAGCAAACACGCAAGTCTCCGGCGCCGGTTTTATTGACCCGGATTTGGTTAGATCATTGTTGCCCAATGTGGAAGTAGTACAGCTTCCATTATCGTGATCATGAAAGTACTATTAACTTTATGGAGGTAGAGAAACCATGGATCAGATTCAGGAATTTCGGAAAATGATTGCAAGTTACGGGGCAGAGATTTACGATCGGCATCTCACGGATGCTTCCGGCGGAAATATCAGTGCGCGCGTAGGTGACAAGATTGTGATGACCCCCACAAGAGCTGGCTCGACCTGGCATTGGAGGTTGCGGCCTGAACAGATTCTGATTCTGGATCTCAAGGGAAATAAATTGGAAGGCGAAGGAGAGATTTCGCGCGAGGCGAAAGTTCACCTGGCACTCCTGAATGAGTTCTATCCGGAAGGAACAGCGGTAGTGCATTCGCACGCCCGCAATGTGCTGGTTTTTTGCGCCGCCGAGAAACCCATGCCATCCGTTTTGTATGCCACATCTTTTTTAGGCGTTGTTGAACAATGCAAAGATGCTGTTAGCGGCTCGGACGACCTGGCAGTGTTCGTGGCTGACAAGATCCGCGAAAAAGGTGGTGTGAAGAAAGCCAGAGCGGCAGCTTGTATGGCGCCCCGCCACGGTTTATTCGTTCTGGCAAAAAGCTTATATGATGCGTTCGACGTGACCGAGCGCATCGATACCAATGCTTATTGCTTGTTGATGGGCAAGACCCTGGGTGAAATGACGCCAATGGGAGCTGAATCAAAGGCTCACCAGGAATATGAGAAGTAGGTTGAAGAAATGTACATTGCGCCAGATTGAGTTGTTTTTGCTTGAGAAAGAAGCACGGGATGAGCGATAAAGAAAAACCATCCGTCTCCGACATTGCTGCGATGATCGATCAGACTTATCTCAAGACGACGGCCACCAAAGAGCAGATGCGGCACTTTTGTGAAGAAGTGAAACAATATCACTTTGGCGTGCTGGCGATCAATCCTTATTGGGTTCCATTTTGCCGGGAATTACTGAAGGAAACCCCGAGCAAGATCAGCGCGTCCGTGGGATTTCCCTTGGGTGCCAATACCGTCGCCGTTAAAGTTTTCGAAGCTGTCGATTCGATCAAGAACGGCGCCGGTGAGATAGACTTTGTCATGAACGTCAGCGCTTTGAAATGCGGCGATTACGATACGGTGGCTGCCGAAATGCGCGAACTTGCCAGGGCTTGCCATGATCGGGGTGTGTTGGTAAAGGTCATTTTGGAGAATTGCTTGCTGACGGACGCCGAGAAGGAAATTGCCTGCAAGATGGCTGTCGAAGCACAGCTTGACTTTGTGAAAACGTCCACCGGTCTATCGACAGGCGGCGCCACGGTCGCAGACGTCCGCCTGATGCGACGCGTGGTGGGACCCGGCATGGGAGTTAAGGCCGCCGGCGGTATTCGCACCTATCAGGATTTGTTGAGCCTTTGGGAAGCAGGAGCTACCCGTTTCGGCACCAGTGCGGGGGTTGCAATAATGAAAGAAGCCCTGGCGCGAGAAGGAAAATAATCGTCCCGCTGGGTGAAGGACCAAAAAGTATCGTTGTAATCTGTTTGGGAGAACCGAAAGCTATTGGTTCTCCCAAATTTCGTCCAAGATGCCTTTCACTTGCGCGTAATTGTCCACGAGCAGGTTGGCCAACAGGGCACGGCTGGCCTTGGCTTTGTCTCTTTCGACCACGGCTTGTGCGGTGAGTATTTCAAAGGCGCAGTTGCGGAGGATCATCGCTTGCACATCAAGTGGAACTTCAGTGATGCGCGGGCTTTGGAGCACACCGTCTTTGAACGGGACAGGCACCTCGATAATGGCATCTTCCGGCAGCCAGGGTACAGCCTGGCTGTTGGTAACACTTAATATCAATTCCCCTGTCCGCTTCTCACCCAGCGCCAGCAAGGTGGGTGCGATGATCTTTTCATACCATACGGCGCCGCGCTCCTCGAGAAAGGTGATGGAATCGCCGGGCCTCCACGCTTTCATTTTCTTGAGGATATCTGCGTTGATCTGGATCAGCTCTTCTCCCCTGACCGGGTGACCTTTGGCCTTCTCGATGAACTGATCCGGATGGAAATAGTACTTCAAATAATTGGCTGGGATGACACCCAGGGAGCGCACGATTTCGGGGTTGGTTCCCAGGTTAGGAATCTTTTCCAGGTTGGCCATTGCTTCGGCCAGGCGGCTTTGCCCGTGATAGCGGACGCCGGTGAGCCAGCCGAAGTGGTTCATGCCTATCCAATCGAACTCCAGCTCGGCCATGGGGAGTCCCAGTGCCTGCGCCACACCCATCATCAGTGTAACCGGCATGTCGCAAATGCCGATGACTTTCAGAGTGGTGTAGTGGCGGATGGCATATTGGACGATGCTGCTCGGGTTGGTCAGGTTGATGAAAGTGGCATGCGGAGCAAGCTTTTCGATCTTGCGAGCGTAATCGAGGGATACCGGCACATTGCGCATGGCGCTGTTGAACCCGCCCGGTCCGACTGATTCTTCGCCTGGGATGTTGAACTTCAGCGGAAAGGTCTCGTCATAGACTCGGCTCTGCAATCCACCCACCCGTACCTGGTTTAGGATCAGGTTGGCATTGGCCAAAGCTTCTTGCTCATCGGTGCTGGTGAGAACCTGAACATCGAGATCTTTGAAGTTTGAGATGATGGCTCGAGACAACTGCTGGACGGCGGCAAGTTTTTCCCGGTCGTGACCCAGGAGCACAATGTCATAGGGTGCGCGGGCGTTATTTTTGCCGAATGCCTCGAATAGTTTAGGGGTCGCCAGGGCGCTGCCGCCCAAAACGGTGATTTTGATGCGATTATTCATGTCGTTCCTCATTGTAAAACTGAACTATAAGTGTACGATAAAAGTTAAACACCTGATGAAAAATGTCCGGCAAATAATAATTCATCTCCCTCAAATGGTAAATGATGGAGGATAAATTAAGGTAATCTCAACGAAGCTCGATAACAAGTGAAAATCCTGCGACACCTGACGATTGAACAACGTTATAATGCTTCCATATTTATTTGGTCATTCTTTATAAGAACTTCCTTGCGATTAAGCATCGCAATTGATATAACGAGGTTGTTATTGTTTAATTATTCTAGGTTCAATCTCGAACATAAATGGATGAAATGATAATTCCTTTTATCATCCTTATTGGAGGAACATGTTGGAAATTCATTCTGGCAAGAGATTGTTTTCTTTTCGACAGCTACCTTTCCCTGAGATTGTTGCTTTACTCGGATTAATTCTTTATGCTGTACAGGCCGTTACTTTTTCCCGCATCCGCATGCCCAATCTGGATGAAGGTTCTTACCTTCTGAAGGGGCTTTTGTTTGCCAGAGGGGTTTACGTTCCATTCCAGCCATATGGTTTCTGGGTCAATAAAATGTACCTGTCTTTTTTGATTTGGGGATGGGTGCAGCAGTTATTTGGTGCGGGGCTTTTAGCTCCGCGCCTTTTTGCATTATTTTTAAGTGTTTCATCAGTGATTGGGACATGGATCGTTGCCCGCCGACTGAGTAATCGTTGGCTGGCCGCGTTGACCGTTTGGGCGTTAGCTTTGAACCCGGCATTGATCAGCACTTACAGCCTTGCCAATTCACAGGTTTTGATCATTGCCATGTTGGTTTGGATGCTCGTGCTTGTTCTTGGACCCAATCGACCTTTGTGGCAGCTTGTTCTGGGAGCGGCACTTTCTTCGATCATGGTCTTGACGCGCGAGAACATGGTGTTCGTTTTACCCTTGTTGCTTGCATACATTTTTTGGGAGTATGGGAAGCGTCAAAGTCTGTTTGCATTCGCGGCAATGGGTCTCGTTTTAGTGATTGGCCACCTCATTTATTGGCCGAATATCATGCAACTGTGGCTTCGCTGGTTACCATTCAAATCATTTTTGGGGATACAACAAATCACTTCCAGTAGTGGAGCGCCTGCACAACCTCTGGGACTGTTGGCTACCCGCCTTGACAGTCTGGCGCTGGCACTACGAGAGAACTTTGTTCCCTTTTTTGGTAGTTTTTTTGTTTTGCTGTTATGGCCTCGAAAGGCGAATTGGCGTTCGGCCTTTCATTTCCGTGCGGCTGTTTTTCTGGCAGTGACATTTATGATCCTGTTGATCAGCCACGCCTGGGCGTCGCTAAGCGATAATTCTTGTATTTATTGTTTTACGAATTATTTCGCTTTCTGGGGGATCATGGGATTACTGTTGGTGGTGATCACCCTGGGAACCTTGAATAAGACACCATCACTTTTTTTAAAAATCGTTGTTTTAGGTGGATTGGTGATGGTTTGCTCGGCTATATTCTATTCCTTGTCAGAGCAAATTGGTGGCTGGCTTTTAAATTTGCCACTGCCTCGCATCCAAACCGGCCATTTTTTGGACGGCTGGACCACTATTTGGCATGTGCTTAATAATAAATATCATCTGGTGTATGCCATTGCCCGTCAATATGTTCCGCCCGTTGTGGGTGTGTTGGTTGGTCTTGTAGTCGTTTTTGTTTTATATCTGGTTTTCCGAAAGTATTTATCGAAAAACCACAATCTCAGCTTTGCATATTTTGCCGTTGTCGTGTTTTTAGGCGTTGGGTTGCTATTGTCGCCGCTGATGTCCTGGCCGATTTCTGATCCATTGTGCGGAAAAGATGTCGTTGCTTCTTTCCAAAAGATCGGCAACCAGGTGGCTGCTTCTATCCCTGCCGGATCCAAAGTCTATCTGGCTGGCACGATTACAGCTATTCCTTTGTTATATGCAAATAATTATGTTATATTTCCTCCACAAGTGAATGGGTCTTATTCGCACTCGTCCGATACGGATACGGACCAATTGTTGAAAACTGGTTATTGGAATGATGCAATAGATCAAACCTGGCGCGAAAGCGCGGACGTATTCATTTTGAGTGATAACCGGGTCAATTCATTGGATGGCTTCTTTTCACCTGAAAAATATGACTTGCAGCAGTTCCCGCCGGATAATTTCTCGTGTCCGGTGCCGGATTATATCGATCTATATTACAAAAAACCTTAATAATGATTGAGTTAATCAAAAATCCGTCACTGATTGGTTCGACTTTGGAAAAATTGCATCGCCTAGAATTATTATAGATAGCAATATTGATATAATAAAATAAGCCTGTGTTTGGGTTTTTAAAGGCGGTTTGTCCTATATGGAAGGTCTTACTGATGCCGGTGATATTCTTATGGAATTAACTCTGATAACTCCCGTTTACAATGAAGAAAAGAATTTGCTTCCTTTGCTCATATCAGTGCGAAAGTCATTGGAATCTTTAAGTCTTACGTGGGAGATCATTTTCGTCGATGATGGCAGCACGGATAAAAGTGTGGAGGTCATGCGGGGTTTTGCGGAGGAGGACCATGATCATGTCCAAGTGATTGAATTGAGAAGAAATTATGGACAGACCGCTGCCATTACCGCGGGCATCGATCATGCAGAAGGGGATATCGTTATCTTGTTGGATGCGGATATGCAAAATGATCCGGCCGATATCCCGCTTCTTTTAGCAAAATTGAATGAGGGCTTCGACGTTGTTAGCGGATGGCGCAAGGATCGCAAAGACAATTATTTAACGCGCACCCTTCCTTCTCAAATTGCCAACGGTCTCATTTCTTGGGTTACTGGCGTGCATTTACATGACTATGGTTGCACATTGAAAGCTTATCGCCGCGAGTTTTTGGGTTCATTCCACCTTTATGGAGAAATGCATCGCTTCATTCCGGTTTATGCTGAGGCAGCCGGTGCCAAAGTGACCGAGGTTATGGTGCATCATCATCCTCGTGTATATGGGAAAAGTAAATATAGCATCGACCGGGTTTTCAAAGTGGTGCTGGATCTTTTTACAGTCAAATTTCTAATGAGTTATTCAGCCAAGCCTATGCGCCTTTTTGGCGGGGTTGGGTTGAGTCTGATCGGCTCCAGTTTGTTGGTATTCATATTCTTGGTGGTTCGAAAGTTCACAATTTATACTTCAATACTCGACTCGCCTCTTTTCACGATATGTATCCTCGTTTCCGTTTTGGGTTTCCAGTCTTTATTGATGGGATTGATTGCCGAGTTGTTGATTCGCACGTACCACGAGACCCAGGGAAAAACCATCTATTCGATCCGGACCGTCACGAACGGTAAGGCCAAGAAATAGCTCATGCGAATCCTGGTCATCAATTACGAATATCCCCCTATTGGCGGTGGCGGTGGGCAAGTCTGTCAATCAATAGCCGAGGAATTGGCGTCGCGAGGGTATGAGATAACTGTTCTCACCGCGCACCTGGCGGGACTTCCCAAAGAAGAGTCGCTCAATCAAGTCAGAGTTATTCGATTACCTTCGTTCCGGAAACAACCTTATAAAGCGGGATTCCTGACGATGGCGATGTTCGTTCTCGCGGCCATTCTTCCTGGTTATCAGATCATCCGCAGATGGCATCCGGAACTCATCCATGTCCATTTTGCTGTTCCTTCCGGCGCGGTTGCCTGGATTTTGCATCGGTTGACTGGCGTTCCTTATATTCTGACCGCACATTTGGGAGATGTTCCTGGCGGTGTTCCAGAAAAAACCGGTCGGTGGTTTCGATGGGTCCATCCATTGACTGTTCCCATCTGGAAAGATGCTGCCCGGTGTACCGCAATCAGTGAATTTACCGCTTTATTGGCTCGTCAACAATATGGGGTTTCTCCGCAAGTGATCCCGAACGGTATGGCAATAAGAATTGATAAGAGTAAGCCACTCATGGTCAATCAACCGCCGGTGATCATCTTTGTCGGGCGTTTTGCGATGCAAAAAAATTTATTGGAATTGGTGGAAATCCTAAACCAAGTGCGTGATTTGCCGTGGCGTTGCATTTTGGTGGGGGATGGACCAATGCGCAGCCAAATCCAAAATCGCCTTGATGAGTTAGGTTTGACTGATCGTTTTACCTTGACCGGCTGGGTTTCGCCTGATGATGTCCAACATTATATGGGACAAAGCGATGTGCTGTTCATGCCGTCATTATCCGAAGGGCTGCCCATGGTTGGGATTCTGGCGTTGGCCTGCGGTCTGGCAATTGTGGCGAACAATGTGGGTGGCTTTTCGGATCTAGTGGTGCAAGGTCAAAATGGTTATCTGGCGGATGTGGGCGACCGAGGGGCGTTGGTTGACGCAATGCGACAATTTTTGTCTGATCCCCAGGCACTTTTGAACGCGCGTCGATGCAGTCTTGAGTTCGCTGGAAGGTTCGATATCAAGGCAATCGTGGGCCGATACGAGGAAGTTTTTCGAGAGGTCATTGCGGATAAAGTGGATAAATAAGCCATCAATCTTACTCTCAACGCTGGGGAAAGGTGATATTGATGCCGCAAAACAAATTCCTTCTACTATTTTCAAAATATAGAATATGGATTTATTGCATTCTGATCCCCTTAATTGTTGGGCTTGTCATTTTTCAGCTAATTGATTCATATATTTCACCGTTACCCTACATTTCCCTCTCGCAGGTGCATCTGTCAGTGCTGATTTTAGCTGAACTCCTGTTGATGTGTATTTCTTTGGATATTTATGATCACTCTCAGGCTGAGAAGCGACATAAAACAGCCTGGCAATTATCTTTTGCATTTTTCCTACTTAATTTGATTGCCCTTTACCTGTTTGCCGACTTTTATGATTCGCGCTCTAATTATCCGCTGGTAGCCAGTTTATTGTCTCTAGTACCTGCATTGGAACTTCTCTTCTCCCTTGGAATTTTGGCATCCTTTTGGAAAGGATTTGGCGGTTATTTAATTAATTTCTGGAACGATTTTTCTTTTTCCGAGAAGGAAGCTGCGGGTGAACGTCATCGATGGATGACGATCATTGTACTAGCAGCGTGTTTTATTGTTGGG
>Ga0335069_10017301_pt1 | contig 10048 bp, 6 predicted proteins | sample Lox_Sample_11_FD_206714 | JGI IMG/M metagenome (GOLD analysis project Ga0335069, IMG submission 206714) | Soil microbial communities from Loxahatchee National Wildlife Refuge, Florida, United States - Lox_Sample_1.1 | ecosystem: Environmental > Terrestrial > Soil > Wetlands | place: USA: Florida...
CCACTGGTGCGGTCACCCCGAAACGCCGCGCGGCCGCCAGCACGAAGTGTTCGAAGAGCAGCGGTACATCCTCGCGGCGCTCGCGCAGCGGTGGCAGTTCGATCTGGGCGACGTTCAACCGGTACAGAAGATCCTCCCGGAAACGGCCGTCTTTCGCGAGCTCCGTGAGATCCGCCTTCGACGCCGCAATGACCCGGCAGTCGACCGCGATCGGCTCGTTCGCGCCGAGCCGTTCGATCTGGCGCTCCTGCAGCACGCGAAGCAGCTTGATTTGCAACGGCACCGGCATGGTCTCGATTTCGTCGAGAAAGAGCGTGCCGCCGTGCGCCCATTCGATTTTGCCCACCCGGCTCTTGACGGCGCCGGTAAAAGCGCCGGACTCGTGGCCGAAGAGTTCACTCTCGAACAGCGTTTCTGGCAAGCCGCCGCAGTTGAGCGCGACGAAATGATGGCCGCGCCGGTTGCCGAAGTCGTGCAGTCCGCGGGCGATCAGTTCCTTGCCCGTTCCCGTCTCGCCCGTGATCAGCACCGATACAGAGGTATCTGCGAGGCGCAAAATCTTCTTTCGCACCTCGACGATCGCCGGCGACTTGCCGAGCACCATCGCCTCGATGCCGCGCCAGTTATGCAGCGCGTCGCGCAGGCCTTGAACCTCGAGCGTCAGGCGCCGCTTTTCAATCGCGCGTGTGACCCGGGTCGCGATGTGTTCCGACGAGAAAGGCTTTTCGATGAAGTCATAGGCGCCCACATGCATCGCGCCCACCGCGGTCGAAATGTCCGCGTGCCCGCTGATCAGCACGACGGGAATCTGCGCATCGACCGCGAGCACGCGTTCGAGCAACTGCAGGCCGTCGATTCCCGGCATGCGGACATCAGACACGATTGCGATCGGCGCGCCCGGAGCCAACTCGGCGAGCGCCGGGGCGGCCGACGCGTACGCGCGCACCGGAAAGCCGGCCAGTGCGATTGCCTGCTCGACGCCGACCCGGAGGTGCTCGTCGTCCTCGACCACCACTACGCTAATTTCGTTATCCATTAACTCCCCCCTGTTTCCGTCATGCTCATGAATTCGATTGTGAACTGCGCGCCCCCGTCGGGCCGGTTCGAAGCGCTGATGCGCCCGCCAAAACCCTGCACCAGACGCATCGTGATCGCCAGGCCTAGCCCGAGGCCGCGGCCGCGCGGCTTGGTCGTGACGAACGGCTCGAACAAATCTGGGAGCACTTCGGGCGCGATGCCAGTGCCGCTGTCGGCGATCGTGATCAGCATACGGCCCGGCTGATCAGCGTGGCGGGCTTCGATTACGATGCTGCGTTGCGGCTGGGACGCCACGGCGTCGAGCGCGTTACCCAGCAGATTGACCAGCACCTGCTGCAACCGGCTTGGCTCGGCGTACACGGTGGTGCCTGCGGGAATGCGCACGTCGAGCTGTACGTTCTCGGCGCGCATGCGCGAGTCGTAAAGCAAGCGCACATTCCTGACCGCATCGTCGAGCAACACGGTAACCCGTTGCACGTCCGGCTTGCGCGCAAACGTCTTCAGCTCGCCGGTCAGCACTGCCATCCCGTCGACCAGCTTCGAAATGCGTTCGAGATTGGCGCTCGCGAGCGCTGGCTGGTTCCGCTCGAGAAACGAACGGGCGTTGTCGGACAGCGTCCGGATCGCGCCGAGCGGCTGGTTCAGTTCATGGGTGAGCCCTGCCGCCATCTGTCCGAGCACTGCCAGCTTGCCCGCATGCACGAGTTCCCGTTCGGTGCGCGTGCGCTCCGCGATCTCCTGCTGCATTCTGGCGTTGGCCTCCGTCAATTCCGCCGTGCGCGCCTGCACGGTCGCCTCCAGACGGCCATTGGCGAGGTGCAGCGCGTCTTGTCTCTTGAGCTTCTCTTCGATCGCGCGGCGGCGGTGAATCCCATACAGCGTGTACAGTCCGACGATCAGGAAGAGCGCGGTAACCAGCGCGAACGCGACACGCTGCTGGCGCATCGCCGGGGCGAGGTCGAGCAGCACCATCAGCGAATCCCCCGCCAGCGCCGCGGGCCTTGACAGCTCAAGGAAGCGCTTGTCATGCCCGGGCCGGGTCCAGTCCGGAAAGCGAACGAAACGGACCTCCGTGCTCCAGTCATCGAGCTGCCGATAGGAAAGCATCGGCACCGCCCGGCCTGCGTACTGCCTGGAGGCTTCGATACGCGCCTGCTCGGTCGGCGCGATCGGCGTGAGCGCCGTAAATTTCCATGCGGGCACCGTCGAGAACACGACCACGCCGTTGCTGTCGACCACCATCTCTGCCTCGTCTGGTGCGCGCCACGCCGATTCGAGTGCAGACACACTGACTTTCACCGCCACGACACCGATCGGCTTGGCGGCTTCGCGGACCTCGCTTGCGAAGTAAAGGCCGGGCATGCCGGTGTTTGTGCCGATCCCGATGAAGTGGCTCGACCCATGTACAAGCGCATCCTGAAAGTAGGATCGATACGACACGTTTGTGCCGATAAAGCTCGCCGGCTGATTCCCGTTGCTCGCGGCAATCACCGAGCCCTGCAGATCGATCACAGCGATCGCGAGACTGCCGGTATCGCGGTTCACGGCCCCGAGATACGTGTTGACCGACGGCAGCAGCGCGGCCCGCGCGACAGGCCCTGCGCGCAGCAGCGCGCGCACGCTGTCTTGCCGTGCGACGATTCCCGGCACCATCTCGTAGCGCCCCAACTCGCTTTTCAGCGCCGCGGCGAACAGGTCGAGCCGATGGCTGCCAACTGCCGCGATCGAATCGATCGCGCGCTGCCATGCGAACCCGACGGCGACGGCGGCCACCACGCTGTACAGCACGGTCGCCGCCGCCCATCCCCACAGTGGAATACCCCGCACCTTGATGCGCGCTAACGACCTCATCCATGCCTCCCGGCGAATTACGCGGCCGCATTGTGGCAAATTGCCGATGCGGTGTATAGCGTGCCTGACGTTTCGTTGTGCGATGTGCGATCGCGGCTGCCCAAGGCGCGTGCAAGCCACCTGCCTGAGACCGACGTCCTTGCGATGCGCGCCATCGGGGATGCGCCGCGCACGGCCTTGAACCCGTTGAATGGATGCTGCCGGGTTCGGTGCCGACGGTCTCACTTGACGACTTCCCTGACCGGCTGGCTTGGTTCGGGCCACCCAGGGGGATCGCGAAGAAAACCTATCAGCTCATCAGGCGGAACGAATGGGATGATCACTCACGCTTAGAAGTGCGTCCGCAGTCCGAACGTACCGATCACCTGATTCGCAGTCGACGACGCGCCACCCGAACCCTTCATAAACGCAACATAGTTTTTGCCTGTCACGTGCTGATAGGCCGCGTCGACGTAGACATCGGTGCGCTTCGAGAACGAGTACACGGTCTGGAAGTCGACCTGGTTCCACTTCGGATCAGCGCCATACGTTGTGGTGTTGTCCACGTGACCGTTGGTGTACGTATAGGCCATACCGACTCTGATGTGCCGTGTCAGCGCATAATTGCCGTTCAACTCGAAGTTGTTGAAGGAAACCGTTCCGCCGGTTGACCCAAATGAATCCGAACCGTCGAACTGGCTATGCGTGTACACAAAGCCAACGACTGCCGGGCCGAATGTGTAGTTCGTGCCAGCGCCAAACGTACGCTGCCGGTCGGCGCCGAGCGAGAAGCCTCCCTGATTATTCACGGTCGATTCGTTGACATCGATAGCACCGGTGCTGCTCGCGTTGCTCCCTTTCGAGCCGTCGATCTGCAGGTAGGCGGCCCCCACGCTAAACGGTCCGTGGCTATAGCTCACGCCGCCGCTCCACGCGCGGTTCGCGGAGAAGTCAGTGCTGTTGGAAAACGCGTACATTCCGCCAAACGTCAAGCCACGGTAGCTGTTGCTGGCATACTTGGCAGCATTGCTGATTCGCACCGAGTGGTCGAGATTGTCGTTGTCGAACGGGTGTGCGAAAACGTTGGAGTTGGAGTTGCCCGAAACGGCCGAGAAGGGTTTGACGAAGTCGTACATCGAGTCGTACTGGCGCCCCAATGTGACTGTACCGAACTGACTGCTGGAAAGTCCGACGTACGCCTGCCGGCCAAACAGCTTGCCGTCCTGGCCCAACTTGCCGTTCTCCGAGTTGAAGCCGTTCTCCAGAACGAAGATGGCTTTCAGTCCGCCACCCAGGTCTTCCACACCGCGCACGCCGAAGCGGCTGCCGTTGTTGGTGGCGCTGGTGGCCTGCCACAACGCGCCGTGAGAAGCGCCGCTGGTGGCGTTGTTGGTGTACATGATCCCGGCGTCGATCAGGCCATAGAGCGTTACCGAACTCTGGGCGTGTGCCGTCGACGCATCAAGTGCTCCGACCGACGCGCCAATTAAGATGACGAACTTCTTCAATTCAACCCCGATTTGTTTGTTAATAATTTTGGACTGCGAAGCGTGTCTTGATAAATTCAAGATGACCCGAGCTGCTGGAAGCAGATCAGCGTCGCTATTCGATATGTCACGCGGCGCCCGACCGCAAACTCGTGGTGCATCGTCTGCTTGCGCTGTCGGGCGGCTGGTGATGGTGTAAGCAGGCCACTCCTAGTGGAAAGCGTTTGCGTCGACCTGCTCGAACAGCTTGTGATTGTCGCGGTAGTCGACATGCAGGCCGACAATGACGGGCCCGGGGGTGTCGAAGGCCTTCTTCAGGACCGGACCTATTTCGTCGGCTTCCCTGATCATCATCCCGGTCGCGCCGAAGGCTTCCGCATACTTCACTGGATCGACGGGACCGAAATCGGTGCCGGAACTGCGTCCATATTTCAGGACCTCTTGCGCCGCAACCATGTCATAGGTGCCGTCGATCCAGATCAGATGGACGATATTGGCCTTCAGCCGGACTGCGGTTTCGAGTTCCATGGAGGAGAAAAGGAAGCCGCCATCGCCGGAAATCGACAGGACTTTTTCGGTGGGCCTGACCAGCGTAGCGGCGATCGCCCAGGGCAGGGCCACGCCGAGTGTCTGCTGACCGTTGGTCATCAGCATCTGGCGGGCGCGGAAGCTGTAGAGGTGCCGCGCCAGCCAGATGTGGAACGATCCCATGTCCACGCACACGGTAACGTCGGGGCCGACGAATTGCTGCAGCTCGTAGACGATACGGGTTGGGTGGATCGGATAGCCATTGCGCTGTGCCGCCAATTCGCAGAACTGTGCTCGCTCCTGTGCGATTGATTTCAAAAGTCCAGCCGATACCGTCGATCTTTCTGTGCGTGCGACCTGCGGCGCCAGGACGTCAAGGGTCTGGGCGATATCGCCCACCAGCTCCACTTGCGGGCAGTAGCACGAGTCGAGATCCGCCGGCAGCGCGTCGATATGAATGATGGTGCGCTCGCCCGACCTGTTCCACAGCGACGGCTCGAATTCGATCGGATCATAGCCGATGGTGATAACCAGGTCTGCCACAGCCAGCAACTGGTCTGCCTGCTGGTTCGTGACCAGGCCGACACGTCCGCCGAAGTGGTCCAGAAGCTGTTCCGATACCGCGCCAGCGGCCTGGTAGGTTCCCACGACGGGCAGATCGGCGCGTTTAATGAGGCTGCGCACCGCGTTCGCGTTCACGTCCCTGCTCGCGAGAAGCCCAAGCAGAACCACCGGGTTCTTCGCAGCGCTGATCAGGCGAGCGGCTTCCGTGATAGCCGCCTGATCGGCGACGCCCTGCCCGGCGAAGGCGGGGGCGGTCAGAAGCGTCGCGTTCATCTGGGCAGCCATGACGTCTTTGGGCAGGCTCACAAAGGACGCGCCGGGCCGGCCGGTCTCGGCAGCACGGAAGGCATTGGCAATGACTTCGGTGACCATGTTCGGGGCGTTGACTGAAGCGCTGAACTTGGTGACCGGCTTGCAGATCGAAACTGCGTCCATCGTCTGATGGAGCTGCTTCAAGGCTTCGTTGGTTGCCACCGCGCCGCCGAAGGCGACTACGGGGTCGCCTTCGGAATTGGCCGTCGCCAGACCCGTGACGAGATTCGAGACGCCGGGTCCGGAGGTCACGATCGTGACCCCGGCGTTGCCGGTCATGCGACCGATGGCGCCCGCCATGAACGCGGCGTTCTGTTCGTGCCGGCAGACAATCGTCTCAATCTTCGAATCGACGAGGGCGTTGTAGACGGCGTCGATCTTGGCACCGGGGATGCCGAAGACATATTCGACGCCCCGCGACTCCAGCATGTCCACGACAACCTTCGCGCCGGTGCTGGGGGGCGTATCCGTTTTTTTCAGCATGCTCTGTTTTCCTAATGGGAACGTTCTGCGTAGGCGAGGTCCTCAGCAGTGTCCTTGCTGAGGTCCGCCTGGAGGAAGGATTCATTTTCAGGAAGCGCGATGTGGAAATCGTTCAGCGCTTCCACCCTCAGCCGCAGGCCGTCTGCCGCGCAGTCCAGGAGATGGCCGCCGTGCCGGCGGTCGGACGACAGGAAGTGAAAATGGTAGCCCGGGATGCTGACCGCGCCCGAAAAGGCGGGGGACCAGAGGCCGACCAGGGTGCCCTCGATGTCGCTGAAGCTGAACTCGGATTGCGCCTTGGCGGCGTCGACCAGACCGCCCTGATCGGCGAGCGGGGTGACGACCCGGGTGCGAACCTGGCGAAACGTGCCGTCGAGCCGGATGGCGTAGAAGATGTTGTCCGAAGTGCGGTGAGTGTCGCAGATCGCGATCAGTGCCTCGAGCGACGGCGCGCAGGGGACGGCAAGATCAATTTCCGGTTCGAAGCGGCTGACGACTGCGAAGGGGACCGCGTCATCGTCTGCGGCCTCAACATTCGTTCCGTCGCCGCGCGCGCGATAAACCCGACCGTCGAGAACGGCCATCTCTCCATCCAGATGCTCGAAGGTGCCGAGCCCGAAGTCGCCATGTCCGAGAAGCGTCCGGCAGGTGACCACGCCGTCATGAAAACCGGCGACGAGCGCGCCGGAGGTCGAGACCTGAAACAGCGTATGGATTGGCGTGGCCAGATACTGCGACAGCGCCGCCGTGACGATGTGCGAAATGCCCGATTTCTGGCTCGCGGCCTGCGCTTCGAGCGCGGCAAGCAGGGAGGGTGGAATATTGCACTTCAAAATGGTCATGGTTCACATTTGAGAGCTGGTTGGGGCGACGGGGTGATGTCGAGCAGAGAAACACCCCCCGTTTTTTGACCGGTTTATACGGCGCTGCCTTTGATCCGCGTGTATGGCACGTAATGCGGCGTCCAGACCTTGCTGCGAATCAGGCCTTCTATCTGGTCAGTACTGATCCCCTGGGTTAGACCTTCCTTGTGCGCCTGCATCGCGACGGCGAGCGCGACCGCAACCGAGACCTCACGCAAAGCCGTCACCGGCGGCAGCAGATTCCTGGCGGGATCGTTGCGCGCGGGCGACGCCGCGGCGAGCGCTTTGGCGGCCGCCATGAACATCTGGTCAGTCACGCGTGCGGCCTTGACCGCGACCGCGCCGAGCCCCACACCGGGGAAGATGTAGGAGTTGTTGGTCTGATCGACCTTGAATCTGGCGCCATTGCGCTCCAGTGCCGGGAACGGACTGCCCGTGCCGATGACCGCCCTGCCTTCACTCCAGGCTTCCAGATCTTGCGGGGTCGCCTCGGCGCGCGAGGTGGGGTTTGACAGCGGGAAGATGATGGGGCGCTTGTTATGCTGCGCCATCGCACGGACCACCGGTTCGGAGAATGCACCGGCCTGCCCCGAGACGCCGATCAACACCGTGGGCTTTGCGTTGCGCACGACATCCAGCAGAGCGACCTTGTCCGGGTGATCGAGCGTCCAGTTGTCGATGGCCGACTTCTGTTGCAGGAACGGTTGCTGGAACGCAGTGATGCCGTCCATCCCTTCAACCAGCAGCCCATCGCGATCAACCATGAAGAAGCGTTTGGCCGCTTCGCTATCAGGCAAGCCCGCATCCGTCATTGCTTTACGGATAAGACTCGCGATCCCGCAGCCCGCCGAACCCGCCCCCATCACGGCAACGCGCTGCTCGGTAAGTGGCACGCCCGTGACGTTGATCGCCGCCAGCAGCGTGCCTGTCGCAACCGCAGCGGTCCCCTGTACATCGTCATTGAAGGTACAGAGCCGATCGCGGTAACGCTCGAGCAGGCGCGTCGCATTGTTCCTGGCGAAATCCTCCCACTGAAGCAGGACGTGCGGCCAGCGTTTTGCGACGGCATTAACGAAGGTTTCAATGAAGTCGTCGTATTGCTCACCACGTACGCGCTCGTGACGCCAGCCAACGTAGAGCGGATCGTTCAGGCAATCGGGATTGTCCGTGCCGACATCGAGCATGACCGGCAGGGTCGTCGCAGGGTGAAGGCCGCCGCAACCCGTGTAGAGCGCCAGTTTGCCGATCGGGATTCCCATGCCGCCCGCACCCTGATCGCCCAGGCCCAGGATGCGTTCGCCATCCGTGACCACGATGGCCTCGACGTTGTCGAAGCGCGGGTGCGCGAGGATCGATTCGATCCGGTCTTTGTGCGGCAGGCTCAGAAACAGGCCCCGCGGCTTACGGTAGAGACGGCTGAACTGCTGGCAGCCGTCGCCGACCGTCGGCGTATAGACAATCGGCAGCAACTCCTCGAGATTCTGCCCGAGCAGCGCGAAAAACAGCGTTTCGTTCGTGTCGTGAAGGTCGCGTAGAAACGCATAGCGCTCCAGATCGGTCGCGAGACCGCGCAGCACCTGGAGGCGGCGCGACACCTGTTCGTCGAGAGTGCCGATGCTGGGAGGCAAGAGGCCGTGCAGATCGAAGGCGTTGCGCTCGGTCTCAGTGAACGCAGTTCCCTTGTTCAACAGCGGGTCCGCAAGCAATTCATAACCGGAAAGCGAAGTCTCGAAAGACGCTGGTGACGTCTCGACAGGAGCTACTTTGTGCATGGGGAAGTTCCTCAGATATGTAACGTAAAAAAGCTGAACTCAACATTTGTGCAGCCAGGTTTTTATCTGCATCAGTGGCCTGGTGGGGTCATCCTGGCTGCTCCTCACAGACTGCGCCAATGCTCGGGAAACAAGCGTCTGAAGCGGGGAATTGCGCCAGAAACCATGTGAGCCCCAGCAGATCTGCCGATCCCCCTGGGCTGAGATGCCGCGCGATCAGGGCATCATCGAAGGCGGCCATCTTCTCGACACCATTGGGCGCAAGGACACCCCCCTTTGCCAGAAGCTGAACGGCATAGGCGCGAACATAATCCAGCCCTTCGATCCCGCCGCGCGAGACGAGATTTGTGTCGTTGTTCACCGCAAGCAGATGCAACAGCACCTGCAGTAGCGCCAGGTCGTCGCCGACGCCATCGCGGCGCAGGCGGTCGTAGACAGGCAGAACCGCGCGCACTGTCGCGAAGCCCGACGCCGCCTCGCCTCGCGCGCCAGCGAGTCCATGACGTCGAAAGGCCCGTTCGCCGGCCGTCTGCGCTGGCCGGGCGCGATCAAGCTCGCGCGCCACAATGCCCGTGCAGATGTCGGCCACTTCGCCACAGAGTCGCTCGCGGGTCAGGTCGATCCCTTGCGCCAGCAGTCGACCGGCGCCGAAACAGAGCAGGCCCAGGGCAAAGACGGCCCCCTTGTGAGTGTTGACGCCTGCGGTTGCCCGCAGCATTGCCTGTTCGCAGAGCACGCCGGTGGGACGAACCAGGGGAAGGGCCTCTGACGCGGCGACATCTGCCGCGCGAACGCCGACCTCCACGAACTGTGGCCACCATGGCGCGATGGCGCACGCACTTGCGAGGAACGTGTGGATGTCCATGTCGCGATGCGAGCCGCTGTTGCGCCGATCCACCAAACCGGGTTTGGGCGTGAGCATCAGCTCCGCATGCAGCGCCCGGGTGGCATGATCGGCAATCGTCTCCGCCTCGCGAACCAAGCGCGCCTCGCCAGCCCCTTTCCGGGGCGGCCTAAGCGGTTGAACGTGCATCATATTCATGAACGGTCTTATGTATCGTGGTGAGCAACGCTTCCAGCGGATGCCGGCGCGAGCGGGCGCAGGCATGGGCCGGCTGGTCGCAGACAAGACACTGGCGCGCGGGAAAGCCCATGTCCCGGCGCGAGAGCT
>Ga0335069_10017302_pt1 | contig 10048 bp, 9 predicted proteins | sample Lox_Sample_11_FD_206714 | JGI IMG/M metagenome (GOLD analysis project Ga0335069, IMG submission 206714) | Soil microbial communities from Loxahatchee National Wildlife Refuge, Florida, United States - Lox_Sample_1.1 | ecosystem: Environmental > Terrestrial > Soil > Wetlands | place: USA: Florida...
AACCATGAACCCGGCAGAAGACGAGCATTCAGGAGTTGACATCCTCCCCGCGATTAAAGAACGGACGACTGATCCCGAACATCGCCAGGGCGACAAAAACAGCCCGCCACCCAAACCAGCTCAGGCGCCAGCCGCCTAGCAACGGCGCTCCCCGATGCGATCCTCCCCGGCCAGCGGATGGCTCGGGAGCAGCCCGTCCCGATCACTGCCGCGCTGACAAAACGGCTCGTCGCAATGAATTCTCCCAATCGCCGACTCAGTCGCGTTGGCGCCCCGACGGCCGCGACTGTCTCACATTCCTAGATAGGCCCGTTGCACAGAATCGTTCTTCAACAATTCCTGACCGGATCCCTCTAGCGTGACAACGCCGGTTTCAAGCACGTAGGCATAGTCCGAGATGGCCAGCGCCGCCCGCGCATTCTGCTCGACCAAAAGAACGGTCATGCCGCGTCGTTCTTTCAGCATTCGCACGATGCGAAAAATATCCTCGACGATGAGGGGCGCGAGCCCCATCGACGGTTCGTCAAGCAGAAGCAATTGGGGCCTGCCCATCAAGGCGCGGCCGATCGCCAGCATCTGCTGCTGGCCGCCGGAAAGCGTGCCCGCCGGCAGCTTCCGCCGTTCCGCGAGGATTGGAAACAAGTCGAATATCTCTTCCAGGCTCTGCGTGATTTCCCGACCGGGTCGCGTGTGCGCGCCCATGATCAGATTGTCCTCGATCGACATGGGCGCGAAAACCTGCCGACCTTCCGGCGACTGGCAGATGCCGGCGCGCACACGCGACTCCGGTCTCGCGCGGGTGATGTTCTCGCCGGCGAACCGCAACGCGCCCGCGGTCGCCGTCTGGACGCCTGAAATGCAACGCAGCAGCGTCGTCTTTCCCGCGCCGTTCGCGCCGACCAGCGCGACCAATTCGCCCTGCCGCACCCGGATCGAGACGCCATGCAGCGCCTGGATCCGTCCGTAGCGCGTTTCCAGACCTTCAACCTCGAGGAGGGGCGCTGCCGCCTTGACCGGGGCAGGCGATTTATCCGTCATGGGAAGGCGCGTGTCGACACGGCCGCCCAGGCCTTCCGGCGCAGGCGCGATTTGCGCGATGCGATGGCGGAGCAACCCGATATCGCCACCGACCTCGCCCTGGTTCAAAGGGTCGTCGTGCGCTCGAAACGCAGCGTCCAATTCCGCCCAATCGTGTCGCGAGAATATATTGACCGCCAGATCGAGCGCTACATCCTCCTCCATCCGCATGTGCTCCACGAGGCGTTCGCAAAACAAGCCAATTTCCTGGGATAATTTTTTCGCAGCGTCGGGAGCTCCGACAAGTTGGCGAATCCGCGCGAGCTGCGCTGGTGACGCATCATGATCGCGTCTCAGCCGCGCGATCGTCTCAGCCGCTTCGTTCGATTTGGCCGCCAATCGCTTCAGCAGGAGGTTCTCTTCCTTGGGATGATGATACACTTCGCAAAAAGATTCGAAATAGTCGACGATCAATTCGACGGTACGCCGCTCCGTTTCGTTGTCCGCTTCCGCGAACCTTTGCCCGAGAAACTGCATTGCATGCGCGGCGCGCCACATATTGCGATGTTCCGCACGGATGATCTCGATTGCCCGCATTTCAACCGTCCACCATTTCTTCGCCGAGGTAGGCGGCAATGACATCGCGATTGTTGCGGACCTCCACGGGCGCGCCTTCGGCCAGTTTGCGGCCGTAATTGAGCACAAGTATCCGGTCGGAGACGCTCATCACCATTTTCATGTCGTGTTCGACGAGGACGACCGTAAGGCCGCGATCTGCCAGTTGACGCACGAGCTCTTCGATTTCGTGAGTTTCGGTATGGTTGAGGCCGGCAGCCGGCTCATCGAGAAACAGGATTTTTGGCTCGCTCATCAGGGCGCGCGCGATTTCCAGCCGTTTCAAGGCGCCATAGGGCATGCTGGCCGCGTCGGCACGCACATAGGCGCCGCAGCCGACGAAAGCCATCAGATCGGCCGCGCGCGCGCGCAAGCGGCGATCGGTCTGCGCCAATCCGGGCCACCGAAAGAGTCCGGCCAGGACGGAGCCGTTGAGCTGGAGGTGCGCTCCCACCAGAACATTGTCCAGAGCGCTCAAATTCATGCAGATTTGCAGATTTTGAAAGGTACGGCTCATGCCGCGCGCCGCAAGGAGGTTCGCGGCCAAGCCGGAGATTTCCGCGCCGAGAAACTCTATCGATCCCGCCGTAGGCGTGTAGAGCCCGGTTATCAGGTTGAATAAGGTCGTCTTGCCTGCGCCATTGGGACCGATTACGGCTTGAACTGTGCCCTGATGCACAGCGAAGGAGACGCCATCGACCGCGCGGACGCCGCCGAAAACCTTGGTCAGATCGGAAACTTTGAGCATCATCATCGTGCGCGCTCCCTGAACCAGCCTTGCAGCGTCGGGACAATTCCTCGCGGCATGAAGATGATCGACAGGCCGAGGACGAGGCCGAAGATCACCGTGTCCCAGCCTTCATGACCGGCGAGCAGTTGCGGCAGCACGCCAAGCAACACGGCGCCGATGACCGAGCCCCAGATCGACGCCATGCCGCCGACGACGACGATGGTGACCAATTCCACCGAGGTCGCGAAATTGGCGACGCCCGGATTGATGAAGCCGGAGTAATGGCCGTAAAGACTTCCAACGATCGACGTGAAAACAGCGGAAAGGACGAAGATCGACGTTTTGTAGGACTTGACATCCACGCCGACGACCGAGGCTGCGATTTCGGAACCATGCAGGGCCTGGATGGCCCGGCCCGCCGGGCTGTCGATGAGATTCTGCGCCAGGACGACGGAGAGAAACAGAACGGCGGAAAATATCCAGTACCAGTTCTTCTCGCCTGATATGGCCACACGTCCGATCGCGAAGCCATCGACCGACAAGCCGTCGGGACCGCCCGTCAATTGCGCCTCGTTGGTCAGGACGATCGAGACGATAATCCCAAGGCCAAGAGTCGCCATTGCGAGCGAATGTCCCTTCAACCGCAAGATCGGCCGGGCGACGATCCAGGCCAGCAGCGCCACTGCGGCGGCCGTGACGCAAAGGGCGGGGAGCGACGAAATGCCGTAACGCGACGTGAGTATGGCGGAACCATAGGCGCCAATGCCCAGGAAGCCCGCGTGGCCCAGGCTGATCTGGCCGGTGTAGCCGATCAAGAGGTTCAGGCCGATGGCGATGATCGCATTAACTGCGATCCGGATAACGACGTCGTAATAAAAGGCGTTGGGCAGGACGAGCGGAAGCAGGAGGATGACCGCGCCAAGGGCTGTCAGCCCTTTCATTCGCGGCGCGCCTGACCATTCACGGATATCGGTGGAGGACACGAGCTGGGACATGGGGAGCCTAAACTCTATCGGCGCTCTTGACGCCGAATATGCCTTGTGGGCGGAGGGTCAGGACGAGGAATACAAGCACGAAGGGCACGGCGTCCTTGTATGAAGAAGAGATGTACCCCGCTGTGAAGGCCTCGCAGAGGCCAAGGAACAGCCCTCCAAACACCGCCCCCAGGCCCGAACCCAGTCCGCCAAGCGTCGCCGCGACGAAGCCTTTCAGTCCGAGCATGACGCCGGTGTCATAGGCGACCGTGGTGATCGGAGCGAGCGCCACGCCGCCCACCGCGCCAATGGCGGCTGAAAGCGCGAAGCTCGACATCATCACCTTGCGCACGTCGACGCCGACCAGTTGCGCCGCCAGGCGATTATGGGACGTAGCCAGCATGGACTTCCCGAACCGGGTTTTGCCAAAGAAAAAGGCCAGTGCGACGACGATGATCGCCGAAAGCGCGAAGACCCACAGGCTTTGCGGCAGGATCGAGGCTCCTTGAAAGTCAATCGGCTGGTCGCCGGAAAAGGGCGGCAGGGAATGGTTTTCCTTACCCAGAATGATTTCAGTCAGACCGCGCAGAACCATCGACACTGAAATGGTGATGATGATGATCGAGGTCGTGTCCGCCTTTCGTGTCGGCGCGATGGCGAGGCGTTCCACCGCCGCCCCGATCAGGGCGGCGATCACAACGCCTGCGACAATGGCCATAGGAAGCGCTATGCCCAATGCCGAGAGCGCCGCGGCGCTCATGCCGCCGATCATGATGAACTCGCCCTGGGCCAGGTTTATCACGCCGCTGGCGTTGTAAATCATCGAGAAGCCTAGTGCGGCGAGGATATAGGCGGCGCCTAGCGTGCAGCCGGAAAATACGAATTGCAGGAGCATGTCGTTTCCACCGAAAGGTAGGCGCGGAGAGAAGAACTCCGCGCGATCCTGGTTACTGGGACAGAGTCCAGGCGCCGTTTTTCACTTCGACCATTTTGAAGGCGGAAATATCGAGGCCGAGATGGTCTTGCGGGCTCATGTTGATCACGCCGCAGGTTCCAACCAATCCTTTGGTATGCTCGAGCGCGTCGCGCACTTTCTCCTTGTCGAAGCTGCCCGCGCGCTTCACCGCGTCCACCCAGAGAAAGAAGGCGTCGCGCGCATAGGCCCCGAAAGTGGACGCATCGCTTTTGTAGCGCTCAGCAAAATCCGTCGTATATTCGACTGAGACTTTCTTTTGGGGATCCGCATCAGGCAGTTGCGTGGCGACGAGCATGGCCGGAGAGGGCAGGCGCACGCCCTCTGACGCTGCGCCGGTCAACTTGATGTAATCCTCGGAGGCCGAGCCGGTCGCTTCGTAATGCGGCAGCTTCAGGCCAATTTGCGCAATGTTCTTGGTGACGATCATTGCGCCCTGGCCGAAGCCGAACACGAAAATCGCCTCGGCCTTGGGGTTGGCCTTGACCTTCGTCAGCTGCGCCGTGACGTCGGTGTCCTTGCTGGCGTAGGTTTCGTCAACCACGACCTCGACGCCGTATTTGGGCGCCAGGGCCAAGGTTTCCTTTCGGCCGGACTGCCCGTAGCCCGACGTCTCCGAGATCAGGCCGATCGCCTTGATTCCGCGCTTCTGCATGTCCATCAGCGCCTTCTCGGCGATCATCCGATCATTGTGCGAGACCTTGAAGAGGCCCTTCTTGACGGGATCCACAATCACCAGGCCCCCGCCCAGCGAAATGAAAGGCATGTCGGCCTTTTCCGCCGCCGGCCACATCGCCATGGTCGAACCGGTCGTCGAGCCGCCGATGAAAACATCGACCTTGTCGTCGTCGATGAGGCGCTTGGCGAATCCGTTCGCCTTGGCGGGCTCTGTGCCGTCGTCATAAGCGACGAGTTCGAGCTTGCGTCCGAGCAGACCGCCCTGGCCGTTCAGCTTGTCTACATACAGTTGCAGCGTTTTCAGCGCCGGATCGCCCAGCGTCGCGGCGCCGCCGGTCAACGAGAGCACGGCGCCGATCTTGACCGGCGGCGCATCCGCGGCGCGAACAGGCGACGCCAGGGCCGCAAGCCCGGCGACGAGAACCGAGAAAAAACTCCTGCGCATTTATCATCTCCCTAGATTTTGTCAGCCAGCGTCTTCCGCGCCGGTCCTGACCCATTGTTTAGGCAAGCTGGTTTTGGCGCGCCCGCTCGAGGCTGGACTTCAAGGCGCCCGCGATGGCGTCAGCGGGGCAAGGCTTGGCCAGGAACCGCGCCTCGCGTAGATCTCCGGGGACATTGGCGGGGTTGCTTGCGGACACAAAGACGAATGGAACATGGGCGCGGCAGAGTCGTCGCGCCAAACGATAAGTGTCGCCGTCAATCACATTGACGTCGAGAAAGGCGAAATCGACGAGATCGAGCGGCGCCGACTCCGCCAGCGCCACACTGCGGGCGACATGCGTCTCCGCGTCGCATTCGTCTTGCAGAAACGACGCCATGCTCAACGCGACCAGCATGTCGTCCTCGACGATGAGAACTGACGGTCTACGATTTAAACACGCCATGGGCGCCTCCTCGTACTGCACTTGGAAGAAGCTTCGACATGCGCGTGGCCGGGCTGTCCCCTCACGCCACGCCTTCCCTTTTCCGGACGGTCTCGGCTCCAGTGTTTATTCAGGCCGCTTCGTCGATAATCTCGGATTCGTCGACAATCGGATTGCAGAGGAGTCCGACGCCGGAAATTTCGACTTCGACAATGTCGCCTGGCTTCATCCAGAGCGGCGGATTGCGCTTGGCGCCGACGCCGTGACGATGACGTCGCCCGGCAAGAGGGGCAGCACGGCGGACAAATACGAAATGATCTGGGGAATTGACGCGATGAGCAGGTCTGTCGTCGTGTGCTGAACGACTTGCCCATTCAACCGCGTCTCCAGAGTTAGCCTGGTCGGATCGGGAATTTCGTCCGCCGTCACCATCCAGGGACCGAAGGCGCCCGTTCCCGCGAAGGTCTTGCCGGGAAGGAATTGCGTCGTATGGCGCTGCCAGTCGCGGACGGAGCCGTCATTGTAGCAGGAATAGCCCGCGATGTGGCTCAAGGCGTCGGACTGGAGAATGTGGCGGCCGGCTTTGCCGATAACGACCGCGAGTTCGCCCTCGTAGTCGAATTGCTGGCTGACGCGGGGACGGATCATGGGTTGGCCATGACCAAGCTGACTGCCCGCGAAACGCGCGAAAAGCGAGGGGTTTTCAGTCACGGCGCGGCCCGTTTCGACCACATGATCGTGATAGTTCATGCCGACACACACGATCTTGTCGGGATCGGGGATCACGGGCGCGAGGATCAGTTCGTCCAAGGTGTAATCGGGCTTGGCGCCCGCGAGAGCCGCGCGGACTTCGGCCAACCCGTTTGCTTCGAGCATGGCGCGCAGTCCTGTCCAGCCCTTGGCCGAAAAATGCGCGCCGAGATCGGCGACACCGCCATCGACGACGCCGCCCCAGCTCCTTTTGCCATCGACGATGAACGAAAGAAGTCGCATCATTTACCTCACTTGTGATCGTGTTCGACGACGAGCCGTCATTCCGATTGCCGTCGGGCTTGGCTGAGCTGTCTACGCACGCATCTTTGGGCCAAGGCGCATCTTCATTCAAAACGCATTGCGCGCGCGTCCGCATAGCGGACACGGCGCTCTGTACGCGCGCGACTTTGGCCGGCGGGATTATGATCCCCCAAACTTTCCACTTACGGCTTGTTCGGCATGCACAAGACGATTTTTTCGCCAATGATTCTCAGCGTCGCGCCGAGCGGCGCGCGCAAGACCAAGAAACATCATCCGGCTTTGCCGCTTTCCGCAAAGGAGATCGGCCGTGACGCCGCGCGGTGTCGCGAGGCCGGCGCGGCCATGATTCATCTGCATGTTCGCGACGACCATGGACGCGACTCCCTTGATCCCGATGCGTTTCGCGCCGCGATCGACGCCGTGCGTCGCGAGGCTGGAAATGATTTCCTTATCCAGATTTCGACCAAAGCGATCGGGATTCATGCGCCCGGCGCCCAAATGGCGGTCGTGGGGGATGTCGCGCCGGAAGCCTTTTCGATTTCCATCCGGGAAATACTGCCCGACGCATCACTGGAGCCGGTTGTGGCGCGATTCTTTCATTTCGAAGCAAGCCGGGGGACTCTCGTCCAATATATCCTCTATGACTTGAACGATCTCCTGCGATTTGAATCGCTCGTTGCGCGAGGTGTTTTGCCAGTCCGCAACGCCTCCCAGCTCTTCGTTTTGAGCGGCGTCTCCGCGACGCCAAATTCGCCTACAAATGCACTGCTTCAATATTTTTCGGTGCGCACGATCGGCCTGCCCTGGGCAGTCTGCGCCTTCGATCCGCATGAAGCAGGCTGCGGCGCGCTGGCTGCGGCATTGGGCGGCCATCCACGCGTGGGGTTTGAAAACAACCTGTTCCTTCCGGGCGGCGAACTTGCTCCGGATAACGCCGCTCTCGTGGCGAACATGGCCAGATTGGCGTCGACGATCGGACGTCCGCTGGCGTCGCCGGACGCGGCGCGCGCCTTGTTCAGAGTCTCTTGACCTGCCGATGGACAATGCGCGTATGCGCGAGCGTGAGAAAACGAACGTTCGACGCGCTTTCGAGCCGCCGCCATGGAATCGATGATCGCGACGGGGCGCGATCATCGATCAAGAGCACAAACAGCGCTCATCGGCGGCCGCATGCGCCGCAATTTCTCTTTCTTTCTATACCAGATCGTGCGCAGCGATTTTCTGCTTCATTTCCTCGCGCCATTCCTCAACGGGCTTGAAACCGGCCTGCGAACGGCAAAACGTCTCGCTTTCCGTCAGGATGTCTTCTAAAGGGCGGTCGAGATCGACAGGGAGACTGCAGGGCTGTTCGATGTACCATGGACTGTCCACGAAGAGTTCGAGCTGATTGCCCTCAGGATCGTGGGCGTAAAGCGCCCAGGCGTTGCCGTGCGTGATTGTGCGGTGCTTGGTTCGGCCTTCCTCGATATAACCTTCCTCTTTCAGCCGAAGCCACAGTCGCTTCAAATTGTCCAGGTCTGCCAAGCGGAAAGAAATTTGATGGACGACGCTGTCCGTGACGCCGGCCGGCCGCGCGCCGATCAGCGCGATCTGGTGATGTTCCGAGGGGTCGCGCGAAAGGAACGTAATGGGAATGTTGCCGTGCAGCAGCCCATGGTCCGTGACAGGAAATCCTAGAATGCGCGAGTAGAAATCCGTCATCTTGGCCAGATCGGAAACATAGATACCCATATGGCTGAACTTAAGCTTGTAATCGCGCATTATTCTTCTCCCTTGCGATGGAGACGTGTCTCCGTCTCATTTTTGGATGAAAAATGGTAGCTTCCGCCAGCCAACAGAACAATTTGTCCGCCTGCTGAACAATAGAAGCGGCCCTGTCCGCATCGCGGACGTTTTTTGCGCGTCAGTTGGCCGTCCGCATTAATTTCAGAATGATCGCTCCATGCGCGGCACGGTCGGAACAGCGAAGGGATTTCGTTCCGACACGGGCCAAAACAGTTAGCGAGAAAATCGACATGGCGCCATTTAGGGATGCAATTGGACTTCCTGTTGTTCTTTGGGGCGTGGCTCAGACCATCCGGTTGGTGGCGCGGATATCTCCCGTTTTTCAAGCAAAGCTTGCCGAAAGAGACGCCGTTGTTCAAATCAAGACTCGCGACGGCGCCGTTGCGCGCTGGTACGACTTTTCCTCTGGACGGCTCTGGAAAACACGCGCGGGCGAACACCCCAAACCAGACGTCACCCTGCTGTTCAAGGATTCCGAGACGGGTCTAACCTTGCTGACGCCGCCGATGCGGCACATCGATTTCGTCAATGCGATCAAGATGTTCAAGCTGGACATGGTTGGCGACGATGAAGCGACGCGCTGGTTCACCGAAGTCACCAGCGCCATGATGTCGTCTCATTGGCAGTACGGAACGAAATTACCGAACGGCGAGACCCGCTATTTTGGGAACACCAATGGCGGGCCGGTTTTCATTTACGTGAAAGACGGCCGCATCGTGCGCATGACGCCGATCGATTTTGAAAGCGACGAGGCTGCACGCGGAACGTGGACGATCAGTGCGCGGGGCAAGGCGTTCACGCCGCCGCCGCAGACGTCGATCAGCACCCACGGCCTGGCCAGCAAATCCACCGTCTATTCCAAGGATCGGCTGCTCTATCCGATGAAACGGGTCGACTTCGATCCCAATGGCGAGCGCAACCCTCAAAACCGCGGGATTTCCGGCTACGAGCGCATTTCTTGGGATGAGGCGCTCGACATTGTCGCCAACGAGATCAAGCGGGTGAAGCGCGAACATGGCAATGGCGCCATTCTGTCGAGCCATTCATCGCATCACACCTGGGGCAATATCGGCTATTACATCTGCTCCTTGTTCCGATTCAACAACGCAATCGGCGCAACCAAGATGATGATCAATCCCGACAGCTGGGAAGGCTGGTATTGGGGCGCGATGCATCATTATGGCTATTCCATGCGCAATGGCGCCGCGGAGCCCTACGGACAGCTGGAGGATTGCCTCGAAAATTGCGAACTGATCGTCTTCTGGTCGTCCGATCCGGAATCGACGACCGGATCCTATTCCGGCTTCGAAGGCACGATCCGTCGCCTCTGGGCCAAGGAAGTCGGAATCGAGATGATCCACATCGACCCTTATCTCAATTCCACGGCGGCTTTCCT
>Ga0335069_10017303_pt1 | contig 10048 bp, 8 predicted proteins | sample Lox_Sample_11_FD_206714 | JGI IMG/M metagenome (GOLD analysis project Ga0335069, IMG submission 206714) | Soil microbial communities from Loxahatchee National Wildlife Refuge, Florida, United States - Lox_Sample_1.1 | ecosystem: Environmental > Terrestrial > Soil > Wetlands | place: USA: Florida...
AAGGAAAGTCATGGCAACCTGCCCGGGATGGCCAACGAGAGCGCACAGGCCCAACGGTCCTCACAGTCGCAGCCGGTGTTTTTGGTCGGAATCTTCCGTTCCGGCACTTCCTTACTCTACGCGCTGCTGAATCAGCATCCCCAGATCGCGCTGATGTTTGAGTGCAACGTGCTGGATTTTCCCGAATTGCTTTCCAAAAGACGGTTCGCGGGCAATTGGCTGGAACGGCAGGAATTCTACAACAAGGCGCTGTCGCGCCACCGTTTGATTTATGCCAACCGCCTGAGCGGGTTGGAGGGCGTGCGAACGCCGGAGGATTTGTACCGCGCCTACGGAGACGGCAAGCGAGCGATGTTGGTCGGGGAAAAATCGCCACCTTATTGCTTGCGACTGAGGCAACTGGCCCGGCGATATCCGGAGGCCTCCTTTATCATAATCTGGCGCGATCCCCTTGAAACCTATCGCAGCATCCGCGACGCCGGCCGCAAGGTTTTGTTCTTCAACCGCATTGGCGTCAGCCGCTTCGTATTTTACCAGGAGCAGATGGTGCGGCAGGCGGCGGAACTGGAGTTCGCCGGGAACCGGATGCACCACGTGGGTTACAGCGATCTGGTGGACCGCCCCGAAGAGACCTGCCGCAACATTTGTCAATTTCTTAACATCGGATTTGACCCGGCGATGCTTCACCTGGCCAATGCCGATTTATCTGCCATCTACCAGGAGGATCAGCATCAGGTCCACGAGCAACTCATGAGCGGCGTCATCGAGCGGCGGAAATATACTGAAAACGGCCTGAATCCCGAAATTATCGAGAAACTGCAGCGGTTCCATGCCCGCTGGCGTCGTCTGGGGGGCAAGCGCCTCCCCGATTCCGCTTCCGGAGTCGAACCGTCTCTGGGCGAACGGCTTTATCATTGTGCCATTGGCAGAATTCTATCCCTGGTTGATTCCGCCAAGCGCCTGCTCTTTGAATTTTTACCGTTGACGTGGCTGAAGGGCTATCGGCGGACGAAACGCTGGTTTTGGAAGGGGAATGAGGCCGGATCAGGCTCACTCGTGCAGGAGTTTTTGGCCTGCCGGCCCATCATCCTGATGAGTTGTCTCATCCTCACCCTGGTGGTGACCCTGGATCTCGTGACACCGCCGCAAATGATTCTGCTCCCGTTTTATCTGCTGCCTTCCTCGATCCTGGCGCTGACGGTCAGCCGCCGGTGGGGTTCCCTGGCGGCAGTGGTTTCGGCGCCGGTTTGGACGGCGGCGAAAATACCGGAACTGGCATCCTGGAATCCACCCATCGGTTTGCTGCTGTGGAATTGCGCCATGCGTTTTCTCGCGCTTCAATTCCTCGTGCTGTTGTTGAGCCGCATTCGTCAGGAAATCGTGTCAGCCGATCTTGACTGATTTTGTGGAACCAAACCCTTGAATCGGCCTCTGCGGTTTCGCCCGGGCTATCGGCTTGGGCGCGGTTTAGGCACACTGCAAACGCCTGACCTTAGGCAGGCATGACTTTTCCCTCCGTCACTTCGGGCTTGCCTGATCCGTGATGAACCGACTGCGCCGCCTCGGCATTGATCCAGCCTGTCAGCGCGTCACTACCCGGCCACAACGGTTGGCCTCCCGTAACGCGAATTCGGCGGTGTTCAGTCAACCCGCAGAAACCGACGTCTGAAACTTTTTCGTGGTTTGCCGCGTCATTTCTGCTATCTTGCCGGACACAACTGGCACGCACCATGAGCTTTTACGACAAACTTAAATTTGATTCCAACGGCCTCATTCCGGCCATCATTCAGGAGCAAAAAACCGGCCGCGTGGTGATGATGGCGTGGATGAACCGCGCGTCGCTCGAAAAAACCGTTGAGACCGGCAAGACGCATTTCTGGAGCCGCTCGCGCCAGAAATTCTGGATGAAAGGCGAGGAAAGCGGCCACACCCAGACCGTCCGCGACATCGCCTTTGATTGCGACGGTGACACGTTGCTTATCCAGGTGGACCAGATCGGCGCCGCCTGTCACGAAGGCTACCAGTCATGCTTTTTCCGCTCGGTGGATCAGGACGGCCAATCGTTCAAGATAACGGAACGGCAACTCGAAACGCCGGAGCAGATTTACGGAAGGAAGGAATAATGGATGACATGGTGCCATTCGCCAGTCGCGATTATTGTCTTTACCTGTCGCTGTTGGGTTTCGCCCGGGGAATGGATTTTCTCAGCACGTGGATCGCCACACCCAACCTGGTTCTCGAAGGCAATCCCCTCGCTAAAAAACTCGGCTGGCGCTGGGGTTTGCTGTTCAACCTCGTCCTGGTCTCCGTGCTCGCCCTCTGGCCGTTGTCGGCCATCGTCGTTGCCACGGCCAGCGTGCTGGTGGCCGCGCGCAATTTCCAGTCCGCGTGGCTCATGCATTCGCTCGGCGAAGAAACGTACCGCGAGTGGCACGTCGAACGGGTGCGGGAAACGCGGGTGACGCTTTATCTGTTCTGTCTGGCAGGCAACACGCTGCTGACCGCCGGTGTCGGCGCAGCATTGATTTATTCCAGCCATTTGCGGCTGGCGCCGTTCGCCATTGGCACGGGCATGGTCGCTTATGCCGTGGCGGTGGCCTTTTACACGCTGCTGGCCATTTGGCGGATCCACCGCGCCGCCAAAAAATTGAAGACCCGGCAAACTCCGCCTCCGAATGGGGCCCAGATGCGTTCCGAGGACAAAAGGTTGGCGCCGCCCGAACCGGTGGCGGTCGGAGTGTCCGCAGAAGACAATCCGGGGGATAAAATCTTTTAGCCCATGTATTCACCCGCCCCCGATGAGTTTTTAAAACTGGCCGCGCAGGGAAACGTCATCCCCGTCACCCGCCGCTTGCTGGCTGACATCGAAACACCTTTGTCCGCCTATCGTAAAATCCGCGGCGCGGGCGAATCGTTTTTGTTCGAGTCCGTCGAAGGCGGTGAGCACCTCGGCCGCTACTCATTCGTCGGATGTAATCCGCGCGCCGTCATCCGGCAAACCGGCGACCGGGTGGAGGTGCTGGAAAATGGGAAAGTCGTTGAATCAAATGTTGTCGGCAAAGACGTAAAGGACGGACTGGAGGTCGTGGAACGTGTGATGAAAAGATATCGCGCGGTCCGGCGGCCGGGCCTGCCACGGTTCACCGGCGGCGCCATCGGCTTCATTGGTTACGAATTCATCCACGACGTCGAACCGGTCGTGCCGCGCCCGCCCCGGGACGAATTGCAGACGCCCACGATGGTTTTTCTGGTGGCCGACCAGCTGTTGATCTTCGACCGGGTGGCCCAGACCATCACCGTACTCGTCAACGCCTTTCTCGATGGCACCGCCAATCCGGCGGACGCCTACGAAGACGCCGTAGGCGAAATCGAACGGCTGGTGTCGCTGCTTGAACAGCCGAGCGAACATCATCCGGTCAGCCTGCCGGGGGAAGTGCCGGCAGTCCCGTTCGAATCGAATGTCGCGAAGGAAAAATTTTTTGCGAATGTTCTCAAAGCCAAGGAATACATCACCGCCGGCGACATCATTCAAGTGGTGGGGTCGCAGCGGTTCTCCACACCGGTCCAGGCGTCGCCGATTGATGTTTACCGCGCCGTGCGCTCGGTAAACCCGTCCCCGTACATGTTTCTGCTGGAACTGGATGGGTTTTCGCTCGTGGGTGCCTCGCCGGAAATTCATGTGCGCTGCGAAGACGGCCAAGTGGAAATTCGCCCCATCGCTGGCACCCGGCGGCGCGGCCAATCGGACGCGGAGGACGCCGAGCTCGAAAAGGAACTGCTGGCCGACCCAAAGGAGCGCGCCGAGCACGTGATGCTGGTGGACTTGGCGCGCAACGATATCGGACGCGTATGCGACTTTGGCAGCGTGCAGGTGAAAGACCTGATGATCATCGAGCGCTACAGCCACGTCATGCACATCGTCTCCCAAGTGGAAGGCAAACTTTCCGCCGGCAAAACACTCTACGACTTGATGCGGGCGACCTTTCCGGCCGGCACCGTAAGCGGCGCGCCCAAAATCCGCGCCATGCAGATCATTTCGGAACTGGAACAGACCACGCGCGGGCCGTATGCGGGGTGCGTCGGCTATTTTTCCTTCAACGGCAACCTCGACACCTGCATCACGATTCGCACGGCGCTGTTGAAGGACGGCAAGGCCTACGTGCAGGCCGGCGGTGGCTGGGTGAACGATTCCACGCCCGAAGGCGAATTCCAGGAAACCGTCAATAAAGCCAAGGCCATGCTCAAGGCCGTGGCCATGGCGGAAGGGTTTGCCGGCTGAGCGGCGGCCCATTGGGCTTGATTTCATTGATTTCACTGTTTGACCTGCCAGCCGCCATCGCCTAAACTCATTTCCCTTTAGCACTATGAAAATCGTCGTTTGTGACCCGGTATCCCCCAAGGGCATCGCCTTGCTGCAACAGCGCCCGGAATTTCAGGTGGTCGTGCTGCCCAAGCGACTGCCTGAGCCGGAACTGCTGCCGGTTGTCGCCGACGCCGAGGCGCTGGTCGTTCGCTCCGAAACCAAGGTCACCCGTAAGGTCATCGAAGCCGCGCCCAAATTGCGCGTGGTCGGCCGCGCCGGCGTGGGGGTGGACAACGTGGACATCGAGGCCGCCACGCAACATGGCACCGTGGTGATGAACACGCCCGGTGGCAACACGGTGACCACGGCGGAATTGAGTTTTGCCATGCTGCTGTCGCTCGCCCGCAAGGTGCCGCAGGCGCATGCCTCCATGGTCGCGGGCAAATGGGACCGCAAGCTGTTCTCAGGCGTCGAGCTAATGGGCAAGACCCTCGGCGTGCTCGGCATGGGCCGCATCGGCACCGAGGTCGCCAAACGCGCCATCGCCTTCGGGATGCGCGTTATCGCCTACGACCCGTACCTGACCGAGGACCGCGCGAAAGCCATCGGCGCGGAATTTGCCGACAGCGTGGACGAAATTTACCGCGTAGCGGATTTCATCACCGTCCACATGCCGGTAACGCCGGAGACAAAGCACATGCTGAACGCCGCCGCGTTTGCCAAGATGAAACCCGGCGTGAAAATTGTGAATTGCGCCCGCGGCGAAATCATTGCCGAAAACGACCTTATTGCCGCTCTCGCCTCCGGCAAAGTGGCCGGCGCGGCATTGGATGTTTACGCCGTCGAACCGCTGCCGGCCGATCATCCCTACCGCCAGCAGCCGAATTTGATTTTGACGCCGCACCTAGGCGCCAGCACGGAGGAAGCGCAGGAAAAATGCGGCATCGAGGTCGCTGAAGTCATCGCCGGCTACCTCCTCACCGGCGAGGTCCGCAACGCGGTGAACCTGCCGTATCTGGACGCCAAAACCTACGAACAGGTGAAGCCGTATCTGCCGCTGGGCGAGGCGCTGGGTAAATTGCTGGCGCAGCTCACGCCAGCGAACGCCGACCGCCTGTACATCACCTACGGCGGCCACGCGCAGAAGCTGCCGAACATAGACCCGGTCACGCGCGCCATTCTGCGCGGCTTCCTGTCGGGCAGCAATTTGAAGGATGTCAACAACGTCAACGTCCGCTCCGCTGCCGCCAGCATCGGCATCACCGTCGAGGAAAAGCGCTCCGACGAGCCGGTCACCTTCAACGAATGGCTGCACGTCCAGGCGTTCAGCAATGGAAGGAAACTGGTTTCAGCCGGGGGAACGTTCTTTGGCTCGCCGCACAATCCGCGTATTGTGCGGCTGTTCAGCACACCGGTCGAAATACCCGTCAGCGGCACCCTGCTGCTGCTGAACAACAAGGACCGGCCGGGCATTGTGGGCCATCTCGGCACCCTGCTCGGCAAACACAAGGTCAACATCGCCAACATGAGCCTCACCCGCGACACGGCGGGCGGACTGGCCCTGACCGTTTTGAATCTCGACAGCGTACCGCCGCCGGCGGTGCTCGAGGAACTCCAGAAAGACACCGACATCAGCAATGTGAAAGTGGTCCAATTATAACCGCCGCCCAATCGAAAGAAAAAAAATGAAACGCCAAATGAAACTTATTTTAGCCGCCGGCTGCGCCGCAGGTCTGCTCGCTACGCCTTCGGTTTGGTCCGCCTCGGCCAACAGCCCCGCCACCAACGCGCCCGCCGCCAAACCGGCTGATGCGATGACGGCCCTGTTCGGCGACCCTGTGATCGCCAAGGGCAAGGGGTTTGAAATCAAGCGCAGTGAATTGGATACCGTCGTGACAGGTTTGAAATCCAGCGCCGCGGCGAGCGGCCGGGTCATTCCGCCGGCGCAATTCTCCCAGTTGGAAGGGCAGTTGCTCAACCGCCTCATTCAGATCCAGTTGCTGTTGCAAAAGGCCACTGCGGCGGACAAAACCGCCGGCACCCAAAAGGCCGAATTGCAGATCAGCAACCTTCTGGCCAAAGCCGGCTCGCAGGAAGCCTTCGACCGGCAACTCAAGGCGGTCGGGATGACCATGCCCGACCTCCGCTCCCGCGTCACCCAGGAAAGCATCGCCCAGACGGTTTTGACGCGCGAGTTGAACGTCAACATCACGGATGCCGAAGTGAAGAAGTTTTACGATGCCAATCCGGCGGATTTTGAACGGCCGGAAATGGTTCATTGCCGCCACATTTTATTGATGACGATAGATCCCATCACCCGCACGCCCTTGTCGGATGACCAGCAGAAGGCCAAGCGAAAACAGGCCGACGACCTGCTCAAGCGCATCCACGGTGGCGCAGACTTTGCCGTGCTGGCCAAGCAATATTCCGAAGACCCCGTCTCGAAGGAGAACGGCGGTGAATTGCCGGAGTTTCCGCGCGGCCAGATGGTGCCGGAGTTCGAAGCCGCCGCGTTCTCCCTGACCAACAATCAGGTCAGTGATGTGGTCACCAGCACCTACGGCTACCACATCATCAAGTTGGTTGACAAATCCCCGGCAAAGAAACTGGTGCTGTCAGACAAGGTCCCGGGAACTGACATAACCATCGCCGACCGGGTCAAAGACGTACTGACGCAGCAAAAAACCGAAAAACTTGCCCCGGCCTATCTCGAGACATTGAGGGCCTCCGGTGACGTGCAGATTCTGGATGCGGATTTGAAAGCTGTGATCGCCGCCATGGCCGCTGCCGCAGCTGCCGCTGACACCAATCTGCCCGCCGCGGCGCCGGAAAAGTGACGCGGCCTTGACGCACACTTGCCAAACATGGTTGGCCCCGCCATGTTGGAGGTGCTATGAAGACAACCTTGGGAATTGTCATTCTTGCCCTGGCCTGTGGCGGAATGTTGGTGGCCTTGTATGCCATGAAAAAGGCGGCGGATGAACGATTTAGAAAAGACACCGACGCCATCCTGGACTTTTCCAATCAGTTGGTGACGGCCCGGGCGAGCCTGGACGAACTCGGACAGGTTAATCTTCGGCTGACTAATGACCTCGCCACCAGCCGACAAGAAAGCCTGGCCTTCAGCAACCAGTTCACCGAGACCTCCAGCAGTCTCGTCACCACCAAGGCCACGCTCCAGGACGCCCAAGCGCAAATAACCAACCTCAATGAGCGCATCACCGGCCTGACCACCCAAAACCAGGTGCTGGATCAGCGCGCGGCGGCATTGTCCAGCGCCATTGCCAGCCTTAATGAACAAATCGCGGCAACCCGGCAACAACTTGCGGATTCCGAAACCAACAACACCTTCCTGGAAAAGGAATTGCAGCGACAGACAGCCGCCCGGGCCGAACTGGAGGGTAAATTCAACAACCTGACAACCGTCCGCGCCCAAGTAAAGAAACTAAAGGAAGACGCGTTTGTATCCCGCCGCTTGCAATGGATGCAAGCGGGCGCCGATCCTGGTTCGCAGCAACGAGGCGGGCAAATGCTGGTGCAACGTACAGCGCCCACTCCTGCCCGGCCGCCACACTACGACTTGAACGTCGAAGTCGGTTCGGACGGCAGCATCCGCGTTTTTCCGGGATCGAGCAACGCTCCCGTGCCAGCAGTTAATTCGCCGTCACCCTGACGGCACATTCCCCGCCGTAACGGCCACCAGCGAATCACTATGCCGACTTACGAATACCTCTGTGAGAAATGCGGGTGCGAGTTTGAAGCCTTCCAGTCCATCTCCGCCCGGCCGCTAAAACTGTGCCCGCAGGATTCCTGTCCTCGCCAGCCCTGGGGTCGCGGCCGCGTGAAACGCAAGATCAGCGGAGGCGCCGGGCTGCTCTTCAAGGGCAGCGGTTTCTACGTCACCGATTACCGCAGCGAAGGATACAAGCAAGCCGCCCAAAAAGATTCCGCTCCCGCCAAAGCCGCTGGCGGCAGCACCCGACCGGCGGCGGGCGGAGAAACCAAAGCCGCCAAACCGCCGCCCAAGGCCTGATCATGTTCCCCGACCGTCGCCTGCGTCGCCTCGGTTGCGCCGCCATTTTGCTGGGCGCGGTCTGCAACCGGATGGCTGCTCAGGTGCCGTTTACGCCTCCGAACGCCACACGCAGCGTCTCCGGCCAGTTCATCGTCACTGGCGCGGCCCGATCCCGGCTGGCGGCCACGCCGGCGGTGGCCACCAATGTTGACCTGGTATGTCTGGAACCGGCGTTGCTGGTCGTCTCCGCCGAACGCCTCCGCGAAGCGCTCCACCGCACCCTCAATCCGGAACTTCGGGGCCTGAATCCCCTCCCGCCGCCGCGCGGGAAAGTGTACCTCGTCCTGCATCCGGCCCAGTCCACTAATGAAACGGTCACCGTTGTCTCCCGCCATTCCGCCAATGGGTGGGATTATCAGATCCAACTGCCCGATGTTTTACCGCACACGCGCTTTGTTCGCGCCCTTACCGGCGCGCTGCTGCTGGAAGCCGCCAACCGCGACAACCAGGCACGTTCCGCGGAAATTCCCGCCTGGCTGATTGATGGCTTGTCACAGGAATTGCTCGGCGTCGAGGGGGGAAAAATCATCCTGTCGTCGCCGGCTCGTATGGTCAACGGCCGGCCGGGCAGCGGTATCTCGGCGACCATTCAGGGTCTGGATTCACTGACTTGGGCGCGACAGGCCCTGCGGGGCCAAACCGTGCTGACGTTTGCCCAACTGAGTTGGCCGGTGGAGGCGCAACTGGCCGGCGCAGACGGCGGCGTGTATCGCGCCAGCGCCCAGTTGTTCGTCCGATGCCTGCTGGACTTGAACGACGGTCCGCCGCACTTGCGCGCCCTGCTGGCGGCCCTGCCGGAAGTTTACAACTGGCAGACGGCGTTCCAGTCCGTATATCGGGACGATTTTCCCCGGCCACTGGATGTGGAAAAATGGTGGGCGGTGCAGGTCGTCAGTTTTGCCGCGCGCGATCCCGGCCCCGCCTGGACTCCGGCGGTCAGCCGGGACACCCTGAACGAAATCCTCCGCGTGTCGGTGGCGTCGCGCACGGCGTCGAATGCCCTGCCGACGCATGCGGAAGTTTCCTTCCAAGCCATCCTTCGTAACTTCGACCGGTCCCAGCAGGTCGCTATCCTCCAGCCCAAACTGCGCGACCTCGAATTGTCGCAACTGCGGATGGCGCCCGCTTTTGCCGTTCTCGCCGACGGTTATCGCCGGGCCCTGACGGATTATCTCGAACCGGGTCAGCGCGCCCGGCCGGCGCCGCCCCTCGGCAAGCATCCGCCTCCCGTCCCACCCGCACCGACCGTGGCCGGCACGCTGAAAAAACTTGATGATCTGGACGCGCAACGGCGGACGGCCGAATCCGCTTTGAAAGCGCCCGGCGCAGCCCCGTGATTATCCTGTGCGGTCGCACGTTTCGTTGGTTTTGGCCGTCAACTTGACAAGGGACCGTTCGAACTTATAGTTCCGATTGTTAAAAATGAAGGATGACAATTTAGCGACGGGCGGTGAGGAGCCGCCAGCGGGCCATCGACTCCGTTCCTTGAAGACATTTCGTTCCGCTGGCCGGGGGTTCTGGCGCGATGTGCCCGACGCCGACTGGAACAACTGGCGCTGGCAACTCAAGCATCGCATCACCACGCCGGAACAATTGCAGCGGCTGATGCCCACACTCACCCCCGAGGAATTTGCCGGGGCAAAACTTGCCAACCATAAGCTCGCGCTGGC
>Ga0335069_10017305_pt1 | contig 10047 bp, 12 predicted proteins | sample Lox_Sample_11_FD_206714 | JGI IMG/M metagenome (GOLD analysis project Ga0335069, IMG submission 206714) | Soil microbial communities from Loxahatchee National Wildlife Refuge, Florida, United States - Lox_Sample_1.1 | ecosystem: Environmental > Terrestrial > Soil > Wetlands | place: USA...
TGGCGCTCCTTGTCGTCAAAAGCCCGCTCATGGAGCGCATTTTTCTCCCGACCTTCGACATCGCGCAATCCATCCCGGTCCTGGCGTTCTTTCCGGTCGTCGTCATTTTCTTCCTGCACTTCGGCCTCACGGATGCGGCGGCGGTCTTCATCATTTTCCTCACGATGCTCTGGACGATGGTGTTCAGCCTGGTTGGCGGACTGAAGATCATCCCGACGGACATCAAGGACGCGGCCAAGGTATTCGGCGTTAAAAAGTTCGACTACCTGCGCCGCGTGCTCCTGCCCGCCATCGTCCCGTCGATCGTGACCGGCTCGCTCCTCACCTGGGCGCAGGGATGGAACATCATCATCGTAGCCGAGGTGCTGCGCACATACATCCCAGGCGGCACGGCGGCGAGCGACCTTTTCGGCATCGGCAGCGTTCTCGTTGACGCGAGCGCGAACGGCCAGAACGCCGTCTTCATCGCCGCGATCCTCGTCATGGTCGCCGCGATCGCCCTCCTCAATTTCTTCGTGTGGCAGCCGCTGCTGCACTACGCGGAACGGTATAAGTTCGAATAACCATATGGACCCGGTCATTGATTTCAAGGGAGTTTCGAAAAGCTTCGGCCCGAACGAGGTCGCCCTGCGCGACGTGACGTTCTCGGTCGCCGGAGGCGAGTTCGCCTGCATCATCGGCCCGTCGGGCGGGGGCAAATCCACCATCCTGAAGATCATCGCCGGACTCGAAAAGGAAACTTCCGGCGCGGTCGTAAAACCGGAAAAGGTCTCGATGGTGTTCCAGGCGGGCGCGCTCCTGCCGTGGCTTACGGTCGCGGAAAACGTGGCCATCGGCCTGCGGGCCAAAAACGTTCCTGAAGCCAGGATCCGTACCGAGGTCGCGCGCCAGATCGAAGCCGTCGGCCTGCGCGGTTTGGAATCGAAGTGTCCGCGCGACCTTTCGGGGGGCCAGCGCCAGCGCGTCGGCATCGCCCGCGCGCTCGCCGTCGACCCGACCGTGCTCCTGCTCGACGAGCCGTTCTCGGCGCTCGACCCGAAGACCACGGAAGAGCTCCACCAGGATGTCGTGAAGATCTGGCGCGAGACGAAAAAGACGATCGTGATGGTCTCGCACCTGATCGAAGAAGCGGTATCGCTCGCCGACCGCGTCATCCTCATCAAGAACAGCACCGTGGAAAAGATATTCCCCATCGCGCTCGAACGGCCGCGGCGCGAGAACGAAGCCGCGTTCGCGCACGAAGTGCTCCAGGTGCGCCGGGAATTTTTCAAATAATACCGGAACCACCGCATGGCAAAGTTCGGCAGGAAGACCAGGCAGCTTTTGAAGATCGTGGGGCCAGGCATGATCACGGGCGCGGCGGACGACGACCCGTCGGGCATCGTCACGTATACGCAGACCGGCGCGCGGTTCGGTTACGGCCAGCTCTGGACGGCGTTCTTCACCCTGCCCTTCATGATCGCGATCCAGGAGGCCTGCGCGCGCATCGGCGCCGTGACCGGCAAAGGCATCGCGGCGGTCATCAAAGAGCGCTATAACCGCGGCATCCTGTATTCCCTGCTCCTGCTCGTTCTCATCGCGAACACGATCAACATCGGCGCCGACCTCGGCGCGATGGGCGCGGCGGCGCACCTCATCATCCCGGTCAACTTCACCGTCCTCGTGCTCGCCTTCACGGCGCTTATCCTCATCCTCGAGATCTTCACGTCGTACCGGACGTACGCGCGTATTCTGAAATGGCTCGTGCTCGCCATGCTCTCCTATCCCATCACGGTGTTCCTCGTGCGCGAACCGTGGGGAACGCTCCTTCGCGCAACTTTCGTCCCCCACCTCGAGCTCAATTTCGCGTTCCTTTTCATCATCACCGGCGTCATCGGCACCACCATCTCGCCGTACATGTTCTTCTGGGAAGCATCGGAGGAGGTCGAGGAGGAGGAAGAGCACCATATGATCAGACACCACACGCCGCAGCTTACGCCCGCGTTCATGCGCCGCCTCCGGACCGACAACTTTATCGGCATGCTTTCCTCGAACGCCGCCACCTGGTGCATCATCGTCGTCGCCGGCACCGTGCTCAACGCCAACGGCATGACGAACGTGGCAACCGCGGCCGATGCGGCGAAAGCGCTGCTCCCGCTCGTGAACACCTTCCCCGACGCCGGCCTGCTCGCCGAGCTCATCTTCGCCGTCGGGATCATCGGCCTTGGCCTGCTCGCCGTGCCAATCCTCTCGGCCTCGGCGTCCTATGCCCTGTCGGAGGCCTTCAGCTGGAAGGAGGGGCTGAACCGCAAGCTCAGGCGCGCGCACGGATTTTACGGCATCATCACGATCGCGACCATCATCGGCCTCGCCATCAACTTCGTCGGCATCGACCCCATGAAAGCGCTGGTCTTCGCGGCGGTGTTCAACGGCGTCGCCTCGGTGCCGCTCATTTTCATCATCGCGAAAATAGCCCGGAACCGGGATATTATGGGCGAACACCGCAGCGGCGGGCTTTCGCAGGTCTTCGTCTGGGGCACCTTCGCCATCACGGCCGCCGCCGCGATCGCCCTGTTCGCTACGCTCTGACGGAATATGGTAGAATGGTAGCTATCGCATATCCCCAGAATGTCCCAGCCGCAGAACCGCAAACCAACCCTGCCCTGGTATAAGACCGCACCGCCGTGGATCGCGGCCGGCATCATAGGCATAGCTGCCTTCCTTGCCGGATGGCTCCTGCCGCTGCCAAACCTCCGGCTCCCCGCCCCGCCGCGATCGCTCCGCCTCTCCGGCTATCAGTTCATCGACCCCCTGCTCGTCTGCAACGCCAACAACTCGCGGATATTCCCGGAGGACCAGCCGGTCAACGGCGCCATACAATCGATCATCAACTCGGACGTGCGGTCCGGCGATCTGAGCAAAGCGTCGGCCTATTTCGTCGATCTCGCGAACGGAAAATGGGCCGATGTCGATCCGGGCAGCCAATTCTATCCCTCGAGCCTGGGCAAGATCCCGATCATGATGGCGTACTACGAAATGGCGGAAAACGATCCAACCATCCTGGACAAAACGATCACCTACCCCGCGGGCAGCGCCGACCTGAACGACTCGCAGGACATCAAGCCGGCCCAGGCCATCGTCCCCGGCCAGACCTACACGGTCGAACAGCTCATCGAATATATGGTCGAATATTCGGACAACAATGCCACGCAGCTGCTCTTCAGCAACGTCGACCAGGACTCGCTCGACAACGTCTACCGCGACCTCAACATCCCCACGATCTCGAACGTCACCGAAGCGAACGCCGACGCCGTCACGCCCCAGCAGATATCATACCTGTTCCGCGTCCTCTATAACGCGACCTACATCTCCCGCGACTATTCCGAGAAAGCCCTCGAGCTCATGAGCCAGTCGAGCTTCACGCAGGGCATCGTCGCCGGCCTGCCAAGCTCGACAGTCGTCTCGCACAAGCTGGGCCTGGTTGGCATTACGAACGGCGGCGTCACGACGGAACACGAGCTCCACGACTGCGGCATCGTGTACGCGCGCGATCCCTACATCCTCTGCGTGATGACGCGCGGCTCATCCACGCTCACCACCATGGAAGGCGTCATCGCGGACATTTCGAAAGCCGCGTACGGGCAAGTGGAGAACGGAAATTAAGTGTGATATACTCAATCCCATGAAAGAAGAGGCAAAACGGCAGATCTCGCGGGAAAAAAGCATGCGGCGCGTGAAGATCGCGACCTACATCATCCTTGCCATCGCCGCCGTCCTAGCAATCTATGTTTACGTCCAGAGCATCCCGCCGCCGCCGGGCATGTACGACGCGTTCGCGAAATGCATCGCCCAGACGGGAACCAGGTTCTACGGCGCTTTCTGGTGCCCGCATTGCGCCGCGCAGAAAACCGAGTTCGGCACCTCGGAACAGTATCTTCCCTATACCGAATGCTCCACGAACGGCGGCCCCGGCACGCCGCAGGCGCAGGCCTGCATCGACGCCAACGTCCAGGAATATCCGACCTGGGTCTTCCCCGACGGCTCGCGCCTGACGGGAACCGTCGAGCTCGCCACGCTTGCGCAAAAGACGGGCTGCGCCCTGCCGGGCGGAAGCAGTTCCACCACCGAAGCCGGCTCCTCGTCGCCCGCGCAATCGCAATAACGCCCCGAACCGATGTCTCCCTTCGTCCAGTCAGTCACCAACCTGCTCTCGTTCCTCACGGTCATACTCGATCTTTTCGCCGCATTCCTGTTCTTCATCCTGATCACGCCGCTCCGGAAGCGCGGCTGGACGAAATCCGCCGCCGATTTCTTCGGGGAACGCGCGATCTTCTTTTCTTTCCTCGTCGCGTTCGGCGCGACCTTCGGCAGCCTCTTTTATTCAAGCATCGCGAACTTCACGCCGTGCCTCCTCTGCTGGTGGCAGCGCATCTTCCTCTACCCCCAGACCGTCCTGCTTTTCACGGCGATGCTCAGGAAGGACCAGATGATGCGCCTGCACGCGATCATCCTCTCATCCTTCGGCGCGCTCATCGCCTTGTACCATATGCTCCTCCAGTTCGGCGCGGCCTCGATCATCCCCTGCAGCGCCTCCGGCGTGAGCTGTGAAGTGGTTTACTTCATCGAATACGGCTACGTGACGATCCCCACCATGTCGCTCACGGCTTTCGCCCTCATCATGCTCTTCATGCTTTCGCCAAACCCGAAGAAGCGCGACGTGAACGAGCTATAGCTCCTCATCTTCGTCCTCATCCTCTTCTTCATCGGCAGCTCCCGCCGCGCCCATAGCCGCCTCGTCTATCTTTGAACCCGCAAGCTCAGCCAGTTCATCGCCCGCTTCCTGTTCCTCATCGAAGGTTTCCTGCAGAAGTTCCGCGATCTCGTTCTCATCGAGCGCCTTCGCCCAGCCGATGGCCGATTGATAACCAGCCATCTCCCAATGTCCGGCACCTTGCACCGCCGCGACCAGGGCCGCATCCAACGCCGCCGCGCCGTTCACGTCCTTCAGCACCTGTTCGGTGTCGGCGATGAGCCCCTTGACCGCCTCGCCCGCCGACCGCTGGGATCGCACGCCAAGCGCATCAAATGCGCGCTCGAGCCGGCCGACGCGGCCTTCCGCCTGCTTCTCGCGGCGCTCGAAACTGCGCTTCAGGTCGGCATCCGCCGCTTTCTTCGCTATTTTCGGCAACGCTTTCGCCAACTGCTGTTCGGCGTCGTACAGCACCATCAATTTCACCTCCAAAAGATCACGTAGGGTCATTTCCGCAGCTTTCTTCTTAACCGCTTGCTTTGGCATGGTTATGGATAGGGATTATTGGTTTGTTTTTCCAACACAAAACTACTACCCGGCAAGGGCCGGATTTCTTTCGGGGCGCCCACGATCACCTTACCACAAAGGCCATTAAATCTTCCTTAACCCGCAGTCTTCTCTATCTCCTTGAACTCGTTCTCTATTTCCACGAGCCGCTGCTTGCTGGCCTTGATAAGCTCGCCCGCTTTTTTTATCTTCTCAAGCGCCGTTTCGAGATCGAGCTCTTCCTGCGAATCGAACCACTCGAGGATCGCGGAGATCTCCTTCAGGTGGTCCTTGAACTGGCCGTCCGTTTTTTTGGTTTCTTTGATCGCCATAGAATGATGGGTCAGGGCTGTTCCACGCGTGACCTTACGCTGCCATCGGAAAGTTCCGTTTCAAGCTCGTCACCGGCCGCGAAAGCCCGCGTGCTCCGTACGATCTTACCATTTTTCCGCGTGATCGAGTAGCCCAGCTTGAGCTGGCGCCGGGGATCGTTCAGCCGGATATACCGCGTCGCGTAGTCGATCTGTTCCGCCGCCCATGCAAGGCGGCGCTCGATCTGAGCCGCCATCGAATCCCACGCCGCGTCGAGATCGTTCGCGCGGCGCTTGAGCTCCTGCTGCATCCGCACGAAAACCGACGCCAGCCGATGGACTTCCGCATACGCGGCTTCCCACGACCGGTTCAGAAGATGCGCGGCGGCCGTCGGCGTGGAAACCATGTGATCGGCGGCAAGCGCGACGAGCGGCACGTCCTGATCGTGGCCGATGCCCGCGATAACCGGAACCGGAAAATCCACCACCGCCCGCACGAGCGCCTCGTTATTGAATGCCTGGAGCGATTCGAGCGATCCGCCGCCGCGGATGATGACAAGCGCATCAAGCCCGCCGCCGGCTGCTACCGCTACCGCCAGCTCCCGCATGGCCGCAATACTTGCTAAAAGGTCCTTTGCCGCCGCCGCGCCCTCGACCCGCGAATCGCAGACGTTCACCGTGAACCCGAACTTGCCGAGATTGTTCCCGAAATCATGGATGACCGCGCCCTTGAGCGACGTCACGACGCCAATCCGGCGGGGCAGGTCCGGCAATGGCCGCTTCCGGCCCTCGTCGAACATCCCCTCCGCCGCCAGCTTGGCCTTGAGCGCCTCGTATGCCCGCTTCAGCGCACCCTCGCCCACGAGCTCCACCGTGTCCGCCACGAACGAGAGCCGTCCGCTCGGCGGATAAATGTTAGGATGGCCGGTCAGGACGACCTCCATCCCTACTTCGAGCGCGATGCCGCAAAGCTGGTAGTTCCGGCTCCAGATGATGGCATCGAGCACCGCGGCGCCGTTCCCCGAGCCGTCGCCCTTATCCTTCAGCGTAAAATAGACGTGCCCCGACGTCGCGCGTTTCAGCTCGCAGATCTCGCCCGTGATCCGCACCTCTTCACGTTTGAAGAACGTGTTCAGGACGTCGATGAGCTCCGCCACTGAAAATATTTTTTCTTCTTTGCCCGGCATCCCTCTATTTTCGCTTATTTTTAAAAATTTCACCAATTTTCAACTATTCTAATGTTTCCACCCCGACGCCGCGCGGGTTGTCCCGCTCCTCGATCGAGGCGAAAAAAGCATCCATGTCGAGATGGGCTATGATCCTCATGGCAGCGCCAGGTTAAAATTAGATAAAATCGTAGTTCATCCGCTCCCCGTCCGGGTCCGGCTGGGAATAGAGCGGGACGATCTCGATGTCGTCCTTCGGCTTCATGCGGATCACGTCGATCACTTTGCCGAAAATATTGAAATCGCGGCGCAGGATGATCGGCTTGTATTGCGGGTCGGACGATACCGGCCGCAGGATGACGGCGTTCGTGGCGTATTCGAGCTTCTTGATCACCGCGAAACCGTCCACGATCGCGACGACGAGGTCGCCCTCATGGACCGCCTCGGTCACTTCGACCAGCACGTAATCGCCCGTCCGGATGCCCGCGTCCACCATCGAGTCGCCCACCGCCTTCACGCAGACGACGTTGTCCTGCTTTACGCCCTGGAGCAGTTCCCGCGCGATGCAGATATAGTCGCCGAAGTTCCGCTGGGCGAAGACGGCCATATGGTCGCAGCCGGCCGACGCGATGACCGGGACGTTGAGCGTCGCCACGTTGCCGCGCCGCGCGCCGAGCGAGCCGAGGGCGTTCGTACCGCCCGCGCCGTTCTCCCAGTCAACCAGCCGGATCCCGCGCCGTTCGTACCGCCGGCGTTCCACGAGGCCTTTGCGCTCGAGCGCCTCGAGATACTGCGTCACCGCCCGCGGCGATGAAAACTTCATTAAACGCACCAGCTCGGCCACCGTCGGCGACTCGCCGTTCTTCTCTATCAACCGCTGGAGCGATTCATAGAACTGTTTCTGCTTCTCCGTCAGGTGGACAGGTTTTTTGTTCATGTATATATCGTACCACCGCCATATTTATATACAATATATACCCTGTGGATAACTCAGATTCCCGCCTTAAGAAAGTTTTAACCCCCTATTTGTTATGCTGGCAGAATGAACAAAAACATAGATTGGCGCATTATTTCCGTCCGTGGCTACCGCGTCATGCTTGACGCTGATCTCGCCGAACTCTACGGGGTAACCACAAAACGCCTTAACGAACAGGTAAAACGTAATAAGGATCGATTTCCGAATGATTTTATGCTTCAGTTGACCCCTACTGAGAAAGCGGAGGTGGTCGCAAATTGCGACCACCTCCAAAGGCTCAAATTCTCTCCGGCTTTGCCGTACGCATTCACCGAGCATGGAGCTGTTATGCTCGCGAGCGTCATAGACAGCAAAATTGCCATCAATGCCAGCATCCAAATTGTCCGTGCTTTTATCCATTTCCGTTCCATCCTTGGCTCATATCAAGAGATGGCCAGAAGAATGGACCGACTCGAAGAAGAATTTGCCGCAATCAAAAGTTTACTGGAATCACCCCTGGAACCATCCGAACCCGAAGATGATAAGGGACCAATGGGGTTCTAAACTACCGACGCGAGAAGCGGTTCCGGGACGATGGATGCGACGGTCGAGGCGCGCCTGGACGATAGGGACGAGGCGGGCCGGCGCGGTGCACGCCCGGGCGGGACGGAGCGAAACGGGGCGGCATGCCGCGGCGGAGCTCGTTGCCCGGGAGTTGGCGATGCGGCGGGAGTTCGGGGAGTTTCGATTGCGGCAGCGCGACGCGCATGAGGCGCTCGATGTCGCGGACGTCGCCGCGCTGGTCCGGTGTCGCAAACGAGATCGCGTGGCCGGCGGCCCCGGCTCGCGCGGTGCGGCCGATGCGGTGGACGTAGTCCTCCGCGTTCGTCGGCAGGTCGTAGTTCAGCACGAGCTCTATCCCCTTCACGTCGATGCCCCGCGCGGCGATGTCCGTCGCCACGAGCACGCGGTACTTCCCGTTGCGGAACCCGTCGAGCGCTTCGCGGCGCTGGTTGAGCGATTTGTTCGAATGGAGCTCGGCGGCGGTGTGGCCGAGCGCGCGGACGTTCGCGGCGATCTTCTTCGCGCCGAACTTGGTCCGCGAGAACACGAGCACCGAGCCGCGGTATTCATAGAGCAGTTTCTCGAGCAGGCGCGGTTTGTCGGCCTTGTCTATAAAAAAGAGTTCCTGGGTCACTTTCGCGATCGCCGTTCCCGGAGGAGCGATCTCGATGCGCAGCGGCAGCTTCATATATGAGTTCGCGAGCCGCACGATGGTTTCCGGCATCGTCGCCGAGAAAAGCATGGTCTGGCGCTCGCGCGGAACATGTTCCAGAATGCGCTTCAACTGCGGCGCGAAGCCCATGTCGAGCATGCGGTCCGCTTCGTCGAGCACGAGCACTTTGACGTTCGCGAGCGAGACGGTCTTCTGCTGGAGGTGGTCCATGATGCGGCCCGGCGTGCCGATGACGATCATCGGATCGCGGCGGAGCGCCTGGAGCTGGCGGCCGATCGCCTCGCCGCCGATCAGGAGCGCGGTGCGCAGGCCGAGCGGGGCGCCGATCTTCCGCAGCGTCTCCTCAACCTGGAACGCCAGCTCGCGCGTGGGTAGCACGACGAGCCCTTTCCTGCCGCCGAGCGCCGCCTGGATCATCGGCACGCCGAACGCGAGCGTCTTCCCGGTACCCGTCTGCGCGAGGCCCATCAGGTCCTTGCCCTCGATCGCCGGCTGGATCGATTTCGCCTGGATCGGCGTCGGCGTTTTGAAGCCGAGCTTATCGAGCATGCCCAAAATATTCGGGGCGATGCCCAAGCTGTAAAAACCAGAGTTTTCTGCCATATGGAGCTAGTGTAGCACAAAATGGAAGAAATAGGGTATAATCAACGAACTTATGGAAAAGACCTACGCGAACCTGAAAAAACTTTCGGACAAGCACGGCGAGACGGAATACCAGGCGGAGATCCCGCTCGAAGCGGTCGAGGAATACGTCGGTCGCGCGCTCGCCCACGCCGCGGCCGGATTCGAACTGCCGGGTTTCCGCAAAGGCAAAGTCCCGGAGAACATCGTCCGCGAACATCTGGACGAGATGGCGCTCCTCGAGGAAGCAGCCGACGAGGCCCTGCGCGACGCCGTCCGCGAGATCATCACCGATGAGCAGCTTGCCATCGTCGGTACCCCGCGCCTCACGATCACGAAGATCGCGCTCAAAAATCCCATCGAGTTCAAGGTCATGCTCGCCCGCTATCCGGAGGTGAAGCTGCCGGACTATAAAAAGATCGGCAGCGAGATCGCCGCGCGCCCGGTGAGCGCCGAGGTGACCGACGCGGAAATGACCGAGG
>Ga0335069_10017306_pt1 | contig 10047 bp, 4 predicted proteins | sample Lox_Sample_11_FD_206714 | JGI IMG/M metagenome (GOLD analysis project Ga0335069, IMG submission 206714) | Soil microbial communities from Loxahatchee National Wildlife Refuge, Florida, United States - Lox_Sample_1.1 | ecosystem: Environmental > Terrestrial > Soil > Wetlands | place: USA: Florida...
AGTAAGCAGAGCGGTGAGGATGCTGGTGAACGATCCGTCTCCGTTGTCGGCACGCCGCTCGGCAAATAGGTCGACGGACATGAAGGACGCCGGCGCTCCCTGCTGTGCGACGTTGGTGGTGGCAATGCGCCCGAGCGAGTCGGTCGCGGTGATCACGAAGTTGCCCACCTCGTTTCCTGAGGTGTACGTGAATGACTCACCCGTCACTTGAATGGTGGAGGGGTTCAGGCATCCCACTCCGCTGGCGGACAGAGAAAATGGTGGCGCGCCGCCAGTCACCACGAAGGTGCGCTTGACGCCATTACAGCTCGGCGGCGCGCCAGTGCCTGCGAAAAGCGTCGTGCTTGCCGGCGCGATGGCCGGCGGAGCAATGGTGGGCGTTGCGGTTGGTGGGCCGGTGGGCGTCACGCTAGGCGTTGGCGGTCCGAGTACGGTGATGCCAGCGGACACCGTGCGCCCGAGAGCATCGGTGACCGTAACCGAGAAATCGCCCAACGTGTTGCCAGCGGTAAACGTGAACGATCCACCCGAGGCGGGGATCTGGGTAGCGCTGACGCAACCTCCACCGGTGAACACGGTGAATGGCGGACTACCACCGGTGACAACGAAGGCCTGTGTGGCGCCGTTGCACGAATCGGGCTGCGCCCCAGTGCCTGCAGCAAGGGTGGTGTGGGATGGAGCGATCGCCGGCGGTGCGGGTGTCGGTGTCGGCGTCGAGGTGATCGTCGCGGTCAGCGAAGGTGTTGGTGTCGGCGTGGGCGCGGCCAGGAACGTCAGGGGGCTCAGGACGGTCACGGACCCGTTGCCACCACCGGGCAAGGACCCCGGATCCGAGCTGATGCTCACGACAACGGAGCCTGCAGTTGACGTCGGAGCGGTAGGCAAATTGTCGCTCACCGAGAACCGGAATCGGTTGATCCCATCGATGATGCGGTCGTTCGTCTGCGCATCGGGAATGGTGAAGCTGGAGAGGCCGAGCACCTGGCCTCTGCCCCCTTGCAGGGTGATATTGACTGCGGATCCTCCGATGATTGGGTTACCCACGCCCGGGTTACCGATCGGATCGGGGTTGTCGCTGACGATCAGCGTGAAGTCGCGCGAGCCACCGGCCTCGACCGTCGAAGAGCCCGAATTGATGAGCAGGGCGGCCGTAGGACCAGAGAAGGTCGTGCAGATGGAATCGAACAGGACAATTTGATCCGCGCACGTGGGTTGTCCGGAGGAGTCCGGAAGCTGGTTGTCGTCGAAGTGTCCGTTACTGTTCAGGTCGAAGAAAGCTTCGTCGCTGTCGTGCATCCCGTTGCAGTTGGCATCGTAGAACGGTTCGGACACCGGCAAGAGCGTGTCCTGGCTATCGCAGACACCGTTGCCGTTCGTGTCGACGAACGGGCGCTCACCGTTGGTGGTTGCGAGGGTGGCGACGATGCCGTTGTCAGCAATGGGCGCTTGCGAGACCAAGGTTGCGGTGGCCTGGCCGAGGGCGTTGGTCGCGGTCGGATCGCCAATCGCACCGCCCTTGGTGGTGAAGTTGACTGCCGTGCCGGGAGCAACCGGGTTACCAAAACGATCCGCAACGAAAGCTGTGATCTGGTCCTCGATGCCAAAGCTGACCTGACCGGAGATGTTGTGCAACCGGTGCACCAGGCTGAAGTTGGGCTGCGAGGGTGGGCCGCCGAGGATATTGACCGGATTGGAGCGGGCAACCAGCGTGGTGGCCACCGTCGTTACCTGCGCCGTCACTTGCTCGCTGAGGGCACGGGTGCCACTGGTCAGTGTCACCTGGACCTTGCCGTCCTGATCGGTTGTCGCCTGGTTGGGCGTGATGGACTCATCGGCAATGCGTGCGATGGAGAACATCACCTTCGCGCCCGAGCGCGGTGTGTTGGTGGCGTCAGTGACCAGGAATGTGATGGTCGATTGTTCCGGCAGGCCCGAGCCGCGCACCCCGATGACCCCCGGTTGCGCGCTGACGAACTGGATCGCCGCTGGTTCGTCACCGGGGCGCGGCGTTGGTGTACCGGGAGAGTTGACGATGGGCACAGAAATGTTCGGGACTTGCAGACCACCCCCGGTGACGCGCAGTGTCGCAGTGCCGGATGGTGTGCCGGCGGCAATCTCCAGGGTCGCGTCTGCATCACCGTTCGCATCGCTCAACACGGAGCGGCTGATCTTGCCGACCGTGGTCGCGAAGCGCACGCGCACGTTCTCAACGCCATCGCCGAGTTTATTGGTGGCGGTAGCGTGGACGACCGCCAAGCCCTCACTGGTGTCGCTGACGGTAATCGTTGGCGGGTTGACGACCACTTCGAGGTCGCCGATGACGCCGGGTAGCGTGAGCGGCCCGCTCAGACTACTGACCACGCCGCCGACCGTGGCACGGACGAGAACTTCGCTCCCCGCCTGGAGGGCGGGGTACTTGACGCAGGTGATGGCGTCGCCCGGCTGCGGCGAAATTGGGATGCCGGTCTGCGAAGCGAACTGGGTGATGTCGCACGGCGGCGCGCCGTTGGTGGTCGTATTGCTGGAGATGGCGACGTTCCGCGACGGATCCGTGTCGTCTTCCACGCAGGTACCGCCGCCGCAGATCGCATTGTCGGCGCATGGCTGACCGTCGTTGCTGCCGCCGGAACACACGCGGCGGAGCAGGATTTCGAAGAACACCGGCGTGCCATCCTCGACCGTGTTGCCTTGTGCGTCGGTCACTACCGCACTCGCCGTGGTCAGGAGACTCCCGTCATTGTTGTCGATGAAGACCGAATTGATCGTCAGCCCAATACGGGCTACCGGCCCGGAGGTAATGGTGACCACCGCTTGTTGTTCGATGAGCGGGGATGGAACGCCGTTGATCGTGGTGTCCGTACACGCCGCGACCGTGACCGGTCCCGGCTGGGTTCCGCTGCGCACCTGGATGACGGCAAACCCCGCGGTGTCCGACACCACGCTGGGATCGTCGGGCGAACACAGTGTCGTTGGAGTCGCCGCTGGTGTTGCGCTCGGGGTTGGCGTCGTCACCGGCAGGATCACCGCGCCCGGAGCGCTCTGCGCGGAGACGACGTGGTAGTGGACGCGCACCCCACTCAACGGATTCCCGTTGTTGTCGAACACTCGGCCGATGACGGCAGCGAGATCGGCGCCGCCGGTGCCGGACACTTGAATATGGGTTGGGCTCGCCCCGAGTGTGATCGACGCCGGCTCACCCGGCGGCACCCCTGGATTGATCGTGCCGGGCCCGCCGCGGCCGGGAACGACGCTGATTCTGGTTGTCCCGTTGATGCCGCCCGCCAGCGCCGTGATGGTGTACTCCTGTTCGACCGCGTTGGCCGGGATCTGCAGGACCGATGTTGCAACCCCGCCCTGGGCGCCGCTCACTTTGGTGCGGTCCACGAGTGGATTCACCTTGCCGACGGCCGTAATGAACAAGACATCGATGCCGTTGATCGGTTTGTTGTCCGCATCGAACACGGCGGCGGTGAGGTTGATCGTGCCACCCGCAAGACTGCCGACGGTCGACGGATCAGCCTGCAGCACGACGGAGTTGACCGGTTTCGTACTCACGCCGGAGACGATGTTGACTTCGACACTGCCGGTCTTGCCGCACGCCGAGGCGGTCACGTTGAGTGTGCCGAACGACGAGTTCGGTGGGATCGTCAGGGTACTCGTGGCCTGACCCGCCGGTTGTTTGTCCCCGCCCGTCACGTTGACCAGCGGATTGAACGTGCCGACGCGCGGCTGGACGTCGAACAGGACGTTGATGTTCGACACCGGCAGGTTATTGGAGTCGAACACGACTGCGGTAACCAACGGCGTGCCGCCGGCCTGGCTGCTGACATTGAGGGTGTCAGTCTGCACGATGATGGTCTGAACATCCGTGCAAGGCAGTGGCGTGGGCGTGGGCGTGACGGTCTGCGTCGCGCTGCTGACCGGTGTACCGGCAGTTGGAGTCGGTGTACCCAGTTGCCCACCAATGACGATGATGGTCAGTGTGACGGAGAGGCCATTGAATGGACCGTCAACATCGGTGCTGGCGGTGAGTGAGCCGCCGAACAGGCCCAACACGGAGCCGGTGAGCGAACCGTCGTCGCGCGTTTCGTTGCCGTCCGGCAGCGAGATAATCAAGCCCGAACCGCTCTGGAAGCTGATGTGTTGGTGCGCAGCCGGGCTCCCATCAGGGTTGCTCAGCAGTACCGTAAAGAAGGTGGAGGTTCCCTGTGCGATCAGGGCGTCCTGGACACGCAGCGTGATGGAACCGTCGTCGGACGACTGCGTGACCTCGTTGCGGCTCGAACCTGCCCGCACAGGCGTCGAGGTCGCCGTCGGGCCTGCAGCAGGCGTTTCCTGGCCGGGGGTGGGAGCAGAGCCGGCTCCACTGCCCCCGCCGCCACCGCCACCGCCGCCGCAACTGCTGGCAACCAGCGCCAACGCCACCAACGCCGCGGTCGATAGCTTGAACCGGCGTCCCATGTCTTTGCCTCCTCGCCTTGCCGCGGGGGACGTCACAAGGCACCTGCGCCGCCACCCGATGACGTCGTGCAGTTGTCGAAGTCCCCGAATGTAATCTGGTAGTTGACGCTGATCTGGAACGAGCGGTTCGGATCGGAACCGGAGAACGTGACCGTCACCGGGGTAGCTTGGTAGAACACCCCTGGATACTGCGAAATCACCGCCTTGCCAAAGATATCAACGAGGACAATCCCCGAGACGGTCGTCTGATTGGGCTGGCAGGATCCGACGACCCCGAGCGCGCAGTCGCTGTCGACAAAGCATCGCGCGCCGGTGCCACCGCAAGTCTTGCCTTGAAGGCTGGTGCCGAGGGCGCCGTTGGGAATGTTGGCGCGCGCGAGATCGGCAAGCGCCTGCGGATCTGTGGTTTGGAAGTGGATCTGGGTCGAGTACGCCTGCAGCTGAATGTCCGAGCCCTCGTTGTTTTGGAAGATGGCGTTGATCGACGTTTGCGTGAACGGCTCAGGCGTTCCGTCCGGAGGGCAGAGGTTGAGAATGACATCGACATCCGCACTCGACTCGTTGACGGAGTCTGCCTGCGTGATACCGGTGTTGTCCCACTGAATGAATTGCATCACGAGGGCGTCATCGCCTCCGGCTCCACCGGTCGAACCGCACCCGCCCGCCAGCACCGCCAGCAGGGCTACGCCTGTCACCAACCTGCTCAGCCGCCTCATGCAACCCTCCTCGTTCCTACGCTTTAGTTGCTGCGAACGCTGCGATCTCCTGCCCGGTCAGATAGGCAAATCGCGTGCGTCCCAAATCTTCGATGCAAACAAACTTCACCTTGCCCGCCGCCACCTTCTTGTCACTTTCCACGGCCAATCCGAGATTCGCCGTGACCAGCTCGCTCGGCACTTCGACCGGAAGCCCGGCGCGCTTGAGCAACTCCACAATGCGGTCGACGGTCTCTTGCGTGCAGTACCCGCGCGCCCGGGAGACCCTGGCCGCAAACGCCATGCCGATGGCGACCGCTTCCCCGTGCAGGTAGCGCTTGTACTCGGTCAGACTTTCGATTGCGTGTCCGAGGGTGTGACCGAAGTTCAGAATCGAACGGTAGTCGGATTCGCGCTCGTCGCGCTGCACGACGTGCGCCTTCAGCTCGCAGCACCGCTTGACAATCTGCCGCAGCAACTCGGCGTCCAGCGCGAGGATATGATCGAGGTTTTGCTCGATCAGTACGAAGAGCTCGGCGTCGAGGATGGCGCCGTACTTGATCACCTCGACCAGCCCCGCCAGCAGCTCGCGCCGTGGGAGGGTCCTCAGCGTGTCGAGATCGATGAGGACCAACTGCGGTTGATAGAATGTGCCAATGAGATTCTTCCCGGACGGGTGGTTGACGCCAGTCTTGCCGCCGACGCTGGAATCGACCTGGGCAAGCAGAGTGGTGGGCAACTGGACGAACGGCACGCCGCGCAGGAAGGTCGCCGCAGCAAAGCCGGCGAGGTCGCCGATCACCCCACCGCCCAACGCCAGCACCGCGGAACCCCGGTCGTGGCGCGCGTCGAGCAGGCGATCGTAGATGAAGGTCAGCCAGGCGAGGTTCTTGTGCTCCTCACCATCCGGGATCTCGATGCTGGTGGTGCGGAAGCCAGCCGCATGCAATGACGTAACGACGCGGTTCGAATACAGCTTGCCGACCGTCGGATTGCTGACGATTGCTGCCTGGCGACCGCTCAGCAAACCCCCAAGGCGCGGACCGACTTCATTGAGCACGCGCGTGCCGATGACGATCGGATAGGAGCGTTCACCCAACTCGACGGTGACCGTGTCCACCTGCGAGCCGGTGCTGCTCTGGCTGGCGTCGGGCTGCACTGCAGGTTCCGTTGGCGGGCGGCTGGGCGGCTGCTGGAGGAAAGCGAGGATGTCGTTGACGACCGCGTCGATGGAACGATGAGAGGTGTCGACGGTCAGGTCGGCTTGGGCATACGCTGCGGCACGTTGGTTGAGGAGCTGACCGACACGCGCGCGCCGTTCGGCGTCAGCCAACAGCGGACGACTGTCATCTGCAGCAGTGCGTTGCAGGATCTCCTCGACGTCCGCGGTCAGACAGACGATCGGTCCAGCAGCACGCATGCGCTCGAGATTCTCGGCGTCAACAATCGCCCCGCCACCGGTCGCGACCACGGCGTCCGTCTGCATGGCCTGCGCCACCATCCGGCGTTCCACGGCACGAAAGTAGGCTTCCCCATCGGTGGCAAAGATCGCAGCGACCGTGCGCCCCTCGAGTTCCTCGATCTGCTGGTCGGTGTCGACGAATGGCTTCCCGAGCGTCTGCGCCAGCCGTCGTCCGACGGTTGTCTTGCCGGTGCCCATGAAGCCGGTCAGGATCACACTCATGTTCGACCCGCGACCCGCATCGTCTCGCTGCCGCGTGGCAGCGGCAACGTCTCCGGTTGGTCAATTCTCTCTCGATACATCGCGGTTCTTCCACAGATCCTCAGCCGACGGGAGTCCGGCGTGGGCACCGCCCATGATGCGCGGCGTCAAAAAGACGAGCAGATCCTCGCGTGCGTCCGTCTTGCTGAGGCTCTGGAACAGCCACCGCAGCCCCGGGATATCTCTCAGGAACGGAATGCCGGTCTGCGTGACATTCAGGTTGTCGCGGTAGATACCGCCGAGCACTACGGTCTGACCGTTTTTGACCAGGATGTGCGAGTTTGCCTCGCGGGCGATCTCGGTGGGTATCTGGTCGACCTGACGGGTAAAGTCGGCCTGACTCGACTTGGCGTACATGTCGAGCAAGACAAAGCCGTCGGCCGACACTTGCGGTGTGACGACGAGGATGATGCCGGTTTCGATCTTCTCGGTGGCCGTCGAGGCGGTACCGGCCGCACCACCGGCGCCGGTATTGATGACAGTCCCGGTCGAAGGCAGCTTGACGCGCAGGATCGTCAGGCTCTTGATGGTTGCGGCCACGTTGTTGAGCGTCACGACGCGCGGTCGCGAAATGATGCGGGCCTTGCCCTCCTTTTCGAGCGCCGTCAGACGGACGTCCAGCGTATGTGCACCATTGATCGAGCCGAGGGCGAGATCGAATGCTCCGCCACCGGACGTCGGGTCCACGGGAGCCGGGAAGTCGGCGAGGAAGGGCACGCCATTGGCACCGGTGGTCAGTCCCGACCCGCCGAGACCGACCGTGCCGGGGAAATTGAAGCCGGTAGGATTGCCGGTCGCCGGACCGGCGAGATAGCGATAGCCCCACTGAATGCCGAGGTCGCGTTCGAAACTGGTGGTTGCCTCGACGATGTTGGACTCGATGAGCACCTGCGCGGATTGCACGTCGAGTCGCCGCACCAGCTCGCGCGCGTTGTCGATGCCCTTCTGAATGTCGCGCACGATCAGGGTGTTGGTGTACTCATCCACAAAGACGCTACCGCGATTGGTGAGCACACCCGTCTCGACGGCGCCGCCGGTGCGGGCGCGGACGGCGTTGAGCCCCGCGCCGCTGATGATCTCAGCGAGCTTGGTCGCCTTGGCGTAGTTCACCTTGATGTATTCGACGTGCAAGGGCTCCACCGCACGCTGCGCGTCCTGTGCTTTGCGCAGCTCCTCACGCTCTTCGCGCAGGCGCTTCACCGTCGAGATACGCAAAACATTGCCTTCTTGCGTACTCTCGAGACTCAGCACCTGAAGCACGATATCGAGGGCTTGGTCCCACGGGACATCGAACAGCCGCAGCGTCACCTTTCCGCGCACGTCGTCGGTGGCGACGATGTTGAGCTTACTGACCTCGGCAAGCAGGCGCAGCACGTTGTGGATATCTGCATCCTTGAAGTCGAGGGAGACGTGTTGCCCGTAGTATCCCTTGTGGCTGGCAGGAGTGTCGGTGGCCGTGCCGGCCTCGGTGACCGTGATGCGGTCGGCACCGCTGGCTTCTGCCGGCGGCGGAGCAGGACGCGACGTCCGGGCCGTTGTGGCGGGGTGCTTCTCGGGCGCGGGCGGCGCTTCTCGCTGCGCCGTTTCGACGGCGCGTCGGGTAAAGACGAGTTGCTCGCGGACCGGTTGGTTGGCACCGGAGGGTTCACCCAGGAAGGCAACCACCGTGTCGTTCAGATCGTTGACGGTGTAGGTGGGAGCGTTTTCGCCGTGCAGCCCGACCGTCAGGCGGATTTTGCCGTCGGCACGCGCGATACCGATCTCCGAGATCACCGGGTTCTCCACCGCATACTTCTGGGCGCCGCTCTCGGCGGCGACCCCTTCGGTGCCGGCGATGTCGATCACCAGGCGGGCCGGCTTTACCAGCACGTAGTGCGTGATGGCAGCAGGGGCGGCGCTGAGCTTCACGAACAAGCCCTGCTGGCCGTTGTCTTCGATGACCTTGATCTCCCGAATGTCGAGGGTGCCTGCGGGTGCCGACGCTGGGCCGGCAGGCAGAGCGGTCTCGGTGAGTTCCTGGTCAGGAGGCTGCACCGGCGAGGACGCCGAATTCGCCGATTCCTGGGAAACCACCGTGGGCCGTGCACACGCGCCACATACGACCGCACTCAGCAGGACAAAACCGCACCGAACCGCGCCCGAACCGCTCCATCGCATCATTGAGTCACTCCCGTTCCGACTAGTTGGTGCTTTCCTTCGGTGTTTCCATGACAACGCGGTTGATCTGCTCCTTGCCATAGAAATCGAGGACGCGTTCCTCCACGACGATCCGTTGCGGCTCAATCGCCGTGACCACACCGCCGTTACGCCCGATCGGGGTGCCGATGGTCACGATGAATCCCATTCCGACGCTATCCTCGACCATGGCGCGCGGCGGGCTGAGTTCCCAGACGGTGCCGACGACGACGAGTTGGCCCAGCTCGTACCGTTGCAAAGGAGTCAACTGGGTGCGGACCTCCGGACGGATGTCGAGCGTGAACGGACGAAATGGGTCGCGGCGCCCGGCCGGATTGTATGCCGGCGCTGCCGCTTGATCGGCCATTGCCGGCTGGGCATCTGCAGCGGGCGGGGGCGGCGCGTCTTCCGCTTGCGCTGGCTCAAGGGCAGCCAGTAGCAGCGCGGCACACAGCCAGTGAGCGGGCTTCACTGTTTGCCTCCCTTTTCTTTTTCCTTCTGCTTGGCGATACGTTCGCGCTCCGCCTCGTCCAGAAAGCGGAAGGTGGTGGCCACACAAGCCGTGTCGAGCTCGATGGCCTCGGCCTCGATCTTCGCAGGGCTCTTGGTCGTGACGTTGCTGACGTTGACGATGCGCGCCATGTGCCCCACCTTGTCGAAGAACGCCGCGACCTGGTGGTAGGTCCCTTTCACCAAGATGTCGACCGGCACCTCGGCATAGAATTCCTCGAATTTTTCCGGGCGTTGCCGGAACTGGATGATCTCCAGCCCGGATTCACGGCCGAGCGAGGAGATACTGCTGAGCAGGTCCGGGATTTCCTTGGTGTCCGGCAGCTGCGCGACCGCCTTGCGCAGATCCCCGTCGAGCTGGGCAACTTCCTTACGGGTGCGCTCGAGATTGGCAACCATAGCCTTCTTTCGATCGCGGTCGCTTGTCAGCTCGGCCTTGTGCTGTTCCTTTTCGTCGATCTCCGCGCTCCGCGGCCAATACAA
>Ga0335069_10017307_pt1 | contig 10047 bp, 9 predicted proteins | sample Lox_Sample_11_FD_206714 | JGI IMG/M metagenome (GOLD analysis project Ga0335069, IMG submission 206714) | Soil microbial communities from Loxahatchee National Wildlife Refuge, Florida, United States - Lox_Sample_1.1 | ecosystem: Environmental > Terrestrial > Soil > Wetlands | place: USA: Florida...
TGATCCTGGGACCGCAGCTGGTGATCTGCGACGAGGCGGTCTCGGCGCTGGACGTCTCGATCCGGGCGCAAATCATCGACCTCCTGATCGAGCTGCAGAAGGACATGGGCCTGGCGATGATGTTCATCAGCCACGACCTGGCGGTCGTGCGCGAGATCAGCCACCGCGTGCTCGTGCTCTACCTCGGCCGGACGATGGAGCTGGCGACCCGCGAGCAGCTCTACGGAGCGCCGCAGCATCCCTACACCAAGGCCCTGCTCGCCGCCGCGCCGATCCCCGATCCGGTCCGGGAGCGAGCCCGCCAGCGCGTGCGGCTCGAGGGCGAGCCGCCGAGCCCGCTCGATCCGCGCGCTTCGCTGCGTTTCCTGCCGTCGAAGCTGAGCGACGACCCCGCCGCCCCGGTCTACCGGCCGAAGCTACTGCAGGTGGAGCCAGGCCACCTCGTCAGCGAGTACGATCCGGTCTGAGCGCCGGCCGGCGCAACCATTCCACAACGGTTGGCGGCTATCGTCGCCGGCGTAATCCCCCGGCAGGGACGGAACCCGTGGAAGTCGACGTCTTGCGCCCCGGCGGCCTGACGCCGCCGCTCATCGCGGCGTGGCGCGGCTTGCAGCGACGAGACCCGGTCTGGAGCTCGCCGTTCTACTCGCCCCACTGGGCGGGGGCGGTCGAGCGGGCGCGCGGCGACGAAGGCGTCGCCGTGGCGGTGGTGAGCGAGGCGGGCGAGCCGCGCGCCTTCCTCGCCGTCTCGACGGGCAAGATCACCGCGATGGCCGCCGGGGGGGCCATGTGCGACTACGAAGGCTTCGTCGGCGATCCGGGGCCGGGGTTCGACGCCGCGGCGCTGCTGCGCGCGCTCGGCGTCGACCGCTACGACTTCAGCCATGTCCCCGAGGCGCAGGCCGCTTTCGCGGGCCACGCTCGCGGCCGATCCGTCTCATGGATCGTCGATTTGCCCGATGGTTACGACGCCTACGTCGCCGATCGCCGCGCCGCGGGCGTGACGGCGATGAAGGAGCTCGACCGCAAGCGGCGCAAGGCTGAGCGGGAAGCCGGCCCGGTCGTGTTCACCGCGCGCTCGTCCTCGCGGCTCGAGTTCGAGCGCCTGATCTCGCTGAAGCGCGAGCAGTACCGCGCGACGGGCCAGACCGACGTCTTCTCCGCCGGCTGGCCGCTGCGCCTGGCCGACGGCATGTTCGGGCTCGAGACGCCGGGGTTCGGCGGCGCGCTCTTCACGCTGCACATGGGCGAACGCCTGGCGGCGGCGCAGTTCCATCTGATGGGCGAGACGACGATCCACGCCTGGCAGATCGCCCACGAGGCGCCGTTCGAGCGCTATTCGCCGGGCCTGCTGCTGTTCCAGGACATCCTGCGCTGGATGGACGGCCAGCCCTACCGCCGGCTCGACCTCGGCTACGGCGACTACCGCTTCAAGCGCGAGCTCTCGAACCACCAGCAGACGCTCATGCACGGCTTCATCGGCGGCGCGTCCGCCGCGAGCCTTGTGCGCGGCGCGGCCTACGGCGTGCGCCGTGTCGCCGAGGCGCTGCCGCTCGGCCCGGCGTCCGAACTCCCCGGCAAGGCGATGCGACGTATCGACCTGATGCGTGGATTGCGGTGATCGACGGCCGTCGTTAGGTTGCCCGACTTTTTTCAAAGCCCCGACATGACCCTGACCCTCGACGACATCCAGGCCGCCGCCCAGCGGGTGGAAGGCCACATCGAACGCACGCCCTGCCGTTTTTCGACGACTCTGTCGGCGATTACGGGCGCCGAGGTGTGGGTGAAGTTCGAGAACCAGCAGTTCACCGCCTCGTACAAGGAACGCGGCGCGCTCAACAAGCTGCTGCTGCTCTCGCCAGAGGAGAAACGGCGCGGCGTGATCGCCGCCAGCGCCGGCAACCACGCTCAGGGCCTCGCCTACCACGGCCAGCGGCTCGACGTGCCGGTGACGATCGTGATGCCCCGGGGCACCCCGTTCGTGAAGATCCAGCAGACCCGCGACTTCGGCGCGACCGTCGTGATCGAGGGCGACAACTACGACCAGGCCGCCGAGCACGCCCTGCAGCTGGAGAAGGAGCTGGGTCTCGTCTTCGTCCATCCGTTCGACGACGTCGACGTAATGGCCGGCCAGGGCGCGATCGCGCTGGAGATGCTCGAGGACGCGCCCGACCTCGAGGTGCTGCCGGTGCCGATCGGCGGCGGCGGCCTGATCAGCGGCGTCGCCACGGCCGCCAAGGCGATCCGCCCCGACATCCGCGTGATCGGCGTCGAACCGGCGATGTATCCCTCGTTCACCGCCCGCATGCGCGGCGTGAACGCGCCATGCTCCGGCCAGACCATCGCCGAAGGCATCGCGGTGCGCGAGGTCGGCAAGCTCACCTACCACACGGCCCGGCCGCTGATCGAAGACGTGCTGCTGCTCGAGGAGCCGTTCTTCGAGCGCGCCGTCGCGCTCTACTGCAACGTCGAGAAGACCGTCGCCGAGGGCGCCGGCGCCGCGGCGCTGGCCGCGCTGCTGGCGTTCCCCGAGCGCTTCCGGGGCAAGAAGTGCGGCCTCATCATCACTGGCGGCAACATCGACCCGCGGCTGCTGGCGTCGGTGCTGACGCGCGAGCTCGTCCGCGCGCAGCGGCTGATCTCGCTGCGGATCGTCGGCGACGACCGCCCGGGCCTGCTCGGCACCGTCTCGGCGGTGATCGGCCGGCACGGCGCGAACATCATCGAGGTGGCGCACAACCGCCTGGCGCTCGACGTCCCCGCCAAGGGCGCCGAGTTCGACATCATGATCGAGACCCGCGACGCCCAGCACACGCAGGAGATCATGGACGCGCTCCGCGCCGAGGGCTACCCGCCGAGGGCCGTCTGATGCGTGGCCTCGCCGTGGTCGTGGCCGCGGCCTTGACGCTCGCCGCCTGCGCCGATCCCAGGCTGAAGCAGAACCTCGCGGCCGCGAGCGCCTTCCTCGCCGCTAACGGCAAGCAGGCCGGCGTCGTGACGCTGCCCGACGGACTGCAGTACAAGGTGGTGACCGCCGGCGCCGCAGGCGGCGCCTCGCCCACGCCCAGCCAGCACGTCACCGTGAACTACGAGGGCCGGCTCCTGAGCGGCCAGGTGTTCGACTCCAGCTACCAGCGCGGCGAGCCGGCGACGTTCCAGGTGGGCGGCCTCGTGCCCTGCTGGACCGAGGCGCTGCAGAAGATGAAGCCGGGCGACGTCTGGATGCTCTATTGCCCGCCCGCCCTCGGCTACGGCGACAAAGGCGCGGGGCCGATCGCGCCCGGCAGCGCGCTCGTGTTCAAGATCGAGCTGATCGCGATCCAGCCCGACGACGCCTCGGTCGGGCGCGGTTGACCATGCTCGCGGGCGAGGCCCTGGCGGAGCGAGCCCTGCCGATCCTGGAGCGGCTGGTCGGCTTCGACACCACCTCGCACCTCTCGAACCTGGCGCTGATCGAATGGGTCGAGCGCTACCTGGAGGGCTTCGGCGTCGCCGCGCGCCGGGTGGCGAGCGCGCACGGCGACAAGGCGAACCTGCTGGCCACGATCGGGCCGGTGGCCGAAGGCGGCGTCGTGCTCTCCGGGCACACGGATGTCGTGCCCGTGACGGGGCAGCCGTGGACCAGCGACCCGTTCCAGCTCACGCGCCGCGAAGGGCGGCTCTTCGGGCGCGGCGCGTCGGACATGAAGGGCTTCATCGCGCTCGCGCTCGCCGCCGTGCCGGACATGCTGGAGGCGGGCCTCGGCCGTCCAGCCCACCTCGCGTTCTCCTACGACGAGGAGATCGGCTGCTTCGGCGCGCCGTTGATGATCGACGTGATCGCCCGCGAGCTGCCGCGGCCCGCGCTGGTCGTCGTCGGCGAGCCGACCAGCATGGAGGTCGTCTCCGGCCACAAGGGCATCGGCTACTGGCGCGTCACCGTAACGGGCCGCGAGTCGCACTCGGCGCAGACCCATCTCGGCGTCTCGGCGGTGATGGCCGCGGCCAAGCTGATGGGCAAGCTGGCCGAGATCGCCGACGGGCTCGTCGACGCGGCCGATCCCGCTTCGCCGTTCCTGCCCAAGCATCCGACGCTGACGATCGGGACCGTGAGCGGGGGCACCGCCGGCAATATCCTGGCCCGCGAATGCGTCTTCGGGTTCGACCTGCGCGGACTGCCTGGAGACGACGCCCGCGCGACGCTGGCGCCCTTCTACGCGCTCGCCCGCCGGCTCGACTCCGAGATCAAGGACCGGGCGCCCGAGGGCGGCGTCGTGGTCGAACAGCTGGCCGACGTCCCCGCCCTCATGCCGGAACCGGCGAGCGAGGCCGAGGCGTTCGTGCGGCGCCTCGCCGGCGACAACGGCCCGCCGCGGGTGGTCTCGTTCGCGTCGGAGGCGGGGCAGTTCCAGGGCGCCGGTCTGCCGACCGTCCTCTGCGGCCCCGGCTCGATCGACCAGGCCCACCAGCCGGACGAATACGTCGACCTCGCCCAGATCGAACGCGGCGCGGCGTTCATGGCGCGCCTGATCGAGGCGTTGCGCTGAGGCCCTGAGAGCGGACACCCCGGGGGCGCGGCCGCTCGCGGGGGGCCGGACAAGATTGGCGGCGCACCTTCGAATGTCATCCCGGCCGGAGCGCGCGAGCGCGGAGTCTTGGGTACGGACCCTAGACCGCCCGCCACGGCCGGGCGGCGCCTGAACGATCTAGCCATAATCTGGATTAAGGACCCGCCCCAGGCGAAGAGCGCATTCTGACCTGAGCGTGGTGGACCTGATCTGCGCGGCGTGCGCGATGGGCCGCCCGATGAGGCGAAGGTCGTGGCCGCAGCTTCGACGGGTGCGCATCGCACGCCGCTGGCGTGTGCGGCAGCGCATGCGCGCGGCGTCGGAGAGGCGAAATGAAGACCTTCCTGCGGATTTCCGGGGCGGCGTTGATCGCCATCAGTGGCTGCTCGAAGCCGGCATCGAACGCGCCGGCGACGGCGGCCAACACGATGGCGGCCGCGAATACGGCGCCGGCCGCCCAGGCCGCCGCCGAACGATACTCGGACGATCAGCTCGAAGCCCTGCTGGCCCCGATCGCCCTTTATCCCGACGATCTGCTGACGCAGATGCTGATGGCTTCCACCTACCCACTGGACATCGTCGCGGCGCGACGGTGGCTCGCCGAGGGCGCGAACAAGTCGCTCAGAGGCCCGGCGCTGGAAGAGGCGCTGAAGCCCCTGACCTGGGACCCCTCGGTGAAGTCGCTGGTCCCATTCCCGCAGGTGCTCGACACGATGGACCAGCACCTCGATTGGACGCAGCGGATCGGCTACGCGATGCAGGTCCAGCAAAGCGATGTGTTCAGCGCCATCCAACGGCTGCGGGCGAAGTCCCAGAGCGCGGGCGTGCTGAGGTCGAGTCCGCAGATGATGGTGCGGAGCGAGCCGGTCCCAGAGCCGCCGCACGGCGCGCCGCCCAGGCCCGCCGACGTACCGGCGCAGTCCATCATCATCGAGCCTGCCAATCCGCGGGAAGTCTACGTTCCGGCTTACGATCCGGCGGTCGCGTACGGGGCCTGGTCCAATCCGGAGCCACCCGTCTACTATCCGCCCGAGCCGGCCTACTACCCCGGCTACTATCCGGGGCAGGCGCTGAGCGCCGCCCTGATGTTCGGCGCCGGCATGGCGATCACCGCCGGCCTCTGGGGCTGGGCGCACCCGAATTGGGGCTGCTGCTGGGGCGGCGGCTACTACGGCGGCTACGGAGGCTGGAACACCACGAACGTCAACGTCAACGTCAATCAATTCAATAACATCGCCGGCGGCAACCGCTGGAACGGAGGCGCCAACGGCGCCTGGCGCCCGAGCGCGCCAGGCAACCGGCCGGGCGGCCCGGGCGGGATCGGCGGTCCCGGCAGGCCAGGTGGCGTGGGTGGCCCCGGCGGGATCGGCGGCGTCGGCGGGATCGGCGGCGCAGGCCCGCCTGGAGGCCTGGGCGGCCCCGGCGGCGTCGGCGGCCCGGGCGGGATCGGCGGCGCAGGTCGGCCTGGAGGCGTCGGTGGCCCGGGCGGGATCGGCGGCCCCGGCGGGGTCGGCGGCGCAGGTCGGCCGGGAGGCGTCGGCGGCCCGGGCGGGATCGGCGGCGCAGGTCGGCCCGGAGGCGTCGGCGGCCCGGGCGGGGTCGGCGGCGCAGGTCGGCCCGGAAGCGTCGGCGGCCCGGGCGGGGTCGGCGGCGCAGGTCGGCCCGGGGGCGTCGGAGGCGCGGGCGGCGGCCGGGCGGGCGGCGCTGGCGCCATCAGCCAGAAGCCGGCGCACGCCGCGGGCCAACGCGGCGGCGGAGCGGCTGGACGGCATGCGAAGACTCACGGCGCGGGGCAGCGGGCTGGCGCTGGCCAGCGCGGGGCGACAAGCCGAGGCGGCCACTCAGGCGGCGCACGCGCAGGCGGCTACGCGGGTGGCGGACGCGGCGGCGCAGGCGGCCATGCCGTCGGTGCGCGTGGCGGAAGCCGCGGCGGCAGCTATGCCGGCGGCGCGCGGGGCGGCGGCCATATGGGTGGCGGCGCTCACCGCGGAGGCGGTGGTCGCGGCGGCGGTGGTCGCGGCGGCGGAGGTCGCGGCGGCGGAGGACGACGCTAATCCACGGCGGGCCACGAGCTCGCCGTCCATCCCGGACTGACGGCTGCTCGATGGGCGGCGCTCTGTCTCAAGGCGGACAGCTGTTCCGCGAGCGGACCTGGCCCTGCCGTGGATGTCGCCGTCCGCTGTGCCGGTCAGCGATGGGTCGAACCCGGCTATCCCTGAGCGGCTCCGACGGGGGCGGGACGAAAGCGCTTGGCGACGTCGGCGGTCACCGGGTCAGCTGCGATCGTCGCCTGGAGCCATTCGCGCAACGCGACGATCTTGGGCGTCCTGCGGCGGTCCTTCCGATACGCGAGCCAGTAACCGAGGCTGAAGTGCAGCATCGCCTCGAAAGGTTGAATCAGCCGTCCGTCGCTGATCTCGGCGGCGAAGTAGACCGGTGAGGCCAGGGCGGCCACGCGCCCGGTCAGCGCCGACCCAACCTCGAAGGTCTGCTGTTTCGCCGCGAGGCCGGGCTGAGGGATGAAGCCGCCTCTCACGCCCGCGGCCTCGAGCCGTCTCGAGGGGCCGGGCTCTCCGTCCGTTCTCCTGGCGGCGGCGGGCGGGGGACCGGGGAGCGTTGCGCCCCGGTCCCCTATACTGCGTCCCGGTCCGGCGGAGCCAGCGCCCAGAGCCGAGGGGTTGGGCGACGTGCCTGAATCGTCTAGCCGCCCGGCCGCGCTGGATGCGCGTCGGCCGTGCGGTGGGTCTGGATGCTGGTCAGGTAGGCCAGGATGTCGCGAATTTCGTCGCTGGAGAAATGCAGCTGCGGCATCACCGGCTGGTGGTTGACCATGATGCCCTCCGAAAGCGCCTCGCCAAGATCGTCGATCGGGTAGCGATCATGCAGGTCGCGGAAGTGCGGCGCGGCCGGGTTGGGGCTGTCGCCGGTCGGGCCGATCGCGTGGCACATGCTGCAATTCTGCCGCACCAGGTTGTAACCCCGGGAGATCGACGCCGCGTCGGGCTGGGACCGGGGCTGGGCGACGGCTGGCGCGGCGAGGGCGAGCAGGACGGTCGCCGTGAGGGCCGGGACGCTGCGAACGGACATGAAGATCTCTGCCAGTTGACCCGCCGCCATTGGAGCCTTGCGTTGGGCCGCCGGCCTTGATCGAGGTCAAGCCGGCGCCGACAGCCGGGCCAGCGCCCAGTCCGCCGCATCGCGGACCACCTCGGAAGCGTCGTTCGACAGCGCCCTCGCGGCCGGGACGAGGGTGGGGTCGGCCGAGTTGCCGATCGCGTAGAGCACGTTGCGGACCAAGCGGTCGCGGCCGATCCGCTTGACCGCGCTCTTGGCGAAGAGCGCGCGGAACCCCGCGTCATCGAGCGCCGCCAGCTCGGCTAGCGGCGGGCTGCGCAAGGCCTCGCGCGCGTCCAGCGCCGCTTCGCGGCTGGCCCGCGCGAACTTGTTCCACGGGCAGACCGCCAGGCAGTCGTCGCAGCCGTAGATCCGGTTTCCGAGCGCAGCGCGGTAGCGCCCCGGAATCGGCCCGGCGTGCTCGATGGTGAGGTACGAGAGGCAGGCGCGAGCGTCGAGCTGGTAAGGCGCGGGGAAGGCGTTGGTCGGGCAGATGTCGAGGCAGGCGCGGCAGGCGCCGCAGTGGTCGCCCGAGGGCGCATCGGACGGCAGCTCGAGCGTGGTCAGGATCGCGCCCAGGAACAGCCATGAGCCGAACTCGCGCGAGACGAGGTTGGTGTGCTTGCCCTGCCAGCCGAGCCCGGCCGCTTCGGCCAGCGGCTTCTCCATCAAGGGCGCGGTGTCGACGAACACCTTCACCTCGCCGCCGAACCGCCGCTGCACGTCGCCGGCCAGGCGTTTCAGCCGCTTCTTGACGAGGTCGTGGTAGTCGTCGCCCTGGGCGTAGACCGAGATCGCTCCGTGCGACCGGGCCTCGAGCGCCGCCAGCGGGTCGCGATCGGGACCGTAGTTCAGTCCGAGCACGATCGCAGAGCGCGCCTCATTCCACATCGCCCGGGGATGCGAGCGACGCTCAAGGGTCCGTTCGATCCAGTCCATCGATCCGTGCCGCCCGGCGGCGACGAACTCGGAGAGGCGCGCCGAAGCGGGCCAGGGCGCATCGACGCGGGCGAAGCCGCAGGCGTCGAATCCGAGCGAGAGGGCCGCGTCGCGGATCGCGACCCTCGCGTCGCCGCCCTTGGCGGCGTCAGAAGTCGAGGTCGTCATAGTGCGCGGCCGGCGCGAGGCCCGGCCAGCGGTCGGCGAGCAGCGGGCGGAAGGCCGGCCGCGACTTCAGCTTCATGTACCAGGTCTTGGCCGTTGGTACGTCGCGCCAGGGGATGTCGCCGAAGTAGTCGAGCACCGAGATGTGCGCGGCCGCTGCGAAGTCGGCGAAGCTGAGGCGCCGGCCGGCGAGCCAATCGCGCACGGACAGCAGGTGCTCGACGTAGGCCAGATGGCTGCGCAGCGCCTCGCGGCCGACGCGCATGTTGGACAGGTCCGGCGCGCCCATCTTGGTCAGGCGCTTCTCGAGCTTCTCGTGCAGCAGATAGCTGTCGACGTCGGCGTCGAACTTGCGGTCGAACCACTGCATCAGCCGCCGCGTCTCGGCCCGCTCCGCTGGATCGTGGCCGATCAGCCCTGGCTGCGGATGCTGCTCGTCGAGGTGCTCGAGGATCGCGCGCACCTCGCAGACGACCGTCCGACGGCCGGCCTCGACCTCGACCAGCACCGGCGTGAGGCCGGACGGATTCAACCGCGCGAAGTCGGCCGGCCGCTCCCAGTAGCGCACCACGACCGCCTCGAATGGGAGCCGCTTCTCACCTAGCGCGAGACGCGCCTGGCGCGAGGCCGGGTCGAGCGGGAAGTGGTAGAGGGTCCGTTCCACGGATAGGCGCTAAGGGGTCTGGGCTTAAGGTTTGGTTTACCTCAAGGCTCGGCGTTGGCGTGGGTCTCGGCGAACGCCCCGCCGTGCGGCTCGGCGCGGCCGCGCGGGTCGGCGTGGATGATGATGTCGGCGGCCGGGAAAGCCTCCAACACACGGCGCTCGGCGGCCACGACGACTTCGTGGGCCGTTTCGAGGCTGAGCTCGGGATCGAGGTCGGCGTGCATCTGGATATGCACGAACGGCCCGGAGGCGCGGGTGCGCAGCTGGTGCACGTCGGTCAGGCGCGGATCCTGCGTCATCAGCGCCACGATCCTGGCCCGCGCGTCGTCGGGCAACTCGCGGTCCAACAGTTCGTCGGAGGCCCGACGGAAGACCCCGACCGCGCCCCAGAGCAGGACCAGGCCGACGACGAGCCCGCCGAGCGCATCGAACCCGCCGACGTGAAAGAGCGCGCTCGCCCCAATCGCGACCAGCGCGGCCAGATTGGATGCAAGGTCGGCAAGGTAGTGCGCGCGATCGCCGGTGACGGCGACCGAGCGGGCTCTGCGCAGCACCTGGGTTTGCGCGGCGATCAGAAGCGCCGAGAGCACCGTCGAGATCGCCATCGCGCCGACCGCC
>Ga0335069_10017308_pt1 | contig 10047 bp, 10 predicted proteins | sample Lox_Sample_11_FD_206714 | JGI IMG/M metagenome (GOLD analysis project Ga0335069, IMG submission 206714) | Soil microbial communities from Loxahatchee National Wildlife Refuge, Florida, United States - Lox_Sample_1.1 | ecosystem: Environmental > Terrestrial > Soil > Wetlands | place: USA...
CACTGCTGCACTGCTCCACGAAGGCCTCGGCCACGGCGTCACCGCATGGGTCCGTGGAGACATCCCCACCGAACTGACCAGCAATCACCTCGCCAGCCTTCATGAGGACCGCTGGGTCCTGGCCGGCGGAACGCTGGTCAATCTCGCAGCAGGCGTGCTTGCTCTCATCGCTTCACACCTTGCCGGGGCTCGCGCGAACCTGCGTTACTTCTGCTGGCTTCTTGCCGCTAAGAATCTGTTCTCCGGCGCCGGCTACTTCATGTTTTCGGGCATCATCGGCTTTGGCGACTGGCAACAGGTCATCCTGGGCTTGCCGCACCAGGCCTTGTGGCGCACCGGCATGGCCATCTTTGGCGCCATCCTCTATGTACTGTTCGCACGCGTTCTCGCCGTCTCGATCCGCCCATTCACTGCGGAGCGGGGCGAATACAACGTCGTCGGGCGCTTGCCTTACCTCGCCGCATGCATCTTTAGTTGCCTTGCCGGCCTCTTCGATCCCCTCGGTCTCAAGCTGCTCCTCGTCTCGACCATCCCCGCCGCATTCGGCGGCTCGTCGGGAATGCTCTGGCTCGACAGCCTGATGCCGCGCACCCTGTCCGCACAGCCACTCGCCGTCCGGCGCTCTTCTTCCTGGTGGATTGCCGCCGCCCTCTTCGGCGTCACTTACATCCTGATTCTCGGAAGAGGAATCGAGTTTGCGCACTGCTGATTGGAGCCAATGGAAATCGCCTGATAATGCACGCGTAATCAGTCGCTTGCGACTGCAGAGACCAACAGGGCCTGGGCATTAGCCAACTTCTCGCCCGAGGTCGGATTCCCAGGTTGATGCCTCTCCGCGTGGTGGTTTTCAACCGGAGTTCTGGAATTTCGGAGCGCAAATTGGTTATCGGGTGAGGGTTTAGAATCATTCGTGGCGCGATGAGCAATAAGCGCCAGGGATTCGCCCGCGTAGCCGGACACCTGTTCACCGCGGCTGCGGCGGGCTGTTTTGTGGATAAGGTGCACGGTCACAGGCTGCATACCAGCTCCAGCCGGAGCGGAAGACTTACGGGAAGCGAAGAAGACATGCGAGCGAAGACGGCGGTGGTGCTCGGAGCCCAATGGGGCGACGAGGGCAAGGGCAAAATTGTGGACGTGCTGAGCGAGCGGTTCAGCGCAGTGGCACGCTACGCGGGCGGGCACAACGCCGGACACACGGTCATTCATGGCGGACAGAAGTTTGTGCTGCAACTCATTCCCTGCGGCGTTCTCCGCAAGGGATGCAAGGGCGTCATCGGTAACGGTGTTGTCCTCGACCCGATAGCATTCCTCAAGGAGGTTGCCAAGCTCCGCAGCCTCGGCATCGAAGTCGACGGTCAGCTCTTCGTTTCAAATCGCGCCCAGGTCATCCTGCCGTATCACCGCATGATCGAGCTGGCCGCCGAGAGTGCCCCCGGCAGAAAGAGAATTGGCACAACCAGCCGTGGCATCGGTCCGGCGTATGAAGACAAGATGGCCCGCAATGGATTGCGTATCGTCGATCTGCTGCGGCCCGATTTGCTCAAGACCCACATCGAAAACGCGTGTGCGGAAAAGAACGCGATTGCGCATGCCCTCTTCGGAACCGACCCTCTCGATCCGGCAACCATGTACGACGAATACGCCGCTGTGGCCGAGCAGGTCAGACCCTATGTCGCCGACACTGGCCGGCTGCTGCACGAAATCCTTGCCATGGGCGGCTCAGTCATGTTCGAAGGCGCCCAAGGCACAATGCTCGATATCGATCACGGGACCTATCCATTTGTCACGTCTTCATCGGCCACAGCGGGTGGCGCGGCAACAGGAACCGGTGTGGGCCCCACGGCAATCGGGACTGTCATTTCCGTAACCAAGGCATACGTCACGCGCGTCGGCGAAGGACCTTTCCCCAGCGAGATTCACGAGGCGGTGGGCGATGTGCTTCGGGCGCGGGGCAACGAATATGGCGCCGTAACAGGAAGACCCCGCCGGTGCGGCTGGCTCGACATTCCGCTCCTTCGCTACTCGAATCAGGTCAATGGCGCGGAGTGGCTGGTTATCACGAAGATGGACGTCCTCGACGAACTTGACGAGATTCCCGTCTGCGTAGGATATGAGATAAACGGAAAGACTTCGGACGAGATCCCCGCCGACGTTCAGGGCCTGGACCACGTCAAGCCGATCTACACAAAGCTCAAGGGCTGGGAATCATCCACTGAAGGAATCACGGAATTCGAGAAGCTCCCAAAAGCCGCGCAGGATTATTTGCGCTTCCAGGAGCGCGAAAGCGGTGCGAAGATTGGAATGGTATCCACCGGGCCCGATCGCGAACAGACAATGCTGCTGCCGGAGTTTGCCGCGGCACTTGACACGATTCACGCATAAACTGACAGCCTGAGACCCCGCCATTACAATGAGGATTGATTCCCCATGATCAGCTTTACTGTCCGGATCAGGTTCAACCATGAAGATCGGGATGAGATTGCCGAAATCCTGCGCGAACTCACGCAGGCTTCCCGCCAGGAACCTGGATGTGTAAGCTACATTCCGCACTGGGTGCAGGGAGAACCGTGCACAGTGCTGATCTACGAGCAGTACACCGACCAGAAGGCAGAAGATGCACACCGGCAGTCGGCGCATTTCAAAAAGTATGCGGTCGGCGGCCTGTATCAGAAGATGCTCGAGCGAACGCGCGAAGACCTCGCGGCTTTGAGCTGAACCGCAGCGGCAAGTTGGAGCTCTCCAATCCCCCCGCAGCCAGAGATCCAGAGGATGCGCACTCATAACGCATCTAACGTGAGCATGGACCGCAGCCGTCAAGCAGGAGTCGGCATGGCATCTCCCTTCCGATTGTTCACGAATCATTGCTCTCGGGCGCCAGAACAGCGTTATCCGTGGGGTACGTATCTCTTTCGGAACGTTGACCCTCGGAACAGTTCAGGGCTACTATCCCTTACGCCTATGGGAATGTGGAAACCGACGTTGCGTGTGGAATGGAAGTGGCGCCTGACGTTGGGTGTTCTGCTTCTTGTGGTGACTGTGCCTGTCCAGGCGGGCGTGCCCCACCCGGAACGCCGGGAAGACCGCCACACGATCATGCGTATGGAGGAAGCCTGGCGAAATGCTCTTCTCAATGCAAACACCGCTGCGATGGAATCTCTCCTGGCGGACGACTATATGGCCATCACGCCAAATGGAACGCTCCAATCAAAGGAGCAGACCATCGCAAGTCTCAAATCGGGATTGGTGCACTTTGACCGCATTGAAACCACAGACCGGAAGGTACGGTTCTACGGCTCCACCGCGCTCGTTCGGTGCCGTGCCGAGGTCACTGGAAAGACGGCAGAGGGAGAGGTTTCGGGCAGCTACCGCTATACACGCGTCTACGCGCAGGACACGAAGGGCACCTGGCGCATCGTGAGCTTTGAAGCAAACCGCATACGCGAGCCGGGAAAACCACAATAAACAATGCTCCTCTAAAATAACCAAATGCCTGAACTTCCTGAGGTGGAAACGATCGCCAGGGGTGTGGATGCGCGCGTGCGCGGCGATCGGATCGTGGATGTCTGGTTCTGCAGGCATCGCGAACCATTCAAGACGCCGGCGGCACGTCAGGCCAGGTCCCTGGCAGGACGAACAATTCTCACCGTCCATCGTTCCGGAAAGCACATCGTCTGCGAACTGGGATCGACGCCCGGCGGCACGGTTGCCCCTGGCCATCGCCCGGAACGAAGCGCTGTTGGCGCACAATGGATCGTCCATCTCGGAATGACAGGGAGATTACTGGTGACCACTCCTGATGCGCCGGTGGCGCTTCATACTCACGCAAGGCTGACACTCGATAGCGGAAAGGAACTGCGCTTTGTTGACCCTCGGCGTTTCGGGCGCCTGGAGTTTCGCGATCTCACAAGAACTTCGGGATTCGAGGGTCCGGGGGCGGAGCCTCTCACAATCGGCCCGAACGAGTTTGCTCTGCTCTTTCAGGGCCGCAAGCTCGCAATCAAGGCAGCTCTGCTCAATCAGTCTCTCCTTGCCGGCGTTGGAAACATCTACGCCGACGAGAGCCTCTTCCATGCAGGCATTCGACCGCGAACGAGTGCGGGACGCCTGAAAGGGCCGCAGCTCGAGAAACTGAGACTGGCCCTGCGTGAAGTCCTGGTGCACGCAATCCGGCTCGGCGGCTCATCCGTGTCCGACTACGTCGACGCCGAGGGCATAAGAGGCTTCTTTCAGCTGGAACATTGCGTCTATCAGCGGACAGCCCAGCCTTGTCGGCGTTGCGGAACTCTGATTCGACGCACCATCGTCGCCGGTCGAAGCACTCACTACTGCCCAAGCTGCCAGAAGTAAGCGCGATCCGCAAAGAGATGCCCGATCTGGTCGTCGATTGCGGGCTGTTGATCTACCGAATTTAGAAGTTCCAGCGGATCGGGTTTACCAGAATCAAAACCATTTACCGTTACACTGAACTGCAAGCCGATGAAAACAAATGACGATAAAAACGGCATGACGATTGCTTATTCAATTGTGCCAGTGATGTACCGGCTGCTGGAAGATTCCGGCCAGCCCGCAAGACAGCAGACGCTCGGCAAGAGCAGCCGCCAAGGAAGCGGCAGACCAGCCGGGAGAGCCTGCGCAGGAGCGGTGGATACAACCACCGCCGTCAATTGCTGGGAGGCCAGTGACCAGCGCAGGAAACGAAACGCCACTCCGTAGAGAGTGGCGTTTCGTGCTTTCCGGCCTGGATGTTTCGTAAAGGCGCTCTTCTCGCGGCTGACTGCAGATCCACCTAGAGGAAGCAGATTCGCTGAGGTTACGATTGTCCAACACTGCCGACCCGCATCCACTTGCAAGCGGAACCGTCTGCCTGTAGTATCGAAGTTGCCTATCAAGCGGCTGAAGCGAACCACCCGGGATTGGGAAGAGAAGGCTTGCCGCTCAGAGTGATGATTCGCCGGAAAGAAGACAGGTTATTTCGTCCGGAGTCGGCGAAGAATCCGAATAGGAAGGGCACCACCCCAGGAAACGTTGACCGCAGCATACCGAACCAGGCAACTCAAGTCTGCCGTTGCAGCAGTTCGAAGTGCTGAGCGGAGTCAGCGTTTTCAATAGATGTTTCGCCCCGGAGCCGCATCACATGAGTGGCGTCCCTCTCTGCGGGAATCCTTGGCAACGTTTGCCAGGTAAGCATGAGAATGAGATGCGGCGGGCCGGGCAAGAAGGGTACACTCGCCGCGCAAGCGTCGTGGGTCCGCAAAGGTTCGTGATAGATTTCGTGCAGAGTTCCGCTCCACGGCAACACGCGGTGTTTTCGAGCAGCGAAGGCTTTCTGCTTTCGCATCCGTCCGACCCCGGCGAGTGGCGCTTGATCGGAACCCTGAATCCCCGAAAAGAGCTCAACTGAACGAAGAATCGCAAATGCACCAGATCGCAAAGTGCCAGGAAGTGCACGCATGACAACAGAATCAACCCCACCCCAGCCGGAAATGGGGACGGCCCCGGTCAACACGACGGGGCAATCGCAGGGACATCGCCGCCGCCGCCGCCGCCGCAAGAACAAGTCGAGCCAGCATGCCGGAGTGCAGGCGCAGCAGGGCCAGCCGCAACAGTCTCAACCGATGCAGCAGTCCCAGCCCCAGCAGCAGCCCCCACACCGCAGCGGCGCACCCAAACAAGCGCATGCACGGCCCGACCAGGGAGGTCGGAGGAAGAAGAAGAAGCTCTTTCAGAAGGGCTCGAATCCTCCTCCCCAGCCCGGAAACAGCATCGGCGGCCCGCAGCACGGAAGGCGCAAAGAGAAGCAAAGGGGGCCTCGCGTCTTTGTCGGTCCGATGGATCACAGCTACCGCGCTGTCAATGGCAACGTGGCTGATGGGCCTCCTTCTACCATCCAGCTCACGAGCAACGGCCACGGCGGCAACTACTACGCCGACGTGAACCAGGGAGCGCCACCCGTCCCGCTGAAGGAGAACGCTCCGACGCGCATCTTCTGCTTCATCGATGACTTGTTCTTCCAGGCCAAGATTCAGGAGACGGCGCGAAAGCTCGGTGTGAAGGTTGAGTTTGTGAAGAGCGAGAAGGATACGATCGCTCGCATCACCGATGCCCCGGAGAGCGAGCGGCCCACGCTGGTGGTCTTTGACCTGAACAACTTGAACGCCAAGCCGATGACGTTGATTCCGAAGTTCAAGGCAAGGTTCAAGAAGGCAACGTCGATTGTCGGCTTTCTGAACCATCTTCAGGGCGACTTGAAGATGAAAGCCATCGAGGCAGGTTGTGACACCGTCATGCCTCGATCGGCGTTCTCGCAGAGCCTGCCCAACCTCCTCCGTCGATACGGATTGGAAGAAGAGGAAGAGAATTTCCGGCAGCCGGTGTAGACCGGGTCGGGTGGTGCAAAAGGGCGTCCGCTGTGCGGGCGCCTTTTGCTTTCTCAAGCTGTACGCTTCTGCACTCTGCTCTGATGCCTGCCTCTTTTATCCGGGCGGCCACGCGAGCCGACGGCCTCCGAGCAGATGGACGTGTATGTGATCGACGCTCTGGCCGGCATCCCGGCCTGTATTAATCACGGTGCGATAGCCCTTCGAGAGGCCCTTGTCGCGGGCGATTTTTGCAGCGGTCCAGAGAAGGTGGCCGAGCAGCGCCGGATGATGTTCGCCGGCGTCAGCCAGCGAGGCAATGTGCTCGCGAGGAACAATCAGGACGTGTACCGGTGCTTTCGGATCGATATCGCCGAAGGCATAGCACTGGTCGTCCTGATAAACCTCAATCGAAGGAATACTGCCCTCAATGATTTTGCAGAAGAGGCAGTTCATCACGGCAACAGTGTACAGGACCATGAACGCCCGAGAATCAGGCGATGAGGTGCTGCCCTCCCTCGTTGACTCGTCCGGTGCGACCTTCGTCGAAAAAAAGTACTCCGCCAGCCGGTGATGGTTGGCGGAGCATTTGAACCGCACCTGCATGTAAATTACTTCGTCGCTGTGATCACGTCTTCAAGCTCGTAGAGGTTGATCACCGCAATCGTCCTAAGCTTTGCAAACTGCTCAAAGGTCGTTCCAAGCTCCATATCCGGATGCACCTTTCTGAAGCGGTCCACAAATTGGGGGTCGGTCGCAAAGATTGAATCCCAGCTCGGGAAGACATCCACGGTGACCGCCTGGAACGGCTGCTCGCTCCCCTCCGGCAGCACCCGGGTGTTGAGTGACCATCCATCCGCCTTGCCGTCCTTCACCAGAGCCTCAGCGAGCGGTTGCCAGACCTTTTTCTCGTAGGCAAGCCATTCGTCGACATTGGGGACCTTCATGTAATTGACACGGAAGTAGTCCCCTTTTTTCGCCGAACCCACAAAGGCCTGATTCTGGAAGATTCCGACTGAAACGAGTGTGCTGACGGCGTTCCGGTGCTTCACGTAATCATCTGCAGTGATCGAGAGCCCCGCCTTCTTGATCGCGGAAGTCAGATCCTGTTGTGCCAGCAAATGCGGCGTTCCCGCGAACATGGTGACGACCATGTAATCGCACTCTGCGGAACTGCCTTGAGGCAAAACCGACCGAAGCAGATACCAGGTGGTGATCTGACCGGTATCCACCCTGCCCTGAGCGACTTTGTGCGACTCCTCGGTGATGAACTTATGGAACTCAGCGCCGCTATCTGCCTTCACCTTGAAGCACGCGACGGTGTGATAGCCGCTGGGGGCCTGTTGGGCAACGAGTGTGGTGGCAAGCGCCGTCGCGACGACTGCGCATAGAACCAGACGAACAACTTTCATTGAACCTCCTCTTTCTTTGGGTCTCCAGCTGGTAGGGCACGGTTCCAAGGGGCGCCAGTCTCGAGGTCCGAAACGACCATACATCAGAGACATATCAGGAAGGAATTGTTTTTCTCCTTGCACTTCGAATGGTGCAAGCAGTTTTGAGCCAATGCGGCCTCCTCGAGAGCGGTTCCTTCCCTGGCCTCGATCGGCTATGGCAACCGTTTTGTTCTCATCGATATCTCAATGAAAAGCAGATACACCGTGGGTACAATGATTGCGAAATAGGTGCATGTGCTTTCTGATAGCGCCGGCGCACGACTGCAGCATCGCGCTCGCCCAAAAGGGAGCCGACAGATGCCAAAAAAGGAGAATGATATGAAGGGAATGTTTCAAGCAGCTTTGGCTGCGATCGTCGTTGCTCCGCTGTTCATTGGGCAGATGTGCGCAGGACAGGCCCCGGCTGGCGCAACAGGGCAATGCAAGGATGGCACCTACACGACCTCTGCTTCAAAAAGTGGTGCATGCCACGGTCATAAAGGAGTCGACAAGTGGTTCGCCGAGCAAGGTTCATCCACTCCCAAGACCACAAAGTCAACGGCAACAGAGGCTGCTCCGAAGGCGGCTCCGGCGCCCGCTGCTGCCCCTGCGGCTGCCGCTGCACCCGCGCCGGCTGCTGCTCCTGCTCCCTCCACCCACAGTTCAAAGCAGGAATCTACGCCGCGCACGACGCCTGCGCCCGGCGGCGGTCCCGGTATGGTCTGGGTCAACACTTCCAGCAACGTCTATCACTGCCCGGGCACCCACTATTACGGAACAACAAAACAGGGCAAGTACATGACTGAAGCAGACGCTGTCAAGGCAGGCGCGCGTCCTGACGCTGGCAAGGCCTGCAAATAAGGCATCCTCCGTCCAGACAACCGGAGCGTCTTCTGGCAAGTCGCAGCATCTGCGCGAACGCCGATTTCCTCGTGTCTCTGATCTGGCTCCTACTGGCTGGTGTGGTCGAGGATGATCTTCCAGCCTTTAGGTCCCTTGCGCCAGACAAGCGAAAAGATGCCATCGTCCTTCCGGCCCTCGACGTTTGCGCGATCCAGATGGAACTTGCCGGTGACAACCGCAAACTCGGCATTTCCGCACGAGGGGTGAAGTATGTGAACCTCGATATCGCTGAACGTGAGTTTGCCCATCTGAGCGGGGCTTGAATAGGTCAGTTCGTAGCGCTGCCGGATCGGCTGTGTGCCCTTGCGCAATGTCGAACTTCCAATAAATGTTGTCTCCGGAGTGTCTTCGTAAACCTGCATGAACCCCGGGATGTCGGATCGGTTCCAGGCGTCGGACTGCGATCTGATTGCGCCGCGTATGGCGTCCTCGTCCCCGCCGGCCGCTTGGGCGCTCATCGGCAAAGCGATTCCGAGGACCAGGGCGAGACAGAAGAACTGAAGAACACGGCTCATTGGTTGGCCTCCTGGCAGAGATACGGTAAAGCTTACAATCACCGGCTGCGCCATGCCCCTGAATTCTGACGGCGTCTTGACAATCGACAGAATGAGGAAGAGTATGGTGCCTCTGACGCGGCCTGGATCCTGATCGAAAGTCGCCTCACTTCAAACGAAGGAGATCGCACGAATGAGAAAGAAATTCTCATTGTCTCTGCCCTTGGTTCTAGGGCTTGCACTCATGATGTTGATCGCTGGCAACTGCAACGCAGGAACAGCCTTGGCTCAGGCAGCGCAGACTGCCGCAAAGTCTGCGCCCGCGAATCCCCTCGTCGACCTGAACAGCGCCAGCATCGATCAATTGAAGGCGCTTCCAGGCATAGGTGATGCATACGCACAGAAGATTGTAAACGGACGTCCCTACGCAAAGAAGACCGACCTCGTTCAGAAAAAGATCATCCCTGAAGCGACCTATAAAAAGATTGCCTCACTTGTTATTGCAAAACAGGGCAAGTAGTCGCTCGATCCCGCGAGCGTGGAATCGTCTGCTTCAGACAAAAGCCACGCCTGCGGTGGACATTCCCCTACAATAACTGCATGACGCCCGGTTCGGCTTCCCCATTTCGCGTCGTGCACGCCGTTTGTTCGCATGACTGCCCGGACTCGTGTGCCGTCCTGGTCACCGTCGACGACAAGGGCCGCGCCATCAAGGTTCAGGGCGATCCCTCGCAGCCCGTTACGCAGGGATTCCTTTGCGGAAAGGTGGCGAAATACCTTGACCGCGTCTACTCGCCCGATCGGATTCTGCATCCCCTGAGAAGGAAGACAGGCGTTGCGAAGACGCCCCTTGAGCGCGGG
>Ga0335069_10017309_pt1 | contig 10047 bp, 7 predicted proteins | sample Lox_Sample_11_FD_206714 | JGI IMG/M metagenome (GOLD analysis project Ga0335069, IMG submission 206714) | Soil microbial communities from Loxahatchee National Wildlife Refuge, Florida, United States - Lox_Sample_1.1 | ecosystem: Environmental > Terrestrial > Soil > Wetlands | place: USA: Florida...
GCTTATGGCCAGCAGAGCTGATGAGCAGAATCTCAATCCGTCCGTGTCCGGCGAAGAACCGGACTACGAGCAGCTCATCGACGACTACACTCATTTCGCACCTCCGCACGAAGGCGAGCTGCTGGAAGGACGTGTGGTCAAACGCCATGACACCGATGTCATCGTAGATTTCGGCTACAAGTCCGAAGGCCTGGTTCCCATCGATCAGTTCCGCCAGCCGGACGGAACGATTCAAGTTCAAGTGGGCGATCTGATCGACGTGATGGTGGACCGGCAGGGCGTGCAGCCGGAAGGCTACATCCTGCTATCGCACGACAAGGCCACCCGGCTGCGGCACTGGGACAATCTGGAGAAGGCGCATCGCGACGCTTTGGTGGTATCCGGGCGCGTTACGGGCCGCATCAAGGGCGGCTTATCGGTGGATGTGGGAGTGCCGGCGTTCATGCCGGGCTCGCAGATCGACACGCGTCCGATTCACAATCTGGATTCGCTGATCGGGCAGGACATTCCGGTCAAGATCGTCAAGCTGAATCGCCGGCGCGGCAACGTGGTGGTGTCGCGCAAGATGGCGGTGGAAGAAGAACAGCAGGTGCGCAAGAGCGCGGCGCTGCAGGTTCTGGAAGAAGGCGCGCTGGTGACGGGAATCGTCAAGAACCTGACCGACTACGGCGCATTCGTGGACCTGGGCGGCATCGACGGTCTGCTGCATGTCAGCGACATGTCGTACGGCCGCGTGGTGCATCCGTCGGAAGTGGTGCACGCCGGCGACGAGATCACGGTGAAGGTGCTGAAGTTCGACCGCGAGAAGGAACGAATTTCGCTGGGGCTGAAGCAACTCATTCCCGATCCGTGGGAATCGATTCAAGAGCGTTATCCGGGCGGATCGCGCGTGATCGGGCGCGTGGTCAGCGTGACGGACTACGGCGCATTCGTGGAGCTGGAGGCGGGCGTCGAGGGGCTGATCCACATTTCGGAGATGACCTGGAGCCGCCGGATGAAGCATCCGAGCAAAGTGGTGAAGGTGGGCGACCAGGTGGAGTCCGTGGTGCTGGACGTGAAGGCCAAAGAGCGTCGCGTATCGCTGGGCATCAAGCAACTGGAAGCGGATCCCTGGACGACGGTGGCCGAGCGCTACGCCGCGGGCTCGGTGGTAGAGGGCCGCGTGCGAAAGCTGACCGACTTTGGCGCGTTTGTGGAGATTGAAGAAGGCATCGACGGATTGGTGCATATTTCGGATCTGTCGTGGACCAAGCGCGTGAAGCATCCGTCCGAGGTAGTCAAGAAGGGGCAGCTGGTGCAGGCGGTGATTCTGAACATCGACGCACCGAACCGGCGGCTGTCGCTGGGCGTGAAGCAACTGCAGCCGGATGCCTGGGAGAGCTTTTTCCGCGCGCACATGGTGGGCGACGTGGTGCGCGGGCGGGTATGCCGCGCGGCGAATTTCGGCGTGTTCGTGGAGCTGGCGCCGGGCGTGGAAGGGTTGTGCCACCGCTCCGAGATACCGGGCGTGAGCGAACAATCGCCGCTGCCCATCGGCGAAGAAATGGATTTCAAAGTCGTCCGGCTGAACGAAGCCGAGAAGAAGATCGGCTTGAGCATTCGCGCGTTGGCCGACGACGAGGAGCGCACGCGTCTGGAGGATTACAAGCGCCATGCCGCTGCCGCCACGATGACAATCGAAGAAGTAATCAACACCAGAGCCAAGGGCGAAAGCCGGTAAGCCGGATTCCAAGGGAGAAAGACACACACCATGACGAAGGCTGAGTTGATCGAGGAAGTCTCACGGGTCGTGGAGATGACCCGCAAGGACTCCGAGGTGATCGTGGAGGCCATCTTCGACAGCATCGTGCGGTCCCTGCGCGGCGGGGACAAAATCGAGATCCGCGGATTCGGAAGCTTCCGGACGCGGCAGCGCCAGCCTCGCGTGGGGCGCAATCCCAAGACCGGCACGCGGGTGGAAGTGCCCTCCAAGCGGATTCCGTACTTCAAGCCGAGCAAGGAACTGAAGGACCTGGTGAACACGTCGAGCGGAGACGGCAGCGGACCGCCCGCTTCGCCCGAGCCCACGCCCGGCGCCGCGCCCCACAACTCCTAAGCGCCGGACGGGCAGTTATGGATCATCTCTGGAGTCCGTGGCGCTACCAGTACGTTCAGAAGACGAAAACCGGGAATGGATGCATCTTCTGCCAAGCCGCGGCCTCCCACGCCGACCAGGAGAATCTTCTGGTTTTTCGCGGTGAGCGCAATTTCGTGATGCTCAATCTGTATCCGTACACCACCGGGCATGTGATGGTGGTGCCGTACGAGCATGTGGACAACCTGGAAGACGCCGCGACCGAGACGCTGGAGGAGATGATCCTGCTGGTGCGTAGATCGCAGGGCTTGCTGCGCAGCATCTACAAGGCGCCGGGGTTCAATTTGGGCATGAATCTGGGCGAGAGCGCGGGCGCGGGCATCGCCGAGCATATCCATATGCACGTGCTGCCGCGCTGGCCGGGCGATACCAACTTCATGACGACGGTGGGCGAGACGCGCGTGCTGCCGGAGGATCTGGGCGAAACGTGGCGCAAGCTGCGCGCGGCTTTCGCAGAGTGCCAATAGCGCAAAGTGCAAATAGCTCGCAATAACGAGATATAGTGTAGGTGCTTGCGCGTAATATCGCACACCTGCGCCCTGGCGTTGTTGCTCGCTTTGCGGGCAGCCGGCCAAGCGCCCTCGCCGAGAGTGGCCGCCGTAACGATCGATAGCGTCATTCATCCCATCACGGTCGAGATCGTTCGGGACGCAATCCAACAGGCCAAGGATGAGCATGCGGCGTTGCTGCTGGTGCGGCTGAACACACCGGGCGGGCTGATGGACGCGATGCGGCAGATCGTCGAGGAGCTGGATGCCTCGCCGGTTCCGGTGGTGTCGTACGTCACGCCGAGCGGCGCGCGCGCTGCATCGGCCGGATTCTTCGTGCTGGAAGCAGGCGACGTCGCTGCCATGGCTCCCGGAACCAATACGGGCGCGGCTTCGCCGGTTTTGCTGACCGGCGGCCAGATGGACCAGATCATGCGCAACAAGGTAGAGAATGACGCCGCCGCGCTGCTGCGCAGCATGACGTCGCGGCGCGGGCGGAACAGCCAGCTGGCCGAGCAAACGGTGCGCGAAGCCAAGGCTTTCACGGACAAAGAGGCGCTGGACCAGAAGCTGATTGAGGTGATCGCCAACAACGAGCAGCAGCTTTTTGAGCAGCTGGAGGGGCGCGAGGTCACGCGCTGGGATGGGAGCAGGGTGACGCTGCACCTGGCGAGCGCAGAAGTAGTGGAAGTGCGTGAAACGCCCCGCGAGCGCGTTGTGGAGGCGATCGCGGATCCCAACATCGGCTTCGTGCTGGTGGTGCTGGGAGCGCTGGGGATTTATGTGGAGTTCTCCTCGCCGGGCCTGATTTTTCCAGGCGTGGCGGGAGCGATCCTGGCGCTGCTGGGGCTGTCGTCGCTGTCGATACTTCCGATCAATTGGGCGGGCGTGGCGCTGCTGGTGCTGTCGGTGGTGCTGTTCATTCTCGAGGCCAAGTTCACGTCGCACGGAATTCTGGGGGTTGGCGCGACCATTGCGATGGTGTTGGGCGCGGTGTTGTTGATCAACGGGCCGCCGGAAATTCGCATACGTTTGTCCACCGCGCTTAGCGTCGCGCTTCCGTTCGCGGCGATCACCATGTTCCTGGTGACCGTGGTGGTGCGGGCGCGGCGCAACAAAGTGCTAACTGGTCCAACGGGGATGTTGGGCGAGGAGGGCGTGGCGCGGACGGAACTGAATCCCGAGGGCCAGATTGAGGTGCGGGGCGAGTATTGGGAGGCGGTGGCCTCGGCGCCGATTCCGGCGGGCGCGCATGTGCGAGTGGTGAGTGTCAAGGGTTTGAAGTTGCAGGTCGAAAAGGACGCGGGAGCACGGTGAGCGGCAGCGTCAGGCGGCAAGAAACGCCCTGACCGTTGAGCTCGAAGGTGCCTCCGATGCTGGGCGGACCGTCCTGCCCGCCTAGAAACGTCACGGAGCGAGCGGAGACGGCGCCTTGCAACAGGCTTCCGGGCCGCGACCATTTCCAACTGCCCGATTCGAGCGTGGTGGGAGAACCTACCGCGAAGCGCAGGTCTAGGGTGAGGATCGAGGAACTGTCACTGATCAAAAACTGCGCGGTGAGGTGGTCGCCGTCGCGGAGGCCGCGGGCGGATTGAAGCTTGAAGCGCGAAAGGTCTTCGTGATGCGTAATGTTCTCGTCTTCGAGTAGCGGCGCCTGACGCGCACAGGCAGCGAGCAGAAAGATCAGCAAGAGCGCAGCGCGCCGTTCCATGATTCGTTATAAATCATTTACACTCGGAGATGTGAGAAGGGCGATCCGGCTGCTGGTTGCGTTGGGCGCCTTGCCGATATGCGCGCTCGCATTGAACCCGCGGCGCGCTCTCACACAGTACACGCGCACGGTCTGGACGCAGGAGCAGGGTCTGCCGCAGGACACGGTGCGCGCCATCGCGCAGACCAAGGACGGCTATTTGTGGCTGGGAACCGACGAAGGTCTGGCGCAATTCGACGGCTACGATTTCACGGTGTTCAATCGCGAAAACGGGGCGCTTCCGGACAACAGCGTCGTGGCGTTGTGGGCGGCCGGCGACGGAAGCCTGTGGATCGGGACGCCGGGCGGGCTTACTCGTTATCGCAACGGCAAGTTCACGACGTTCACCAGGAAGGACGGTCTGGGCGACACGTCGGTGAGTTCCATCACCGAGGATCGCCATGGCGCGATCTGGGTGGCGGCCGGAAACTACGCGAGCCGTTTTGAAAATGGAGTGTTTACCAACTACGGTCCTCGTCAGGGTCTTCCCATCGAGGCTTTGCGCGCGGTCTTCTGCGGCCCGGACGGCAACGTGTATGTGGCGGGATTCGGGGGCGTCGCGCGGTACGATGGCCAGCGGTTTGTCATCGTCGTCGGGCGCGACGAAATCGGCGACATTGCTGGAAGTTTCATGATGGACCGGCAAGGCGCGCTGTGGATCGGCGGGAGTTTCGGGCTATTGATGCGGAGTCCTGCGGGTGCGTTGCGACGTTATGGCACGGCGGACGGACTGCCGGATAACTACATCCGCGCCGAGTGGGAGGATCGCGACGGGAACCTATGGATCGGCACCGACGGCGGGCTGGCGCGTTTCGAGAATGGGCGTTTCGTTAGCAGCCCTTTAGCCGGTCCCAGCGAACGCGAGTGGGTGCGCTGTATCTATGAGGACACCGAGGGCAGCCTATGGGTGGGAATGAACAGCGGACTAAACCGGCTGCGCGACGACATTTTCAGCGTGTATGGACAGTCGGAGGGTTTGCCGAGCGATGAACCGACCACGGTGTACCAGGACCATCGCGGCCGCATCTGGATCGGATTTCACGGCGGCGGTCTGGTGCAGTTTGCGAACGGTCGTCCGGTACGGGTGTACACGACGCGCGACGGCCTGCCCAGCAACGAGATTTTTTCGATTCGCGAAGATCGCCAGGGCGACCTGCTGATCGCCGCGCGTACCAGCCCCACGAGGATGCACGAAGGGCGGTTTATCAACCAGCCTTTGAACGATCCGCTCAAGCGGCTGGTTGCATTCGACTACTTTGAGGATAGAGACGGCAATCAGTGGGTGGCGTCTCCGGTGGGCGTGAGCCAGGTTCAAGGCGGGCGGTTACGTACTGTAATTCCCGGCGGGTCGCAACTGACCAGCGACGCGGTCGTCCTGTGCCAGACGCGCGACGGCAGCTTGTGGGCGGGCACCCTGGGCGACGGGCTGTGGCGGCGGAAGGATGGCCAATTGGAGCGGCTCACAACCGCCGACGGGCTTTCGAGCAACCAGATCCGGTCGCTAGTGGAAGACTCGAGCGGCACGCTCTGGATCGGCACCTTCGGCGGAGGGCTGAACTTCTATCGCGAGGGAAAGTTCTTCCACGTCACCAGCCGCGAAGGTCTGCTGAGCGATAACGTCTCGCATGTAGAGGACGACGGACGCGGCTTCCTGTGGCTGAGTACGACGCGCGGCATCTGCCGGGTGCGGAAGCAGGAGATCTTCGATGTCGCGCTGGGCAAGATTCGCTCGATCAGTCCCGTAAATTATGGCCTTGCGGACGGGCTTCGCAGCGCACAGTGCGCGCCGGGGTATCCAACCAGCCGGGGCGGAACTCGCACCGGCGACGGCCGGCTCTGGTTCCCCACCAGCCGCGGACTGGCGGTGCTGGATCCGGACGAGCGGCCGCAGAAGGTCGCGCCGCCGATGGTACATCTTTTGGAGGTGGCGGTGGACGGACGGACGGTGCCGCCGACTACGGCTGCCACGCTCCCGCCCGGAGATGGCCGGATGCAGTTCCGCTACACGGGCATCCACCTCAGCGGTCCGGAGCGCGTTCGTTATTCCTATCAATTGGACGGGCTGGACAAAGACTGGAGCAACTGGGTGGCGCGGCGCGTCACGAATTACAACAGTCTGCCGCACGGCCTGTACCGGTTTGTGGTCCGCGCCAGTGTGCCGGGAGCCGCGCCGAGCGAAGCGTCGTTCGCTTTTGAATTGCAGCCGCACTATTACGAAACCGCCTGGTTCCGTTACCTATGCGCCGTTCTGGCCGTGGCCGCGATCTGGGGAATGTACCGGCAGCACATGCACCAGATTCGTGAGCGGTTCGCGCTGGTGCTGGAAGAGCGGGCGCGGCTGGCGCGGGAAATTCACGACACACTGGCGCAAGGCTTCGTCGGCATCTCATCACAACTGGACGCAGTAGCGCTCACGTTGAACGATCACGTGGAAGTGGCGCGCGAGCATCTGGAGCTGGCACGCAAGATGGTGCGGCACAGTCTGACCGAAGCGCGGCGGTCGGTGATGGATCTGCGGGCTTCGGCTTTGGAGGGGCACGATCTGCCGGCGGCGTTGTCGGAAGCGGCGCGCGTATGGACCGCGGGGTCGCCGGTGGAGGTCCAAGTGGACGTAGAAGGCGAAAGCCCGCATCTGCCCCAGGAGACCGAGCAGCATCTGCTGCGAATCGCTCAGGAAGCCGTGACCAATGCCGTAAAGCATTCGCAGGCCAGCCGGGTGCGGATCCAATTGGAGATGGAGCGGCGGAAGTTGAGCCTGCGCGTGGCCGACAACGGACAGGGGTTCGAACAGAACGACGCTTTTTCGGAAGTGGGCGGCCATTTCGGGCTGCTCGGCATGCGCGAACGTGCCGAACGGCTGGGCGGCGAACTGCAATTGCATAGCCAACCGGGGCATGGGACGGAAGTGGAAGTGACGGTACCGTTATCGTGAGCGAAAGCTCCCGGATCCGCATCCTGATCGCCGAGGATCATCTCATTGCCCGCGTCGGCGTGAAGACCATTCTGAACGCGCAGCCGGACATGCGGGTGGTAGCGGAAGCGGCCAGCGGATCGCAGGCCGTGGAACTGTACCGCAAACACCGGCCAGATGTCGCGTTGATGGATGTGCGGATGCCCTCGATGAGCGGCGTGGAGGCGACTACGGCGATTCGAGCCGAGTTTCCCGAGGCGCGCATCATCGCGCTGAGCACCTATGGCGGCGATGAAGACATCCGGCGGGCGTTGCAGGCTGGAGCGCGCGCCTATCTCACCAAGGACGTGCTGCATGACGAGTTGATCCGCGCCATTCGGGCCGTGCATTCCGGCGGGACCTACATGCCGCCGACGGTGGCCGCCGCACTCAAAGCCAGCGCGCTACCGGCCGGATTGAGCCATCGCGAGATGGAGGTGCTGTCTCTGATCGTCAAAGGATTCGGCAACAAGCAGATCGCCTTTGAGCTGAGCATCGCCGAGCACACGGTGAAGAACCATGTGAAGAACATCCTGAGCAAGCTCGGCGTGGACGATCGGACGCAAGCAGCAACGGCGGCGATCCAGCGGGGGATAATTCATTTGTAGTGCTCGCACAACATCCGGCTGGGCGCGAAAGCGAACCTGGAAAAACAACGCCGCGAATGGGACGCGTCCTGGCTCACTTCCGCCGGATCACGTCCACCGGCAACTTCGTTCCCGAGATCGACGGGCTGCGGTTCGCGGCCATCGCGTCCGTGGTTTTGTATCACTTCCACGGCTTCCTGCTCCTCAACAAGACAGTGCCGGGAAGCCAGGACTCGTTGGCGGCCGTGGTAGAGCACGGTTACCGGGGAGTCAACCTGTTCTACGTGATCAGCGGATTCGTCCTGGGCTTGCCGCTCGCGGAGCGGTATCTGAAAGGCGCACCCGGCGTGCCGCTAAGGCTGTATTTTCTGAGGCGCCTGACGCGTTTGGAGCCGCCTTACATCATCAATCTGCTGATCTGCACCGTGCTGCTGTTGCTTGTGGAGGGGACAGCAGCCCGCGCTCTTTTGCCACATCTGGCTGCAAGTCTGGTCTATCTGCACACCTTGTGGTTTGGGCAACAGAGCACGATCAATCCGGTGGCCTGGACTCTGGAAGTGGAGGTCCAGTTCTATTGTCTCGCGCCGCTATTGGGGCTTCTGTTTCGGTGGCCATCTCGACTCGCGAGGAGAGCGGTGTTCATTGGCGTCATCCTAGGCGCCGGGCTCGTGCAAATGGCGTTCTGGAATTCTCCGGACAGGTTTCGGTTCTCCATCGCCTATGCGATTCAGTTTTTCCTGGCCGGAATGTTGCTCGCGGACATCTACGTCGTGGATTGGGGCAAGTGCCCAAACTTGCACTGGCTCTGGGATCTCGCGGCGCTTATATGCTGGCCACTGATCTTTTTGCCGGGAGATCTCGCTGTATGGGCCGGCCTGCCCTTCCTTATGCTGGCGGCGTGCGTCGGTGCTTTCCGAGGCATCTTGTTCCGACGCCTGTTCCGGAATCCGGTTCTCATCACCGTCGGCGGGATGTGCTACACGATTTATCTCTTTCACTTCCAGCTGATCACGCCGGTATTGCGAATCAGCAGGAATGTGCATATCGGTAACACTCTGGACGCCTACTTCGTCCTGCAATTTGTGATCTACGCATTGGTCCTGCTGCCGGTCAGTTGTGCGTACTTCGCGGGCATCGAGCGGCCTTGCATGATCAAGGATTGGCCGCAGCGTTTGATCGCGCGGTTCCGCTGGCGCGCAAGCGAAAGATCCGAAGCTCGGGCGGCCGCCGCCAACCTGGAGAAGTAGCCGCTGGTAGAATGAGGTGGAAGCCCATAAGGTTCGTCCCTCTGTGTGTGATGGCTCTAAAGGGCCAATAACCATGCTTGTGGCCCGATCATCTTTACTGTCATACAGTTAGTACGACCAGTGTATGTGGATAGTACGCTTAGCGTTACGCCGGCCCTATACGTTTGTAGTGATGGCTATGGCCATTCTTCTGCTTGGTGTGGCGGCCATCGTCACGATGCCGGTGGATATTTTCCCGTACATTGATATTCCGGTCGTCAGCATCATTTGGAACTATTCGGGCATGTCGCCCGAGGAGATGGAGAACCGCATCCTGACGCAGTTCGAGCGCGGGATGACGACCATCGTCAACGACATCGAGCACATCGAATCGCAGTCCTACTTTGGCGTTTCGGTGATCCGGGTCTATTTTCAGCCCAAAGCGAAGGTGGAACTGGCAATGGCGCAACTGGCCGCGCAGGGCCAATCCGCCATCCGGGGCATGCCGCCCGGGATCTTTCCTCCCAACATTATGAAGTACGACGCCTCCAGCGTTCCGATCCTGCAGTTGGGCCTGGAGAGCAAGACGCTGAGCGAGCAGGAAATCTACGATCTGGCGCAGAACTTCATTCGTACGCCGTTGGCGACGGTGCAGGGCGCTTCGATTCCGGGTCCCTACGGGGGCAAACAGCGCCAGATCCTGGTGGATCTGGATCCCGATGCGATGTACGCCAAGCATCTCTCGGCCACCGACGTTTCCGCGGCGATCAACCTTCAGAACCTGATTCTGCCGGCGGGCACGGTGAAGGTGGGCGACATCGAATATCCCGTGCTGCTCAACAGCAGCCCGACGGTGGTCTCGGAATTGAACAACCTGCCGATCCGCACCGTAAATGGAGCCACGGTTTATAT
>Ga0335069_10017310_pt1 | contig 10046 bp, 9 predicted proteins | sample Lox_Sample_11_FD_206714 | JGI IMG/M metagenome (GOLD analysis project Ga0335069, IMG submission 206714) | Soil microbial communities from Loxahatchee National Wildlife Refuge, Florida, United States - Lox_Sample_1.1 | ecosystem: Environmental > Terrestrial > Soil > Wetlands | place: USA: Florida...
CTCAAGAGAACGATTCACGAGCACAACCTCAGCGCCTGCTGAAAGAAGGGCGAGAGCAGCCGCTCTGCCCGCACCCCCGGCGCCGAGCACGACCGTTTTCTTTCCTGCAGGCTCAAAGGAGGTTTCCTTGAGCGCCCCCAGGACACCTGCAGGGTCTGTTGTGTACCCGAAAAACTTACCAGCTTGTTGTACTACAGTGTTAACCGAACGTATCTTTGCCGCAACCTCTTCCACTTCGTCGAGGAAAGGTATGACGTCAGCCTTGAACGGCGAGGTAATGTTGAGACCATCGATGCCTGCCTCGCGGGCGGTCGTAATCACTTCTTCCGCTGTGGTCACGGCAAGGCGGGTGTACACCGCGTCCAGGGAGAGTTCCCTGAACGCCGCATTGAACATCCGCGGACTTCTGCTGGCCAATATAGGGTTGCCAGCTACTGCGTAAATGTTACCCATGTTTCTGTCTCGTCAACTACTCAATATCACTTTTCTTAGTTGTGCCACCAACGTGGCCAGCGTCTCATTGTCTATCTGGCCTTCTGCTGTTTCCTTGCCCTTCGCAAGCGATGCGAACGTAAGAGGGCTTCCGAGAAAGGGTGTGGCAATCCTGGTTATTCTTCCCTCGTCTCCTATGCCGATAACCACTATTTTTCTGCTATCATCCAAAAGACCGAGGAGCCGTGCGCTCTCTTCAGGTAACCGGACAGTGCACGCAATCTTCGCAATGTCGGCGCCGGCCTCAAAGCAGGAATCGACAATCCTGTCAAGCACGTGTCTTCCGGGTGTGCCCGCGTGGTCGTGAAAGGATACGATCACGCGACAATTGTATGCCTTGGCTTTGGCGATAATCTCTTCCCTGTAGTTTCTTTCCGATTCAATCTCTACGTCGACGAAGGCCGCCCCTGCTTCGATAGCGGCTATAAGGAGCTTCTTGCGATCCTTGTCCGGGTGTGCCCCCGCCCTGCACGTCGCGATCAGCGTTTTCGGTTGTGAAAAGAGTGAGCGTACCTCGTCGAGCGTGGGACGTATCACGTCGATGCGTATCTCGGCGCAATCGAGTCTTTTCAGGGCCGACATGCATGAAGCCACCGAGTCTTCTGCGAGACTAACACAAATCATGGAGCATCCCATCGAGTTCACTGACTTTTACGGGCGCGACTCTCGCGCGGCCTATCCCGTCAAGCAGGACAAAGTGAATCTCTTCGTTCTCCCTCTTCTTGTCTTTCCTCAGGGCTTCTCGCACCGCGGTTGCATCCACATGCGCTGTCACAGGAAGCCCGAACCTCTCAAGAAGCGTCCTGAGTCTCTCCACGTCGCTTTCCGGGATGAGGCCACGGCGAGCAGAGAGCGTGGCTGCAGCCACCATACCTATGCTCACGCCTTCTCCGTGCCGCAGGCGGCCGAGGCTTTCGAGCGCGTGTCCGATGGTGTGGCCGAAATTGAGTTTCCTTCGTTCCCCTTTCTCCTTCTCGTCGAGCGATACGATTCTGGTTTTGACTGAAAGGGAATCGTAGACGATGCGTTCGATTACTCCGTGATCGAGCGATAGAGCCTCCATCCACGCTGCTTCGAAAAATGAAAAGAGATTTGCATCGCCGATCGCGGCGGTCTTAATCGCTTCGGCAAAGCCGTTCCTCAGTTCAGGACCGGAAAGAGTTTTGAGCAGAGAGAAGTCGCAGAGCACGAACGAGGGCTGAGTGAAGGTGCCGACGAGGTTCTTGTAGTTCTTGAAATTAACCCCGTTTTTCCCTCCGACGCTGGCATCTACCTGGGCCAGAAGGGTCGTGGGCACGAAGCCGAACCGGAGCCCTCGCAGATACGTTGATGCGGCGTATCCCGCCACATCGCAGACGAGCCCGCCGCCAATTGCCAGAACGAGAGAGGAACGATCAATCTCGGCTCGAAGGAAAGTCTCGTACATCTTCTCTACAGTCGCCAGCGTTTTGGAACGCTCGCCAATACCTGTTTCTATTACCTCGCACGGCGGGAACAGGTTCCCGTAAAGAGCACGTACTGTAGTGTCCGTCACGATAACCTTTTTTGCTCTGCCGCAATAAGAGGTGAGGTGTTCCAAGGGTTCCCCGACCATGACGGTTGATTGACCTGAGGTGCCTGCAATCTGTAGTGACCTCATTGCCCTGCCGCCATGACCTCCGTTGAATCGATGGTACCCATCGAATCCATGAAACGATGAAGGGCGCTGACCCGTCGCATCATATCCGAAAACTCCCGAGGCGTTAAAGCCTGCTCCTTGTCGCAGAGAGCCTCCTCGGGATTATTATGTACCTCGACAATGATGCCGTCTGCTCCTGCCGCCACCGACGCGAGACTCAGCGGAGGAATGAGAGAGACTCTTCCGGTTGCATGGGAGGGATCAACGATAACCGGGAGATGCGTCAACTCCTTCAGTGCGGGTACGGCAGTCAAGTCGAGAGTGTTCCTCGTGTAACTTTCAAACGTGCGAATGCCTCTCTCGCAGAGAACGACGTGAGGATTCCCCTCGCTCAGGATGTACTCCGCGCAGTTGAGCAGTTCTTCCAGGGTTGAGTTCATGCCCCTCTTCAAAAGCACGGGTTTGTGCGATCTTCCCACTTCCTTGAGAAGGGAAAAGTTCTGCATGTTCCTCGCGCCTATCTGGAGCATGTCAGCGTATTCACTTACCCAGAAAACGTCTCGCGCATCAATGACCTCGGTCACAATGGGAAGCCCGGTTTCTCCCTTCGCCTTTCTGAGGATCTTGAGAGCCTTTAAGCCAAGACCCTGGAATGCGTAGGGCGAACTGCGCGGCTTAAAGGCACCTCCGCGCAAGAGGTGGCCTCCTGCTTTCTTGACCGCGTGGGCGGTTTCTATTGTTTGCCGTTCGGTTTCCACGCTGCACGGTCCGGCAATTACCGTAAATCCCTCTCCTATGGGTATGCCTTCCACGCGGACTACTGTCCTGCCTTCGCCGTTCAATGAGGCCAGTCTCAAATTCTTCATGATCTCTCCTCCGGTAGGTTAAGCCGCATATCGCGCCTAATAAAAAAGGCCGTGGATGTTTCCCACGGCCTCACAAACTGAAAGGGCCGCGGGTTCTGCACCCACGGCCCTTGATTACCATCTAGGGTAAAGGACACCCGGGGTGCAGGATCCTGTACCAAAAATAAAAGTAGCCGAAAATGGTTGTCGAGTACTGCATAAGGCGACAGTATAAAGCCGAACCTTTCTGTTGTCAAGTGAATGAAAGCTAATCAAAGAACGGTACGGCGGCGTCCGCCGTGTCCCGCAGAGGCACGCGTCATCACAAGCTCTTGATTATGGCGGTAGGGAGGTATATTATTGCTGACACAGCCGGGAAGACAACGAGAGCTGCCGGAGGAGAGCTATGACAAAAAGGGATGATGCAGCAATCAACAGACGCGATTTCCTGAGGATCGGGATGGCAGGAGCTGCCACCATCGGTTTAACAGGCATGGGAAACCTCCTCAGCGCAGCCGAAGCGGCGCCGGCGCCTGTCTATCGCACGTTGGGCCGGACCGGGCTCAAGGTCACTACGCTCAGTTTCGGCGCGATGCTCACGCCCGAGTATGAAGTCATACGGGCAGGCTTTGACATGGGAATCAATTACGTGGATACGGCACGCCGCTACCTGAACGGAAGAAGCGAAGATATTGTCTCAAAGGCGCTTGACGGCATACGTGACAAAGTGTACGTGGCCACGAAGACACGCAGGGAATCGACCACCAGGGACGAGATCATGAAGGATATCGAGACGAGTCTTGCCCAGCTCAAGACCGACCACATCGACGTGATCCAACTTCACGGCCTTGAGAATGCGAAGCAGGTGTTGAATCCCGAGGCGCGTGCGGCCTACACCAAGGCCAGGGAACAGGGCAAGGTCCGCTTCTTCGGTGTGAGCACCCATACCAACATGGCAGAGGTCATCAATGCGGTAGTAGACGATCCTGACAAGTTCTTCGACACGGTGCTTGTGCAATACAACTTCAACTCTGATCCTTCGGTGAAGCAAGCTATGGCCAGGGCTAAAACGGCAGGAATCGGTGTGATCGCCATGAAGATTCAGATGGGCGGCTACAAGACAAGGGAGGAGGTCAAGGCCATGACTCCGGAGCAGGCCGCAGCCAATCTGAAATGGGTTCTGCAGGACACGAACGTGACGTGCGCCATCCCGGGGATGAGGACCGTAGACCAGGTAAAACAGATGTTCCCTGCAATGCAGGCAAAGCTCACAGATAGAGATGTGCGCGTGATCCGTCAGTATGCGCAGGCGATCGCACCGTACTATTGCAGGTTGTGCGGGGAGTGCGAAGGCACATGTCCCAACGGGGTGGCCATCAGCGTGATTAACCGTGCACTCATGTATGCCGAGGGGTATAAGGAGTTTGCGCTGGCAAAAGCGACATTCGATGAAGCTCCGAGGTCGTCTCTCTGTTCCTCGTGCGAGGACTGCGTGGCTCTGTGTGTCAACGGCCTGAATATCGCAAAAAAAATGCGCCAGGCTCAGAGTATGTTTGCATGATACGCATGACACATCTGATTCGGATGATAAGGTTATTGCGCTGCGCACCGGTTGTTACGGCTGTGCTGTTATTCACTTTTTCGTCTCTGTTTGCAGCTGAAAAAACAATTGACGATATTCTTCCCGAGGAATGTGTGCAGGGCTGGGCCATGGACGGCAAGGTGACAACGTACACGCCGGACAACCTCTACAAGTACATCGACGGCGAGGCCGAACTGTACATGCCCTACGGCTTCCGTAAGGCTGCAACGGTGATGTACTTGAAGCCGGGAAGCGCTGATACCGGGATAGTGACCAATATTTTTGAGATGGGATCGCTCCTCGAGGCTTTCGGTATCTACTCTAATTATCGTACCCCCGCGTTGGAACAGGTAAGAATCGGTGCTGAAGGTTTTGCAGACGAATCGCAACTCATGTTCTACCAGGACCGTTATTTTGTCCAGATCGAGGCTTCAGGTTCGGTCACAGAGGGAGGCTTCATCTTTCGCTCCTGCGCTGAGGCAGTCTCGCGCAATATAGCTGACAGCAAGGAAAAACCTCGCGAGCTCCAATTCCTCAAGGTGCCGGAAGCTGTACCTCTGACTGAAAAGTATTATGCCTCAGGGCTGCTGGGTCACGGCTTTTTCGGAAAAGGCTTTACCGGAGAGGTGACGATCGAAAAGGCGCGGGCAAAGTCAGTGCTGATGCTGGCAGGGTCTGAAAAGGCAGCCGTGCAGGTCTTCACCGACTACGAAAAGTACCTGAAGGAATCAAAGGTCACGCCTGCACTGGCGAGGGATAAGGGGGGCAACATCCTGCACGCGATGGATCCGCTTTACAAGGGCGTGGTGCTGGCGCAGTCCGGTCAATACGTGGTGGGTGTCGTGGGCCTCAAAGAGCCGCATGACGGCGATGCACTCATCGCGGAGCTTGTCAAAAACCTTCCGAAGCGGTAAGGTCAAGAGAACTGCCCAAGCCGCTTGCACGGTCTCTCTCGCTTGCTGGCGAATCGTGTATTTCCCTGGCCAATAGTACCGTATTCCACTTCCGCCATTGCACATGGCAATGATTAGAACGGGTGCCGCACACCAGCTACTGTACCTCTTAAATGTCGTTTGTTATAATGAGATGGAACTTAGGCGCCTGATCGGCGGCCACGTGATGTCCCGAGGCGATCCGTAAGCTCGTTCAGGAGGAAAGTATGAAACTAAAGACAAAACTCACGTCGGGCTTAGGCTTTCTGTTCTTCATTATCTTCGCGCTCGCCGCTTTTTGTTCCTACTATGTAGGCACCCTGGGCCAGGAATCCGAAAGAATCCTGAAGGACAACTACGACTCGCTCGTCTATGCCCGGAATATGGTCGCCGGTCTCGAAGACATCAAAACGTCGGTTACCGTTGCTATGTACACCTCGCGCACGTCCGAGCACTACGCACGACTCTTCGAGTCAGGGAAGAAGTTGTTCGAGGAGAACCTCAAGCTGGAACGCAACAACATAACCGAAGTGCACGAGAAAGAGTATGTCGAAGCGCTTACCCAGGAGTATGCGTCCTTTCTCAAACTGTCCGTCCAGCTCAGAGAAGGCCCTGCCGAGCCTTCCGCTTATATCCGCGATTTTCTGCCGGCCACTGAACGGGTGAGAGAATCCATCAGGGGCATCTACGACGTGAACATGGAGGCGGTCGTGCGCAAAAGCCAGCAGGCAACCCGTGACGCCACCCGCTTTATGCAGGGCATGGCCATGATAGGCGCTATCTGCCTGGTGCTGGCGTTGGGCTACTTCTGGTACTTTCCGGTCTACATATCTTCCACCATGAGCTATCTCGCAGAGAGAATGAGCAACCTGGTCAAAAAGAGCGGCGTTCCCTTCGAGGCAACCACGAACGACGAGGCCGACATCATGCTGCAGGGAATAAAGGCGCTCGAAGAAAAACTCGGCGTAAACAAAGAGAGCGTGAATACTCAAAGGAGCTAATCTCGCTGACTCTCTAAGAGGCGCTACACGTCTTGAAGATGCGAGAGCCGGTGGAATCCCTCAATATGCTCCCGTCCATGTGGCTCCTGACTGGCGAGATCGTCACGGAGCTCGAGGCCATTAACGTCCTCACCGGAGCAACGGCGTTCCAGTGCAGCGCTGGCGGTATCGGTGGTGCAGAAGGCGGCGTCTGGATCGTGTTCAGGGGTACCAGGGAACAGGTTACCAAGGCGCTCGACCTGGTGCATTCTATCCAGGGTGAACCACCTTACGTGGAATAACATCCCGGGACGTTGTGAGCAAACAGGCTGATGAGGCCGAAAGCCTTTGCCCGCCTCATCAGCGTCAATGTTCCATCTCATTCACCTTGATTACCCACGCGATCTCAGAACCGGGCCACGACATGCCGTGGATGGCGAAGCCTGTAGCGTAAATTGATAGCCGGACTTATATTAAAAGGCTATGGGGAATCTCGGGTCAAAAATAAAAAGGCGGTGACACCACTATGAAGAAGGTACTGCTTGTCGTTGTTATGCTGGTGATGAGCCTGGTCTTTGCGATCTGCGCGTTTGCCCAGGCTGTGACGACGCCAACACGTTCCACGCCCGCGAAGAAGGCCCAAACACCAAAGTCGATGCAATATGTAGGTACCATCGTTCTGGTTGACGCGACCGCAAAGGGCATTGTCGTCAACGGCAGGAACGGCGAAATGACCTTCGACGTGTCTATGACCGCGTGGAAACCTTATAAGTCTGTGCACGAGGTCAAACTGGGCGATCCTGTTACCGTATGGTACATCGAAAAAAACGGGGAAATGAAAGCCTCTTCCGTGACGAAGGCAAACCCTCCAAGTCTGAAGGAGGAATCTATTCCTGCAAACAAGTAGCCTTCGTCTACGAGAGCGGGGGACGTATTCCCGGTTCCGGCCCGCTTTAAGCCTTTAGAAGCGTAAGGCCTCTCCTCGTGTTTCCACTCGAACTCGTGCCAGCCTGACCTTGGGCGCTGCGCCTGGTGGCGCTTCCCAACATTTGCTATGCAGGCGTACAGAGTCTGCCCATTTGCGTCTTGAGATAGTTCTTGATGGTTTTTGTCAGGTTAGATAAACTGTAAGCTTCGAGACCATGTGCAGGAGATGACGTATGGATGAAGAACGAAAAGCATCGGCAGAAGAAGCAAAGCAGAAAAAAAGCTCCATGAGAGTCTCCCGTCGCGACTTCCTAAAAGGAATGGCGACGACTGCGGTAGCGGCGACCATTACCACGTTTCCGGGACAATCTCTTCCCGAAGCCGAAGCTGCATTGCCTTCGGGAGTCAAGGAAGCGCTCATCACCCTCAATGTCAACGACAGAGCCTATCGCGTGAAAGTGAAGTCAAATTGGACCCTGCTCGATGTATTGCGACGGGAGCTCGATCTCACCGGAACCAAGAAGGCCTGCGACCACGGGAATTGCGGCGCCTGCACGGTAATCGTGGATGGAAAAGCAGTTTATGCATGCTCTCTCCTCGCGATCGGCATGGATGGCAAGAAGATCGCTACCGTCGAAGGCTTGAGGGAAGGAGAGAAGCTCCATCCCATCCAGAAGGCTTTCTCCGAGCAGGGAGGGTACCAGTGCGGTTTCTGTACCTCGGGGCAGATGATGGCCGCTAAGGCGCTGCTCGATAAAAACGCGAACCCCACAGCAGATGAGGTACGCATGGCCATGGCCGGCAATCTCTGCCGATGCGGCGCTTATCCGAAAATCATCGAATCGGTTTTGAGTGCGGCCAAAAAAATTTCGGCAGGCGCGTGATGGCAGGCGAATTCAAAGTCGTCGGAAAACGAGTGGAGCGCGTGGATTCCTTTGAACGGCTGACAGGGGAGGCGAAGTATGCATCTGATGTCTATCTGCCGGGAATGCTGTACGTAAAAGTCACGCGTAGCCCCCATCCCCACGCAAGGATTGTGAGGATTGATGCGGCGAAAGCCCAGGCGCTGGCCGGTGTCAAGGCGATTCTGACGCCGCAGGAAGTGCCGGACTTCGCAATTCATAGCAGGCCCAATCCTCCTTTCGTTCGGATGCCTGTCCTCGCGAGCACGCCCCGTTATGTGGGTGATGAGATCCTCGCCGTGGCAGCCGTGGATGAGGAGACCGCGGAGAATGCGCTGGAATTGATTAAGATTGACTTCGAGGTTCTTCCATTCGTGCTCGATGCCGAAGAGGCGGCAAAATCGGGAGCGCCACGCATCTATCCTGACGGGAATGTGATACGCGAAAAGATTGACACCCTCGTGCGCGGCAATCTCGAGGAGGGATTTAAACAGGCGGACGTTATCTTCGAGGGGAAATATCAGACCCACATGATTCAGCACGTTACCTTGGAGCCGAGGGTGACTGTAGCAGCCTGGAACGGAAAGAAGCTGACTCTCTGGGACGGTGGCAAAGGGCCCTTCGGCCTTCGGAACGATCTTGCAGAGGCTCTCAACATCAAGGTCAATCAGATCAGGGTTCTGACCCCGTTTATAGGAGGCGACTTCGGCGACAAGGGCAGGGTGGAGAGGCAGCATGTCATCTGTGCACTTCTGGCGAAGAAGACAGGGCGGCCGGTCAAACTGGAGTTCACGCGGGAAGAGAACTTTCTCGCCACACACCATCGGTATCCGACGACATGGTATATGAAGTACGGCGCGAAGAAAGACGGCACGTTGACTGCGATGCATGTGCGGCTCTACGCTGATCTTGGCGCCTATTACCACATGGACTTCGCCTATAATTCTCTCGAAGTTCCGAAGGGCGTTTACAGATGTCCCAATGTCATGCTGGAAGGCTACAATGTATTTACGAACAAACCTGAAGCCGGCCAGATGCGATGTGTCGGCCATCCGACCGGCATGTTCCCGCAGGAAGTCCACATGGACCGGCTCGCAGAAAAACTGGGCATGGACCCCTTTGAGTTTCGGCTTAAGAATTACGCGCGAAAAGAGGATGGCGATCAGGACAGGAAGATTCCCTTTACAAGCTGCGGTATGGATGAGTGCGCCAGGCTGGCGTCCGAACAGTTCGGCTGGAAAACCAAATGGAAAACACCGGGCTCAGGCTCTGGTCCTGTGAGAAAGGGCGTCGGCGTTGCCTTTCAGTCATGCAGACACGGGTCGATCTTCGGGCCCATGTCCGCTGTTATCAAAATGGATCAGGATGGCACCATAGAGCTGATGAACGGGCTCAACGATACAGGAGGCGGGCAGAAGACGGCCATGGGAATAATTGCCGCCGAAGAGTTGGGTGTGCCTTATGACGCAGTGCAGGTAACGACCGGCGACACTGACTCGACCACCGACACAGGAACCGCAGGGGGCAGTCGCGGAACACCATCTGTGGGCCTCGCCGTTGTGGCCGCTGCGCGGGATGTCAAAAATCAGTTGCTCGATGCGGCAGCCGATGTGCTGAAAAAGAAGAGAGACGATCTGGAGATTCGGGATGGCGCTCTTTTTATAACGAGCGAGAACAGATCCGTTCCCTACAAGGAGATCGTTTCAAAAAGCGGCGCAACCATCGTCGGACGGGGTTCTCCCAAAGCACCGCAGGGCATTGCTACGCA
>Ga0335069_10017311_pt1 | contig 10046 bp, 8 predicted proteins | sample Lox_Sample_11_FD_206714 | JGI IMG/M metagenome (GOLD analysis project Ga0335069, IMG submission 206714) | Soil microbial communities from Loxahatchee National Wildlife Refuge, Florida, United States - Lox_Sample_1.1 | ecosystem: Environmental > Terrestrial > Soil > Wetlands | place: USA: Florida...
GCCCAAACCGCCTCCCGCCATGTTCACCGCCGAAACCTGCGCCGCCGTCCTGCGCGAAGTCCGCGCCCGCCAGCCCCTGGTGCACAACATCACGAACTACGTCGTGATGAACAACACCGCCAACGCCCTGCTCGCGCTCGGCGCCTCGCCCGCGATGGTCCACGCCAGCGAGGAGGTCGCCGAATTCGCGGCGCTCGCCCAGGCGCTGGTCATCAACATCGGCACGCTCTCGCCGGCCTGGGTCGCCGCCATGGAGCTGGCCGCCCGCACCGCGGCGGCCCGGGGCACGCCCTGGGTGCTCGACCCCGTCGGCGCCGGCGCCACGGCCTACCGCACCCGCACCGCCGCGGCGCTCGCCGGCCTCCACCCCGCCTGCATCCGCGGCAACGCCGGCGAGGTCATGGTGCTCGCCGGGACCACCGCGGTGGCGACCAAGGGGGTCGACTCGACCCGCGGCTCGGCCGACGCCCTCGCCTCCGCCCGCCAGCTCGCCCGGACCACCGGCGCGATCGTCGCCGTCACGGGAGCGACGGACTACGTCACCGACGGCACCGCGCTCATCGGCCTGGCCAACGGCCATCCGCTGATGGCGCGCGTCACCGGCCTCGGCTGCACCGCCACCGCGCTCGTCGCCGCCGCCCTCGCCGTCGAGCCGGACCGCCTCGCCGCCGTGGCGGCCGGGCTTTCGTTCCTGGCCATCGCCGGCGAGATCGCCGCCGAGCAGAGCCCCGGGCCCGGCTCGCTCCAGCTCCACCTGCTCGACGCCCTGCACCGGCTCGACGCCGCGACGCTCGAGCGCCGCCTGAAGCTCGTCCCGTGAAACCCCGGTTCGACCTCTCGCTCTACCTCGTCACGGATCCCGCGATGACCGCCCCGCGCGGGCTGCTCGCGACCGTGGCCGCGGCGGTCGCGGGCGGCGCCACCCTGGTCCAGCTGCGCGACAAGGACGGCCCGGCCGGCGTCCTCATCGAGGCCGCGCGCGCGCTCAAGGCGTTCCTGGCGCCCCGCGGCATCCCGCTCCTCGTGAACGACCGCGTCGACGTCGCCCGCGCCGCCGGCGCCGACGGCGTGCACCTCGGCCAGGGCGACGCGCCGCCCGCCGCCGCCCGCGCCCTCCTCGGCCCGGATGCGATCGTCGGCTGGTCGATCACCGCGGAATCCCAGCTCACCGCCATCGACGCGGCGGTGGACTACGTCGGCCTCGGGCCGATCTTTCCGACCGGCACCAAGCCGGACGCCGCGGCCGCCCTCGGCGAGGATCGTTTCGCCGCCCTCCGCCGGCGGATCCGGGTTCCGGTCGTCGCCATCGGCGGGATCACCGCGGCCAACGCGGCGCGCGCCCTGGCCGCCGGCGCCGACGGCGTCGCCGTCGTGTCCGCCATCTGCGCCGCTGCCGACCCGCGCGCCGCCGCGCACGACCTCCGGGCCGCCATCGACGCCGCGCTCGCGTCCCGGGCGCGGCCGCGCTGAGCGGCGCCCGGCCGGGCTTAGCCTCGGGCGGATATGACTTTGCTCCAGGGACCGCTTCCGAGATTTGTGCTCGCAACGGCGGCGCCCATCGGCAGATTACCGGGGTTTCGCGAATGAACGCCCGCCGCCGAGAACCCTGCGCGACTCCAATCGAGCGGTCGCCTGTTCCCGCGGGTGCGGGCTGATTTGGCCCGCCGGCGCCCCGGCGGGGATCCGCCGCCCCTGTGCTTTACGCGCAAACACCCAACCCCATGAATACCGTGACCCCGATTCTCGCCGTCAGCGATGCCGCGACCCTCGGTCCCATCGACTGGCTGGCGATTGCCTGTTACTTCAGCATCCTGCTGGTTGTCGCCTGGTGGGTCGTCAAGCACCGCAAGGACACGGCCGCGGACTACTTCCTGGCCGGGCGCAACCTGGGGTGGTGGATCATCGGCGCGTCGATCTTCGCCTCCAACATCGGCTCGGAGCACATCGTCGGCCTGGCCGGGTCGGGCGCGAAGGACGGCGTGGCCATGGCGCACTACGAGCTGCACGCCTGGTGCCTGCTCGTGCTCGCCTGGGTCTTCGTGCCGTTCTACGCGCGCTCGCTGGTGTTCACGATGCCGGAGTTCCTCGAGCGGCGCTTCTCGGTGAGCTCGCGCTACGTGCTCTCGATCGTCTCGCTGATCACCTTCGTCGTGTCGAAGATCGCGGTGGGCATCTTCGCCGGCGGCGTCGTGTTCTCGACCCTCCTGCCGGAGATCCACCTGAACCTCGGCGGCGTCGAGATCAACAGCTTCTGGATCGGCTCGGTGGCGGTGATTCTGCTCACCGGCCTGTACACCGCCCTCGGCGGGATGCGGGCGGTCGCCTACAACGATGCGGTCCAGGTCGTCGTCCTGATCCTCGGCTCGGCCACGCTCACCTTCTACGGGCTCTTCAAGCTCGGCGGCTGGCACGAGCTGCGGGTCCTGTGCGGCTCCGACATGTTCAACCTCTGGAAACCGATGACGCCGCCGGGCGTCGAATCCACCTGGGCGCCCGTGCTCGAGCGCGCGGCCGACGGGCACGTGGTCAAGCAGGCATGGTACTTCAACACGCACTATCCGTGGCTCGGCATGCTGATCTGCGCGCCGGTGATCGGCCTCTGGTACTGGTGCACCGACCAGTACATCGTGCAGCGCGCCCTCGGCGCCCCCAACGAGCAGACGGCCCGCCGCGGCAGCATCTTCGCCTCGTTCCTGAAGCTGTTTCCCCCGTACCTGTTCATCATCCCCGGCATGATTTGCTTCGCCCTGGTCAAGAGCGGCAAGGTGCCCGACATGGCGGCGAACTTCGACGCCCAGAACGCCTTTCCGCTCATGGTGAAGTACCTCCTGCCGCCCGGCCTGCGCGGCCTCGTCGTGGCCGGCCTGCTCTCGGCGCTGATGGGCTCGCTCGCCGGCGTGTTCAACGCCTGCTCGACGCTGTTCACCGTGGACCTCTACCAGAAGCTGCGCCCGGACGCGGACCAGGCCCGGATCGTGCGCACCGGGCGCACCGCCACGACGATCATGGTCCTGATCGCCCTCGCCTGGATCCCGGTCGTCCAGGGCGCGCACAGCCTCTACGACTACCTGCAGTCCGTGCAGGGCTACCTCGCCCCGCCGATCTTCGTCGTCTTCTTCTTCGGCGTGTTCTTCCACCGCCTCAACGCCAAGGGCTGCCTGTGGGCCATGGTGGTCGGCTTCGTGCTCGGCCTGTTCCGGATGCTCGTGGATACGCCGGTGACGATGAAGCTCGGCGGCTTCGCCCAGGGCTACGAGCCCGGCTCGTTCCTCTGGGTCATCAACAACATCAACTTCCAGTACTTCAGCATCCTGATCACGATCGTCTCGGCGGTCGTCATGGTCGCGGTCAGCCTCGCGACGCGCGAGCCCGAGTATGAGCGGATCAAGAGCCTGACCTTCGGCACGGCGACGGCCGACGACAAGGCCAAGACCTACGCCAGCTGGGACTGGCACGACATCGCCGCCTCGGGCCTCATCCTCGTCTGCATCCTCGGCGCGTACCTCTATTTCCGGGGCTGAGATCTTGCCGGGCCCCCTGAACGGTCGGCCCCGACCCCCGCCGCTGCCGGCGGGGGTTCGTGTTTTCGTTGGACAACCCGAGCGCCCCACACACAGTCTGCCGGACTATGGCCGAGCCGCATGTTCATCCGCATCTCCACCACGCGCCGCCGCCCGTCCCGCGCGGCGACGACGATGACGACGAGCCCCGGGAGGAGCCCAAGCCCGCCGCCCTGCCGCCCGCCGTCGGCGCGCTGATCCAGCGCAAGTTTCTGGAAGAGCGGAAGCTGTTCCTGTGGGGGCCGGTGACGGACGAGACCGGCAGGGAAATCTGCGAGAGGCTCCTTTATCTCGAGGCGGCGGGGCCGGGCCAGGAGATCACCTTCTATCTCAACAGCCCCGGCGGCTCGATCACGGCCGGCATGGCGATCTACGACACCATCAAGCTGCTCAAGTCGCCCGTCACCATGGTGGTGACCGGCATGGCCGCCTCGATGGGCTCCGTGCTGCTCTGCGCCGCCGCCAAGGGCCGCCGGCTGATCTACCCGCACGCCCGCGTGCTCATCCACCAGCCCCTGATCGCCGGACGCTTCATCGGCCCCGCCACGGACATCAACATCCAGGCGAAGGAAATGGAGCGCATTCGCGACGAGCTGAACCAGATCCTCGCCGGCGCCTCCGGCCAGCCGATCGAGAAGATCGCCCGGGACTCGGACCGCGACTTCTACCTGAACGCGCAGGAGGCGATCGAATACGGCCTCGCGGACCGCATCGTCGACGCGCTCTAGTGCGCCGCCGCGGCGGGCGCCGGGGTTTCCTGCCGCCGCCTTTCCCGGTACATGACGCGCCTGTTTCTCTGGGTCACGCTGGGCGGCGCCCTCGGCACCGCGACCCGTTTCCTCCTGTCGGGCTGGATCGCCGGCCGGTTCGGCGAGACCTTTCCCTGGGGCACCCTGCTGGTCAACGTCAGCGGCTGCTTCCTCATCGGCTTCTTCGCCACGCTCACCGACCCCGCCGAGGGCCGTCTGCTGGCCGGCCCGAGCGCGCGCCAGTTCTTCATGTCGGGACTGTGCGGCGGCTACACGACGTTCTCTTCGTTTGGACTGCAGACGCTCAACCTGGTCCGCGACGACGAATGGCTGCGGGCCGGCGGCAACGTCGCCGGCTCGGTCGTGACCTGCCTGCTGGCGGTGTGGCTCGGGCACGTGGCCGCCGCCTGGCTCAACCATTGGAAAGGGGCCTGACCATGGAGATCCCGCACGAATCCGTCCTGCTTCGGGTGTTCATCGGCGAGTCCGACCGCTGGGAGGGCCGGCCGCTCTACGAGGCCATCGTGCTCCTCGCGCGCGAGCAGCACCTGGCCGGCGCGACCGTGCTCCGGGGCGCGATGGGCTTCGGCAAATCCAGCCGGCTGCACACGACGAAGATCCTGCGCCTTTCCTACGATCTGCCGGTGGTCATCGAGATCACTGACAGCGAGGAGAAGATCAACGGGTTCCTGCCGTTGCTCGACCGCATGATCGCCGGCGGGCTGGTGACGCTCGAGAAGGTGCGCGCGATCCGCTACCTGGGCACGCCGCCCGCCGGCTGATTTCGATCTTCGCTTTTTGCTTTTCGCTTTGCGGATGTCTCCCGGCGCAGGGCGACCTCCGCGTCCGCCCTGCTGCCGGTCGAAAAGCAAAGAACAAAAACCGAAAACACTCCGCCCCTCAATGGGCCCCGGCCGGCGCCGGTTGCGCCGGGTGGGCGCCCGCCGGGGCAGACGCCGGTTTGGCGGGCGGGCGGTGCGCCCCGCTCCGCCGCGCGAGCACGCCCTGCAGGTACCGGTCGGCCGGCGCGGTCCGCCAGGCGGTCAGCCACAGGCTGCCCAGCAGCTGGCCGCCGCGCAGCAGCTGTTCGTCGATGAACGACCGGCCGTCGAAGCTGCCGGGCGAGCCGTCGGCCTTGAGCCCTCCCGCCTGCTCCAGCTGATACAGCGGCTCGACGCGACGATTCTGCTCGCGCAGGAAGCTCATCACGGCGTCGAACAGGGCGTCGCGCCCGGCCGGGCTCGTGCCAGTGGGCAGCAGCTGGGCCGCGCGGGCGCGGGGGCCCATCTCGGCGTAGTCGATGCCGGCCGCGGCGATGAAGCCGCCGTCGATCCAGGCATGGAATTTCGGATCGGTCGTGTAGTGATGCGGGTTCGGCCCGACCCAGCCGTTGTGCTGGACCGTGTCGTGCAGCGGCTGGGCGCCGTCGCCGGCGAAGTGCCCCATCACGCCCATCAGGTACACGATGGTGGCCTGCGCGTTCGCGATCTCCGCGGCGGTGCCCCCGCCCTCCTGGTAGGCGCGCAGGTAGCCGAACGCCGACTGGAGGCGCTCGAAGTACTCGGTGATGGTCCAGGGCAGGAAGCCCGGCCACTCCCGGCTGTGGTCGGCGTCCGCCGCCGGATCAATCGGCGGGAACCGGTCCGGATGCGCGGCGCGGCCCGCGGCGAACGCGAGCGCGAACTGGTAGCGGAGCGGGCTGGCCGCCGCGGGGTCGAGCCCCGCCCAGCCGAGCTGCTCGAGGTCGAGGTAGTGGTCGGGATTGTTCGCGTGGCGGAGCGGCAGGTCCGGCACGTTCTTCCAGCGGTCGGGCTCGCCCGCCAGAAAGGCGATGCGCTCGGCGGCGGCGGGCTCGCGCACGAAGGCGGGGAAATCCGCCGGGAGCGAGGCGAGCGCCAGTTCATTGATGATGCGGTGGCCCGGATAGTCCCAGGCCCGGACCCGCGCCGCGGGGAGCGCGACGAGCAGCAGCGGCAGCAGCGATCGGACGATTTTTTTGGGTTTCATGGCGGCGCCGGGCAACCGGATTCCGTCAAATTCTCGCAGGCCGCGGCGGATTGCAAGCGGGGCGGGGCCGTCCGGGATTCCCGCCGGCGGGTCTAGGGCGCCGGCCGGCGCAGGGCGGCGAGCGCCGCGGCGTAGGCGTCCACACCGTCGGCGATGGCGGCGGCGATCCGCTGCCGGTACTCGGGCGTCGCGATCTGGCGCGCCTCGGTGTCGTTCGACAGGTACGCGGCCTCGACCAGGGCGGCCGGGCATTCGGCGAAACAGAGGACGAGCAGGCGCCCGCGCTTGCAGCCGCGGTCGGAGGTCTGCAGCTTCGCCAGCACGGTGCGGTGCAGCTGGTAGCCGAGCACGGCGTTGGCCATGTCCTGCCGGTTGCCCGGGAGCGCGCGGTCGGCGCTGTCGTCGCGCCGCTCGTCCGCGCTCGACCGCAGGAACTGGGGGGTGAGCACGTAGGTCTCGGTGCCGCGCACGCCCGGCTGGGCCGAGTTGAAGTGGATGCTCAGGAAGAGATCCGCGTGGGCGCGGTTGGCGACCTCGGCGCGCTGCTCGAGGTCGGCCCGCTGGGCGGGGGCGAGCTTGCTGTCGTCGCTGCGCGTCAGGAGCACCCGGTAGCCGCGCGTCTCGAGCAGGGTGCGCAGGCGCAGCACGACGTCGAGGGTCATGGCCTTCTCGTCCAGGTGCAGCGCGAAGTTCTGCTTGCCGGGGTCGCTGCCGCCGTGCCCCGGGTCGAGGACGATGAGGCGCGGCGGCGCGGGCAGCAGGCTGGCATATTCGGCCGGGCGCACGAGCGGGGCGATCGTCTTGATGACGTCGATCCGGCTCACCCACAGGCTGTCCCGGTCGGCCACGGCGGGCTCGCCCATGAAGACGCGCACGCCGTCGAGGAAAAAGTCGCGGTCGCGGTCGGTGAAACGGAGCCGCACCCGTCCGCCGGCGTCCAGGAGATGCATGCTCTGACCCCGCGTCGCCCACGCCGCCCTGAGCCCGTAGTGCCGCGCGATCTCGCGCACGTCGACGTAGTCAATGTGGTAGAGGCGGCGAAACGGCCACAGCCGGCTGGGGGCCGGCGGCGGCGGGAGGGACGGCGGCGGGGTCGCGACCGGCGCGGCGGCCGGAGCGGACGGCGCGGCGGCCGGAGCGCGGGGCGCGGGCCCCTGGGCGGCGACCGGCGCCGTGCATCCGCCGGCCAAGGCCAGCGCGGCCGCGGTGACCAGCAGGCTGCGTGCGGGGAGCCGCGCCATGACGCTGTCCGGACCCGGCTACGCCGGCGGCGCGACGGCGGGCGGGGCGGCCGGCGCCGGCGTCTCCCGCACATGGTACCGGAGCTTCCGCTTGTTCACCGGCAGCGGCGTCAGCATGACGTAGATGTTGCGCCCGGTCAGCTTCGGCGGCCCGTCCGGGTGCCCCATGCCGGCCAGGTCGGCGAGCGCGCGGTTGACGACGTCGAAGCCCATCTCGGTGCGGGCCATCTCGCGGCCGCGAAACTTCAGGCGCAGCTTCACCTTGTTGCCGTGGTCGAGGAATTCCTCCGCGTGGCGCAGCTTGGTGATGAAGTCGTTCTGCTCGATGCGCACGCTGAACTCGATCTCCTTGATCTTGCTGGCCGTCGTCTTGGCGTGGGAGTGCTTCTTCGACTCCTCGTACATGTACTTGCCGAAATCCATGATCCGGCAGACCGGCGGCGAGACGTTCGGCGCCACCTCCACGAGGTCGAGATTGAACTGCTGGGCCAGCTGCAGGGCCTTGCCCGTGGAGAGCACTCCCAGCTGCTTGCCTTCGGGGCTGATCACCCGGATCTGCTCGGCCTTGATCCGGTGATTGCGACGGATGTTCGCGAACGGGTCCGCATTGCGACGCGGAGGATAGCCGGGGCGGCCGCCGGAGGGAAATGCGTTAGCCATCAATCAGGTGGAAGCTTTGGATTGGGTCGAGCGGTCGTTCTTGCGGCAAAGCCGGGGGATGACAACATCTAATTCGCCCCAGCCATCGCCCGCTGCGCGGCGTCCGCCCGCCGGCCGGCCAGCCCCCGCGCCCCGCCCCTTGCGGCCGGCCGCTTCGCTGCAAATTGTCTTTAAGCGCCAGCCTCCACCGCAATAATCGCGCTGTGATCGAGCGAACCCCTTCCGCCCGGCTCCAATGGCTGGTCCTGCTGCTCGTCGCGCTCGGTGTCGCCGGCGCCGGGGGCATCGGCTACGGCTACTTCCGGGCGTACCGGGGAAACTTCGAGCGGAAGGTCCGCGAGGAGCAGGGCACCGTCGTGGACCTGAAGGCGCTCCAGCTCGCCAACTGGCTCCAGGAGCGGAAGAGCGACGTCCTCGCCGCCTCGCGCACCCCGGAGCTCGCCGGGATGCTGTTGCGTTTGCTGGCGGACCCGGCGGACGCCGCCGCCAGCGACTGGCTGCGGCAGTGGATGACCGTGGTGCGCCGGCCGGACGAGTACGAGGGCGTCGTGCTGCTGGACCCCCAGTACCAGGCGCGGGCGGCCAGCACCGGCCTGGCCGGCCCGGTGAGCCCGGAGATCCAGGAAAGCGCGCGCGAGGCGGTGCGGACGCGGAAGGCCGTCCTGTGCGACCTCCATCGCGATCCGGTCACGCAACAGATCACCCTCGCCGTCGTGGCGCCGATTCTCGCGCCCCCCGAACGCGGCACGGCCGTTCCGCCGGCCGTCGGCGTGCTCTGCCTCCGGGTCGATCCGCGCCGGTTCCTGTTCCCCTTCATCCAATCCTGGCCCGCCACCAGCACGACGGCGGAGACCCTGCTGGTGCGGCGCGAGGGCCCCGCGGTGGTCTACCTGACCGAGGTGCGCCACCGCGCGAACACGGCCCTGGAGCTGCGGGCCCCGGCGGATTCGCCGGCGCTGGTCGCAGCCCGCGCGGTCCGGGGCGAGACCGGCGTGACCCAGGGCGTGGACTACCGCGGCGCCGGCGTGTGGGCCGCGACGCGCCCGGTCGGGGGCTCGCCGTGGTACCTGGTGGCCAAGATCGACCGCGCCGAGGTCAACGCCCCGTTCCGCACCTTCGCCTGGCTGCTCGGGGCCACCCTCGGCGCCTTCGTCCTCGCCGTCGGCGCCGCCGCCTGGGCGCTGTGGCGGCGGCGCGAGAGCCTGTTCCTGCAGCGGCAGCTGGCGGAGGAGAACGCCCGCAACGTCCTCGCCCAGCGCGTCGCCATCCTGACCAAGCACGCCAACGACGTCATCATCCTGGCCGACTACGCCGGCGACATCCTCGAGGCCAACGAGCGCGCGGCCGAGGCCTATGGCTACACCGTCGAGGAACTGCGGCGCCTGACCGTGCGGGCGCTGGCCGCCCCGGAGATGGACGCCGCGTTCAGGCGGGTCATGACGGAGGTCGACGCGCGCCCGGGCCTGATCGAGCAGTCGGTGCACCGGCGCAAGGACGGCACCACCTTCCCGGTCGAGATGAGCCTGCGCACCGTGGAGATCGAGGGCGTGCGCTACCGCCAGTTCATCATTCGCGACATCACCGCGCGCAAGGCGCAGGAGGAGGAGATCGTCCGCCTCAATCATTTCAACGCCGTTTCGAGCCAGGTGAACCGCGCCGTGATCCACAGCCATTCGCGCGAGGAGCTGTTCGCCGCCGTGTGCCGGATCGCCACCGAATCGGGCGGTTTCCGGCTGGCCTGGTTCAGCTGGTACGATCCGGCGGCCCGGCGCTTCGTCTCGGTCGCCCGGGCCGGCGAGGCCGAGGCCTACCTCGACGCCATCAACGCC
>Ga0335069_10017313_pt1 | contig 10045 bp, 10 predicted proteins | sample Lox_Sample_11_FD_206714 | JGI IMG/M metagenome (GOLD analysis project Ga0335069, IMG submission 206714) | Soil microbial communities from Loxahatchee National Wildlife Refuge, Florida, United States - Lox_Sample_1.1 | ecosystem: Environmental > Terrestrial > Soil > Wetlands | place: USA...
CTGTTTCCTTATTCCCTGTGTGGGCTGCGGCACTCCCACCGCCGTGAGGAACCTGTCCGCAGTGCAGTCGAGGACTATGGAGTCTTATCAGCAGTCTTTAAAAACATATTTTAATGTCGTGATGAAGTTCGCTGATGGTCAGGTGGCGGCCGCCAACGCGATAATCAATTCAAATGTACGGGAAATGACTGACCTGCAAAAAGAAGACGCACTTGATAACTTGGGGAAGGCGAAGACCCCAGAAGACCGATCCGCCGCTCTCAATAACTACACAAAAGCCATTTTACAATTCCGCTCAACCGCTGAAGGACAGCTACAGAGTATATCCGAGAACGTAAACAAGCTTAGAGCCAAGCAAGAGGAAATGATATCAGCCTATGGAGAGCTCGTGAGGGCGCAGAAAGCTCTTGACGAGTACATCCAGATGAAGAAGGCTGATGAAGTGATTCTCGATGATCTTGCACAGCTTGTGGGAATCAATCAAGAGAAGTTGACCCAGTCCGTGACGGATATAGCACAGATTAGCCAAACAATCCAAACCGACATCAAGTCACTGCAAAATCAAAAGTGAGCCAAGGTGCAACGATGACAATTCAGGAGCTTGAGCAACAGCTACAAGATACGCTCGACAAACTAGATGATGCGGGGATCGATGATGCAAGCCGCAGGAAGTTGAAAATTCTGATTTTGCAGTTGCAAAACGAGATTCTCACAGAGTCTTTCAACACTCTCAAGGATATGGACGATGTGTCGGTTGTGGACACATCTCAGATTAACGGGCTTGTGGCGCAGGTCGAGACCGAAATAGCCAACGAAAAAGCCCGCACCGCTCTGGTGGAGAAAATCATCGGGCTTGCAAAGACCGGCTTGCGTGCCGCCGGGGTTGCGCTATAAGGAGATCTAATATAGGCGTCAAGTAGATAGGTAGATTTGCAACAAAGAGTACGGAAATGCACGATTTTGGTTTCAGCATAGGAGGCGCAATTTCGAGCTGCGAAGAAGGCGAGGATTTTGCAGTGTCATACAGTCAGCATTTGAAGCGACACGGCCTAGACGCACCATTGTCAGGCTCACCTTGCACGTTGTTTCTCTCAGAGACCCGAGCCAAGGAACGCGCTTAGGCGTTGGCGCTCAGATGAACGACCATTCGACGGGCTTCCTTGGTGAAACGGAACACAATTCGCAGTCGCTGAGACGAACAGTGATGCCGGATCAGATGCTTAGTGCTGTATTAGCCGGTACGAGCGGTGCCGTGGGTAGCGTATGTGCCCGACGAAGTGTGGCTGGCATGGTTCCCGGCGCATTGCTGGCACTGACGTTGCGCTACGCCATTAACTATCCGCAACAATTCTGGAATGTGCGTACGAATGGTTGGGCGCTGTTAAGCTTTTTGATTCTTGGCTGGGTGTCAGCTTGGCTGGCGGGACCTCGCCGAGCAGGCTGGATTGACATTCCGCTGGATCAGCGCATTGGGTGCTCGCTGTTCCTAGGTTACTTGTTCAACGGGGCCATTGTACTGTCGTTGAATTGTTTGGAGTGCCGGAGGATATTCCCGTGGCTGATCCGATGAACACGAATAAGGCTCGTTTTCTTGTAGTGTATTTGCTGGCTGCGACGGTTCTCACCGGATATCTTTTCTATTCTCTGGCGGCGGCCAAACCATTCATCGACACGAGCAAGCCTCCGGTCGCAAGTTGCCAAGAGGGAGCAACAAGCCAAGGGGCTTCATCGCAAGGGCTCGACATCATCACCACTGCGCTTGCGGATGGAATGGTCGGGACTCCCTACCAACAGACCCTTCAGCCTAGCGGGGGAACCGCCCCGCTGAACTGGTCAGTGATGCCAACCCTGCCGGCGTCCTTGGCACTAGACCGCGCCACCGGTCAGATTACCGGGACACCCACTGCGCCCGCTGCCAAGACAACCTATAAGTTCACGGTCACTGATAGCGCTAAATCCGCAGCCTCCGTAAGTAAAGAACTTAGCCTGGAAATCGCGAGTCTGGGCTTGTACCCTAGGCAGGTCAATACCGGGTCAGCGGCGGAAGTCACGCTCTCAGGATGCCACTTGCAAGACTTGAAGGTGAGGGTCAATGGGACAGAGCACATTCCCCTGTCTGTGGCACCCACTCAAATTCGCATCGGACTAACTACTGCGGAAGTGGCATCCATCGGCACGGTCTTGATCACTCTTTCCAATGCAAGCTCAGATATTGGATCCGTTGTGCTCAATGTTGTTCCGGCCAGTGTAGAGTGGAAGTTGTTCGTAGTTAATGCCAGGGTCGTCAGCCTAGAGGCACAATTGATACTCTTGGTGCTCTTTATTGGTGCGTTTGCCTCCTGCGTATATACCCTCAAATCGCTGGGCGACTATGCGGGCAAGAAGAGCCTATCTGACCCTTGGTTTACCTTCTACTTGATTCAGCCATTCGAGGGGGCGGGCGTCGCCCTTCTCATGTATTTGTTAATCCGGGGAGGGTTTCTCACGGGCACCGGCGCAGATATAAAAGCCGTGAACTTATTTGGTATGTGCGCTATCGCGGGCCTTGCGGGTGCCTTCTCTGACACGGCGCTTCTCAAGCTGTTTGAGGTGTTCCAGACTCTCTTCAAGCCGACGGACAACCGCCCAGACAAGATAGGACAACCTAGTATTACGACCACCGCATTGGCGGATGGAACTGTCGGGACACCATACCAACAGACCCTTCAAGCCAGCGGCGGGACTGCTCCGCTCAAGTGGTCAGTGACACCAGCCTTGCCCGCTCCTTTGACGTTGGAAGCCGCGACGGGCAAGGTCACGGGGACACCTGCGGCTCCGGCGGCCAAGGCGACCTTCAAATTTACGGTTACCGATAGCGCTGTCCCTGCTGCGTCTGTGAGTAAAGATCTGACTCTGGAAATCAAGGCCGCCGCAGCATCAGGGCTTAATATCACGACCGCTGCGCTGTCGGATGGCACAGTCGGGGTGCCGTACCAGGAAACCCTTCAAGTCGGCGGCGGGACTGCTCCGCTCAAGTGGTCAGTGACACCAGTCTTGCCCACTCCTCTGACGTTGGATGCCGCGACCGGAAAAGTCACCGGCACACCTGACACGCCAGCGGCGAAGGCGACCTTCAAATTTACGGTCACCGATAGCGCAGCGTCCCCGATGTCTGCGAACAAAGAGCTCACTCTGGAAATCAAGGCCGCCGCAGCGTCAGGGCTTAATATCACGACCACTGCGCTGGCGGATGGAACGGTGGGGGCGCCGTACCAGCAATCCCTTCAAGTCAGCGGCGGGACTGCTCCGCTGAAGTGGTCAGTGACACCAGCCTTGCCCGCCCCCCTGACGTTGGAAGCCGCGACGGGCAAGGTCACGGGGACGCCTACGGCTCCGGCGGCCAAGGCGACCTTCAAATTTACGGTTGCCGATAGCGCTGTTCCCGCTGTGTCCGTGAGTAAGGACCTCGCCCTTGAAATCACGAGCGCCAGCCCGGGCGGAGGGCCACTACCCCCACGCCAAGACGATGATGAAATTGATGGATGTGACGTCGCTGTCGTGGAGCTAACAGCTGATGAAGATCTCCCCGCAACGGAAGGAGGAGTCGCTTAACATGGCATTCTCATTGATCTGGTTACCACAGGTGTTAAAGGACGCAGGTCTAAAGGTAGCGACGAATCCTGGATGGGAAGACCGCGGACGCGGCGATGTTGGCAGCATCGTGGGCGTCATTTGTCACCACACCGCAGGGCCCAAGATCGGCAACATGCCAAGCCTAAAAACCCTCGTCAACGGACGCTCAGACCTCCCAGGACCCCTTGCCCAACTTGGCCTCGGCCGAGACGGGTCTTACATAGTAATCGCTGCTGGGCGGTGTAACCACGCGGGAGCAGGCACGTGGCACGGTGTGACCACGGGCAATTCCAGTTTCATTGGCATCGAGGCAGAAAATACAGGGAAGCCGGACGATTTACCCTGGCCAGAGGTGCAGATGGATGCTTATCGCCGGGGAGTAGCAGCTATCTTGAAGAAGATTGGACGACCGGCTGACTTTTGTGCCGGACACAAAGAATATGCTTTGCCTCCTGGCCGCAAACCAGATCCTGATTTCGACATGAATCTGTTCCGTTCAGGGGTTGCTGCGATCCTAGCCGGTACTGCTCCTGTCCCAACGCCGATCCCTGCGGTGGAGCCCGCACCCCAGCCAGGGAATTCCGCTGCTCGACCCACGCTTCGGCGTCCAGCGACGGGAGAGCTGGTAAAGCAGGTACAAGCTAAGGTGGGAGTTGAGGCAGACGGCAGCTTCGGAGCAAAGACAGAGGCTGCCATTCGCGCCTTTCAGCGGTCCCACGGACTAGTGCCCGACGGAATTGTTGGCCCAAAAACCTGGGTTATTTTGGATACAGTATCGAACTGAATTCAAATCTTATTGATACCTCACAAGTCGGTCTTTGACACCACCCCAATCGCCAGCTCATTCAGCTGCTTGTCGCTGACGGGGGTGGGGGCGTCCATCATGAGGTCGATAGCCTTGGCGGTTTTGGGGAAGGGGATGACTTTGCGGAGGAAAGACGCTCCGGCGAGGACCATCACGATGCGGTCGAGGCCGAGGGCGATGCCTCCGTGGGGCGGGGATTACTCAGTTTGTGTAGTTGCGACGAAAAGACCCATCCGGCCAAAAGAACGCCGGATGGGGCACCCAGCGCGCCTCCTACTCGGCGGGCCCTCGCGGGCTGAAGCCCGCTCGGAATGGCAGAAATAAATGGCGTGTACGACGCAGCTGAAGCTGCGCCCTCCGGGATACGTCTTGCGGTGAATACGAAAGGAGCGTTATGCGGAGCGCTTAACTTGGACGTGCGGAGCGGGCGCCCCACGAAGCAGCCCTTCGGTGCTAATGTCTTCGTCGATGGTGGGCCAGTGAATGCCGTAGCCCCCGCCGGCGACTCTCCAATCGAGGCGCTGTTCCGGCGTTGCGTGGAACAGACGGGGATACCATGCGAGCGGCACTGTGATGGTACGGCCGTCTTTCAGGCGAACGCTCAACGAGTCGTCATCGACGGTCACGTCCGCCACTCGTTCATCCGCGGCTGTTGCCGAAAAACTCATACCAAGCCTCCAACAGGTGTTCCTGGTTGGCCTCCACCAGCGATTGTAGCGTGTTCAGTTCACGGGCACCAAAGCCAAAGTTGCGCGCCAGCGATACGGGGTCGAGCCAGAACTTCGCCGAGAGATCATCACGGTCGACGTGTACGTGAGGCGGCTCGTTCGGCTCGTGACTGTAGAAGTAAAACCGATACGGCCCCGACCTCAACACAGTTGGCATCGCGCTCGCTAGATATCCTTCCTGGGAACCACGACTCCAATTCCCAACTCCTTCAGCTGCTTGTCGCTTACAGGCGTTGGGGCGTCCATCATTAAGTCGATAGCTTTGGCGGTTTTGGGGAAGGGGATGACTTCGCGTAGCGACGTCGCTCCGGCGAGGATCATGACGATGCGGTCGAGGCCGAGGGCGATGCCTCCGTGGGGCGGGGTGCCGTATTGCAGCGCCTCGAGGAAGTATCCGAAGCGGAGCTGCTGCTCTTCGGGCGACATGCCGAGCGCCTTGAAGATGATGCTCTGGATGTCTTGGCGGTGAATACGAATGGAGCCGGAGCCGAGCTCGGTGCCGTTGAGCACCACGTCGTAGGCGAGCGAACGCGCCGCGCCCGGGTCGGTTTCGAGGATGGGCATGTCCTCTTCGTGCGGCGAGGTGAAGGGGTGATGGGCGGCGTTCCAGCGGTGTTCGGTTTCGTCCCATTCGAACATGGGGAAGTCGGTGACCCAGAGGAAGAGGAAGTCTTTTTTGTTGAACGCGCCATGTTTGGCGGCGAACTTCTGGGCGAGGGCGAGACGGAATTGGCCGGCGATGGAGTAGAGGTTGCGTTCGCGGGTCGAAAGTCGGGGATTCGTCGTTCCCACCCTCTCGTCCGCTGACGCGGCCGAGGAGGATGGGGCACCCACACTCTCATTCCCACAATTGCCAACGGAGGGCAATTGTGGGCCACCCGACGGATTTTCCTTACCCGCATCGGCCACCTTTGAGCCGGCGACCAGGACGAGCAGGTCGTCATCGTTCGGTTTCGCGATCTCGCGAATCTTGGCGACGGCGTCGGGAAAGGACTTCTCCAGGCGCTTGATGTCTTCGAATAGCTTCGGGTCTTTGCGGTCTCCAAAAAGTAGCTTGAGGTCGTCGCGTTCTTTGCGCGAGAGCTCTCCGACTCTCGGCGTGACGATAGCGACGATCGGCAAGTCGGGATCGATGTTGAGCGTGGCGAGGTTCTCGGGCGCGAAGCAGGACTTCACGTCGGACATGGCGGGCAGGCGCATGTCGGGCTTGTCGATGCCGTAGAGGCGGATGGCCTCGTCGTAGGTCATGCGCGGGAAGGGCGTGGGGATGTCGACGCCGATGGTGGTCCACGCGGCCTTAAGGAAGCCTTCGACGATGGCGAAGACGGTGTCGGGGCGCGCGAAGGTCATCTCGAGGTCGATTTGGGTGAACTCGGGCTGGCGGTCGGCGCGGAGGTCTTCGTCGCGGAAGCAGCGCGCGATCTGGAAGTACTTGTCGAAGCCGGAGATCATGAGGATCTGCTTGAACTGCTGCGGCGATTGCGGCAGGGCGTAGAACTCTCCGGGATGAACGCGGCTGGGGACGAGGTAGTCGCGCGCGCCTTCGGGCGTGGAGCGCGTCATCATGGGGGTTTCGATTTCGTAGAAGCCCTGCGCGTTGAGGTATTCGCGGATGGCAAGCGTGACACGATGGCGCAGCGCGATGTTGGCGTGCATCTCGGGGCGGCGCAGATCGAGGTAGCGGTACTTGAGGCGCACTTCTTCGTTGGCGATTTCGTTGTCGGCGGGGGAGAAGGGAAGCGGCCTGCTGTCGTTGAGCAGGCGGAGCTCGTCGGCGACGACTTCGATCTCGCCGGTCTGGATGTTGGGGTTGATGGTTGAGGCGTCGCGCAACTTGACGTGTCCGATGACCGCGATGACGTATTCGGAGCGTAGCGATTCGGCCTTCTTGTGGAGCTCGGCGCCGGCATCGGCGGTGATGACGACCTGGGTGATTCCGGTGCGGTCGCGCAGGTCGAGGAAGATGATGTTGCCGAGGTCGCGGCGGCGGTTGATCCAGCCCATGAGGATGACCTTGCGGCCCGCGTCGGAGGTGCGGAGCGCACCACACATATGAGTGCGTTGTAAGTTGCCGAGGAAGTCGAGCATGAAGGTCCTTGATATTTGGGGAAAATTTTAATTTTACGCGATGGCAAGCGGTTGCGGCAGCGGTGGGTGCTACGCGGCGTGCCGCAGATAGTCGGCTAGCTTGTCGCGCGAGACGGATTCTTGCTTTCCGTTGGCGAGGTCTTTCACCGCGAATTCGCCGGACTTCACCTCGTTTTCCCCGACGATAACGATGTAGCGCGCGCCGGATTTTTCGGCGGCTTCGAAGGATTTCTTCAGGCGGAAGGACTCGTCGCCGAGATCGCAGCGGACGCCGGCGCGGCGGAGTTCACGGGCGAGCTTCAGCGCGCGCACATTCATTTCCACGCCGAGCGGAGCGATGTAGGCGTCGAGCTTCTCGGTCGCGGTCACGCCTTCGGCTTGGAGCGCCAGGATGAGGCGGTCTTCGCCCATGGCGAAACCGATGCCCGGAGCTTTGGGGCCGTCGAGCGATTCGGAGAGGCCGTCGTAGCGTCCGCCGCCGAGAACAGCGCTCTGCGCGCCGAGGTCGCCGTGGGTGAACTCAAAGGTGGTGCGGGTGTAGTAGTCGAGCCCGCGTACCATGCGCTCGTTGATGGTGTAGGGAATGCCTACGGCGTCGAGCATAGCGCGGACTTGCGCGAAGTTCTCGCGGCAGGCATCGTCGAGGTACTCGGAAATCTTGGGCAGCTTCTCGATGATGGGCTGGTCTTCAGGTACTTTGCAGTCGAGCACGCGCAGCGGGTTGGTTTCGGCGCGACGCTGACAGTCGGCGCACATCTGGTGAACGACGGGCTTGAGCGCGTCGCGCAGCGCCTGGTTGTAGCGAGTGCGGTCCGCAGCACAGCCAACTGAGTTGAGTTGCAGCTTCCAGCCTCGCAGACCGAGCTCGTCAAGTAATGTCGCGAGCATCTCGAGCACTTCGGCATCGCGCGCGGGAAGCTCGCTGCCCGCGCTGGGCGGACCGACGATCTCGGCGCCGATTTGGTAGAACTGGCGGTAACGGCCCTTCTGCGGGCGCTCGCGACGAAACTGCGGGCCGATGTAGTAGAGCTTCTGAAGCTTGCCTTGCTTGTCGAGGCCGTGCTCGATGTAGGCGCGGACGACACCGGCGGTGTTTTCGGGGCGCAGGGTGAGGGATTGAGAACTTGAAAAGAAGCTCCCGGCAAGGCCTTCAACCTCCACATCGTCTATATCGACCGAATGATAGGTTTTTGTCGCTTCGTCGGGAACTACCAGCCGCAAGAGGATCGCAAGGTTGCCAAACTCCTGTGAATATTCGTTCCTTGCTAAGCTCCTCGCCTTCTGCAACGCGGATATGGCACCGGCAGAGATTCGCGGCCCAAAGGCGACGAGCTCGACACGACCAGTTAAGCTCGTCCCGACTTGGATGCCGCGCCAAACCTGGCGTTGAACCCCAAACTGTCTAATCTCCGCAAGAAATGACGGTTGGCCCTGCTCAACAATGCGCCCGGGAGCGACGTGGATCGGATCGTCAGACAGATTGGCTTTCAACCATTCGTCGATAATTTTCTTTTCGTTAAATCGATCGCCGTCCACCCACGTGAACATTTCTTTCGTGACGATGTCGGTGTCCTCCCCCACGCTGCGCGCGAAGAGAGCAGTGTCTTCAAAGAGGGGGGTTCTGACTTCCTGAAAGCCGTATCGAGAAAATACGTCCCGCACTTGGGCCTCAACACGGTTCCATAAGTCAGTATCGGGTGGTAAAAGGTCCCGTGTACCTCTTGTGGCCTTGATCATTGCAAAATCCGATTACCTGAGGATGATATTGATTACGAGTCGAACGAATATGATTGCAAAGTAGAAGCCGGCACCCAGAAGCCCCCACCTACCCCACTCGCGCGCTTTTCGCTTCTCCCCCTTTTCAACATAGTGCCTGTGGGCCAGAAGCACAGGGATGCCAAAGAAGACTGTTGAAAAGAAGAACGCGACCAATCTCAAGGACCAACTCAGCGGCTCCTGTTCTTTCTTGAGCAGGTTGGCTCCGGCGGTGCTCAATTCCTCCACCGTATCTGCAGGAAGATTTCTAACTGCCAACTGTTCCCGCGCCAACTCGAGTGCTTCTGCTGTGTAGTCCCCAGAGTGAAGATGGACGATGTCGTACAACTCTTCGTCCGATTTAATTAACATCTCCTGCTTCAATTCTTCTGACGACGGGCGCATGTTCGTTCTCCGCTGACTAATTACTTCTTCCCCTCAGCCAGGTACGTCTCCTTGTATCCCAAATAATTCTTGGCGTAGCGCAGTATAGTCTGCTGGTCTTCTTCGCCGAGTTGTTTGCGGACTTTGCCGGGGACGCCCATCACCAGCGAGCTGGGAGGAATTACCGTCTCCTCGGGAATCAGCGTGCCCGCGGCGACGATGGAGCCTGCTCCGACGCGCGCGCCATTCAGAATGATGACACCCATGCCGATGAGGCAGCGGTCTTCCACCACGCAACCGTGCAGGGTGACGTTGTGGCCAACGGTGACCCAGTCGCCGACGATCACGGGCCACTGGTTCAACATGCCGTGCATGACCGAGTTGTCCTGGATATTGCTGTTGGCGCCGATGCGGATGGAGTGCACGTCGCCGCGCACTACGGCGTTCATCCAGATGCTGGCGTTTTCGCCCAGCACCACGTCGCCGACGACCTGCGCCGACTCGTCAACGTAGCAGGTGTCGGGGATGGTGGGCCAGATGCCTTTGTAGGAGCGAATCATTGCTGAGAGCCTGAATGATTGAACATAACACGCGGAGGTTTATCGCACGACCGTGAACGATTGACGGCGCTTTGGGCCAAAGCGAAATGCGGCAAAGTGCGCGTCCAGAGAGG
>Ga0335069_10017314_pt1 | contig 10045 bp, 22 predicted proteins | sample Lox_Sample_11_FD_206714 | JGI IMG/M metagenome (GOLD analysis project Ga0335069, IMG submission 206714) | Soil microbial communities from Loxahatchee National Wildlife Refuge, Florida, United States - Lox_Sample_1.1 | ecosystem: Environmental > Terrestrial > Soil > Wetlands | place: USA...
TTGGCACAGGCGGTTCAAGCCAGCGTTCGGCCATGACCTGAAGGCGCAAGGATTGGTCGAGCAGGTGTCGGGCATGGTTGGTGTAAGCCGGGTCATGCTCGATACAGGAACGGCGAATGGCATAGGCATCAGCAATCATGTTGAGCATGGCAGCAAGCCGGTCATTTATGGTTGGATTTGGCTTCATTCCTGATTAACCGCATATACTGTCTATGATATTCAGGCGGGTTATTGAGGTATTTGGCCAGTTGTGGCCAGGTCTTGTTCTTGCGCTGTTCAGGAGACAGATTGACGTAGTATTTCCTGTACTTGGGTTCACGCCGGCCCGGTGTGGCAAGGTGCTGGGCCACGGCGGTCTTGACCACGGCCACCGGGTCGAACCCAAGCCGATCACGGATAAAAGATGATTGGATTTGAGGGTTCATTTGTCTTGTTTTTCAATTCAAGGTATGTTTTGTTCAACTCCGCATAGCTATTCGCCCATTCTTGACATGACTTTTCTAATGGTTGGGAGTATTCGTTTATGGCTTCTTTAATAACTTCACTTGCATACTTTACCAGTTCGATAGAATCCGAATCAGATAGGTCAAACGGAATTATTTTGTATGCTGCCTTAGATGCAATTTCTTCGATAGTAGTTTTCATTTGTTTATCCTGTCATTATACCCCACAAAGACCTTCGCACTCGTTGTTGAACATATTGAGTTGTCCCCGTTCTTCCTCAGTGGAAAAATCAATTTCTGCTAGTGGCTTGCACGACGGGTGAAGATATTCTTTTCTTTCTTTGTTAAACCATCTGTCTAATTGGGCTGCCCTTTGAAATGAAACCTTGGAAAGATGACGCCAGCTATAATCCGAGTGCAACGGGCAAAATTCACATGCTGATTTTGCGACCTTCAATCCGGCCAATTTCAGATATTGCTCGCACCAATAACGATTTTTCCCATTCTCAATAAACGGCCAGCGATTTTTAATATATTTTACCCTTGCAGGTTTTACACGGCTTATCTCATCAGTGGTAATCCCAACCCAAAGTATTACGGGTTGTTTTGATGTTGCGAAGCACATTTGCTTGGCGTAATGATAAATAGGTTTGAGTTTAAAATTCTTAGTGCATTGTCTCTTTCCCATTGAAACACTTCCATCTTTCTTTAACTTAAAGGTGGGAATATGTACGAATTTTTCTTTGAAGGTAGCCGATAATTTCCCATTAGTCACCCGCACAATCGGAAACGGAAGTAATCCTTCCAATGTGTCCAATGTATCATAAACTTCTTTCGGCTCGTCCTGTGTATCGGCAAATATGGCGCATTTAGGCATGGGTGTAATCTCGCCTTTAGCCGCCATCAATGCCATAGTGCTAGACTGCACGCCCGCGCCAAGGCTGATTATGTGAATCGGTTCAATCTGATTGTTCATGGTTCAAGCGGTCTGCCTTTCTTCAGGAGCATGTAGTTGTGGCAATACAATCTGCGGTTGCCCCGGAACGGTAACAGTTCAGGATGTTTCTGGTATGGCTGCCGAACTCCTTTTGATCGTAACAGCCGCCAGTAAAGCAAGCGCCGTTCATGGCCGGTCAAGCCGGAGAGTTGCGGAAACTTCTGTTCAGTCCTGACCTTGGCAATATTGATGCGCCGGACAGCATTCTCAACCGCAACCGCGAATTCTGATTGGTTCATGGATAATTGAACTAGGTTGTTTGAATTAACTGTTCTCTGGCGCTTCGTTTTTGAGGATTTTTTCGCCTGCCTCGCGCCACCTGTTTCCGTGCAGTAAGTAGAGGTTGACCATCCAGTGGAGCGCGGCGGCTTGTTCCGCTTCGGCGCGTCTTTCCACCTTGTAGAGGCCGAGTTGGTCGAGCCTTCGCCCGATTCCACCCGTGTTAAAAATCATCATACCCATGATTTCTTTTAGTTCGCCTTCCAGCGGTGGAAGCTGCGCCAGAGAACAACTCACTGGAGCAACAACAGCCGCTACGCCTTTGGCTTCGTCGGTATATCCGTGTTTTGCGATGTCGTTTTGCATATTTAGGTTTTTGGTTGTTGACGCGGCTGTGGCTCAGTTCGGTCGTTAAGCGGCTTCACAAAAGTTCACGGTATTGAATGACACGCATGGAAATTCGCGCAGGTAGAGATAGGTGTGGAAGCTGTGCGGTTCCGTGTGGTCCACCGTATATTTCGCGCCTTGTCGCAGGCCGTGTTCTTTGATGGTTCGCTGATCGTGCGGCCATCCAGCGTCAGGTGCGTGCAGTATCACCTTTGTTCCCGATGCTGCCTCGATGTCCATGCTGGGACGCCGCATAACACCGCGCTGGACACAACGCGGGTTACGCCTTTTGGTTTTCGTTTTAGGTTTCATAAAATTCGGATGTCATTGGCCGCGTGTGTCAGCTTGGACGTTTATCCTCGTTCCTTCATCTGGTTAATCACCGCCCCGACGCGCTGGGCGGCTATCCTGGTGTCCCTTTCAGAATAACCCCGGAACTGTTGCAGCACCCTTTCCCTTGCACTGAACACTTTATGATTCCGTTCCCAAGCCCTAGCCTCGCACAAACACGCATCGAAATTCTCCAAATCCATCAGCTTCAACAGACTCAAACTTTTTTGGTAATTGTTGATTTTGTTCTGCCTTTTAATCCAGCCGACTACACAGGCCATGTCCTCAGCGGTGAAACCCGCCTTGGCGTAATCGAACAATCGCCGTTCCCAAACCGCCAGTTTCGGGTCAGACCCGGTTGCCTTGGCATATACCGCCAAAACATCCTTGATAATCAGGTTAAGGTCAGTTGTCATAGGCTTGATAATGTAAAACAAAGACAGAACCAGAACAGAAACAACCCCCCTAGTCCCCCCTTTTCATTGGGAGAAAGAGCAGAGAAGAAGAAAGAAAACCACAGCCCTTGGGCAAAGAGAGCTAAAGGCTGTTCGTTTTCCTTCATTCTGTTGGCCGGTGAGCAGTTTTGTTTCTGGCTCGCGTACCCTAACCGCAGTGATGGCCGCCTGAGCGACTCCGCGTATGTTTCGGCTACCGTATGTCCATCCCGACCGTCAGGACGGTTCAAGGGGCAAAAGAAAACCCGCCAGTGGGGGTTAGCCCACGGCGGGGACGATGCTTGTTTCGGGTGTTCCACCGGAAGAATGCGGCGCTTTGGCTTATGGGCCTCAGACCGAAACAAGAATCTAAATGGTAAATGTTCATCATTCTTCAGGCCGGAACACCGGCTTGAACACCCCAAACCTATACCATCCCGCCCCGACCTGTCAAGTGTTATCTGCATATCTCTTCTCTCCTTTCAGGACGGATTTGATTTTAGCCGTTAGCCGTTCATACATCACATAGCAGAATCTACATTCGTTTTTGTCTGCTTCCATTTCGGCCACAGCCCACTTCAAGCACTTCTCCAGTTCAGCGATGCGTTGCTCAAGTGGGGTGGAGTATTCGGTGATGGCTTGAAGCATGACAATCATTCTTTCGTTGAATTTCATGTTGTCATCCCCCTCCCCCGGTTCAGTTTTTAAAACAGATTTTCCGATTAGTTTTCCAGCGTACTTCTCCGCCACTTCCTCTTTGGTTGGGGTGGTCATGTTAATCCTTTTTGGTAAAGTGTTCACAAACACGAATTCTCTTTTTGGTTTGCCAGATTATGCCACCGCACCATTCTATTATTATGTTTCTAACAGAACAGTGACCGTAGCGTATTCTGGGTTTTATTTCTGTCCAGTGCTTGCATTGCTCACATTGAATCATTCTCCTACTCTCCTTTCTTCATCGTGGCGTCTATGGCTTTGGATTGTCTGATGCAATCAGAACACCAGTATTCTATTGTGTTGTTGATTGGTATAGGTATCAGTGTCTCAAACTTAATATTGGCACAGCGGTCACAAATGTCTTGCGCAGTCGAACAAAAATCCGGTGGATTATCCTCAATAGGCGGTGTTGGCGTCCTTGGTGGAAACTCTATGCCTTCATTCAATGGTATGTCGTTCATATGGTATTCAGTTATGTGGTCGGCTCTGACTTGCACGGCTCCAGATATGATACTGGTTTCCCTGTTTTACGCGCATAGGCGATTTCTGACAAAGTGGATTCGCCGATATAGCCACCAACGTTTATCACCAACACGCTGTCGGCGAGGTCTATCTTTCGGAGATGAAGCTCGTCGCATTGGTCTTTACAGCCAGTATGCTCCGCGAAATGGTCGTCCACTGGGCAATAAGAGCGCGGCAGAAGCGTACACCCAAGCACTATATTCCCGGCACGCTCCAGCTCCCACTGTTGTATGGCAAATGTTTCGATAAACCGCGTGCTTCCACAGAGACATACAATCAATGGTTGGCCCCTGCGACATTCCCGCATGATGCGGTCAAGATGGTATTCGGACCTATGCTTGTTGGAGTTGAGAATTTTACGAATCGCTTCTAGTTGAGTGTTTGTTTTGATTGTTTTCATATTGTCATTATCGAATTGGTTGGCCAATGCCTCGATGGTATTATACATTGTTATTGCCTGCATTACTGACATTTCGGTTTTCATCAATCTGCTATCGTTTCAATCCTTTTCTTCATTGCTTCATTTATAGCGCTACTGACAATGTATAAACAGCTATCACACAAGTCGAATTTTACAGTTCCATCGGCAACGGCGCAGCCTTGGTAATCCAGCGCATCCTGGTTAACGGTGAGATGTCCGTTTTGTCGCCTGTCCGATGGCTCACACAGCTTGCCACACCTATCGCAGTAAATATCGTCTCTAGCTGGTATTTTCTTAATCATTTTCCTACTCTCCTTTCTTCGCGGCGTCTATGGCACTTCGCAGGTTATCACGCCAAGGCAATAGGTCTCTTAAACAACTTCCTTCTAGGTGGTCAAGTGACAACCAATCCAACCTTGCCTTATCCTTCTCCAACTCCTTAACCCTCTGCTCCAAGTCAGCGCGGGCGTCGTTTGCCATTCCCAGCGCAGCCGTGAGGCAAATAGGACAGGCTCCTTGTTGGCACCATTCTGTCATTCGTTCCTGGGTATGAGTACACCCTGGGATTGCTGCGGTTGTCGTTTTCATTTCTTCGTTCCTTTCACAAGTTGTTCGTGGAGGGAGAGGGCTTTAACAATATCACTAGCACTCCAATCTCCTTCACATCTTGATTTTAATTGTTTAGATAGCCTCTCCGCATCTTCTTTCCATTGGTTAAGTTCACGTTCGAGTTGACGGGCGAACTTGGCAGGAACATAAACTTCATCAGTATCAGGGTTGACTAGAAAGTCGTCTCCTGCAACTGCATCCGTTCGTGGTGTTGGGGTGGTCATAGTTTTGAAATAAACATTTTACATTGTTCATTGGTCAGGCCGTCTTTTGAGCGTGGGATTAGGACATGCAGAAAGCTGTCCTTTTTGTCGCACTCATCGTAGTTGTGCATGTAGTGCAGCAGCAGAACCGGGCAATCGCTGTTCAGGTCATGGACACACCGCTTGCAATATCGAAGCTGATAAGCCTCGCCTTCAAAGCCATTGGCAAAGTAACCCATAAAATCAGACTAGAAAATACCGATAAATCTTCCGGCCCGTGTTTGGGTTTGTGTGGTCGAATTTACACTTGATGGTGCTATGCTTGCCGGCCAAGGCCAACGCCTGTCTAGCCTCTGAGCAGTCGCTCGAAGAACGGGTACTGCCGCAGCGCATATTCAGGTCCATGGTTGTCAACACACCCGGAGATTGCGCCAAGGCATTGATAATCCGCTGAATCCTATCACTGTCCAATGATGCTGCATGGAATTTTTTCATAGTGTTAGCGAAATGAGGGCTTTCACTTGGCCAGCGCTGCTCTGTTTGTCAATTTCAGCCTCATTACTTGCCCTCAAAGCGTTCTCGCCCGTTTGTTTGATAATCATGTCAATGTTCATACTGTTATGGGGTAAGCGTTTCTTGCTGGCGTTCTTTTTGCCATTCAGGAGCAGTTTGGCCTTGCATTTCCCAACCGATTTCTTGAGAGGCAATGTCGATCAAATGTGCTGTCCGATAAAAACCACTTGCCATCAATTCAAATTTGAGCAAGTTGATTTTTGTTACAAGTTCTTGGCCTCTTTCGATTTTAGTCATATAATCCTCAGACTGGTGAATTTGGGGTGTTCTCCGACCTTCCAGCAGGCGTGCATGTATTCAATCGAATCTGTTCCGCCTGTATTGGTGAACTTCATTCGCTTGCTATGAACGTAACAGGCCCACGGCATGTTTTTCTGGAACCAAGCCGACCGTTCCTGGCTGCCAAAGAAATTCAGGCGTAGAAGCATGATGACCCAACCGCCTGCTTTAACCTCAGCCAAAGCTTTCTGAATCACGTCTAAGGCAATGTTGAATGGCGGATTGGTAATGGCCATATCGTATTGGTGGACGTTCCCGAAATTCCTAAAAAGGTAATCCTCCTTCCATTGCGCCCGACTGTCTAACCGAACGTCCACCGTATCTATCCATTTAATTGTCCAACCACTGTATCTTTGGATTGCATCAGGATAGGCCATTTCGTGGGTTGAATCCCCGCCAGCACACGGATCAAGAATGGTTATTGGAATTGGGATGGAATGCTCAACCTGAAAATCCTCGTTGAACGCCTTAAGAAACTCGCGGATTGATAGTTGTGGCGTAACATAGTAATCCGATACATGTCTAGCTGCCGCATTGGTTCGATTGGTTGAACTCATATTCGGTTTTCTGTTAGCACGGAATATACATGGTCAAAAATTGGTCCCGGTCCCATGATTTGATGTTGCCTAGTTTATCCCTGACCAGCACCCGGCGAAGGCCATTATCGGATATGACCTTGACCCGCTCGAATCCAACACCTTTGTATTGCCAATTACCTTCAAGGTGTTGAAACCTGGATTCGTGACGGGACAGAAGGAGTAGGGCGTAATCAGTCATGGTGTGGTTTATGGCTTGGTTCGGCCTTGTCGCAGATTGCATCCAGAAATTCTTGGTGATTGAACACCACGGCAAACTTGTGGCCGAGAGCAAGCAAGATGTGGCGGGTTATATTCTGGTCTGGTGTCAGCTTTCGACCCTTAGCCTTGCATTCAATCCAATAGGTTATGCCACCGGGTGCGGCGATGACGAAATCAGGAACGCCTAGTCTAGTTGTCGTGGCGCAATCAAACCGGCTGTGAACGTAATACCAGCGTTTGAACTTCAATGTTGCTTCAATCTCGTCATGTAACTGTTTTTCCTTGGAAACAGCGGCAGAGTCAGGGCGAACCTTGGACAAAGCCCGTCGTTGCATTTCGTTGAATTGTTGGACGGTTATCATTGGCAATATCTCAGTATCAGTCCCAGCGCAATCCTGGCATGTCGTACCGACACCAAATCATGCCACTCCACTTCGCCAGTTAGTTTGTCTTTCACCCCGAATTCAAACCGATACCAGCGGTGCATCTTGGGTTCAGGTTCAGGCCGTTCATGTGCTGATGCCCGCCATTTTTCCCAGCGTAGTTTGGCCATCCTGCGCCCGCGCTCGCTCAATTTCTTGGCTAACTTCCGTCTGTATCGGGCTTTATATTCGCACAGCATAAATTTGGAGTGTATGTATTGAGCTATATGTGCTTGTTGGGCGACTTGGCCGTATAGCATTCGCACCCGCATGAATGTTCCGGCCAGTTATCGTGAACTCGGACACCTTTGAGTGTCGCGCCGTTATCATCCGACATTGGGATGCATACACACGCCCATCCCTTCTGCACTCCGCAGACGCATCGGCCTTCGTGCGTTTCCGGTGCTGGCTTCGGCTCTGTGCAGCAGTGATAGTAGACTGGTAGGTGGAAGATGCAGTTGCAGCAGCATTGCACAAAGTTTGGGTCGTCTTTGAGTCCGCACCATGTTGGGTCGGTCTCAGGCTTCTTGGCGTTCGAGTCGCCCAACAAGCGAGTGGAGCTAACGTTCACCGCGCTCTCAGTTTTATCATGTTCTTTTGGCATATCGTTCACTTTTTGTTTGCTGGCGGTGGACGTAGCTCACCCGCAGCGTTAGACTCGTTTTACGTGATTGTCCGGCACACAACAGATAAAGGCATCGGCTTGGCCACACGGCCACACGCGCCAAGTCCCATCTTCATCTTGCAGCCCCCTCAGCATTTTGCCTCTGTGAAAAGACCATTCGGGGCCTTCAATGTCTTTCATGGCAACGAGTCTAACCACGCGCTGGTCCGCGACGCCGGGAGTTCCCGCCAGTTCGGTTGTGGGTTGAGCGGTTCGTTTCATACAGGTCATTGCCGGCGCGGGTGAGCTTGGTCGTTAGGCGACTCCGCCAGTTTGCCTATGAGCGACCGAAGATTCTCCGCTTCGTCTTTGATTTTTTCGCTGATTGAGTCGAGCGTGCTGGCCGTGTTTATGGCCTCGTCTTTAGTCAGCAGGTCGTAGTCGGATGAGTATGGATTGTCTTGCGTTCCATAGACGGCTATGTATTCGCCGCTGGAAAGCATCCTGTATTTCAGTTTGTCGGTATTGATTATCATACGTCGCCTAACAAGTGCGTCGAGCCAATCCCGGTTGGCCGCTGCACTTTATTCGTTCAGGTTTTCGGTTGTTGTGTGTCGTGAGTCCGGGATGGCTCACGCACGACGTTAGGCATCCACGCCCTCTAGTTCATCCAGCGCAGTTTGCATCGAGTCTATTGCGGTCTGCATTTGGTCGCCCTTCTCGCCGTCGCGGATACTGTCAGGCAGATTATCGTATGCCGATTGCTCGTCCTCGATGACCGCTTGCAGGTAGCTCTTGATTTGGTCGAGTTTCTTTCTTCGTTCAGCGTTCATATTTTTGTGTTGTTGTCGCCGGATGCCTAACAACCGCATGGAGCACAATGCGGCGGACGCCCTTCAGTTTGGTTGTTTGTTCTCGTGCTCACAGTCTTTGGTTTTCGCGCCGCATGGCTCATGCGGAGCGTTCGGCGGCTGCTGGCGGTTTTCTTTTCCTCATTCAAGCAGTCGTCGAGGCACAGTCCGCAGAGCCAGTTATAGCTTCCCCAGCGGTAGGGAGTGCTGCGGATTCTCTCCCCGCACTTTTCACAGCAGACCGCCGAACAAGCCGGATGCAGCGAACCTGGATTGGCCGTTCCAGTCTGGTCAGGGCGTGTCGTGGCGGCGTTAGTGTTCATGGTCGCTGATCCGGGTCGTATCAATTCCCGAACATTCGTTCATACAACAGCTTGCTTAAAGCCAAATCGGTTTTTAGGTAGGTCACAGCCTTTTCACGGTCAGTCTGCCATAATGCGGCAAAGTCTTTGCCTGAACCCATTTTCCCAGAGGCACCAAAGAACTTGCTGATGTCGTCTAGGCTGCCGTGCGCTTGCCGGTCGCCCATTTGCCACACTAGGCGCAAATCAATGATGTCCTCGTTCCAGTTCCAGTAGCGTCCAGACCAGCCACCGACAATGCGCGGGACAGTCACGCCTAGGCTCCATGACCGCTTAATCAGGAATGGCAGATCAAAACCGAAAATGTTGAATCCCACAACTTTGATGCTGGCGCTCAGGTTGTTGTTGAACATCATCCAGACCTGTTCGAGCAGTGTTTTTTCATCATCATCGGCAATGATGTCAAAGTCGAATGATTCATAGCCGAATGCCAATACCCGGCCCGTGATTGGCGATAGGGCGGCTCGCGCCTTCCATTCCGCTTCCTGCTCAGCAATGTTCGCGGCAATCTTCGCCGCATCCTTGTAATTGGCCGGTGCTTGGAATGGCGGTTTAACCTTGTCCAATTCAGCATCGCTTAAAGCAGATGTTTCGATGTCGAACAGCATGGGTTTCAGGTTTATCAGGTTCATATTATTCCGGGTCAAGTTGTTGTTTCCAATCTTCAATAGCCCGTTCCATGTGTTTCACATAAAATTCATCGAAGGTTTGGCTTATCATTTTCTTTGCGGTGAATTGTTTCCATGCTACATACATAACGCCGCGTAATCTTTCACCCGGCGTTTTTCCGCCAAGCGGATTCTTTATCTCAACCTTGCCATCAGTGGCAAAGTCCATCGGCTCGAACAAGGCCCGTACATTTCGGCCCTGCAACT
>Ga0335069_10017315_pt1 | contig 10045 bp, 6 predicted proteins | sample Lox_Sample_11_FD_206714 | JGI IMG/M metagenome (GOLD analysis project Ga0335069, IMG submission 206714) | Soil microbial communities from Loxahatchee National Wildlife Refuge, Florida, United States - Lox_Sample_1.1 | ecosystem: Environmental > Terrestrial > Soil > Wetlands | place: USA: Florida...
GATGGTTAGCATCCCCCGTGTTGATCCGCTCGATGACCGGATCGGTACGCACCACACGGCGGCTTCAATCTCGTTGCCCTTTTTGTCTTGAAATGGGCCGCTGCTCGGGAACGGAAGCCGTTGTCCAAGCGTTTCGTCGCGGCTCCATCCGAACAGGCACTCGGCAGCGGCGTTCCAGTAAAGTACCGTTCCACTGATATCCACGGCGAAGGTGGCAAGCGGGGAGCCGTCAAAGAGCGCTGTGGCGGTGTCGATGGAGCCCGAGCCGCCGCGGCCGACCTCCATGGTTTTTTCGTTTGCTTCCACGAGGCGCAAGCGGACTTTTGTGCTGTTCCGGTCAGTGCTCGATACTTTCAGAATGAGGGCCGCGACCAGGTAGAGTGAGGCGATGATGAAGTCCACCCAGCCGTCCAGCTTGCTCATACCTGCGAAGACCACGATTCCCGCTTCTTTCAAGACACGGAGAGCTTCGTAGATTGCGATCATGCCGAGCAACCCGGTCAGGATCTTGTCCAGACTGCTCTGCTGCCGTCTGGTCATGAGGATGCACCAGAAGATGGTTGCCAGGCAGACACACAGCGCGAGGCCCATCAGCGGACTAGCGTGAAAGATGCGAACTAAGTACAGAGGCTCCTCCCCAGCAAGCGTTTTATCGGCGGTTCCGCGTGGTTTGGTTATCTCAGGGGGCCTTAAGTCGAAGTGGGCATCCGCCCTAACAGGCTGATGAAAAGCGCCGTAGCTCTAGGGGTTTATCGGGCCATTGATTCAGTCGAAATCCTTATTCGGAAGGAGCGCGATGCTAGCTTGAACGAAATCCAGTCCTGCATTTGACGCGCGATAGAATGATGGCATGACTGAAGTACTGCGTATCGCCGATCGGGAGTTCTCCTCGCGCCTATTTGTCGGCACGGGGAAATATCGGAGCTTTCCCGAGATGGCGCGCTGCCATGCGGCATCCGGCGCCGAAGTCGTGACGGTGGCCGTGCGCCGGGTCAACTTGACGGACAAATCCAAAGAATCGCTGCTCGATTACATCGATCGGTCGAAGATTTTTATTCTGCCCAACACGGCGGGCTGTTATTCCGCGGATGAAGCGATTCGAGCGGCGCGGCTTGGTCGCGAGGTCGGGCTATCGAATTGGGTGAAGCTGGAAGTGATCGGCGACGAGAAGACGCTGTTTCCCGACAACGAAGGGTTGCTCGAAGCTACCCGCGTGCTGGTGCGGGAAGGCTTCGTAGTGTTGCCCTACACCAACGATGATTTAGTGAATGCAAGGAAGTTGATCGATGCTGGGGCTGCGGCGGTGATGCCGTTGGGCGCGCCCATCGGGTCGGGGCTCGGTGTCCAGAACACGACGAACCTACGGATTCTGCGCGAGTCGATCACGGCCGTGCCGCTGATTGTGGACGCCGGCGTGGGGACGGCTTCGGATGCGACGATCGCGATGGAGTTAGGTTTCGACGGCGTGTTGATGAATACGGCGATTGCTGAGGCGCAAGATGCCGAGCAGATGGCGTTGGCGATGAAGCATGCTGTGGCGGCGGGTCGGCATGCTTATTTGGCGGGACGGATGCCGAAGAAGTTGTATGCTGCGGCGAGTAGTCCGATGGCGGGGGTGGTGAGATAGGTTGGACCAAGCCTCGGGCTTGTCTTTGCGCGCTCCGCGCCGCGCCCTCGCAAGCCGGAGGCATGCGCAACCTAAGACTATAGAGTGCGGGTGACTTTGCTTAGTGTTCTGGGCTGGTCGGGGTTCAGACCTTTTTCGCGAGCCAGGCAGGCTGCGAATAGCTGGGCGGGAATGATGTAGGGAATGGGCGTGTAGATTTCGTCAATCGAGGCCTCCACCGTAATTGCGCGCTTGGCATAGTTTTGAGCATCGCGATTGGTGCGATCCGTGATGATTAGCGTCTCCGCTTTGAGGTGGATCAGTTTCTCCAACATTTCGCACATGCCCGGCCACGTGACTCCCGATGGCGTGAATAGAAACGCGGGGAACGAAGCTTCCACCATGGCGATCGGGCCGTGCAGAAGATCGGCGCTGGAGAATCGCTCGGCGATGACGTAGCAGGTCTCCATCAACTTGAGTGCGAACTCAAACGCGTTGGCATAGTTCAGCCCGCGGCCTAAGACTACCGCGCGATCCATGAAACGATAGCGTTCCGCGCGGCGGCTAATCTCTGCTTCTAATTGCAGGGCACGGTGCGCCCATTCGGGCAGGCGGGCGAGGTCGTCTAAGGCGATTTTGGCGCCTAGCGCATAGGCCAGCAAATAAAGCATCAGCAATTGGCCGGTGTAGGTCTTGGTTGCCGCGACACTCTGCTCGCGGCCGGCGTGAACCAGGAACGGATGCTCTGCAAGCCGCGCTAGCGCGCTCGAAGCCTCATTTGTGACGCCGATGGTTCGGGCGCCTTGCTCGCGGGCGCGTTGCAGCACGAGGTTCGTATCGGTGGATTCGCCCGATTGCGAAATCGCGATCACGAGCACGTCATCGAACCTGAACGGCGCTTGGTATAGCGTGAAAATCGACGGCGCCGCCAGCGTTACGGGAATACCGGTGGTGATTTCGAGCAAGTAGCGGCCGAACTGTGCGGCGTTGTCGGAAGTCCCGCGCGCCGCGAGCATAATCAGGCGGGGCGTTCGATGTTCCAACACCGAACGCAGCGCCTCGATCGGTTTTCGTTCTTCACGAAGAGTTCTTTCGAGGGCCGCCGGCTGCTCGCGGATCTCGTGCAGCATTTTCGACGAGTGGTCCAAATGTTGAGGATACCAACGGCTAGAACAACGATGGCGTCTTGGTTTCCGATCCGCTGTAAGCGCGCCAGGTGGGAAATTCGGTCGGAGGCAGATTCAGCAGATGCGGTTTCAGAATGATCAACGTTTCGCTGTTGTCGCGATTCTTCGCATTACTGCGCAGGAACGGGATACTGGTGAGGCCGGCGATACCCGTGATTGTCCGCGCGTCCGTGCTGCTCATCAGGCCCGCCAAAACTGCCCATTGACCTTCCATGACCCGGATTTTCGATTCGTATTTCCGATTGGAGATGACGGGAATGCCATCGACGGAGCCGGAGCCCAGCAGCTTGACCTCAGCGTCGACGTCGAGCGAGACCTCATCCATGCCGTGGACATGCGGAGTAACTTTGAGGATCAATCCGAGATCTTCGAAGTTGAACGTTGGTGGAGGTGTGAATACTGTGCCGCTTCCAGTGGTTTGCCCGAAATAACCGTTGGTGACGATGGGGTACTTGTCGCCGACGTGTAGCGTCGAAGGCTGGCCATCCAACGCGACAATTTCACTTCGCATCAGCGAGGTAGCACTGGATTTGGCGATGTTCCCGAACAGGGATGCGCTGGTTAATCCGATGCCAATGAGGCTCGCGCCGCCTCCGAACGTAAGAAACGTCGATGCCGACGAAGGGATGGAAGTCAGCAGATTGCTGCGATTTGGAAACGCTACCAGCGGAAAAGCGGTCGGCAAAGTCAGGCCGTAGCCGATTGTGGAGGATTTGTCGACAGCCAAGACCTCGACCTCGATAGCTACCTGCGGCTTCGCCCGCATGAGATCGAGGAGAAGCATCTCAGCAAGACGGACCTTGGTGACGTGATCGCGGATCAGAACCGCATGATGGTTGCTGTCAACCATGAACCGTCGCATGTCAAACAAGCCGCGGACCGCAGCGAATACTTCCTGAGCCTCCTGCACCGTGGTGGATTCACGAAACGGAATGATCACCGTAGCGGTGTTTTCGAACTGGGTGCGCTTTTGTGTCGTGTCGTTGGCGATGAAAATGATCCGTTCGCCAACCGTTGTCACAAAGGAGTTCGTGGCGAACTCGAGCCCGTGCAGCGCTTCCTTGTAATCGACGCCGCTCATCTGAAAGTGGACGGTGCCCGTGGAGCGATAATCCGAGTCGAAGAGGACCATCAGGTGAAAGGCTTCGCCGACCTTTTCCCAAAGCGTTTTTGCATCCGCCTTGAGGTCGAAGTCCTGGCGGCCGGGGACGGCTTTCAGTTGCGGTGGCGGGAGCGGCTTGCGAGCCTGCTCGAATTCTTCGGGAGTGATGGTGCCGAAGAGGGTCTTATCGATTGGGTCGGCGGGAAGCTCGGACTTTGAGGGCAACGCATCCTTTTGCAGGCTCGCGAGAGGCCGTAGTGCCTGCGCCCGCTCCCAATACTTGATATTGGCGGGATCGGCTGCGGCGGCTTCCGCGTAGAGCAAGTAAGCGCGGACCGTTTCGCCGGCGCGCTCGGCCTTTTGGGCGTCCCTGTATAGTTGTTCGGGCGTGGGCCCGCCCCATGCCAACGCGCATATGCTGAGAGCGGCCACTGCTACCGAACAAAGCTTCACAAGAGATTTGACGGGGCACCGGGCTTCGGTGTGGAGTCTATAAACAATTGACTCTGAGCGGCCGATGTGAAGACTGAGGATCACTATATCCATGGCCGCCACTCTATCGCCGGTGCGCAGCGGGTTTGCCCCCGCTATACCGCAAACCTTTGAAGAATTAGGGATTTCCCAGTCCCTTGCACTCGACCTGGTGCTGCGGAGGTTGTTGCTGGAAGGATTCAGCAACCTGCAGAGCCTAAGCGAGAGGCTGAAGCTCGCCGTGCCAATCCTGAACATCATTTTCAATCACATGCGACAGCAGCAATTGGTGGAAGTCAAGGGCATGATCGGCAACGACTATCACTTCACGCTGTCCCAGTCTGGCAAAATGCTCGCGGCCGAACGTTTCCAGATCACGCAATACGCCGGTGCGGCCCCGGTATCCCTCAAGGACTATCACAGTGCTACGAAAGCGCAAGCCGCACAGGTCCGAATTGACCGCAAGACGCTGCGCTCGGCATTTTCGGACCTCGTGATCAACGATACTCTCCTCGACCAGCTGGGCCCGGCGCTGATTTCGCAGAACTCAATCTTCATTTATGGGCCCACGGGAAACGGCAAGACGAGTCTCGCGGAACGAATGTTGCGCGTGTACACCGATGCGATCCTGCTCCCATACGCGGTGGAAGTCGACGGACAGATCATCAGCTTGTTCGACCCCGTCGTCCATCAGAAGCTCGAAGTGGACGACACGGATCTCGATCCGCGTTGGGTTCTGTGCCGGCGTCCCTGCATCGTGGTTGGCGGCGAACTGATTCCAAGCATGTTGGAATTGCGCCTGGACGAATCGTCCGGTATTTATGCTGCGCCGCTGCAGATGAAGGCCAACAATGGCATCTTCATCATCGATGACTTCGGCCGCCAGTTGATGTCGCCTCGCGACCTGTTGAACCGCTGGATTGTTCCGCTGGACCGGCGCGTCGACTACCTGATGCTGCGATACGGCGTGAAATTCCAGATCCCGTTCGAGCTGATGGTGGTCTTTTCCACGAACCTCGAGCCGAGCGATTTGGCCGACGAAGCGTTCCTGCGCCGTATTCACAACAAGATCTTCGTTGACGCGGTGGATGAGAAAGCCTTCGACTCGATCTTCCATCGAGTGGTCGGCAGCAGCAACATTCCTTACGAACCAGATAGTTCCGAGTATCTGCGCAAGCTATGCCTGCGCGAAGGCCGTACTGAGCTGCGCGCCTGCTATCCGGCGGACATCTGCAACATTCTGATCTCGATCGGAAAGTACGAGGGCCGGCCGCCGTATATGAGCAAGTCGGAACTCGAGCGCGCCGCGGCGCTGTATTTCGCGAAGGGTTAAGACCAGGCGTGGCACCATAGAGGAACGCCTCTATGGTTGCCGCTGTTACCGAATCCGAACTCCGCGAACTGCTAAATCACGTCTCCTTCACCAGGCAGTTCGGGTTTCAACTGCATTCTTTCGATGACGGGGAATGTACGATGGTCGTTCCGTTCCAGAAGGATTTCGAACGTCCTGGCGGAGTGGTCAGCGGTCAGGTCTACATGGCGGCGGCCGATGTGGCGATGTGGCTGGCGATCATGACACGGCTCGGCAAAAGCGACGGATCTGTCACTGCGGAGATGAAGACCAACTTCCTGAGCAGCGCGAGAGAGGAAGACATTCTGTGCCGGGCGAAGATCCTGAAGCTGGGCCGGCGATTAATCTATGGCGTCGCGGAGTGCACGACGATCGGCGGGAAGATGTTGACGCATCATACGGTCACGTATATCCGGCCAGACAATTAGCCGCAGATGAACGCAGATAGACGCGGATAGAAAACAAAAAGATCGGCGTGCATCAGCGTTCATCGGCCGCGAATAACGCAGTACAATGTGAGTAGTCCTCCCCCCTGTTCGAGACACAGAGATGAGCACCGCTACGCCATTCGTCCATCTGCACTGCCATACAGACTATTCGCTACTCGATGGGGCTTGCGAAATCGGCCAGATGATGGACGTCGTCGTCCGTCAGAAGATGCCCGCCGTGGCGATGACCGATCACGGGAATCTCTTTGGCGCGGTCGAATTCTATAACAAAGCGAAGGAAAAGGGCGTTCATCCGGTTATCGGTTGCGAGGTGTATGTCTCGCAGCAAGGGCTGGCGACGCGCAGCGATACCGATCGTTACAACCATCTCGTGCTGTTGTGCGAAAACCAGGAGGGCTATCGCAATCTATTGCGGTTGGTTTCCACGGCGTTCCTGGAAGGGTTCTACTATAAACCGCGCATCGATAAGGATTTGCTGGCGCAGCACTCCAAAGGGTTGATCGCGATGTCGGCGTGCCTGCGCGGGGATATCAATGAGACGTTGCTGGCGAATCGTTACGAAGAAGCGAAGCGCCTGGCATACGGATATGCCGACATGTTCGGGAAGAACAATTTCTTCCTGGAGATTCAGGATCACGGCCTGGAGCAGGACAAGACGGTTCTGCCGCTGATTCATCGTCTCGCCGCCGAGACGCGCATTCCGCTCGTTGCCACCAACGACGCGCACTACATGCGCAAGGACGACTCGCGCGCGCACGAGATCATGCTCTGCATCCAGACCGGGAAGACCATGAGCGATCCGCAGCGTATGCGGTTCCAGCAGCCGGAGTTTTATCTCAAAACGCGCGATGAGATGCTGGCGATGTTCGGGGGCCTGGAGGACGCGCTGGATCGCACCTGGGAGATCGCGCAGCGTTGCCAGGTGAGTCTGGAAAAGGTGAAGGAGCCGTTTCCGAAATTCGACGTCCCGGAAGGCCACTCCGCCGATACCTATTTCGAATTCGCGGCGCGCCAGGGATTCGAGAAGCGACGTCCGAGGTTAGAAGGACTCAGCAAAACGGGTGTTCTAAAGCATCATCTTGCGGAGTATACCGAGCGCCTGGATCGCGAAATCAAGATGATCCAGCAAATGAAGTTTTCCGGATATTTCCTCATCGTCTGGGACTTCATTCGATTCGCAAAATCGCGCGGGATTCCCGTGGGTCCCGGCCGGGGATCGGCTGCCGGAAGCCTGGTTAGCTATGCGCTAGAAATCACCGATATCGATCCGCTCGAATACGGGTTACTGTTCGAGCGCTTCCTAAATCCGGAGCGCATCAGCATGCCGGATATCGATATCGATTTCCACACGCGGCGGCGCGGCGAGGTGATTCAGTACGTCACCGAAAAATACGGCCGCGAGCAGGTGGCGCAGATCATCACCTTCGGCACGCTGGGCGCGCGCACAGCGATCAAAGACGTTGGCCGCGTCCTGGATATCGGCTTCGCCGACGTGGATCGCATCACCAAGCTGATCCCAAACCAGCTCAACATCAAGCTGAAAGAAGCTCTGGAGCAGGAGCCGGCCATTGAAGAAGAGGCGCGTAAAGACCCGCGTCTCAAGGAAGTGCTGGAAGTCGCGGGCAAGCTCGAAGGTATGGCGCGGAACGCCGGTATGCATGCCGCGGGCGTAGTGATTTCGCCGGTTCCCCTGAAGGAGCTGGTTCCACTCTACAAGACAAACAAAGACGAAATCGTTACGCAGTACGACATGGTGGGGCTGGAGAAGCTGGCGCTTCTCAAGATGGATTTTCTCGGCCTGACCACGCTCGACATCATTCAAGACGCGCTGGGCCTGGCGGAGAAGCATCGCGGCGTGAAGCTGGTGATCGAGGAATTGCCGCTGGACGATCAGAAGACCTACGAGATTTTCTCCAAGGGATTCACCAGCGGCGTGTTCCAGTTCGAGTCGCGCGGCATGTGCGACATTCTGCGCAAGTATCAGCCCACGCGCCTGGAAGATTTATGCGCGTTGAACGCGTTGTACCGCCCGGGTCCGATTCAGGGCGGCATGATCGACGACTTTATCGATCGCAAGCACGGGCGCAAACAGGTCAGCTACGATTTTCCGGAACTGAAGACGGTTCTGGAAGAGACGTACGGCGTGATCGTGTATCAGGAGCAGGTGATGCAGATCTCCAACCTGCTGGCCGGATACTCGTTGGGTGACGCCGATATTCTGCGCCGCGCCATGGGCAAGAAGAAAGCCGAGGAAATGGCTGCCCAGCGGGCGCGCTTCATCGCCGGCGCGAAAGAGAAAGGCTTTGCACAGAAGAAAATCGAAAAGATTTTCGATCTGATGGAGCAGTTCGCGGGCTACGGTTTCAACAAGTCACACTCCGCGGCTTACGCTTACCTGGCCTACGTCACGGCGTATCTGAAAGCGCACTATCCTCAGGAGTTTCTCTCCGCGCTGCTGTCGTCGGAAACGGGCAATACCGATAAGGTGGTGAAGTACATCAACGAATGCCGGGAAATGGGCATTCCGGTTCTTCCGCCCGACGTCAACTCAAGCCATCGGGACTTTACCCCCGATGGACAAGCGATCCGCATGGGTCTGGGCGCAGTGCGGAACGTGGGCGCCAACGCCGCAGATGCGGTCATCGAAGCGCGGCAGAGCGGCGGGCCGTTTACTTCCCTGTACGACTTATGCGAGCGAGTGGATCTGGCGACCGTGAACCGGCGGACGATCGAGAATCTGATCAAGTGCGGCGCGATGGATCGGTTCGGAAATCGCGCGCAGTTGACGGCGACGATCGATGGGGCCATGGAATCGGGCCAGCGTGCCTGGAAGGATCGGTTGAGCGGGCAAACAGGGTTGTTCGGGATGTGTACCGATGAAAATCCCCACGAAGAACATCCCCTGCCTCCGCTTCCCGATTGGACTCCGCGGCAGAAGCTCTCGGGCGAGAAGGAAATGCTAGGCATTTATGTGACCGGGCACCCGCTCGACGAGTATTCCGACAAAGTTTCCGAGCTGTCGAATCATTGCGTCGAGAACCTCGAAGGGCTCGAGCGGAGCACCGAGGTCGCCATCTGCGGAATTCTTACAGGCATCCAACGGCGGCGCAGCAAGGAGGGCAAGCTCTGGGCGTCGATGCACCTCGAGGATCGCACCGGCAGCGTGGAAGCCATGGTCTTTTCGATGCAGTACGATCGGCTGCTACAGTATCTGGTGGAGGATCGGGCGGTACTGGTTCGCGGCTTGTTGCGGCCTGAGGAGAACGGGCCTGCGAAAATTTCCGTACAGGACATCATTCCACTGGAAGTCGCGCGGGTGAATCTGCCGTCGTTGATTTCGATCCGTGTGGCGCTAGGCACAAACGGCGTCGGCGACAAAGCGCTGGCTCTCAATGAACTCTTTGAGAAGAAGCGGGGTGAGACTGAAGTCCGGCTCCGCCTGGAGAAGCCGCGCGATTTTTCCGTTATCCTGGATGTTACGCTCAAGGTACGCCCAGATAAAGAGTTCTGCGCGGAAGTGGAACGGATCTGTGGACCGGAATGCGTAGAGGTCCTGGCGAATTAGCCGGGTGAAGCAGGTCAGTCAGTTGGGATAGTTCCCCCGATATCTTAATGGACGAAAAGCAGAATTCTTCCGAGGCGGTGAAAACCGCAGAGATCCCGCACTCAAACCCAACTTGGGACCGCGTGCAACTGGCGCGCCATCCCAAGCGGCCTCATACGCTGGATTACATTACCAGGGTCTTTACCGACTTCACCGAATTCCACGGCGACCGAGCCTTCGGAGACGACCCTGCCATTGTCGGCGGGATGGCGATGTTTGAAGGGCGGCCCCTGATGGTGATCGGCCAGCAGAAGGGCCGTGATACCAAGCAGAAG
>Ga0335069_10017316_pt1 | contig 10045 bp, 4 predicted proteins | sample Lox_Sample_11_FD_206714 | JGI IMG/M metagenome (GOLD analysis project Ga0335069, IMG submission 206714) | Soil microbial communities from Loxahatchee National Wildlife Refuge, Florida, United States - Lox_Sample_1.1 | ecosystem: Environmental > Terrestrial > Soil > Wetlands | place: USA: Florida...
GTCCGCTTCAGGCCGTTGGGCAGCGTGATCAGCAGCTCGAGGCGATCCGGCAAGACGATGGGGTAGAGCACGACGACATGCGGTGAGATGGTGTCGAGGCTGACGGTTTGCGTGCGACTGGCGTCGACGCACTCGTCGCGGAAGTAATCCTGCAGCTCGGCGACCTTGAAGGACTCGGTGGTTTCGCGCGCTTCGATCAAGTATGGCTGCGCGTCCGCCGCATCCGGCAACGTGGCCGCGCGCTGCAGCAACAGATCCACCAGACCCATGTAGACCGGCTTGATCTGCTCCTCGAACGACGAGGCCGCGGCGGGTCCGCGCGTCATCTCGGGGCGGATTGTCTGCAGTGTTTGCGCCGCGAGCCGGTAGGCGTCGATCGCTGCGTCGAGCTGTCCTTGCGCCCGCAGGATGCGACCGGTCTGCCACTGCCAGCGGTACAAAGCCTCGGGGAGGTCGATCGTCTGCGCCGCGAAGATGGCACGGCGGGTGAGCTGCAAGGCTTCGGGGTAGCGTCGCGCGGTTTCGTAGAGACCGCCGAGATACCCCCACGCGTAGGTGCCGGCACGCGGGTCATCGATCGACTCGGCCACGTTGGCGGCCGCGCTGAGCAGGTCGTACTCCTGATGCAGGAGCTGCGCGTCCGCCGCAGGGAGATGTGGCCGCAGCCGGTCGGCTGCGCGCGCGATGCCGATCAAGGCGTCGGCCTGGTCGTGCGCGGCCTCACCCAGCCGTGCATTCGTGGAGGCTTCGTCCAACAGCGCCCGTGCCCGGGCGTACTCGCCGGTTGCCAGCGCGACGTCGGCGGCATTGCATGCGGCCCGCGCCGCGAGCAGGTGGGCGCCTGCCGATGTGGCGAGGTCGATGGCCTCCGCATACGCCGCGCGCGCCTCGGCGTACTGGTGTTGGCCGGCGCGCAGGGTCCCGACATCGTTCAACACCGCGGCAGTGACGTCGGGTTGACCGCTGCGCCGTGCCCGCACGAGCGCTTCGCTCAACGCCTGGTCCGCGGGCTCGAACGCGCCCTGGGCGACGAAGGCGTTGCCCAGGCCCGCGAGGATCGATGCGCTGAGCGCGTCGTCGCCGTGGTCGCCAAGCACACGGCGGGCGCGCTCAAGGTCGTCGATCGCGGCGCTCGGATAACCGAGTGCCAAGTGAGCCGCCGACAGGTTAAGGAGGGCGCGACTCTGCTGGACCGGCCGGTGCGCGTCGGCGTAACGCTGCGCCGCATCGCTCCAGGTGCGCGCTGCCGTCGCGAAGTCGCCACGCCGGGCCGACGCCGTTGCATCCGCCGCCAGCGCATCCACTGACGCCGCGTCGGTTGCGCCGCTCCGGCTGACGCAGAAGACGAGTGCGCCGAGCAGGATGGGCAGCCACCGTGGAGAGATCATCGCGCGGCCATGCGTACCGGACGGGCCACCCCTGCGTCAACGGGAGTTGCTGGGATCCTCACGTGGCACGTACGTCCGTGTCACGACACGACCGTCCGCGGCAATCTGCACCTGCACCGCGCCATCGAGGTCGGTGCGGACAAGCGGGCAATGGCGTCCGGCGTAGCGGCGCATCACGTCGGGGTGCGGGAAACCGTATCGGTTTTCGAACCCCGCCGACACCACGGCGAGCGCCGGGGCGACGGCGGCGAGGAACTGCGGGCTGCTGGACGTGTGGCTGCCGTGATGCGGCACTTTGAGCACCGTGCTCGTCAGCTGCCCATCCGCCGCCGCCACCAGCTCCGCCTCGGCGGGAGTCTCGATGTCTCCGGTGAACAGGATTCGCCGCTCCGCGTACGTCAGGCTCACGACCACCGATTCGTCGTTCACGCTCAATCCGTCGAGCTGCGGCGGCGGGGCCAAGGTCACTGCGTCGACGACGCCGAGGCGCCGCCGCTCGGCGCGATGCACCGAGAGCTGTCGCACACCGTTCTCTTGCAGGATGCGCCGCAGCTCGGCAAAGCGCTCCGACGCGGCGTTCTCGCCGTTCCACCAGAACTCGCGCGGCGAGAAGTGCGAGGCGAGAAACGTCAAGCCGCCGTAGTGATCCCATTGCGGGTGGCTGAGCACAAGATAGTCGACGTGGGCGATCTTGCGGCTCCACAGGAACGGCGCGATCACGCGTTCGCCGACGTCGAAGCTATCACTGCCGAGCCCGCCGCCGTCCACCACCATCACCTCGCCACCCGGCAGCTCGACGACGGCACTGTCGCCCTGGCCGACGCTGAGGAAGGTGACCCGCAGGTCGCGTCGGTGGTACCGATCGGCATACCAGTACACGCCGTCGGCCACCCCGAGCAGCACGAGCATCACCACGCTCACGAGGCGCACCCGGCCGCGCAGACACGCCAGGGAGAGCAGGGCGGCGTAGAGCAGCGCCAGCTCGAACAGCGTCGGCGTCACGACCCGGACCGCCGCGCCAGGAAGCGCGGCACACAGGTCCACCACCCACAGGCCGAGTTGTACGAACGGGCCGGCCAGCATGACACAGGCGCGCGCCAGCGGCGTCGAGATTGCGTACAACATCGCCGCCAGCAGCCCGAGAGCGACGGCGACGGAGCCCAGCAGCGGCACGACGAGCGCGTTGGCGAGCGGCGCAACCAGCGAGACCTGATTGAAGTGCCACGCCGTCAGCGGCACGGTGGCTGCCAACGCGCTCACCGACACCACGGCGTAGACCGCGAGCGATCGCCACAGCCACGCGCGCCAGCCACGTAGGCGAAGCAGGCGCTCCTCTTCCTGCCGCCGCCAGAACGGCCAGAAGCGTTCCATCGCCAGCGTCAGGCCGAGCACCGCGACGAACGAGAGCTGGAACGAGATGTCGAGCGCCGAGCCGGGCGCCGTCAGCAAGACGATGATGGCCGCGACCGCCAGGCTGGCGATCAGATGGCGCTGGCGGTCGACGACGACGGCGCCGAGGAACACCAGGATCATGATCACCGCGCGCGTCGTGGCGACGTTGCCGCCGGCGATGCCGGCGTAGAGCAGAACGGGGACGATCGACAGCACGACCGCCAGCTTCGGGACGTTGGCCGTCAGCAGCAACCAGCGACTGCGCGTCAGCAGCCAGCGACTCACCGTGTATCCCCCCGCGGCAACCAGTCCGACGTGCAATCCGGAGATGGAGAGCACATGCGAGACACCGGCGCGGCTGAAGGCGGTGCGCAGTGTCCGCGGCAGCGCCGCTTCGGTGCCGATGATCAAGGCGCCGAGCACGGCCGCCTGCGTCTCGGGCAGCGTATCGCGGAACAGGGTGCCGACGCCGCGACGCCAGCGGTCGATCCACGTGCCGCCGGTGCCGGCGGGCGCGAGGCGCTCGAAGGCCGCGTCGTCGTCGGCGTAGCCGGTGACGTAGACGCCGCGCCGAGCCAGATGGCCTTCGGAGTCGAACTCTCCGGGGTTGCCGAAGTTGCGTGGCCGGCGCAGTACCATCGGGCCGCGGAGACGGTCGCCGGCACGCCAGGTGTGTTCGCTGTGGCGCACCGTCAGCCAGACGTGGCCGCGCGCCGGGCGCCATCCGACGTCGTCATCAATGGCCTCCGCCGCGAGCGCCACGCGGGCGCGTCCGCCGTTGCCGCCGGCGTCATCTTCCACGATCCCGACTATCTGTAGCGGCACGTGCATGGGAGCGCGGGCCACGTGCTCGGCCGGCAGCACGGGTCGATAGACGCGATAGGCGGCGAGGTGAGCGATGCTGCAAGCAAGCAACGCTGTGCCGAGGCGACGCCAGAGGGGGTCCGCCGGCGCCAGCCATGCCAGGGTCCCGACCGCGGCGACCGCGGCGAGGATCGCCTCGGGCACGCGCGTCCCATGTGCCGCCGAGGCGTCGCCGACGATCCAACCGACCGCGACCGCAACCAGGATCGGCGTCGTCCGCAGGGCGTGTGTCAGTGCGGCGCTCGTCGACGGAGCGGGGCGCGTCGTGTCCACCACCGGCCTCGTCGTCGCGTGTCAGCGGGCGGCGCGCCGCCGCTCATTCATCGATCCGCTCTTCGAGCTCCGCGTCCGGCGCCTCGGGCAGCGGCTCGCCGAGGTACTGCTTGATCTCCGCCGCCAAGGTGCGCGAGATACCCGGTACGCGCGCCAGCTCGTCGATGCTGGCCTGGCGGATGCGCTGCACGCTGCCGAGGTGGCGCAGCAGGCGCTTACGCCGCGTCGGCCCGACGCCGGGAATCCCGTCGAGCATCGAGCGCAGCCGTTCCTTGCCGCGCAGCTGGCGGTGATAGGTGATCGCGAAGCGATGCGCTTCGTCGCGGACGCGCTGCAGGAGGAACAGGGCGCTCGAGTTGCGCTTGAGGATCACCGGGTTCTTGCGGCCGGGCAGGAAGACACGCTCCTCGCTGTGGGCGATTTCGGGGGCACGCGGATCGCGTTCGACGCGCAGCTTCGCCAAGCCGACGGCGTCGACCTCGGTGATCTCGAGCTCGCGGAGCACTTCGAGCGCCACGTTGAGCTGTCCCTTGCCGCCGTCGACGACCAGCAAGTCCGGGTAGCTGCCTTCCTGCTTGGCGCGTGCGAAGCGCCGCGTCAGCACCTCGTACATCATGCGGAAGTCGTCGGCTTCCGGGACGGTCTTGATGCGGAAGCGGCGGTAGCGGTTCTTGTCCGGCTCGCCCTCGTCGAAGGTCACCATCGAGCCGACGGCGAGCCGGCCTTGGATGTTGGAGATGTCGAAGCACTCGATGCGTTTCGGCGCATTGCGCAGGTGCAGGCTGCGTTGCAGCTCTTCGCTCATGCGCTCGCGGTTGCGATCGGCGTCCTGGCGCTCACGGAAGCTCTGTTGCGCGTTCTCCGCCGCCATTTCGACCAGCCGCACCTTGTCGCCGCGCTGCGGCCGCAGCACGTCGACGCGCTTGCCCTTGCGTTCGCTCAGGTAGTCGGCGCGCACCTCGCGATCCTCCAGATCGACGGGCACGAGGATCTCGTCGGGCACGTAGCGCTCGCCCTGATAGAACTGCGTCAGCAGGGCTTCGAGGACTTCCTCGTCGCTGAACTCGAAGTCCTCGAAGCTATAGGCTTGGTTCCCGGTGAGCTTGCCCTGGCGCACGAACAGCACCTGGGCTTCGATGAAGCCGCCTTCGCGGTAGAGGCCGAAGACGTCCTGATCATCTCCCCAGTGGGCGACGACCTGCTGGCGTTCCTGTGTCTTCTCGATGGCGCGAATCTGATCGCGCAGGCGTGCCGCATCCTCGAAGCGGAGCGCCGTGGCGGCTTGCTGCATGTCGTCTTCGAGCTGGCGGACCAGCTGTTGGCTCTTGCCTTCGAGGAGCAGCATGGCCTCGCGAAGGTGGCGTTGGTACAGCTGCGGATCGACCGGCAGGCAGCAGGGGGCGAGGCAGCGCTTGATCTGGTACTCCAGACACGGGCGCGAGCGGTTGCGGAAGACGCCGTCGCTGCAGGTGCGCAGCGGGATGACCTTGCGAATGGTATCGAGGGTCTCGCGCACGCTGTAGGCCGAGGCGTACGGGCCGAAGTACTTGCTGCCATCCTTGACAATCGTGCGTGTCACCAGCATACGGGGCCACTCGTCGTGGGTTGTGACCTTGACGCTGACATATGACTTGTCGTCTTTCAAGCGCAGGTTGTAGCGTGGCTTGTATTGCTTGATGAGGTTGTTTTCGAGGATGAGGGCTTCCTTGTCGTTGCTGGTGACCAGGGTCTCGAGGTCGGCGACGCGTTGCATGAGGAAGCGCACCTGGCTGCGCTCGTCGCCGCCGCGGAAGTAGGTGCGCACGCGGGCGCGCAGGTTCTTCGCCTTGCCGACGTAGATGACCTTGCCGTGCTTGTCCTTCAGCAGGTACACGCCGGCGCGCGGCGGCAAGGCGTCGAGCTTCTCGTTCAAGCCGGGGGCAGGCGTCGTGCCGGCTGGGCTGGTGGCATGGATCTCTTCGGACACGCGAGGAGTATAGCGTTGCCGCGTGCGGCAGGAGAAGGGTGTGAGGCGGATCTCGTGAAGCGTATCTCGTCGGAAGACGCGCCTTCGATATGCGCTTCACGAGATCCGCTTCACGTCGAATAGGGAGGGCGCTGTTCGGCGCGCCTTGATCTCCGGCAAGGAAGCGGCGAGACTGCCGCGATGCCTCGCAAGCCACGCGCTCCGGTTCCGGATGCGGCGGCAGCTTCCCTCGCGCTCGCATTTGCAACGGGGTTTCTCGCTCTCGGGATCGAGATGGCTGGCGGCCGGGTGCTCAGCCCATTCTTCGGATCATCGCTCTATCAATGGGCGAGCGTAATCGGCGTGGCGCTGCTGTCGTACACGGTCGGATACTTCTACCACGTGCCGCTGTATCGGTATGGTGCTACGCCGCCGCTGCTGGCGGCGGCGCTGTATACCTTGCTGCTGCCGCTGTGGATCGTCGGAGCACTCGAACGGTTCTTGATCTTGCCGTTGCTGCCCAGCACGCTGTTGTGTTCCTTCCTGACGATCGGTCCCCCATCGCTGCTGTGGGCGAGCCTCACGCCGCATCTGCAGCAACAGACCGCGGGGACGTCGCTGCACGCCGGCTCGGTCCTCGGCGTCTCGACGCTCGGCAGTCTGGCGGGCGTCTTCATCGTGGCCTTCTACCTGGTGCCGTTCCTCGGCCTCTCGAAGACGTTGCTCGCGCTTGGGTCGCTGGGCGGCGTGACGGCGCTACTCGCCGCGACGCAATGGCAGGCCGCCACGCGTGCCGTAGTACTGCTCGCCGCGGCGGCGGCGGTGCTCGTTGGGCTCGCCGCCGTTCCACCGATACTGCTCGGATCGACCCTGGCGCGCTTCGAGATGCTGTCCTCGACGTCGGGGGTGCGCAGCCAGCTGCAGCTCGTGGAGGCGAAGGAGACCTTCTATCAGAGTTACTCCCTTTGGACGTCGGGAGAGGGCGCGTCGCCGACCCTGCACTTCTTCATGGACGGACTCCAGCAGTTCGAATGGAACGAGGCGGACGACGCCAACGCCGTGCCTGCCAACCCCGAGTACTTCCACTACGCCCAGCGGGCCTTCTCCTGGATTCCGGATCCACGCCACGGACACGGTCTCTTCATCGGATTGGGCGGAGGCCTGGTGCCCTACCTCGTTCAGAAGCAATATCCCGAGGCGCGGCTGCAGGTGGTTGAGCTCGATCCGGATATCGCCAGCGTGGTCTCACGACGGCTGCCACTTGCACGGCTGGATCGCGCCGCCAACCGTCCCGAAATCGTCGTCGATGACGGTGGGAACTTCTTGCGCTCGTCTCGGGAGACGTACGACTACATCTTTCTGGACGCCTATGTCGGAACATACATCCCGCATCACCTGAGCACGGTGGAGTTCTTCCGACTCATCCGGAATCACCTCAATCCCGGCGGCGTCGTGGTCATCAATGTGCTGTCGTTGCTCGACAGCAATGGCTTCTTGGACCGTATGGAGGCGACCGTGCATGCCGCGCTCCCTCTCACGGTGCCGGTCGACGTCCCCCTCAGTGTGAATCGGGTCATCTTTGCATTCTCGGAAGCGAGTCGAGAGTTGCCGATCGATCCAGCCTCCGAGATGGACAAGGTCACCCAGACCGCCCTGGCCATCCATTCGACGGCGCGGGAGCGCGACCGAGCCGCGCAGCTTGCCGTCTTCGTCGATGATCGCGACGACATCGACGCGACGCTGTTCGAGGCTCAGAAGAAGCTCTTCGAGTTCAAGCGCCGGCTCTGAGGACGGCTTCCTGCCTTGGGCCGCTACTCGCTCTCGGGCTGCCACTCGAAGGCAAGCTGGTGCTTCTTCTTGCTGTTGCACTCCTTGCACGCCGGGACGAGGTTGCCCTTGGTGGAACGTCCGCCGCGTATCAAGGGGACGAGGTGGTCCATGGTCAGCTCGTGCGGCGGAAAGTGTTTGCCGCAGTAGTGGCAGATGCCGGCGGCGCGCTTGCGCTTCCACCACTGGGACTGACGCAGCTCGCGCGCCTTGGCGCGCTCGCGTTGGATCTCCTCGTCGGAGAGCTGAGCGATCCACTCGGTCATGCGTGCCGGAATGATCGATGCGTTGGGGCGGCGAGTCAACCGTGAGGGGGGAAGCGGCTAGTGTGCGGTTGCCCTGGGGTACACCGGCTTTGCCCACAAATCCCGCCAGTATCCCATTCCGTCATTCCGGCGAACGCCGGAATCCAGGCCACAGGGCAGCGCCGCCCCACCTGGATACCGGCGTTCGCCGGTATGACGGGCTTCAAGCGGTGATCTCTCCCACCGCATCGGCTTCTTGGGCAAAGCCGGGTACACGGAAGGTGTTGCCGTAGCCCGGGATTGCCTTCCTTTGGCTACCCCGGGCCATGGTTGGGGCGAGTCGTCGGATCGCGATGCACAACGCCTTCGGCGTAGAGCTCGAGCTGCCTCCCACGCGCGTGGTTGCGCCGCGTCGGCGAGCGGTGGTAGCTAGCGCGCTCATGAGGCGGCGGCTCGCGGTCGTGAGTGCACTGGCGCTGCTGTCGGCGGCGTGCCCGGCCGTCGCGAGCGTCTCGGTCGACGCCGTCGTCACTTGCCTGTTCAATACCGGCGACCGCAGTTGCGAGACGCAGGATTGGAACGACGATAGCGAGGTCGGCGCGGCGGATATCCCTGGACGGATCGGGTTCGCGCCACCGCAGGGGACTGACGTGCGCGTGGTCGATGCCGGACCCGTCGTGGTGATGCGCTCGGCGAACGCGAAGGTCCGCGTCGACAAGGCGAGCCTCACCCTGGCGCTCGACAATGTCGGCGGAGACCGGCTGACCACGGTGCATGCTCCGAGTCTGACACTGGGGACGGCGCCGCAGCCATTGCAGCGCGTACGCGCCGCGCAGGTGCTGCCCAATGGCGTCGAGCTGACGTGTGACGCCGGCGCGGATACGGTGGCGTGGCAGATCGAGTTTCTCACGCCGCGCAGCATCGCGACGCGTCTCCGCCCGGCCACGGCCGGCCCGGTCACCCGCATCGTCACCGGCGTCGATGCCGCCCCCGGCGAGCGCTTCTACGGCTTGACCGAGCGCACCGTCGACAGCCGTACCCAAAGCGAGATTGCCCCGCAGGCAGTCGGCAGCCTCGACCGTCGCGGCGAGATCGTCACCATGGCGGTGACGCCGACGGTCGCCCTCTATACGCCGCTGCTGCACAGCTCGCGTGGCTACGGGGTGTACGTCGAGGGCACGATGAGCGGGCGCTACGATCTCGCCAAGACCGACCCGAACACGGTGAGCATGGATTTCGAGTTCAACCAGCGCACCGGCGAGCACGGCGTCATCTACTTCGTCGGTGACTATGCCTCGGTGCTCGACGAGTACACCGCGCGCAGCGGGCGACCGTTCGTGCCGCCGCGCTGGGGCTTCCGCCATTTGCGCTGGCGCGACGAGCACCGCGTCGGCGCGCCCGCGCCGCTCGACGGCGTCGACATGAACGCCGACTTCGTGAACGACATCACGATGTACGAGGCCCTCGGTATCCCGCCCGGCAACTACGAATTCGATCGGCCGTGGACCAGCGGCACGACCGACCGTGGCGAGCAGGGGTTTGCGAGCTTTAGCTTCGACCCGGTGCGCTTTCCGAACAGCGACAAGATGCTCGCCGCGCTGCGGCAGCGTGGCTATCACGTCCTCGTCTGGGGCGGCCCGTGGGCGCTGGGTGACAACGCCGTCGACGCCGAGCAGTTCGGGTACTACGCGCCGCGCACGCAGATCCTCATCGACTACACCAACCCGTCGGCGGTGGCGTGGTGGAGCGAACGAGTGCAAACGCTGATCGACCTGGGCATCTCCGGGATGAAGCTGGACCGCAGCGAGTTTGCCGTCAGTGAGATCGGCGACACGGCTCCCGACCAGGCGACGGACATCTTCTTCGACGGACGCAACGGGCGCGAGCTGTTCAATGGATACACCATCGAGTTCGCCAAGACGCACTACAATGCCTTCGCCGACCGGTTGGGCAACGACTTCTTCCACTACTTCCGTACCGGCTACGCCGGCAGCCAGCAGTACGGCATCTTCTGGGGTGGGGACACGCCGGGGCGGACGTCCTTCGGCATCGGGACACCGACCGATCTGGGGCTGCGCAGCGCACTCGTATCGCTGGCACGAGTGGCGTTC
>Ga0335069_10017318_pt1 | contig 10045 bp, 11 predicted proteins | sample Lox_Sample_11_FD_206714 | JGI IMG/M metagenome (GOLD analysis project Ga0335069, IMG submission 206714) | Soil microbial communities from Loxahatchee National Wildlife Refuge, Florida, United States - Lox_Sample_1.1 | ecosystem: Environmental > Terrestrial > Soil > Wetlands | place: USA...
CGCGCGCGTTCGGTCACGCGCGCAGACAAGCGAAACGCGTCTTCCTTGAACGGCAGCGTGACGTTCGCGCCGCGGCCGCCGGCGGCGACGAAAGCGCGCACGCTGGCGGCAAAGCCATCGGGCGGCGCCAGGATGGCCTCGTAGCGCATGTCCTGCCCCGTTTGCTGCGCGAACAGCGCATGGATGCGCGGCGACAGGCTGTGGGCGATCGGATTGCCGAAGACGGCGTAGCGGTCTGTCACTTTTTACTCAGACTGCAGGCGGTCGGCGGTCGTGAAGGACCACGTGCGAGTGATCTCGACCACGTCCGTGTCGCGGCGGATGGAATCCGGGAACGGCGCATACGGCGCCGCCATCTCGACGATGCGCCGCGCCGCGTCGTCGAGGATGCGCTGCCCCGAGGGCCGGTTCAGTTCCACCCGTTCCAGGTTGCCGTCGCTCTTGATGATGACCGTCAGCACGAGGCTGCCATAGACGCGCCCCTTGGCCGCCGCCGGATAGTTCAGGTTGCCGATGCGCTCGACCTTTTGGCGCCAGTCCTCGACGTACTGCGCGAAGCGGTATTCTTCGACGCGCGCACCGATGAACTTCTTGCGCGGACGCTTGTTGTATTCCTCGATGCTGCGCGCGATCTGGCCCTCCAGTCGCGTCAGGTTCAGCGCCGCCGTGGCCAGATCGAGTCCGGAAGGCGTGGGCGGGCCAGGTGGGGCGCGGTCGCTGCGCCGGTTGTCCGTCGCCACCGCCTTGTCGCCGTGCAAGCGCGTCAGCATCTGCTGCTGCTGCGTCTCGAGTTCCGTGACGCGCTTCTTCGCCTCGATGAGATCGCTGCCCTCGTGCTCTGCCGGCGACACCGGCAGCGGCGTCTTGGCGCGTCGATCTTCGTCCGTGTTGCCGCCGCCGTCGAGGTTGGCCTGCGCCTTCGCCTGTACGTTTTCCGGCCGCGTCGCGCTCTTGCTGTTGACCAGGATCACGTCGAGCGCGTGTTCGGTGGCCTTGTTGATGGCCTCGGGCAACTTGAAGTGGATCGAGAGAACCACAGCATGCACGGCGATTGAAATGGACAACGCGGTCGAGAACGACAGGGTCGTCGGCACCAATGCCTTTAGGCGCGCCAGTGAAACCATGCCCGAATTTTACTCTGCGTCCTCGTCCTCGCCGAACGTGGCGTCAGCGCCTTCGACAGCCAGGGTTTCGACATAACGGGCGCGACATTCGGCGTCGAGCAGGTCGATATCCTCGATCGCGAGGCGCACGCGCGTGCCGCGCTCCAGGGCGGGCAGCGAGGGCACGCGCAATACCAGCGGCAGCCGTTCGAGCCGCACCAGGCTCTCGCGCAGATGGCGTGCCACGACGGCTGACTCCTGCTGCTGGCGCAACCAGCGCAGGCACCAGTAGCGCTCCATGCCGCGCTGGAAATCGGCGTAGGCGGCGTAGGTCAGCTCGAAGTCGCGCAGGGCGGCAAGAAACTCGGCCGAGCGCGCAGTGAACGGCGGCTTGCGATCCTGCAGATGCGCGATCAACTGCCACTGGTTGACGAGATCGACGAAGCGTCGCAGCGGCGACGACGACCACGCGTAGCAGTCGACGCCAAGCCCTTCATGCGCCGCCGCAGCGGTCGTCATGCGCACCTTGCCGACGGTCTGCGCGCGGTAGAGCGCAGCCACGCCGGCATCGCGCAAGAGGGCGCCCCAGGTGGCGTTGGCAACGATCATCAGTTCGGCGACCAGCGTGTCGAGCGGCGAGCCGCGCGGCCGCTCGTCGATCTCGACGCGCCCCGGACCATCGCCGGTCATCGCGTCCCAGTCGACGACGAAGTTGTAGTCCTTGCGCTGCGGCGTGTTCGTCGACTGCCCGCGGCCGGCTTCGAGCACCGTCGCCAGTTCCCACAGGCGCTTGAGCTCGTCGCGGAAAGGAAACTCGGCCAGACCGTTCGCAAGCGTTTGCTCATTGAACAGCGGCTCGATGTCGTGGTGACGCAGGTTGGCGACGACCGGCACGCGCTCCAGGCGGGTTTCCTTGCCGCGCAGCGACAGGTCGGCGGCGACGTCGAGGTACAGCGATACCGCGGGGACCGTCTTGCCGGCGCCGAGCGTGAACTGCTCGACCACGGCTTCGGGCAGCATGGTGATCTTGCGGCCGGGCATGTAGACCGTGGACAGGCGATCGCGGGCGACGCGGCCCAGGTCGGAATCCGGCGCGATGCCCAGACCGGGCGCCGCGATGTGGATGCCGACGCGCATGCCGCCGTCGGACATCGGCGCGACCGAGAAGGCGTCGTCGATCTCCGTCGTGTGCGCGTCGTCGATCGAGAAGGCGGCAACCTCGGCCGTCGGCAGTTCGGGCGGTTCGGCCGGTGGCGCGCAGGGCGGGAAGTCGGTGCCGCCCTTCGCCGCAGGAAAGTATTCATACAGGAAGCGGCCGAGATGGAATTCGTGCGTGTCGGCGAGCGCGCCGCAGCGGTGCAGCAGGCGCGGCACCGAAGCGCCGGTTTCGGCGCACGCGGCTTCCAGCGCCTTGGTTTCCGGCCGGTTGCGATCCGGCTTGTAGAGAAGTTCTGCGAGGACCGGCGGGAATTCCGCAGGCAGGGTGCCTGCCTTCAATTCGCCGGCCATGCGTTCCACGGCCAGCGCCTGCTGGCGCTTCTTCTCCAGCCCCGCCAGCGCGGCCTGCAGGATCTCGGGCGGCGCCTTGCGAAAGCGCCCCCTTCCCTTGCGATGGAAGTACATCGGCGCCGAATGCAACCGCAGCAGCAGAGCCGCGGCCTCGACCGGGCCCGGCTTGTGGCCGGCATAGTCGGCCGCGAATTCCTGGAAGCCGAACTCGGCGTCGGGGCAGGCCTCCCAGAGAAAATCGATGTCGATCTCGCCGGCATCGCGCTCGGCGTGCTCGATCAGTTCGGCAGCTGCGGGCGCATCGAAGCGCAGCAGAACGTTGGCGCTCTTGACCTTGCTGCGCTTGCCCGAAGGCAGTTCGACCTGCAGCGAGGTGGTGTTGTCGGCGAGCACCGCGCCGACCTTGAAGGCCCCGTCTTCTTCGAACAGGACGTTCATGAGCAGAACCCGATGACGTCGTCGAGATAGTCCGCCCAGCGCGTGAAGCTGTGGTCGCCGCCGTCGAGCACGGTCTGGCGCGCGCCGGCATAGTGGACGACGGCCTTGCGGTAATCGAGCGTCTCGTCGCCGGTTTCGGCCAGCAGCCAGTAGCGTTCCGGGCGCGCGATCGTGGGCACGTCGAGAGCGCGCAGTTCCTCGACATGCGTCGCCGTGAAGTCGAATTCATCGCCGGTGTACAGGAACTGATGGCGGCCGATGAAAAGCGTCGGATCGACTTGTCCCGCCACGGCGGGGTTGATCAGGACCGCTCTGAGGCCGTGCTTCTCGGCGAGGTACGTCGCGTAATAGCCGCCCAGCGACGAGCCGACCACGCACGGCGTACCACGGGGGCTGACTTTCGCGACGATGCCGTCCGCTAGCGCGATTGCCTCGGCGGGGGAGGCCGGCAGTTGCGGGCAGACGAACTGGTCGGCAAGGCCCCGTGCGGCCATGCGCTCCGCCAGCATGCGCGCCTTGGACGACTGCGGCCCGCTCGTGAATCCATGCAGGTACAGGATCACGTCAGCCGTTGGACCAGTCCACCAGGCCGAAATGCCAGGTGGCGAGGATGACGATGCCGAAGGCAATCCGGTACCAGGCGAAGATCGTGAAGTCGTGCGTGGAAATGTAGCGCAGCAGCCAGCGCACGCACAGGAAGGCGGAGACGAACGAGGCGGCGAAGCCGACCGTCCACATGCCGAGGTCGTCGGCGCTGAACAGGGCCCGCTCCTTGTACGAGAGGTAAACCGTGGCCGCCAGCAGCGTCGGGATGGCGAGGAAGAAGGAGAATTCCGTGGCCGCCTTGCGGCTCAATCCGAACAGCAGCCCGCCGATGATGGTGGCGCCCGAGCGCGAGGTGCCGGGAATCAGCGCGAAGGCCTGCGCGATGCCTACCTTCAGCGCATCGAGGGCCGTCAGGTCGTCCACGCTGTGCACGCGGATGCGGTGCTCGCGCTTCTCGGCCCACAGGATCACGAACGCGCCGACGATGAAGGCGAGCGCCACCGGCACGGCCTGGAACAAATGGGCGTCGATCGCCTTCTTGAGCAGCAGGCCGAGAATTGCCAACGGCATGAAGGCGATGGCGAGGTTACGCACCAGGCGCTGCGCGACCGCGTCGCGCGTCAGGCCGCCCAGGACGCCCACGATGCGGGCGCGGTATTCCCAGCACACGGCGAGGATCGCCGCGGACTGGATGACGATCTCGAACAGCTTTCCCCGCTCGTCGTTAAAATGGAGCAAACTGCCGGTCAGGATCAGGTGCCCGGTGCTGGAGACGGGCAGGAATTCGGTCAAGCCTTCGACTATGCCGAGAATCAGCGCGTCAAGAACAGAAGTGATATCCATGGTCGGGCGGCAACAGGGGGGCGTCTGCGGAAAGGCGGGCGAGTTTAGCATGATGTCCGTGACGGCCCGGCGGGGCAGGCCATGCTGAAAAAGATCCGCGTCGAGGATCTGCGGCTCGGCATGCACATCCACGAGTTTTGCGGATCGTGGATGGAACATCCTTTCTGGCGCACCAATTTCAGCGTCGACGATCCCGAAGACATTCGCCGGGTGGCCGAGAGCGGCATCCACGAACTCTGGATTGACGTCGCCAAGGGCGCCGATGTCGAGACCGTCTTCCCGGTCGAGTCGGTCGAACAGGCGGAAGCGGCTGCGGCGCAGACGCTCGTGGCAGTCGCGGAACGGGAAGAACCGCCGGCGCAGGTCTCGATGGCCGAAGAGGTCAAGCGCGCCGCCCGCGTCTGCGCGCGTTCGCGCGAAGCCGTGGTCTCGATGTTCCAGGAAGCGCGCATGGGCAAGGCGATCAACGCCGAGGCCGCGGGCGAAATGGTCGACGAGATTTCGAGTTCAGTCGCGCGCAATCCCGGCGCGCTGATCAGCCTGGCGCGCCTGAAGGACGCCGACGATTACACGTATATGCATTCGGTGGCCGTCTGCGCGTTGATGGTCGCGCTGGCGCGCCAGCTCGGCTTCGGCGAGGGCGAGACGCGCGAAGCCGGCATGGCCGGCCTGCTGCACGACCTGGGCAAGGCGCTGACGCCGAACGAGGTGCTGAACAAGCCCGGCAAGCTCACCGACGCAGAGTTCGCGATCATGAAGCAGCACCCGGTCGACGGCCACCGGCTGCTGGCCGAGGCGGGCAAGGTCGGCCCGGTCACGCTCGACGTCTGCCTGCACCACCACGAGAAGATGGACGGCACGGGCTATCCCGACCGCCTGCCCGGCGACAAGATCACGCTCTACGCGCGCATGGGCGCCGTGTGCGATGTCTATGACGCCATCACGTCGAACCGGCCCTACAAGGCAGGCTGGGACCCGGCCGAGTCGATCCGCAAGATGGCCGAGTGGGCCAGGGGACATTTCGACGAGCGCGTGTTCCAGGCCTTCGTGCGCAGTATCGGCATCTACCCGGTCGGCTCGCTTGTGCGCCTCGAATCCGGGCGCCTGGGCGTCGTCATCGAGCAGGCGCAACACTCGCTGCTCACGCCGTCCGTGAAAGTCTTCTTTTCCACCAAGTCGCAGGTCTACATCAGACCCGAGATCATCGACCTGGCGCGCCCCGGCATCGCCGACAAGATCATCGGCCGCGAGGACGCCGCCCGCTGGGGCATCAAGGACGTCGACAAGTACTGGGCGGCGGCCTGACGCCGCCTACTTCTTGCGGCCGTAGTGCGCCGTGAAGCTCGATTGCGCGATGCGGTTGGCGTTGATCATGAAGCCGACCAGCGCGGCGTTTGCGTCATCCGGGACTTCCAGCTTGTCCACCTTGAGCGCATAGATGGTGAACACGTAGCGGTGCGGCTTGTCGCCGACCGGCGGGCACGGCCCGCCCCATCCGGGCGTGCCGAAATCCGTGCGCATCTGGCGCGCGCCCGCGGGCAGTTTCTTCGCCGCCGGATCGCCGGCGCCCTGCTGCAGGCCGACCGTGCCGGGCGGGATGTCGATCACCAGCCAGTGCCACCAGCCGCTGCCGCCGGTCGGTGCGTCGGGGTCGTGCACGGTCAGGGCAAAGCTCTTGGCGTCCTTGGGCGGGCTCATCCAGACGACGGCCGGCGAGACGTTTTCGCCATGGCAGCCGAAGCCGTTGAACACGAACTTCTCCGCGATGGGCTTGCGGGCATTCACATCCGGGCTCGCGAGCGCGAAGCCGGCCGCATGAACCGGCATCGAGCAAGCCAAGAGCAGAACGGCGAGGAAGGGCAGTCGGCGCATGTCAGGCTCCTTTCGTTGGTCTTCTTTGGGGTTCAGTTGTTGCAGTACTGGGCAACGCGCTGCATGGCGTTATCGCGCGCCGCCTGTCTTTGACTGTCGTCGTAGTACTCGCGTTCGCCCTGGGCGTTGACTCGATAGACCGGACGTTCGCGGTTCAGCGTGTCGAGCGTGTTGCGCGCCGAGAGGCAGCGCTGGTAGTTCTCCTGCTGGCGCTTGGCGGCTTCCTGGTCCTTCTCGCGCGCAAGCTGGCGTTTCTCATTGGAGATCTGCAACTGCTGCTGCCAGGTGCTGCCGGATGACGACTGACTCGGCGGCGCGGCGGGCTCCGCCGTTTCCATCCGGGTCGCCTTGCGGCCGGCTGGCGGCGTGCCGGAGAAATGAACGCGACCCTGATCGTCGGTCCACTTGTAGATGCCGTCGGCCGCGGCGAGGCCCGGAAAGACCATTGCTGCAGACAGTGCAACCGCGCGCCAGCGCCTATCGACCATGCATAAACCTCCGCAAGAATGAGCAAGTTACATCCTGATACACATGAATGCAAACGCGGGTCGCCAACGCCGGCGACCCGCGCGTTACTTGGTCATGATCAACAGATCGGGGGCCATCATGACCCGCTTGTTCAAGTACGTCAGTGTCGCCGTCGCCGCCGCGGTTCTGTCCGGCTGTGTCGTTTGGCCGTATGGTCCGCACGACCACTGGGATCACGGTGGTCGCGGCTACCACGAACATTACGAACATCACTACCATCGCTATTGATCGCGCCTGACTGCGACGCCCCGCGCCGCACGGCGTACCACCGGGGCTGACTTTCGGGATGCTACATCTGCCGGAAGCGTCCGGCGTAGCTGCGGCTCACTTCCAGCTTCTCCGGCCGACTGCGCAGCAGCACGGTCAGTCGGTCGCCGTCGCGATGCACGGCGGCGATCTCGCGTACCGCCACCATGGTGCCGCGATGGATCTGCCAGAACAGCGTGGGGTCGAGTTCGTCGATGAATTCGCGGATGGGCTTCCTGACCAGCGCGATTTCCTTCGCGGTCGCCACCGCGGTGTACTTGTCCTGCGCCTGCAGGAAGACGACCTCGGACACGGGCAGCACCTTGATCTGCTGGCCGAGCCCGGTCTGTATCCATTGCAGATGCCGGCGCGGCGCCACGCCCATCGAGCCCGCCAGCGCCTCCAGCCGGCCGATCGCCACCGCGAGGTCGGGTGCCGTCTGCTGCGCGAGCCGCTCCTTGAGGCGTCGGACGGTGACGGCCAGCCGCTGCGGATCTGCGGGCTTCAGGATGTAGTCGATGGCGCCATGCTCGAAGGCTTCGACCGCGTGCGCGTCGTAGGCCGTGACGAAGACCACGTGGCACTGCCCGGCGATGTCCTGCGCCGCTTCGAGGCCGGTCTTTACCGGCATGCGGATGTCGAGGAACGCGAGGTCGGGATGGTGCTGCGCGACGAGTTCCACGGCCTCCGCGCCGTTCTTCGCCTCGCCGACGATCGCGAGTTCCGGCCACGCCTCGGCGAGCCGCAGGCGCAGCTGCTCGCGCATCAGGCGCTCGTCGTCAGCGAGAATTGCCGTTGGTGCCGTCATGCGGTATTTCTATCACGACCTGGGCCCCCGTCGGCGCATTGGGCGTGATCACGAGCGCACTCTTGTCGCCAAACAGGCCCGCGAGGCGCTCGCGGATGTTGTTCAAGCCGATGCCGGTGCCGGCCGTGCCATTGTTGCCGAAGCCCAGCCCGCTGTCGGCCACGGCTACACGCAGGCGGCCGGCCGCGGCGCGCGCGCTGATGAGGATGCTGCCGCCTTCGGCCTTGGGTTCGAGGCCATGCTTGATCGCGTTCTCGACGACCGACTGCAGCATCATGGGCGGGAACGAGGCCTTTGCCAGTTCCGGCGGCAGATCGATGCTGTAGACGAGGCGATCCTCCATGCGAATCTTCATGATCGCGAGGTAGTTGCGGCAGAGTTCGATCTCGTCGCCCAGCGTCACGCTCTCGCCGCGCATGCGCGGCATGGCGCCGCGCAGGAAGGCGATCAGGTGGCGCTGCATCTCCGCTGCGCGCGGCGGATCGGTCTCGATCAGGTGCTCGACCGCGCCCAGCGTGTTGAACAGGAAATGCGGCTCGACCTGCGCCTGCAGCGCCTGCAGGCGCGCCTCGGCCACCTGGCGCTCCAGGCTCTCCTTCTCGGCAACCGACTCGGCGCGGTCGGCGCGCACCTCGGCCTTGCGGCGCGCCCGGCCGACGAACCACATGACCCACAGCACCGCCAGCATCGCGAGCATCCAGTCCTTGAGCTTCGTGTGGACCGTCGGGATTTCGATGTCCTCGTCCTCGAGATCGGCCGGCACGCTAGTCGAGTCCTCGGAGGCGGTTACCTTGCCGCCATTGCAGTCGCGGATGTGAATGCCTGTCCAGCCGACGTTGACCTCATCCACGCAGTCCTTCTTTGCCGAGGTACCCGGCGGAGAGGCGGGCGCTGGGACTGGCGAAGCGGATGGTGGGACGGATGGTGGGACGGATGGTGGGACGGATGGTGGGGCCGGACTATTCCCCGGCGGCTCGGGCTTGCTCTTTGTCGTAACGGTTGTCGTAACGGTAACGGTCTGGCGCTCCGGGGATATGAGCCTGCCGACCAGATTGGTTGCGACCAGCACCAGGATCGAGAACAGCACGAAACGCCAGAACGTGAACCCGGCCACCCATGCGCCAAGCTTCGTGTAGGCGCGGCGCGCGACGGCCAGGATGCGTTCGGCGTTCTTGTTCACACTGCCAATTGTGCCGCGGAAACTGCCAGCGGGCCAGCCGCGTAGTAGCTGACCAGCATCCCGATGGCGACGAAGATCAACACCGTAGCGGCTGCGGAAACGGCTCCGGCAACCAGGTGGCTCTTCGTGTCAAGTCTCCAGCCCTTCGAATTTGTCGTCATGTCCGTCTCCTTTTCGTACGTTGTCTTGGGTGACAGGCGCACTCTAGGAAAGCGGAAGCCCGGGCGCGACCCCGGCGCGACGGACTGCGGCGAAAACGGCGCGAAGCGCGGCGTACCGCGACGGCTGACTTTAGCCTTTGCGATAAATCTCGCTGCCGCCCTTGACGAACTCGATTGATTTCTCGGCCATGCCCTTCTCGGCGAACTCGCGGACGTCCTGGCTGATCTTCATCGAACAGAAGTGCGGGCCGCACATGGAGCAGAAGTGGGCCTGCTTGGCGGCGTGCTGCGGCAGCGTTTCGTCGTGGAATTCGCGCGCCTTGTCCGGGTCGAGGCCGAGATTGAACTGGTCTTCCCAGCGGAACTCGAAGCGCGCCTTGGAGAGCGCGTTGTCGCGCGCCTGCGCACCCGGGTGGCCCTTGGCGAGGTCGGCGGCGTGGGCGGCGATCTTGTAGGCCATGATGCCGTCCTTGACGTCGTTCTTGTCCGGCAGGCCGAGGTGTTCCTTCGGCGTCACGTAGCAGAGCATGGCCGTGCCGTACCAGCCGATCATCGCCGCGCCGATGGCGCTGGTGATGTGGTCGTAGCCCGGCGCGATGTCGGTGGTCAGCGGGCCCAGCGTGTAGAAGGGCGCTTCCTTGCACCACTTCAATTGCAGGTCCATGTTCTCCTTGATCATGTGCATGGGCACATGGCCGGGGCCTTCGATCATCACTTGCACATCGTGCTTCCAGGCGATGTCGGTGAGTTCGCCCAGCGTCTTCAGTTCGCCCAGCTGCGCCTCGTCGTTGGCGTCGTAAAGCGAACCCGG
>Ga0335069_10017319_pt1 | contig 10044 bp, 10 predicted proteins | sample Lox_Sample_11_FD_206714 | JGI IMG/M metagenome (GOLD analysis project Ga0335069, IMG submission 206714) | Soil microbial communities from Loxahatchee National Wildlife Refuge, Florida, United States - Lox_Sample_1.1 | ecosystem: Environmental > Terrestrial > Soil > Wetlands | place: USA...
GGGGACCTCCATGGCCTGAGGCGGAACCTTTCCTGACTTGCATATGGGCCGGCGCCTCCCTGGCTAATTAATTGAAAAAGATGTACTTACCTGGCCTGCTTCCCTGCTTGACGCAACGGCCGGCCGTGCTATAATCCCTTGAATTGGGGAGCGGAGGCATGCCATCGTCCACCGCGGCGGAGGACGACCGCCCAAAGGCCCGGCTCGGCGTATTCGAATTAGACCCGCAGGCGCGCGAACTCACCAAGCACGGTGTCCGTCTGAAGGTGCAGGATCAGCCCATCCAGATCGTTTCGCGCGAGGAACTGCCGCGGCGCCTGATATCCTGACCATATCCGTAGCCGCCAACTGAGTAAAAATAGAAGGATGGACACCAATCGTTTCACGGAGAAACTCCAAGAGGCGATCCGGGCGGCGCAAAGCAAGGCCACCCGCTATGGAAATCAGCAGATCGATGTAGAGCATCTGCTGGCCAGCCTGCTGGAACAGGAAGGCGGGCTGGCCGGGTCGATCCTTTCGCGCGCGGGCGTGAACGTCGATACGCTGCGGACGCGGCTCGATCAGGAGTTGGACCGCTTGCCGAAGGTCTCGGGACCGTCCGGCGCGCCCGAGCAGATCTACGTCACCGCGCGGCTGAACCGGCTGCTGACCCAGGCGGAGGACGAGGCCAAGAATCTTAAAGACGACTACATTTCCGTCGAGCACATTCTGCTCGCGCTGACCGATGATGGCGGGCCCGCGGGCCGTTTGTTGCGCGAATTCGGCGCGTCGCGCGAACGGCTGATGCAGGCGCTGCGCGAGGTGCGCGGCAATCAGCGGGTCACCACGGCGAATCCGGAGGCTACTTACGAGGCGCTCGAACGCTATGGCCGCGACCTGACCAAGCTGGCGAACCAGGGCAAGCTCGATCCGGTGATCGGCCGGGACGAGGAGATCCGCCGCGTTGTCCAGGTGCTGTCGCGGCGCACGAAAAACAACCCTGTGTTGATCGGCGAGCCGGGTGTCGGCAAGACCGCCATCGTGGAAGGACTGGCGCTGCGCATCGTACGCGGCGACGTTCCCGAGGGGCTGAAGAATCGCCGCATCGTTTCGCTCGATATGGGCGCGCTGATCGCGGGCGCGAAGTTTCGCGGCGAATTTGAAGAGCGCTTAAAGGCCGTGCTCAAGGAAGTGCAGGAGTCGTCGGGCGAGATTATCCTGTTCATCGACGAACTGCACACGGTGGTGGGGGCGGGCAAGGCGGAAGGCGCCATGGATGCCGGCAATCTGCTGAAGCCCATGCTGGCGCGCGGCGAGCTGCACTGCATCGGCGCGACCACGCTCGACGAGTACCGCAAGCACATCGAAAAAGACGCCGCGCTTGAACGGCGCTTCCAGACCGTGCTGGTCGATCAGCCGTCGGTCGAAGACACCATCTCGATTCTGCGCGGCCTTAAGGAACGCTACGAAGTGCATCACGGCGTGCGCATCAAGGATGCGGCGCTGGTGGCGGCGGCGATTCTGTCGAATCGCTACATCACCGACCGCTTCCTGCCGGATAAAGCCATCGACCTGGTGGATGAAGCGGCGGCGCGCTTGCGCACCGAGATCGACTCGATGCCCGCGGAACTGGATGAGATCCTGCGCCGCACGATGCAGCTTGAAATCGAGCGCGAGGCGCTGAAGAAAGAGAAAGACACCGCCTCGCGCGAACGGTTGAAGAAACTCGAAAAAGAGCTGGCCGATCTGAAAGCCGAAGGCGATGCCTTGAAGGCGCGCTGGCAGGCGGAGAAGCAGACGGTGGCGGGTCTCCGCGCGCTGCGCGAACAGATCGAGCAGACCAAGGTCGAGATGGAAAAGGCGGAGCGGGCCTACGATCTAAATCGCGCGGCCGAGTTGAAGTACGGCAAGCTGACGGAACTCGAAAGGCGCTTGCAGGCCGAGTCCGAGCAGTTCGCCAAGAAGCAGGCGCAGTCGCCGCTGATCAAGGAAGAAGTCGGCGAGGAAGATATCGCGGCAGTGGTCAGCCGGTGGACCGGTGTGCCGGTCACCAGGCTGCTGGAAGGCGAGATGCAGAAATTGCTACATCTGGAAGACGCGCTGCATGAGCGGGTCATCGGGCAGGATGAAGCCGTCATCGCGGTTGCGGAAGCCGTGATCCGCGCGCGTTCGGGGTTGAAAGATCCCAACCGGCCGATCGGCAGTTTCATTTTCCTGGGACCCACGGGCGTGGGCAAGACCGAACTTGCGCGGGCGCTGGCGCAGTTTCTGTTCGACGATGAACGCGCCATGATCCGCATCGACATGTCGGAGTATCAGGAGAAGCACACGGTAGCAAGGCTGATCGGCGCGCCGCCGGGATACGTCGGCTACGAAGAAGGCGGGCAGCTTACCGAGTCCGTGCGGCGGCGGCCGTATGCCGTCATCCTGTTCGACGAGATCGAGAAGGCCCATCACGACGTCTTCAACGTGATGCTGCAGGTGCTCGACGACGGACGCCTGACGGACGGCCAGGGCCGCACGGTGGACTTCCGCAACACCATCGTGACGATGACTTCGAACATCGGCAGCGCGCGCATCCTGGACTATCGCGGCACCTTCGCTGGCGAAGGTTACGAGCGCATGAAAGAGGCGGTGCTCGAAGAGATGCGGCACCACTTCCGCCCGGAGTTCCTGAATCGCGTGGACGAGGTGATCGTGTTCCATGCGCTGACCGAGGAGCATCTGAAGCAGATCGTCGAGATCCAGTTGGAGCGCGTGCGGGCGCGCCTGGCGGACCGCCGCATCACCCTGACGCTCAGCGATGCCGCGCGGCTGAACCTGGTCCGCACGGGATTCGATCCGCACTATGGCGCGCGTCCCTTGAAGCGGGCGATGCAGAAAAAAGTGGAGACGCCATTGGGCAGGCTGATCCTGAAAGGCGAAGTGCGCGACGGCCAGCACCTGGAGTTGGACGTCGATTCCGATGGCGAATTGAAGTTTAGGCCGGCGGCTGAACCGGCCGCGCGTACTGCCTAAAAAGAAAAACCGCATCGGAGTTGCTCTGAGGACCGGCTAGAGCTTCTGCCGATGCGGCTCGCCCAGGTTGGGCTGGGATCCGGCGGCGGACCATCTGGATGGAGCGGCATTCCTGGTAAAGTCCGCGTCCAAACTTTCCTCACCACGAATGCCAGATGACTACCGCAACCTCAGACCCACGGGGAGATCGTATAAATCCGCATTGATAAAAAAAACCCCTCTGTTGCAACCAACAAGGGAAGACTACCGAGCCCAATACTGTCGCAAACACCGGCTCCCGCAAGCACGTTGTCTTCTTGCGCTCGTTCCTCTTCCGCCTGCCTGTTGCAGCAGAGGGCAGGTTAAAAGTTACTACGCCAATTCAACACCGAAAATAGCAACCGGATCACCAAGTGTCAATCCTCTGTATCCTGCTGAAATTGCGCAACGTCTGCGGAGGCACGTTTTCCGGAAGCGTGGCCGTCTGGGCGGGCGGTGTGTCGCTATGACACAATCGTGGGGAATGCTCTTTTACCGGATGGCCGCGCTGGCGCTGGCCGTTTGCACGCTGGCTGGTCCTGTTTCCGGCCAGGGAGAAACCCTGCGGGCAGATGGACCGCATCCCCGCATTTTCCTCGGTGCGCGGCGGCTGAAGCTGCTCAAGCGCGAGAGCGAACGGCAGTCGCTGCGCTGGAACCAATTCAACCTGCTGATGGCCGGCAAGGCTCCCATGCCGGAACCCGGATTCGCTTCGGCCTTGTATTACGCCGTCTCGGGGAATCGCGAAGCGGGCGAGCACGCGGCGGCATGGGCCGTGGGTCCGGGCGCCGATCTTCGCCAACTGGCTCTGGTCTTCGACTGGTGCCAGGACGTTCTGACCGCGGACCAATCCAAGGCGCTGGCGGCGAAGCTGGTGCGCGGCATTCAGCAGAGCCGGCCCGACACGTCGGTGAGCGCGATCCGCTCGCGCCTGCTGGCCGCAGTGGCGCTGAGCGGCTTCGTTACTGGCATTCCGGAACGCGAGTTCGACCGCGTCGTGCAGCAGTGGTGGGAAGGCGCCATCGTGCCCGCGCTCGCCAGCGGCCGCGAGGTGCTCACCGTCGACGATCTGTATCCGCTGATGGAGATTCTGCACGTGGTACGCGACAACTTCAATGAGGATCTGCGCGAGGCGGCGCCCGGCTACTTCAGAGACCTGGGCACGACGCAACTGCTCAGTTATTATCCCGCCACGTATCCGGCCGGTGAAAACGAATATCGCATCCCGGTAACGCATCATCCGGGCAGCGGGCCGGACCTTCGCCGCGCCGCCTTGTCGCGCGCGGCCGAGCTGAGTATGGTCTCCTACGACACGAACGCGGCGGGCAGCCAGTTCCTGCAGGGCTGGCTCATGAACGATAATTTCCTGCTGCGAGGCACCTTCGGCGCGCCTTACGAGTTTCTCTGGGCGAATCCCTACCAACCCGGCCTCAGTTACTATCAAGCGCCCCTGGTGATACACGACAGTCTCTTCGGACGCCTGTTCGTGCGGTCGAGTTGGGAGGAATCCGCCACCTGGCTGGGCTGGTTCGGCGGCGAATTACAGGTATTCAACGAAGGCCGCGTAACGGATCTCGATCCGCAAGACGAGACCGAACCGCTCGATCTGGGCCGGGCTATGATCCTGTTTGGCTCGCATACCCTGAAATTCAAGGTCACGGTGCCGCGCCAGGAGCCGGTATTCGTCGTGGGACTCAGGCCGCGGAGGAATTATCTGATTGAGGTCGATGACGAGGAACTCGCCGAGGCCAGCACCGATCCGGGCGGCATTTTGGCGCTGGACCTGCCCCACGATGCGGAAGTGGGCGTCCGGCTGCGCGAGGACCCGGCTCAACGGTGAAACACTGTGAAGTTCTAGGGTGTTTCGCACGATAGTAATGGTGTGGAAGATGCGCTGCAAAATGCGGAAGACCTCCTAGAGGTCTCCCCCCAGGTGATGATGCAGACCCGGCACCGTCTCGGCAAACTCCCCGCGTTCCGGCCGGTGGCTCTGAAGATGCTGAAACTCCTGGCCAACGAAGTCGCGGAGGTGCAGGAACTGACGGGCCTGCTGCGTTCCGATCCGGCCCTGAGTGCGGAAGTGCTATCCGTCGCGAATTCGGCGATCTATGGAAACCCGCATCATATCGACAGCCTTGGGCGGGCGGTGTTGATTCTGGGTTTCGAACGGACGAGGTCGCTCACCATGATGGTGTCGCTGCGTTCACTGTTGCGCCAACGCACGCAAACGAAGGCCATGGAAGCTTGTTGGCGGCATAGCCTCGCGTCCGCTCTGCTGGCCGAAGAGTTGGCGCCGCTCTACGGCGTGGCCAAGGATCAAGCCTACACGGCCCTGCTGCTCCACGATTCCGGGAGGCTCGGTCTCCTGATGGCGTACGGCGAGTGGTACACGCCGATACTCGAAAAGCGCCACGCCGGCCTGGCCGGCTGCCTCGCATCCGAGCGCCACGCATTCCAGATGGATCATTGTCAGGCCGGCTTGTGGCTGACGCAGCAGTGGGGTTTCCCGCCCGTATACTCGCGCGTGGCCGGTTGCCATCATGACGAGTCCGCCAGCACCACACCGGATCTGGCATCGCTCGCGCATGTCGCCTGTCAACTCGCCGATGCATTAGGATTCATGGCCGTGTCGCTGGCCGAGGCGCCTTCCTGCGCGGAGGTCGCGGCGCAACTACCGGCCAACCCTTGGACCGCCTACACATTTAACGAAGAAGAATTGAAGGCCAGAATCGCCGAGCAGATTGCCTGCGGGGAGATGGCTTGAGCGGATGCTATCATAAATCGTTCGGATAGCACTCAGACGTGGGATCTCTCTACCTCGAAGACTTACAGCCAGGACAGCGCTTCACTTCCGCGACCCATTTGTTGGAGGAGGGTCAGATTAAAGCCTTCGCCGCAGAGTTTGACCCACAGCCGTTTCATCTGGACGACTCGGCCGCGCAGGCGAGCATATTCCAGGGGTTAGCCGCCAGCGGCTGGCACACCGCCGCCATCGCGATGCGCCTGATGGTGACCGGCGGCCTGCCGATCGCGAACGGGCTTATTGGCCTTGGCGGAGAAATCACATGGCCCAAGCCAGCGCGGCCGGGCGACACCCTGCACCTGGAAAGCGAAATCCTCGAAATCCGGCCTTCGCGCTCCAGGCCCGGCCAAGGCATTGTGACCGCCAGGAACACCCTGCTGAATCAGAACGGGGAGGCGGTCTACGTGTTCACCGCCAAGATTCTGGCGTTCCGGCGGGAGGCCGGGCGGGATTCTTGAATCCCGGCACACATGCCGCGACTCCATAAGGGTATCCGGGGTGCAGAGCGTGCTTGAAGAAGTGGATCAACCCTACCGGCTGGCCTGTCTCGAATTGCGCGGCGGGAATCAGGCGGGTGCATACTCCGCCGAACTGCCGGGCCTGTCCGGTTGGATTTCCTGCCGCCCGCTCAGCACTTCCGACCGGGGAGGGGATCTCTACTACCTGTCGGCTTGCAGCCAAGGGGTGATCGCCAGAGTCGCGATCGCGGACGTAGCCGGCCACGGCGAGGTCGTGAGCGCGGCCGCCGATCAACTGCGCGAGGCCCTGCGCGCGCACGTGGATCATTGGGACCAATCCGTGCTCATCCGCCGCCTGAATGAGAGTATTCTGCACGGCGCGCCGCATTCGCGGTTCGCCACGGCGTTTCTGGCTAGCTTCTACCGCGAGTCCGGAGAATTGTTGTTCACCAATGCCGGACATCTGCCTCCCTTGTGGTATCGCGCGGCCGCCAGAGAATGGAGCCTGCTGGCCGACTCCACGCCGTACAGCAAAGAGATCGTCGATCTGCCGCTGGGCCTGATCGCGGGAACGGCTTACAGCCAGACCGCCGTGCAACTGGAGCCAGGTGACCTGCTGCTCTTGTATACTGACGGAATCAGCGAATCCTGGAACGAATCGGGGGACCAACTGGGTTTGGACCGCCTGCTATCCATCGCGCGAACTTTACCGGTAGATTCCGCTGCCGCGGCGGGCCGCGGGTTGTTGCGCGCCGTCGACCGGTTCCGCGGGCCGGCGCCGCCATCGGACGACGAGACAGTCGTCGCACTGGAACGGCGCGCGGACCTCCTGTAACCATGACGTGCGGTCTGCATCTAAGGTTCGTAATGCCCAGCGATCCGCGCTACCTGCCGGTGGTGCGCGGGGCGATCTGTGCGTTGTCTGCCAGCATGGGCTGGGATGAAGGCGACTGCCGCGCCATTACGCTGGCGCTCGACGAAGCGCTGGCCAACGTGATCCGGCATGCTTACCACAATCGCGCCGACGGAAGGATCGAAGTGGAGTGCCGAGAGACTCCGGATGGCCTCGAAATCACACTGCTGGACAATGGCGACGCGCCGGACCGGAGCAAGATCTGCGCGCGCGCCATCGGCTGCGACCAGGCGGGCGGATTGGGTACGCACATCATCCGGGATGTGATGGACACGGTGTCCTATCAGGCAACGCCGGCAGGCAATCGGTTTGTAGCCACCAAACGGCTCAGGAAGACCATATGAAAATCTCAGTTCGTGATGCGGGAGAAGCCAAGGTTGTGGAAGTGGAGGGGGACGTGGATCTGGGCACGTCTCACGATCTGCGCCGCACCTTGTTCGAGAACCTGCTGCACGCTCCCAAGTTGGCGCTGAACCTGGCGGCCATTCGTTATATCGATAGCTCCGGCATCGCCACCCTGATCGAAGTGCTGAAGGATTCCCAGCGCCGCAACAAGGAATTCGTGCTGTTCGGGCTGAGCCCCGCGGTGGCGCAGGTCTTCCGGCTGACGCACGTGATCCGCATCTTTCAGGTCTTCCAGACCGAGGAAGAGGCGCTCGGTAGCGCCTAATGCAGTTCGTGGCGGAGGTGGGCGCCGGGGCTGAGCGCAGCGTCGCTTACGTAGGCGGGCTGGCCCAGCTTTTCGCGCGATCTCTGCGGCTGCTGTTCGTGTCGCCGCTGAAGCGCAGCCGGATGATGGAGCGCGCGTTGCACCAGGCGATGGCCGCCGGCGTGGGCGCGCTGCCCATCACCTCGCTCATCACTTTCTTTGTCGGCGTGATCATCGCGCTGCAGGGCGCTTACCAGTTGCAGCACCTGGGCGCAATACAGTTGGTCGCCAGCCTGGTATCGATCTCCATCACCCGCGAATTGGGCCCGCTGGTAACTGCCATTGTGGTGATCGGCAGATCCGGTTCGGCATTCGCCGCGGAAATTGGCACCATGCGCGTGACCGAAGAATTAGACGCGCTCGAGACCATGGCGCTCGATCCGGTCGCGTTTCTGGTGGTGCCGAAGTTTCTGGCCATGGCCGTAATGATGCCGTGCCTCGCCATCTGGGCCGACTTCATGGGCGTGTTGGGCGGCTGCCTGTTCGGCGTCGTGAGCGGCAACTTCACGCTGGGCAGCTACGTGATTGCTACGCGCGATGCGATGGTCATGCACGACCTCACAAGCGGCATCGTGAAGGCGCTGGTCTTTGGGCTGATCATCACCGCGGTGGGTTGCCAGGAGGGTTTTTCAACCGGCGCCGGTGCGGAGGAGGTCGGCCGCTCGACCACGTCGGCGGTGGTGATCTCGATCCTCCTGGTGATCCTGATCGATCTGGTCTTCACTACGCTGTTCTACCTCGCGCGGGGGACGATGTAGCATGCGCGCCAGCATTGCGGCACGCGACCTTCGTGTGAGCTATGGCACGCGGGAAGTACTGCACGGTTTGAATTTCGAGGTGGCCCACGGCGAGACCGTGGTGGTGATCGGCGGCTCGGGATCGGGAAAGAGTACGCTGCTGCGCACGCTGGTGGGGCTTGAGAAGCCGTCATCCGGCGCGGTGCACGTCAAGGGCGTGGACATCACGAAGGCGTCCGCGCGCGAGATGGACGCCATCCGCAAGAAGATTGGCCTGGCGTTTCAAGGCGGCGCGCTGATCGGTTCGCTTTCGGTAGGCGAGAACATCGCGCTGCCGCTGCTCGAACACACCAACCTGGAGTCGACCACCATTGAAGTGATGGTGCGCATCAAGCTGGAACAGGTGGGGCTGAGCGGCTATGAGAATTACATGCCTGCCGAGCTTAGCGGCGGCATGCGCAAGCGCGCCGCCTTCGCCCGCGCCCTGGCGATGGACCCGGAGATCCTGTTTTTTGACGAGCCTTCGGCGGGACTCGATCCGATCACCGCGGCGGGTATCGACGAACTGATCCTGGATCTCAAGAAGGCTTACTCCATGACGATCGTGGTAGTGACGCACGAACTGGCCAGCGCCTTCCTGATCGCCGACCGCATTATACTGCTGGATCGCGGAAACATCGAGGCCATGGGGCCTGTACAGGAGGTCCGCGAAAGCCGGCAGCCACGCGTGCGCCAGTTTCTCGACCGCGTGGCGGACACCACCCAGGACGACGATGTCGATCACTTACGAAGATACACGGAGGGGATAAGGTGACATGCGCGAACGCACTCTAGTGGGGCTGTTTGTCCTGCTCGCGGGGGGACTGCTGGTAGGCGCGATGCTGGCCATCTCGGGCGGCGTGGCGTCGGCGACCGTGGCCCACCGGACCTATTTCAAATTCGCGGGGGGCGTGCAGGCGGGCGCGCCCGTGCGTTATGGCGGCATGACGGTGGGCAGAGTTACGCGTGTGCGCGTGGACCCCACGAATTCCACGCGCATCGAAATCCAGGTCGCCGTCAACCGCGACACACCCATCAAGACCGATAGCGTCGCCAAGATCTCCACGCTGGGCCCGCTAACGGATAACTACATCGAGGTCACAACTGGTACTCAGAACGCGCCCTTGGCACCGCCCGGATCTGTCCTGAACTCCGCGGAAGCGTTCGGCCTGCCCCAGTTGGGCGACGCCGCGCAAGCCATGCTGCCCGATGTCCACAACGCGATCGCCAAGCTGAATCAGAATCTGGACGGCCTGACCGTCACCATCGCGCGCGCCAACGATCTGCTGAACGATCGCAATCGCGCCGCAATCGCCGGTTCCTTGGGCAACGTCGATCACCTGCTCGCGGATGCCCGGCCCCAGGTGACC